>Ga0074044_10005804_pt1 | contig 9990 bp, 6 predicted proteins | sample BogForMeECP23OM1_FD_94443 | JGI IMG/M metagenome (GOLD analysis project Ga0074044, IMG submission 94443) | Bog forest soil microbial communities from Calvert Island, British Columbia, Canada - Bog Forest MetaG ECP23OM1 | ecosystem: Environmental > Terrestrial > Soil > Wetlands ... | reverse complement strand
TGATGAGGCGATAGAGAACCTTAACGACGTTCGGATCGATATCGTTGCGCGAAATCGGATGCTGTGCGCGTTCGAGTATGCGAGGTTCCAATGGCGACCATTAGGGGATCGGCCGATAACGCCGCCTCCGCGCTCCGGCCGAAGCCACGGCTCAAGAACCTAGCACGACGCGCGGCGGTCTTCACCGTGGGCTTTGCCTTGCATTTGGGTCTCTTCTGGCCGGCAAGGAATGGCCTCGGCACGCGCACCGATGCGCTTGACAGCGCGCCTACCCGGCGATTAGTTGCCAATCAGAGACGGAACTCAAAGCGCTGCGCGAACACCGTCCGCCCAGGTGCCGGCGCGCTTGTCCCTGTCACGTCTGGCGGACGAGGTTCTCCGCATGATCGCTATAGGTTGCGCATGAACCGCGTGCGATTTTCGGGTCGCCGCAAGGTCTGCGTAACCGCCGCGCGCACTGCGCGGCACGAGCCGATTACGGGGGCGAACATGATTCGTGGACGCATCTGGATCGGTTTGATTCTGATTGTCGCCGCGACCGGCATCTCCGCTCTCATCGCCAGCGCGCAGGAACCCGGACCGCTGGCCGATCCCAAATCGCAGAGCCAGGTGGGCTTTCCAGCCGAGCTCTATTCGTGGGTAATCCCGGCGGACAATCCCCAAACCCCTGCGAAAATAGCGCTCGGCAAGCAACTCTTCTTCGAAGACGGACTCTCCGGCGACGGCAAGGTCTCATGCGATCAATGCCACGGGCCAGCCAAGGGATTCACCGACCAGTTGCCCACCTCGATGGGCATTCACGGTCAATTCGGGCAGCGCAACGCGCCAACGATTTTGAACGCGCTGTTCAGCACGACCCAATTCTGGGATGGCCGCGCCGCGACCCTGGAAGATCAGGCCAAGCAGCCGATTCTCAATCCTATCGAGATGGGCGTGAAGAGCCCGCAGGAAGCGGTCGCGAAGATCAAGGCGATTCCCGGCTACAGCGACCAGTTCCTCAAGGTCTTCGGGCACGACGTCAACTACGACGACATGGCGCGCGCCATCGCGTCATATGAGCGCACGCAAATCGCCTTCGATACGCCATTCGACCATTACATGGCGGGCGACCAGAGCGCGATCGGCGACGATGCCAAGCGCGGATGGTCCATCTTCAACGGCAAGGGCCGCTGCATGTCGTGTCACGGATGGAACCCCACACAGCCGCTGTTCAGCGAGTTCAAGTTCCACAATATCGGCGTGTCGGCGCACAAGTCCGACTTCGTGCCGCTCGCGCGCAAAGCACTCGCGCTCCTCGCCAGCGGATCGACTCCGCTGGACATCGACAAGCTCGCGATCCAGACGGACATGAGCGGCCTGGGACGGTTCCTCGTAACCAAGCAGCCGCACGATATCGGCAGCTTTCGCACGATGGGCCTGCGCAACCTGCTCGTCACGCAGCCCTACTTCCACGACGGATCGCAACCGACGCTGTGGGACACGCTCGATCATTACAACAAGGGCGGCGTGCAGAACCCATACCTCGACGGCGGAATCGTACCGCTCGGGCTGAGCGAATCCGAAGAAGACGACCTTGTCGCGTTTCTCGCCACGCTGACCAGCCCCGAGTACGAGGCGATGGCGAAAGAGGAATACGACGCGCAATTCAAACGATCGCGCACCGACCGCCCGCAACGCGACACCGAGGCGGCGATGGGACTCAAAGGCCGCAACGGACCCGGACTCGGAGGCCCGTTCGGCGATATCGGCCCCGATCAGGACCAGATGGGCGAGAATCCCGCTCTGCTCGGCGGTGACTGATCCGGAGGAGAACGCGATGGCGGCGCGACATAAAAGTGTTGAAACCAAATTCATGGAAGAGCGCGAGGAGGTTCTGCGCGGGTTGCGCGGGCTCGACCGCCGCTCGTTCCTCAAAGTTGTCGCAGCTACTGCCGGCGCGGTGATGGCGAAGGGGCTGATAGCGCCGCATTCGTTTCAGCTCGTCACCATTGCGAACGCGGCCGTCGAAAAAGGCACCAGCACGAACGGGATGGCCGGGCAGCCGCCATTCACGTTCGCATACATCTCGGACACTCATCTCTATGAACGCACGCTAAATCAGCGCTTCATCCGCGGGGCGCTGAAGGCGGTCGAGGATGTGAACGCGCTCGACCCGCAACCGGACTTCGTACTTTTTGGCGGCGACCTCGCCCAGCTCGGCACCGCCGAGGAACTGGAACTCGGCCAGCAGATCCTGGGCGAGGTAAAGGCGCCCATCAAGATGATGGTCGGCGAGCACGACTGGTTTCTGGACATGGGCGACAAATGGCAGGAGCTGTTCGGCCCGCCCAACTACTCCTTCGAGTGGAAGGGCGTACATGTCGTCGTGCTGATGAGCGTGCATGAGAAGGATTTTTGGACCGCGCGCAAAATGACCCCCCAACAGCGGATGGGCACGGTGGCGGGACTCGACAATGGAATCCAGTCGCGGTTCGAAGTCGGCGACGAGGAACGCGAGTGGTTGAAGAATGACCTCGCGAAGGTTCCCACCACGACGCCGATTCTCGTGTTCTCGCATTCCCCGCTCTACAAGTACTACCGCAACTGGAATTTCTGGACCGATGACGCTGAACAGGTGCAGGCCATCCTGCGCCCCTATGACAAAGTCACCGTAATCCACGGCCACACGCATCAGATGCTGTTCAACCAGATCGCGAACATCAGCTTCTACGGGATGCTGTCCACCGCATGGCCGTGGCCGTACGCGCCGCAGGGATTGCCCGCGCTCACCGTGCAGATGAACCGCGCGGATCCGTTCGATCAATTCGATGCGTGCGGGAACGGGCGCATGAACGTGCGCGCCGATGGACTGGTCGACAAGATTTACAACCTCTGGGATCGCAATCCGGTCACGGTCAAGGCCGACTATCTGCGGTCGCGCGGCAAGACCTATCGGCCGCCCGCGCCGCAATTCGCGACCTATTGAACGCGGGCCGCCACGGCAACGCGAACCTGATCAGGAAAGTGACGATGAGCCCCAAACTGAATCGAAATACCCTCGCGGCCGCGGCGGGAATCGCAATCCTTGGCGCGATCGTAATTCTTCCGGTCGCGCTCCGCGCCCAGCAGCAGCAACCGACCCATCCGGTCCCCGCCGCAAAGGACGGCGGCACCGTCGTGATGCTCTGCGACGGCAAGACCAGCATCGAGATCAAGAACCTCAAGCCCGGCCAGCAGGCAACCGAGCAGCAGGGACGCGCGGTCGCAAATGAGCTGATGGCGAAATGGCAGCAGCAGCATCCCGGCGAGCATTGGGAGACGGCGCAAGCAGCCGCGCTTTCGCCGGAAGCGAACGCATCGCCGACGGCGCCGGCGAAATCAAAGCCGGCCGCGGCGAGTGGACAGCAGCAGGGCGACACCTATGCGAGCTTCACTTCGCGCGACTACAAAGTGTGGCAGACCGAGACGCAGAAATTCGTCGATGAAGGCAAACGCGTGTTTCACGATTCGAAAGCGCTTGGCGGGACGATCGGCGTGAGCTGCGACATGTGCCATCCCGATGGATCGAACACGCATCCGGAGACCTACCCGAAGTACCAGGTCCAGCTTCAGCGCGTCGCGCTGCTGCGCGACATGATCGATTGGTGCATCGAGAATCCCGTCAAGGGCCCAACGCTGTCACCGAATGACGCAAAGCTCCGCGCGCTAGAGGCGTACATCCTGGCGCAGCGCAAAGGAGTTCCGCTGGACTACGGGAAGCACTGACGGCTGATCATCGATCATCGCCGCCCGCGGATTTCTGCGACAAAAGAATCCGTCTCGAAGTTCCGGCCCAGGCAGCCGTACACGCGTTCGACAACCGCCGCTGCATCTTTCGCGATGACGATGGGTCCGTCTTCCTCATGGAACTCAAGGACGGCGCCGCGCCGAATCCCCATGCGATCACGGAGCGGTTTTGGAATTACCACTCGACCTTCACTTGTAACGCGCGATTTCATGCTGCTCGCATAATATTACCCTAAGAGTCGTGGAGAAGCAGACGCTACGCGTCACCGGCGAGACGCCAGCGCTACTCCAACTGTCCCTCGCCCGCTGAGTTGCGGGAGAGGGTGAAGTGGCGCGGCGTTTGCGTTCTTTTGCAAACGCCGCGACGCGCGGGTGAGGGTGCCGAGCAGCATTGGGGCACCGTGTGATCAGCGCCCTCACCCGCCGAGCGATTGGCAAACCAATCGCTCGTCAGCCCTCTCCCGGCTTGCGCTCGCGACCAAGTCGCGAACGCGGGCGAGGGGCATCATCGACGCTACCCTGCCGTGCAAAGGTCTTAGCAGGAAAAACAAAAATCTGAGTGGCGCCGTCGTCCTGGCGGCGTCTTTTTGAGTGCACTTCAGCCTTCCGGGGAGCCCGATGACTCAGGGGCGAAGCTCGTCCAGCAAATCGCGCGCTTCCTTCAAATCGCGGGCGTCGCTGCCGTCCTGGAACGATTCGTACAGCGGCTGGACCATATCGCGCGCGGCGTTCGTCTCGCCGCGCGCCATCAAAATCCGCGCGAGGCTCGTTGCCGCGCGCAGCTCATACAGCTTCGCACCCATCGCATGCGCCCGCGCGATTGCTTCGCGAAAATCGCGTTCGGCTTTTTCCACCAGGTGCGGATCGTGCGTATGCGCACCGGCCTTCGCCAGCAGCAGCTCGCCGCGCTTCCACAGAATCGACGGCTCCTCGATGCGCTGTGCCGGCGCCACTCGCAGCGCCTCCTCCACGTTTTCCAGCGCGTCATCAAGAGCGCCGGCGGCTGCCTGCGCATCGGCAAGCATGCAGAAGTACCGGCTTATCTGGAGCCGGCTGCCCGCGGCGGTGTACAGGTCGAGTCCTTTCTTGAGCGTGGCGAGACCTTCCGCGGGCTTTCCCATCGTCGCGTTCGCCCATCCGAGATGGATGAATCCCCACGCAAGGTAGGCTTTCATGTCGTATTCATTCGCGTCAGCAATCAGCGCTTCAGCGTGAACTGCAACCTCGGCCGGATCGCGCAGATGGAAGTAGAGCGAGAAAGCTTCCAGGCGCGCCTGCGCCAGGTCGAGCGCGCGATTGCGCCGCTTCGCAAACTCAATCATTTCGCGCATCTTGATGCGCCCGTCCTCGATTTCGCCCGACAGCAGCGCGGTAGTGCTTTCCTGACCGAGCGCAATGACGATTGGATCCATCGGGTCGGCACGATGCGCGTCTTCGTCATAGGACGCGATCGCGCGTCTCGCCAGCGACTTTGCGCCCGCAATGTCGCCTTCGAGAAAATGCACGATTGCCAGCAGCGAGTTCGCCCAGACCGTCGCATAGGCGCTTTGGCTGCCGTCCGCGACGGAAATCATCTCGCCGGCGATCACGCGCGATGCCGCCAGCTCGCCTGCGGTGAGCGCGCTGCCGAACAGCGACGCGAGCAGCAACGTCGTCGCCATGGGATCGCTGAACCGGTGGCTGACCTCGATCGCATCGTTAAAAATTTCCCTGGCCTCCGGCGCGGACCATCCTTTCCTAGCCAGCAGCGCCGCGCCGAGATCGCCTTTGAGCGCGAGCTCCTGCGGGATTCGCGCGGCCCGGTCCGGAAGCGTCGCAAACACTTCCAGCGCGCGCCGCAGATGGCCCTCGCCTTCTGCGAGTGCGCCCCGCTTGGTCGCCATCTGGCCCGCTCGCTGCCACGCCAGCACGGCGGCATCGGCCTCACCCGCCTCGGTCAGATGCCGCGCCACAATTTCGGGCTGCAACTCCACCACGTCCTTGAACCTGTCGGAAAGCGTCTGTGCCACCGTGCGATGAAGCTCGCGCCGGCGCGTCTTGAGCAGCGCTTCGTAGGCGGCATCCTGCACGAGAGCGTGCTTGAAGCGGTACAACGCTTCCGGAGAAACGCCGTGCACGTTCAGGAGATCGGCGGCGACGAGCTTGTCGAGCCCCGCCTGCAATTCGGCGTCGGAAGCGCCGCTGACGGCGCGAATCAGCTCGTAGCTGAATTCGCGTCCGAGCACCGCACCGATTTGCGCAATTTCCCTGGCGGCGCCGACTCTGTCCAGGCGCGCCGCCAGCGAATCGTGAAGGGTAGGCGGAATCTCGCGCGGGCTTGCGCGCCCGCCCGACTCGATCACAAGACGAGTCAACTCCTCAACAAATAGCGGCACGCCACCCGTACGCTGCACGACCGCTTCGATCGTGTCGGCGCTAAGCTGCGTTCGCGCGGCAATTTCCCGCACCATCGCGCGGGTCTCGCGCTGGCTCAGGGGGCTCAGCGTAATTTGCAAATGATGCCCCCGGAGCAGCCACGGCGCGCGAAACTCCGGCCGTGCCGTGAACAGGATGAGCAGCGGTACGGTCGCGTTCTGTTCGGCCATCGCGCGGGCAAGTTCCAGGCTCGACGGGTCGCACCAATGCACGTCCTCGACCGCGATCACCACCGGCTGCGTCCGCGCCAGCGAGAACAACCAATGCGCGAGCGTGGCCAGCAGCCGCTTATGCTGCTGTCCGGGCGCCGCGAGCAACGGCGCATAGCTGTCGGGAATCGGAAGGTCGAGCAGCGGAGCGAGCAGGGGCACCGCTTCGGCGGGCTTCAGGCCCACCATCTTTAACGTCTCCTCGAGAATCTGGATGCGACGTGCCGGCGGATCTTCCGGGAGCCAGCCAAGGCCTTGCAGCATCATTTCGGTGACGGGATGAAACGGCGTGTTCTGCAGCAGTTGGTCGCAGGAGCATTCGATCCAGGTGTGCGCCACTCCGGCCAGCCGCGAGTGCATCTCCTCGATCAGGCGGGACTTGCCGATTCCGGCTTCACCGGTAATTACAACGAGCTGCCCTTCTCCTTCGCGCGCGCGTTCCCATCGCCGCCACAGCAGGCTGAGTTCCTCTTCACGCCCCACGAACGGAATGAGGCCGCGGGCAGCAGCGGCGGCATGAATTCGCCCGCGCACTCCGCTGGAGTGGGTGACGCGAAAAAGTTCGACCGCTTCAGGAACGCCCTTGAGCTGATGCGATCCGCGCGGCTCGACGACGAACAGGCCCGAAACCATATGATTAACGGGCGCGGTTATCAGGAGCGTGCCGGGTTCTGCCGCCGTTTGAACCCGCGCTGCGACGTTGGTGGTGTCGCCAAACACTTCGGGATTGCCGCCGCCGTCCTGCCCGACGACCACTTCTCCGGCGTGGATTCCAACCCGCACCGCCAGTTGCATCCTCGTGTCCGGGCAACTCGCATTGAGGGCCTTGATCGCATCCAGAATCTCCAGCCCCGCCTTGACGGCGCGCTCCGGGCCGTTTTCGTGAGCCTCGGGAAAGCCGAAGTACACGACCAGACCGTCGCCGAGATACTTCGCGACGTGTCCGCCAAAACGCGCGACCGCCGCGGCCGCGGCGTGCTGATACCGGGCCGACAGTTCGCGCCATTCCTCGGGGTCGAGCCGCGCCGCGATTCCGGTCGAATTGACCAGGTCCGAAAACAGCGCCGTGACGTGGCGACGCTCGCCGACAGTCGCATCGGGTGCGGGCGCATGCGGCACGCCATGCAACGGCGCGCCGCACCAGGCGCAGAACCGATCCTGGGATTGATTCGGCCGCGCGCAATTCGGGCACGCGCTGGGCAGTTGGGCGCCGCAGGCGGTGCAGAAGCTGGCCCCGTCGCGCGCATCGGCGCCGCATCCCGGACAGTTCATCACCTACACTCCGTAATAATATTCGACAAACAGTGTAATCTCTCGTGAATGCCAGTCTACCGCAAGTCCGGCGCGCCGTGACGCGTCCGGTAGGCAAGCGCGCGCTCGATAATCGCCGCGACATAGAACAGGCCGACGACCGGAACCATACCATCCAGATACGTTCGCGCCGTCGAACCGGATTTCGTGAAAGCCAGCGCCAGCACCAGCGCGTAGTTGATGATGCCGCCCCAATGTCCCAGGCGGCTGCGCACCGGCCTGCCGGCGCGATACATCCACAGCGAATCGAACGCATACTGGGCGAACGAAAACGCTATCAGCACGGGTATGTAGAGCGGAAGCGCGCCTGCGCGCGCGTAGCATCCAAGCGCAGCCAGAACGAAGGTCACATCGGCAATTGAGTCCAGCCATCCCCCGGATTCGCGGGCCACGCCGAGGCGGCGGGCAATACGCCCGTCGACGAAATCAGTCGTGGCCGCGAGCATCGCGAAAATTGCGAAGACGCGGCGCTCGCCGGGCGCCATCAACGCCAAGGTGACCCAGGCGGCCGCGAACGCGAAGCGCGAAATCGTGAGCGCATTGGGCATCTGCGCAAGCAGACGAGAGGGCGGTTCGCGCGGCCGGGCGGAATGCTCTAAGATTTGTCTCTTATGTCTTCCCGCCGCACCGTGCAGATCGTCAGCCACGGGCCCTCATGCCTCGACGGAGTGATGGCCGCCGCGGCCGTGGCGCGCTTCTATGCGGACCAGCGCGTCATTCCGACATTGTCCGGCAACAGCGACTCCGATCGCATTATCCAGGGCCTGACCCTCAAGGCGCGCGAAGGCGTCGACGAAATCTGGATTACGGACCTGTCGTGGACTTCGACCGATACCGCCGAGCATCTGAAAACGCTCATCGAGCGGGGAGCACTCGTGTACTGGATCGACCATCATCGCACCGCAGTCTCGCGTGCCGACGCGCCAGAGTTCAAGGTGCCATTCACCGGCAAGGTTCTTTCGGAGCAGTATTCCGCTGCGCGGCTCACGTTCAACTATCTCAAACGGCTGGGCGGCAAGATGCTGTCGATTCAGCAACGCGAAGCGTTCGATGCGTTTTTCCCGTTCGTCGAGATTGCCGACGATCATGATAGATGGGTCCACAAGATCGCCGAGTCGCCGGACTGGGCGTTGGCCGTTCAGACCTTGGGCGGGATGACGTCCTATCGCGAGATCCTGAAGCTCGACCGCCCCGTGATGACGAAGCGGCTCTCGATAGCGCTGGCTGCGGGGAAAGAGGCGATGCGCAAGAGCCTCGAACTGGCGCGGGCCACGACGGTCGACCGCGAACTGAGCAATGGAATGAAGGTACGGACCGCATGCTGCTTCGGATACAGCAGCGAGGTCGCCTCGCATCTGTATGAGGGACAGCATCGCACGGTGGTGGCACTGTTCGATTTGCGCAGCCAGGGCATCAGCTTGCGCCGCAGCGCCGACTCCGACGTCAATCTTGCGGTGCTCGCCGAAAGCTTCGGCGGCGGCGGCCATGCAGCCGCCTCGGGCTTCGCGCTAGCCGAACTGCGCCGGGTTCCCGCCGAACGCCTGGCCGAAGTCCTCGGCAAGAAACTGGAAATCTTGCCAAACTCCTAAGCGCCCTGAGTAGGGCCGGCGACTCGCCGGCCTGACACCCGAGGTGCCCACGCAACGAACAGGCCTTCTCCCTGAGGAGAAGGCCTCGTTCCCCAAGAAATGGCTCTGTTTTGCACTTGCTTCATTTCTGCAGGCGTGCCTAGACTGAACATACGTTCATCTGACTGAACGACCATTATGGCGACATTACTCACGAAAGAGGCAGTGCTCAAGGAATACCGTGTCCGGGAGCTGATGGAGGCCGCGCGCCGCGTGATCGGCCGCCATGGCTTCGAGGGCACGACCATCGACCGCGTCGCCGAAGAGGCACACGTCGCCAAGGGCACTATCTATCTCTATTTCTCCAACAAAGAGGATCTGTTGCACGCCGCAGTGTTTCAGGGGCTGCGCTCGATGGTCTCCCAGACGCTGCGCGAAGACCGCGAAGACCTGCCCCCGCTGGAGCGGCTGCGCGCCCTCGTCATGACCCAGTTTCGCATCCAGAGTTCGAATCAGGACTTTCTCAAGGCCTTTTTCCTGGAGAGCAAGTTCGTAAGCTTCGAGCCCGGTGATGAACGCGGAGAGGAATTGCGCCATGTGTATGGCGACTATCTCGACTTCGTCGCCTCGGTTCTTCAGTCCGCGATCGATGCGGGCCTGTTCCGGCCGATCGATCCCCGCTTTGCCGCCTTCATGCTGAGCGAGATGCTGACCGGATGTCT
>Ga0074044_10005803_pt1 | contig 9990 bp, 3 predicted proteins | sample BogForMeECP23OM1_FD_94443 | JGI IMG/M metagenome (GOLD analysis project Ga0074044, IMG submission 94443) | Bog forest soil microbial communities from Calvert Island, British Columbia, Canada - Bog Forest MetaG ECP23OM1 | ecosystem: Environmental > Terrestrial > Soil > Wetlands ... | reverse complement strand
TATATAGAAGATGGACACATCGAGATCGACAACAACGCCGCCGAACGCTCTTTGCGCGGCGTGGCCCTGGGCCGCAAGAATTATTTGTTTGCGGGATCGGATGCGGGCGGCGAGCGCGCCGCAGCCATCTACAGCCTGATCGGTTCGGCGAAACTCATTGGCCTCGATCCCGAAGCCTATCTGCGCCAGGTGCTGACCCGTATCGCCGACCATCCCATCAACCGCATCGACGAACTTCTGCCGTGGAACCTCAAATCCACACCTGCGGAAGTGTCCACTTAACTTATTCGTGGACACTTAGCAATACGGTGCAGCTCGGACGCTTACAAAACTCACAGTTTTTCTTTAGTACAAAAAAATCAGCCCGCGCACGAGATTTGACCTCGCGACGCGGGCGTTTTATTGGTTACTACGATGTGGGCTGACTAGTTTTGGTGACTGGCGATCCCGGACCCGAGACCATCTTCGGTCGTCGATGCCCAATCTCGTCTAAAGTATCGTTCCAACTGTTGGAGAGTGCTCTGCTCCTTCTCCCTTGACACATCTCCTTGTCGAACTAGATTCGAACTGGAAAAGTTAGGGTAATGTGGTGCTTTTGTCGCCGCCGTTCTTGTTCCCCGCAGTGCACAGGCATTTCCTGATTAGACCTAAGCTTCTGTGAGCCGCCGGAGTTGGCCTTTAACCTTGTTCGTCCAGGTGGTCGGAGGTGTGTAGAAATTGCGGATCCAGCGATGTTTGTGAAGATTGCGTACCGTGTCTGGTGGGAGGATGCCCTTGTCGGAGGCAGCGGTATTACTCTGCACATGAACTGGCGTACGCATGCCAGGTATGACGCTCGAGACCGCTCGGTGCGATAGGCAGAACCGCAAGGCTAGATCCGGCAGGTCGTCAAGCTGAATTCCAGTGTCAGCAGCCAGTTGCTGTACTTTTTCCCAGACTTGCTGCTTGCGGTCCCCCACAAAATAGTAATTTCGGAAGTCGCGATCGGGAAAAGTGACTCCGGGACGAATCTTCCCGGTCAAGCCTCCCTCGTCGAACGGAACTCGTCCGATGACGCCGATGTCATGCCTTTGGCAGTAGGGAAAAAGTTCATCTTCCGGCGACTGGTCAAAGATGTTGTAGATCACCTGCACTGAATCTACCAGACCAGTCTCGAGTGCTCTGATTACATTCGTCGGCTGGTGATCATTGATGGAGATGCCGACAAACCGGACTTGGCCAGACTTGCGAATTCCTTCGATCGTCTCGTACCACTCCACATCGTCGGCCCATGCATCTGACCATACATGGAACTGGTAGATGTCCACTATTTCCCGCTGCAGATTTGTCAGTGTCCTCTTGAGACAATGTAAGACGTGCTCCCTGGGAAATGTGTCGCGTAATGGCGTGTTCGGTCGCGCCGGCCATAGCATGTTTTTGGGCGGCACCTTACTTGCAACCACTAGGTTATCAGCCTTACCAAATACCTTGGCCAACAGACGTTCGCTGTGACCATCGCCATAAGCCAGGGCTGTATCAAAAAAGTTGACGCCTGCATCACGGGCAGCTGTCAGTGCCTGAATGGAGACCTGATCGTCTGCTCCAATCCAAGACGTCTTGCCTATTCCCCAACCACCAAATCCTATCTCACTAACCTGCAAGCCAGTCCGACCAAGGGTTCTGTACTTCATCGTTTATTCACCAGCGCAGACCGTCCGTGAAGTGCTCATCGTTGATTACAGAGACTTCAAGCTGTGTTTCAGTACCTTGCCGGCACTATTCTTGGGCAGAGAGTCGATCACCACGATATCCCTGGGGACAAGTTGATGAGGTAGCTGCTCCTTGCAAAACAGCCGCAATTGTTCTTCGAACCCATCTGAGCCCGACTGCCGCGGAACAACAAAGGCCTTCACTGCTTCTCCCAGAATTTCGTCCTCCACTCCCACTACAGCCACTTCTAGGAGTCCGCTGAATTCCAGCAGCTTTTCCTCCAGTTGACGACAACTGACACGCTTACCGCCGCATTTGAGGAAGTCCTTCGCCCGATCGATCACATAAATGAAGCCCTCGTCGTCGACGGTTCCCAGGTCGCCCGTATAAAGCTTGCCATCACGAAAGGAGATTGCCGTTTCTTCAGGAGCACGCCAGTAGCCTTGCGTCACGTTCGCACCTTCTGCGACGATTTCTCCAGTTTCTCCCCGTTGCACGTCTTCCCCCGACTCATTTACCACCCGAAGTTTCACACCGGGAATGGCCTTACCGATAGAACCCAACTTCCGAGCCAATATTTCAGCGGGGACGTAGGAGAGCCGCGCCGTGGCCTCTGTTTGGCCATACATCACAAAGATCTGAGTCGTCGGCAACGCCTGACGTAATTCGCGAACAAAGCTGGGCGCCAGGTGCCCGCCGGCCTGTTGAACGTACCGGAGATGAGGGAATCGTCTTTTCTGCAAGCTGGACTTCCCCAAAAGGATCTGGAAATGACTGGGCACGCCGGCGAAACCTGTGCATTCGGTTTCCAGCATCCTCTCCAGCACCTTCTCCGGATACATAAAGCGCAAATCGACCACCAGACTTGCGCCAACCCTGAGATGTGTATGCAGGAGCGATGTACCGAAACAATAATGGAACGGGAGCACGGCCATGATCCGGTCCTTCTCTGTGAGACCGAGGTACTGCACGATCGATTCCGTGTTGGCCATTATGTTTTGGTGTGAAACCATGACCCCTCGCGGTTTTCCTGTCGATCCGGAGGTAAACATCAGCGCCGCCAAGTCGCGCGGCTCCACGTTTGGAAGCTCCAGGCGGGCATCGGCCGCTTCCCGTCGTAGCGTCGGAAAACTCACCACATTAGGTGAGGTCGACGTTTCACGATCAGTAACCAGTTGAATTCGCAAGAGATGATCTTTGTTCGATATTGCAAAACGGGCCTGCGCAAAGGCAAAACTCGCCTCTGTAGTCTGCACAATGTATTGGAGCTCTTGCGCGGCAATGCTCGTTGGCAGGGGTACGCAAACCATGCCCGCTTGCAGCGTACCGAGGTAGGCGGCAACCCAAAACAAAGAATTATCACTAATAAGAAGAACCCGGTCTCCCTTTTGTCCACCCCGAAGAGTTAGGTACTTGGCAACATCGAATGAGGCGGACTGCAGTTCCCCATACGTATGGTCCCGGTCAATCATGCGCAGTGCTACTCGCGCCGGATCCTTTCCGTCGAGCAGGAACTCAGCAACATTCGCGCTATTGCAGGCCGTAGTCGCCGATTCGTTCTGCAAAGTTTCGAACTCCATAACAATACTGTCTAAGGGAGGAGAAAAACTGACGAAAGAGGAACAAACGGTACTTCTGGTGGGTGCTCGCTCACCAGAACATTGTGCGACGCTTCGATGAAACCTGCAGGTCTTCGACAACCATCAGTATTGCCGAGATCATTCATCTTTGGGGACATGAGCCAGCCGTTGTAGCTAGGCTTGCCTCGCAGTTGGCTGCAGCCCGCTCAGGTACCAGCAAGTCGACGATGTCTAGATAACGGCCTTTGTTGCTCTCCCAGTCGTATTGGTTGGCGAACTGCAACCCGTTTCTGGCAAGCCGCTGACGCAACTCGAGATCCTGGATGAGTTCAAGCATGGCCTTGGCAAGATCATCTTCGTCTCCACTCCGGAAGAACCTGACGAGCGAATCGCTAAAGTAGAATTTGTCAATCTTCGTAGCTGCGACAATAAGAGGAACGCCTAGAATCATAAACTCCAGGGTCTTCGTACTGAACGCTTCGTCCCCGAAAGTGTCGCTTCTCTTCGGAACGACTCCTAGGTCCGCATCAGCGATGACCGCGGCAATTCCTCGCAAGGGCACGGCGTCGTGGATGAAAACACGGTCATCCAATCGCAGCTCGTGTGCAAGAGCAATCAAATTTTCTTTCTCCCCGCCATCCCCGTAAATGTGGAACTCCGCATGAGGTACTTGGTTCGATATCTGCCCAAAGGCGCGAATGGCAATGTCCAGCCCTTGGTGCTTGCCCAACGATCCAGGATAGAGCATACGGAATCGGCCGTCCTTGCGCGTCTTGCCCCTACGGTAAAACACACGTCGGTCAGGGAAGTTCAGGATGGTGGTGCATTTGTCCTCACGGACGGAACGTGCAACTAGCCGATCTCTCCAGAGATCATTGGCAATAATCACGTGGTCAGCAATTCCTGCCGAAACCCTTTCTGCAATGAGCAGCAATTTGAATACAAATGACTGCTGACCAGCACCAAACTTGCTCGCGTAAAACTCTGGCAGAACATCGTGGATGTCCAGGATGACTTTGGCTCCGGTCAGCTTCGGAAACAATGCCGCGAATACGAGGAAATCAGGAACGGAATGCACGTGAATCAGGTCATAGCGAAGCCGGCGATGCCGTCTCGCCAGCAGCCATGCCGACCTAAGCAAAAAGAGGACAACGCGAAACAGATATGACCTCTTTGCTTTCTCGTTCTGAATTCGCGTCTGAATCTTGAAAACATTGACGCCTTGTACCTCTGCGTAGCGTTGCTCATCGGGGTGTCGAAGAGCGATCACATCGACGTGGTCGCCTCGAGCGGCCAACGTCTCGGCATACCGCATGACGCGATTGTCCTCTTCATAATACGTATATGCCAGCATGCAGACTTTCATTTACTCTTGAACCTCGGCTCGATTCCTGAAGCAATGGCGCATCGTTAGTCGGTCAGATTCACCAGGTTGGGACACAGTTGACCATTACCATGCAAACTTGCTACGCATGCTGCCCCTCAGCATGGCCAGGACCCGATCCCGAAGATTCGGCCCCGTCCGAAATTAGGCCGGCCAAGATGCATTTTTTGGAACGCTTCAAGGCATTTCGGCGATGTAGGCAGCCCGCTAATGCCTTGGGGGCAAACGCTGCCGCGGCGCGTTACCCATCGCCGGATCATTAAGGCAATTGCGTCAAAGTGCCTCGAATCATAGTGCCAATCACCAAAGGACGCAGATTCACTTTTTACAGACCTTACTGAAATTTACCTCCCGACCACTTTGCGGCAATATGATCGGTCGTGGTTCCATCGATTACCTGCATGGATATGCCGGGGTAGCCGGAGGTGATGTTGGTGTCAAACGCACTCAGCAGGAGCGTGCCGGTTGTGACATCGACCAAGCTGAGCAGGTTTCCTTGAACCTGCCCACGAATGTAGTCGCCCGGCGACACTGCTGACCATGTTTGATCAATTACCAGAGGCGTGATGGCTCCGCTGATGACGTAGGAGATCCTCGTTTCGGCGACTCCAGGCCCGCCAGCAATATTGACGTCGAGCACATAAAGCGTGTCGCTGGTATCCGAGGCTCGGACCTCGACTGCATTGTCTCCCAATATGTCTTCGACAATGATCTGGGTTTGAGACCACTGGTCATTTGGAAAAACGCCGGCTGCGACGTAGTGCTCCTTTGACGGTTGCGGGCCGCCAGCCGGATACGGCTGGACTTGCTGATTGACAATCTGGATTGGACCGTGTCCGGGACCTACGTCCCAGTTTGGGCCGAGGTTTAGTGCATTTGCCCGATTGAAGTTATCGCTGGCAACTACCTGTGCTGTAAGTGGCGCAAAACTGGCTCCTGCAGCCCAGTTGGCCATGATGTAATTTGTAACGGCCGTTGTGCCCGCTGAGTCTACAAGTCCTGGATACCCGCTGGGAATCGTACTGTCGGTTGCCGTCAGCAGTGTCGCGGACGTCGTCTGATCAGTCATGGTCAGGACTGAACCTTGGACAGTGCATCGGATTGTGTCCAGGGCATTTACGGTGGAAATCGTCGAAGCCGCCAGAACAGAATAGGTTCCTGCATTATCTAGAATGATCTCGACCGCGGCGTTACCGGAGCCTGTATTGAAGACGACACAGGCGTAGTGTGTGTCATTTGAGGTCATTCGGACTGCTGGACCTTCGTAGCCATTGCCGCTTGCCGCGACAATTTGTGCCTGACTGTACTGATCGGGTGACGATGTCAGGCCGCCGTAGTACATTTCTTTGCCAACAGAGGGCGTCAGCGCGGCAGATTCCACCTGCGTACCAACGATTTGAAGCGCCACATCGTTAGCTCCAACCAGCGGAGTCCAATTCGGCCCAAGTGTGGGTGCATTGGACCGGCTGAAGTTGTCGCTAGCCACTTGTGACATCGTTACGGGAACGACTGTCAGAGTGCCATTTTGTATGGTGCTGTTGTAGGTGCCCGAAATGGTTACCGCAGTAACGAAATTCACTGAGCCGGTGCTCACAGTGAAAGGCGCGCTGGTCGCGCCGCTTGAGACGACCACGTTTGCTGGCACTGTCGCGACTGCTGGGTTGCTGCTCGACAGCGTGACCGTTGCGCCGCCTACTGGTGCTGGGGCACTTAGGATCACTTCGCCCGTGACCGGATTTCCGGCCGTTACGGTGCTGGGATTCAGGGTTAAAGATAGAGGACCTTGGAAGGCATTCTTGAAACAGATCACATAAGCGACCCAGTTAGCCGGATCATTGGACGTCGCGGTCGCGGTATAGTTTCCGTTGGTGGTAACGGACATGTCTTCCAGCATCGATGAAGCATCGTAGTCTCGGAAAGTGAAACCGGGCCCCGCCGTATAAAGAGTGGCATATCCGTCGTAGCCGAACATTCCGATGATAGTCTCATTGCTTGCCGTTGTGGCCGGAGAAGGGCCGCTGTTTTGGGAAACACCAGTCCCTTGGGCCGAGCCAAACACGTCCAACGGTGCAGAAGTGTCTAGCCCCGAATACTCAGCCGCGTCGACCAACGAAATCGACGTTGTGGTTCCTGAGTATGTGATAGTCACACCAAGGTTAACTCCACCTACGACATTCTTGGCATACCAGGCCTGGAACCGGGCTGCGGTACCAACGCTTATGGGACCGGAAATTGGGATGTACGTGTTTCCATAGTTGTCTGTCACGGAGGCGGTGAGTGCCTGATTATCCCAATGTGAGAAGACAAGTATGAGGTCGCCATTGGTTACAGCGTTATTCATGTACGTGTGGGAAACATGGGCAGCACCGGTATCGCCGGACGACCATTGCACGAATTGCCCAGGGGGAGGCGTCACCGCGAGACCAGTGGACCCATTGATCGATCCCGAAGTCGCCTGGATGGTCGTGCTGCCCGTGGTTACACCGGTCGCCAAGCCCGTGCTGCTGATCGTCGCTACCGCCGTGTTGGTTGATGTCCAGCCTACGGAACTGGTCAGGTTCTGCTGGATCCCGTCACTGTACGTCCCCGTCGCCGTGAACTGCTGCGTCGCCCCGCTCGCAATCGACGGGTTCGCGGGCGTCACCGCGATCGACACCAAGGTTGGCGCAGGCGTCACCGTGAGGCCAGTGGACCCATTGATCGAGCCTGAAGCCGCCTGAATGGTCGTACTGCCCGTGGCCACGCCGGTCGCCAAGCCGGTGGTGCTGATCGTCGCTGCCGCCGTGTTGGTTGATGTCCAGCTTACGGAACTGGTTAGGTTCTGCTGGCTCCCGTCACTGTACGTCCCCGTCGCCGTGAACTGCAGCGTCCTCTCGGCCGCAACCGACGAATTCGCCGGCGTCACTGCGATTGACACCAAGGTTGGCGGAGGCGTTACCGTGAGGCCAGTGGAGCCATTGATCGAGCCCGAAGTCGCTTGAATGGTCGTACTGCCCGTGGCCACGCCGGTCGCCAGACCGCTGCTGCTGATCGTCGCCACCGCGGTGCTGCTCGAATTCCACGTCACCGAGTTCGTCAGGTTCTGCTGGCTCCCATCACTGTAGTCCCCCGTCGCCGTAAACTGCTGCGTCGCCCCGGCCGCAATCGACGAATTCGCAGGCGTTACAACAATGGAGGTTAAAGTTGCTTCGTAGATCTGCTGGATTTGCGAAGCCGAGAGAGCGCTGTTGTAGATGCGCAATTCATCTACGATGCCGGCGGCGTAATTTGAAGCACCACCGCGAGAGAAAAGATAGATCGGGTTGTTGCCAAAGTCGTTGGTGTTGGTATTGGCATAAAGGGTCTTGGTGGCGGTTTGTGGCGCACCATCCAGGTAGAAACTCACCTCGTTGGCTCCAGTCTGGCTCTTGTCATAAACCACCGCAAGGTGATGCCACACACCCGAAGAAGGCTGGGCATAGCAGTTGGCCGTGTATCCCACATTGCCGAGAAGGGCAGCCTGGATGCCGCCGCAGGTGGAATCGTCCGGGAAGAAACCAAAACCGGTAGTCGATTGGTTGTAATTGGTCGTCGCTTCGAACAACACGTCTCCGGCAGAGGCCGAGTAGGTCCGATTTACCCACAGCGTTACCGTGACCGCGTTGGTGGTACTGACATTGACTGCCGGGATGCTCACATACTGATTCGTTCCGTTGGCCGACACTGCGTCCCCAATTTCTCCCGTCACCCAACTGACCCCGTTGACCAGCGTCGCGTTGTAGCCGTTTCCCGACGAATCCGCAGCCGTGGTCCCAGAGCCTTCATTAAACGTCCAATAGCCGACCAGACCTGGCGTCGGTACGGTTAGACTCGCGGAACCGCTGATGGAACCCGAAGTGGCCTGAATCTTTGTGCTGCCCGTGCCTACACCCGTGGCCAGACCCGCACTGGTGATGGTCGCCACGCTAGTGCTGCTGGATGTCCATGTAACGGAGCTGGTCAGGTTCTGCTGGCTCCCGTCAGCGTAGTTCCCCGTCGCCGTGAACTGCTGCGTCGCCCCGCTCACAATCGACGGGTTCGCCGGCGTCACCGCGATCGACACCAAGGACGTTGTTGCGGATATGTACCTGTAATAATTTTGCAGCTGCCCTCCAACAACATACGAGATCAGGGTCACGTAGATGGTACTGCCATTCACCGGCAAGTTGTTCACCGTTGTCGTCAGCCCGCCCAGATTCCCCGACAAATAGATATCGGAGCCCCCATAAGTCGACCCCACGGTTATCTCGTACCCGGTGGCGCCTGTGCCCGCCGTCCAGGTGAACGTTACGCTGCTGCCGCTCAGCTTCGAGCCCGGGCTCGGCGTCTGCATTACCGCTCCTGGCGCCGCTGTGTACGTGCAGGAGGTGCTCACCCACTGCCCTCCCACCAGTGAATAGAGCGTCACATACAGCGTGATGCCATTTGCCGGCACGTTGGGATCCGTCGTGGTCAGCACGTTGCCGAGGTTCCCGGACGAATAGACATTGCCCCCACCCGGAGTGGAACCGATGTCCAGCCAGTACGCCGTAGCGCTTGCGTCTGCGCTCCAGGTGAACGTCACTGAGTTCGTGCTTAGCTGCGAACCCGGGGTCGGCGTCTGCATGACTGCCGGGCCGGCGGCTGCATTGAACGCCGTGTAGGTGTACGCATTGGGCGTCCACACGCCGCCGATCTGCGAGTACAGCGTCACGTAAACCGTGCTGCCATTGGTGGGCAGTCCGTTCACTGTCGTGGCTAGTGCAGTGCCCAGGTTCCCCGACGAGTAGTAATTGTTCCCGCCGGCAGAGCTTCCCACATCCATCCAGTAGGCCGACACGCCCGTGCCCGCTGTCCAGTCGAACGTCACGCTGCTGCCGCTCAGAGTCGAACTCGGAGCCGGTGTCGTTAACACGCCACCCGCCGCCGCCGCTGCGTTGAACGCCGTGTAGGTGTACGCATTGGGCGTCCACACGCCGCCGATCTGCGAGTACAGCGTCACATAAACCGTGCTGCCGTTGGTGGGCAGTCCGGTCGCCGTCACGGTTAGCACGCTACCCAGGTTCCCCGACGAATAGTAATTGTTCCCGCCCGCCGCGCTTCCCACATCCATCCAGTAGGCCGACGTGCCCGAGCCCGCCGTCCAGATGAACGTCACGGTGCTGCCGCTCAGAGTCGAACTCGGAGTCGGTGTCGTTAACACGCCACCCGCCGCCGCCGCTGCGTTGAACGCCGTGTAGGTGTACGCATTGGGCGTCCACACGCCGTCGATCAGCGAGTACAAAGTCGCGTAAACCGCGCTGCCATTGGTGGGCAGTCCGGTCGCCGTCGTGCTTAGTG
>Ga0074044_10005802_pt1 | contig 9991 bp, 7 predicted proteins | sample BogForMeECP23OM1_FD_94443 | JGI IMG/M metagenome (GOLD analysis project Ga0074044, IMG submission 94443) | Bog forest soil microbial communities from Calvert Island, British Columbia, Canada - Bog Forest MetaG ECP23OM1 | ecosystem: Environmental > Terrestrial > Soil > Wetlands ... | reverse complement strand
TCCCTGAACAAGACCGACCCGAAAAAGTCCAAGTACACCATGACCGTCCTCGCCGATGACAAGTCCATCGAGAAGAAGGACAAAACCGCCGGCGAACCCGTGCAGTTCTACGTCAAGGGCAGTGCGCATATGTTTCCTTACGAGATCGTCGTCTTCGACGTCGGCAAGAGCCAGGTCACCGGCTACTTGGCTACACCGAAGGACACCGGCGCCGGTGCCAGCGCCCCAGCGGCTCCTGCGGCCCCCGCTCCTGCTCCCGCGAAGCCTTGATTTTCTACCGTGGGGGCGCAGCACTTTTACCCTGAGCTGCGAAGGGGCTGTGCCCCTTTAGCCAGGCTGCAAACGTAGTCTCCGCGTCTCATCACTGGCATTCCGGCGAATCCTGGCCTCTGCCGTCTTTTCTGTTCTCCCCTGTTTCCTCTTCTGGAAACTCTCCCAGGAACAGGGCTTTCGTCTTTTCCAGCCTGACGCTACGATTCACTGAGCCTCGATTTCTCCGCTACGGAGGGCCTATTCCTATGCGCACTCATCTCGCTGGCTTCCTTTCTCTCTGTTTGCTCGTTTCCTCGCTCCTTTTCGCTGCGTGTTGTTATGCGCAGGCTCCGCTTGAGCCCGCCCAACTCCCCGCGCGAACCACTTTTTATCTCATTTGGCGCGGCACTCCCTCCGGAGATGTTCGCAAGGGCAATGCCCTTCTGAGCCTCTGGGATGATCCCGATTCCGCTCCGATGCGCTTCGCGATAGTTGAGTCCCTCCTGAGCGGTTCGCAAAAACAGAAAAACAATCCCCAACTCTCCCCCGAAGAGCTCGTCCAGTATGCTTCCCTGCTCGATAATCCCTTTGTTCTGGGCTACTTGCCGCGCCCGGACTCTGCCGCGCCGGCCAAGCCCGTTAAGCCCGATGCCACAAACGTCGCACCCGCGTGGAATGGCCTGTTTTTTGTCTATGATCGTTCCGGCAAAGAAGAATTGCTCACAAAAACCATACTGCGCCTGCGCGCCGCCGACGCCCAAATCCCGGTGCTCACGCCGCTGACCGTCGCTGGGGTCTCCGCTTTGAAAATTGAACGCAAGTCTGGCGTGAACTACTGGGCCGAAACCGGCAAGTTCGCCGTCAGCGCCAGTGAGCTCTCCGTGTTCGAGGAGATTCTGAATCGCCTTGCTGCCAAGGGCGGCTCTTCTTCCCTGGCACAATCCGCGGCCTACCAGGAAGCCAAGCCTCTGCTCACCACCGGCCTCTTTGAATTCTTTCTCCGTGTGCCGGATCTAAAGGAATTCGCCCTCGACACGGGTACTCAGGTGACGCAAGCGAGCGGTGTGCTCAAAGCCCTCAAACTCGATTCCATCCACGCCCTCGCCGGCCATCTCTCCCTCGAAGGCCCCAGGACGCGCTTGCAGGGCGCCATTCTCGGCGACACAACTGCTGGCTCGCTTTTTGATATCTGGCCCGAAGGACAAGCGAATCCCGCTGCTCTCTCTTTCTTGACGGCGGACACTGTCTCGATCAGTGATGCGCAAATCAATTTCCTGGGAATTTACGAAACCCTGAAGCGCGCTCTTTCCCAGGCCGGCCCGGACTCCGCGAAATCCGTGGCTCCTCTGGAATTAATGATCCAGACGCGCCTCGGCATGCCCCTGACCGACGCCCTGGCCCTCACCACGGGCGAAATTGCTTCCATCCAGACCAGCCCCACCCTCGACGACTCGAAGCGCATCTTTCTCTTTGGCATTCGCAACAAACCCGAAGCCCTGAAATTACTCCGCACCATTTTCGGCGATAAGATTTCTTCCGAGCGCAACGAAGGCTCCGCCACGTATATGAAGATTTCCTTGGGCGGCGGGCAAAGCTCCGCCGGTTTGGCTCAGTGGAACTTCTACTATCTCGCCATGACGCCCGACTTCTTGCTGGGCGCCTCCAAGAGTGACACCCTTCGCGCTGGCCTCGCGCAGCAGGCCGCCAATACTCCGGCTTCCATCCCCCGGAATTTTCTCGCTGCCCGCAATCAGTTCCCCGAAAAGCTGAACGGATTCTCCTATTTCGATTTGCAAAAGCTGGATTGGCCCGCGCTGCGGGAAAAATGGATCGCCGAAGCCAACAAATCCGCCAAAACAAAGGCCGCGGACAATTCCCAAGTCCTCCCCAAACAGGCGCAATGGCTGGAATCAGTCAATCCCGCCGTGTTTTCCCGCCATCTCCATTCTGTGCTCGGCGCATCCTGGAAAGACGACCAGGGAGTTCACTTTGACGAGTGGCTGGAGTGACGCCGCGGGTTAAGCACTCAGCCCCGCACAACCTCCCGTAGGGGCGCAGCACTTTTACCCTGAGCTTCGAAGGGGCTGCGCCCGTGTTGCCGTGGTCTCAATCGTGGCCATTGTTTCTTCCCAACGTCATGCACACGAATCTCGTCGCTTCATGCGAGATTTCTCGCTTTGCTCCTGCTCCCTGATTTTCTGAAGATCCACTCTCTTCTTGGCGGGTCTTACTTCCAGCAGTAAATTCTCACTCGAATTCCTTCATTGTGTTCGCCATCTCGCGCAAGCGTTGATCCACAAGCGCAAACACCGTGCCCTTCTCAAATCCGCCATCCCCATTGCGCTGGCCGGCGCGAATCCCGGTCAGCAGCTCCACTCCCTGCTCCACGCGCCCGATCGGCCAGATATGGAATTTCCCGCTCTTCACTGCTTCCAGCACGTCTTCCCGCAGCATCAGGTCCTCGACGTTTGCCGCCGGAATCATCACGCCCTGCGTCCCGGTCAAGCCCTCGATCCGGCAAGTATCGAAAAATCCTTCGATCTTTTCGTTGACCCCGCCGATGGCCTGTATATCTCCGCGCTGATTCATCGAACCCGTCACGGCAATGTCCTGCCGCAGCGGAAGCTCGGAGAGCGCCGAAAGCAGCGCGTATATCTCCGTGGAACTCGCGCTATCCCCGTCTACGCCCGAATACGATTGCTCGAAGCAGATGCTCGCCGCCAGTGACAGTGGCTTATCCTTTGCAAAGCAACTGCGCAAATATCCCGCGATGATGTGCACGCCTTTGTCGTGGAATCTGCCGCTGAGATTCGCTTCGCGCTCGATATTGATGAGTCCCGCCTTGCCCAGCGCCGCGCTCGCCGTGATGCGCACCGGCTTTCCGAACGCATACCCCCCGATCTCCAGTACGCTCAGCCCATTCACCTGGCCGACGCACGTCCCCGTCAGGTCCACCAGCAGCGTGCCCTCTTCAATCATTTCCCGTATGCGCGTCTCGACCAGGTTGTGGCGTTCCATCTTCGAGGCAATCGCGGAGCGCACATGCGCTGCGCGCACTACATTCTCCCCCGCCGCTGCCGCCGTATAGTGGGCCTCCCGCGCCAGGTCCGCGATATCCACGAACCGCGCCGTCACTTTGTTCCGGCGCCCCGCCTTTCGCACGCCATACTCGAGAATCGCCGCAAATGCCCCGCGATCGAACGGGAATAGGTTTTCCTTTTCGCTCAGCCCCCGCAACCGCCCGGCGTACTCTTCAATCACGCCATCGCTCAGCGGCATTTCTTCGTCAAATTCCACGCGCACTTTGAAAATCTTCCGGAAGTCCTCTTCATATTCGTACAGCAGTTCGTAGAGATCGCGATCCCCAATCAGGATCACTTTTACGTTGAGCTCCACGGGCTCCGGCTTCAGCGCCGTGGTTGCAAACGGATAGAACACTTCCAAGGGCTGAATCTCCAGGCGCGTGTGGTTCAACGTGCGCTTCAACGCCCGCCACACTCCCGGCTCGGATAACGCCTCAATCGAATACATGATCAGGAAGCCGCCATCGGCGCGCAGCAGCGACCCGCCGCGCAGGTCCATGAAGTCGCTGGTCCAGCCGCCGCGCGCATCGTAGGCCCGCTGGATCGTGCCAAACAGATTAGCGTGGGTCGGCGTGGTCTCGAAAATCACCGGAGAATCGCTTTCGCTGTTGTGCGACAGAATCACGTTCACGCCGTACACCCGGAACGGATCCCTCTCCGGCCCCGGCATCTTCTGCAGCACTTCCGGCTGCTCTCCGCTCTGCTCCTCTTCTCCTTCACGCTCCTTGAATGGTCCCAGATTATCCAGCAGGTGATGCCGGACCTCTTCGAGATACTCGGAAACTCCCGCGCCCGGGTATTTTTCCTTTAATTCCTCGATCACCCCGTCCACCAGCACCGACGCCGCTTCCTGCTCCAGGTAACTCAGTTCGCTCGCCAGTTCCCGCGAAAGCGTCAGCGTCTTCCGGTACACCACCGTGAATTCCTGCCGGAATTGTTCGTACTTCCGCTCAATCTCCTCCGCCACTCCGGTTTCCAGTTTTCCCTCGTGCACCAGCTTGGAAATATCCTCGATGGGCACCATCTGCCCTTCAAGCACCGGAAAAATCTCCGGCAGCGCCACGGCGCCCACCTGCATGTGCCCGAGCGCAAACTGTTCGCGGGCGATCCGTCGCGTGAAGTCGTCCATCAGCTCCTTTTCGCGCACGGAAAAGCGTTCGACGATTCGTCCCTTCTGCCGCTGGAACGGTTCGCCTTCAAATACTTGCGGAATCCGCCGCCGCAGGAAGTCCACGCCCGCCTGCATGTCTTTCTTGAACACGTTTGCCGAGCCCCGCGGCAGAGAAAGCAGCCGCGGCCGGTCGGGTATCTTGAAGTTATTGACGTAACACCGGTCCAGCGAGGGTTTGGTGGCCGGGTGCAAATCTTCGATCATCTGGGCGATCGTGCCGCCACGGCTGGTGCCCGCCAATCCACACACAAACACGTTGTAGCCCGGCGCGGAGAGCTCCACACCCATCTTCAGCGCCCGCAGCGCGCGCTCCTGCCCAACGAATCCTTCGCGTTTCTGCGCCTGGGCCGTGGTTTCAAAGGGCACGCGCGCAAGCTCGCAACGCCACCGCAACTTGTCGGGCGTCAATTCTGTCGGCATGGTCGTTGTCTTGTCGGTCATCACACTCATTCGAGGGCGTACTCTAGCACAGAGCGTACCACCACGCGCGGAATTTACCCCGCGCGTTACGCTTTGAGTTACGCAGTCTCCTTTTCCATTTGGTCCCGGTGCTCCATGTACACGCGGAACACCCCCAGCGCCGCTGCCATAATGGTCGGTCCGATTACCAATCCCAGCATGCCGAACACTTCCAACCCGCCCAGAATACTGATAAACAACATCAGTTCGTTCAACCGCGAGCGATTGCGCATGAACAGCGGCCGCACCAGGTTATCCAGCACTCCCGCGACGACGCCACAAATCGCCACCATAAGCAGCGCCTTGCCCCAGTGGCCGTTGATTCCCAGCCACAACGCCGCCGGCACCCAAATCAGCGCCGAACCCACCACCGGCACGATCGAAGAAAGGGCGATCACCACGCCCATGAACACGGGTGCCCCCAGCCCCGTCAGCGCAAAGGCCGTCCCTCCCAGGACCCCCTGGATAGCCGCGATCGACACGGCCGCGGCGACACTCGCAAAAATCAGGTCATGCGATTCTTGCAGCATGTCTTTTTGAATCTCGGGATCAAACGGGATCAGGTGCTGCAGCGCGTGGACGAACTGTTCGCCATCGCGAAACATGAAAAACAGCGCGAACAGTAGAATGAAAAGGTGCAGAAAGAATGAAAACAGGTCCCTCACCCACGAACCTACGCTGCTTGCCAGATACGACCCGATCTTTTCCGCTCCCTGCCGGAGTGGCCCCACGACGTCCATACCGCGCCATGCCTCCGGCAGCCGGTGCCTTATCCAATCCGCCAAATGAGTCGGTAAGCCCACCGCACCCTTGCTGAGCGCTGCCTGTACCTCTGCCGAAGCGCCGACGGCTTCCCGTGCCGCGTACCACAACACCAGTAAAGCCGGCACAATCAAAAGTACCGTCACACCGAGGGTGCAGTACGCCGCTGCCCGCCCCTTCGAAGTTTTCTTCAGTAGCTTCGTGTATGCAGGATAGAAGAAAATCGCGAAGATCGCCGACCATGCTAGCGGCTTCGCAAACGGCTCCACGATCCGGAAGACCAGATAGCCCAGCAGGAGCAATGCTCCGTAAGAAAGCACCGTGGTTAACCGGTCACTCGTTGTTGTGTTTCCTGTGGCTTGTGTCATCTGCGTTATATAATCCACCCGGTTCGCTTGGAGAAAGGCCTTACGGGGCCTTCAGCTTGCCGGTTCGTCTGCATGAGGATCTCAAGACGGTATGCGATTTCGCAAAATCCCATTCACGCTCACGCAGGCCCGTCTCCTTGCTGTACTTGCTTTAATCAATTTTGTCAACTTCGCAGATCGCGAGGTGCTGAATCCTCTCGTTCCCCTGTTGCGCCAGCATTTTGGTGTGAGTGACGCGCAACTTGGATCCCTGCAGTGGGTGCTTCTCGTAGTATTGGCAATCGCCAGTATTCCCTCGGGCTACCTGGCTGATCGTTTCGATGAACCGAAAATCATTGCTGCCGGCGTGCTCTTCTGGAGCCTCGCCGCGATCGGCAGTGGTTTCGCTCCCACTTTCGCCGTGCTGTTCTTTGCTCGTGGGCTCGTGGGAATCGGCGAAGCCGCTTATGCCCCTGCCGCGCAGTCCCTGATTTCCGCTTCCTTCTCCCGCCGCAACCGCGCCCTGGCGCAATCCGTCTTTGCCTCCGGCATGATTCTTGGCGGCGTCTCCGGTCTGGCGCTCGGCGGCATCATGGGAGCACGCCACGGCTGGCAGCACGCCTTCATCATCATTGGAGTCGTCGGCATAATTCCTGGGTTGTCTGCGCTCACGCTCAAGGAACCTCCCCGGCGTCCCCGTTCGGAAACCGTCAGCTTCCGGGAGCTTCTTCACGTACCCGCTTTTGTGGCCATGATCGCCGCGGGCATTTGCATCACGTTTTCCAGCGTTTCTTTTGTTACTTGGGGCATCGATTACGCCATGAATTATAAGAACTTCAGCCTCAAGGAAGCCGCTCTTTCCCTGGCCATCATTGCCCTGTTTTCTTCCGTGTTGGGAGCGCTCTCCGGCGGATACTTTGCGGACCGTCTTCAGAAGCGCTTGAAGTATGGCCGAATTCTGGCCATTTCCTGTGCTCTCCTCGTCGCTACGCCGTTCCTGCTGTTGGCCATCCAGTCGGACGAAAAATGGACGGTTCTTTCGGGCTTCTTCGTGGCCATGTTTTTCATGTCGTGGTATCACGGACCGACAACCGCGGTGCTCCACGATCTGACGCCACAGCGCGCCCACGCGACTGCCATTGGTGTCTATATGTTCGCCACGCAGCTCTTAGGTGCGCTCGGCCCATTGCTGATCGGGCGCATCTCGGACATTAGCGACCTGCAGATCGGCTTGCAGGCCGCCACGGCCGTCATGGTCTTTGGAGCCTTGCTCATGTTGCTGGTGGTCCATTTCGTGCGCCGCGATGGCCTGCACCATCCGCGCCTGGCTGCCTTCCGCGCCGAAGACGAAGCCGCACGCTAACCCGCTCTTCCTCTTGTGGCACAGTCGCTCCTGCTTGCCCTGAGCCTCGAAGGGCTTGCCCTGAGCCGCGAAGGGCTTGCCCTGAGCCGCGAAGGGCTTGCCCTGAGCCTCGAAGGGCTTGCCCTGAGCCTCGAAGGGCTTGCCCTGAGCCTCGAAGGGCTTGCCCTGAGCCTCGAAGGGCTTGCCCTGAGCCGCGAAGGGACTGCGCTCTTGGGTCTCTCTTGCTCTTGTCGTGGCCGCTCCCGCGTTGCATGATCGGCTCTCGGGTTTGTCCGTGTAGGGGTCCAGCACGCTGGACCCCATCCCTCCAACCATTAAACGAACATGTCATTCCGAACCCGCGCTTTTTGCGGGTGAGGAATCTCTCTTCTCCATCGAATGGTTTTACGTGACAAATCTGCATCCGCGGCTGCGAGGATTTTTTTCTACCTGATCCCAACCAACTCGATCAGCCGCTTTACTTCCTCGTGCGAAACATCATACAGTGGGCGCTCATCTTCTTCTTCCAGCCGCTGGCGGAGAAATTCCGCGGCCACAAAACTCGCCTCGCGGTCGCTCAGGTCGCGCCCGGCTTTCGCTCGGAATTGCACAAACGCGGTGTGCGCCAGTCCCACGATCCGCCCTTCGCCATCCACTACAAATTTCGCGTCAATGGTGTCGCTGTGGCGTGTGGCAATGGCGTTCCAGATGTGCGAAAAGCTGCAGTGATACACGTGGCCGCTCAAGTTCGAGGGCACTTCAAATGCGCCGATGAACTGGCTCATGGCGCCGCTGTTGGCAAGCACCGGTACGCTGGGCACGTTCGCTCCTCTTTCCGCTTCTTCCGTGCGAACAACTAGTGTTCAACACCCCTCCCCAACTGTCAATCCCGCCTGGCATAGCCAGGAACACCGCTCTCCGCTGGTTCCTGCTGCTTCTTTAGGTCTACCGGGGAAAGTTGATTCCACGCAACAGCGCCAGAAAACGCGGCTCGTTCCGCAGGTTCTCCCAGTCCCACGCCACATTAAGGTGAACCATGGGCGATTCCCTTGCTTCAAGGGCTTTTTCCAGCCAGGTCAGGCATTCCGCGTTCTCTCCGGCATGCGCGTAAAGCCGCGCAATCCGCACTCCCGGTACATGGGTGTGCGCGCTGCGGGCCGCCAGGACATCCGCTGCGCGCTTCATCGCCAGCCGGTAATTGCTTTCGCCGGAGCCCCGTTTCAGGCTTGCCACGACTTCCTGATCCCCAAGCACTCCAAAAAACTTCTCCGCTTCTTCCAGCGCCTCCTTGTCCATCCTTTTTTTGAAGTACGCGCCCCATAGTCCCATGTGTGCGTACGAGAGTTCCGGTTGCGCCGCGAGGATTTTCTGTAAGAGCGCTATGGCCTCATCATTGCGCCCAAGATAAATCAAGTGCCACCCGTAAAAGGACCTGTTAAAGGAGCTCATGGGGTCGAGTTCCAGAGTTTGCTGCATCTCCCTCTGCCATTCCTGGTTGCGCTTCAAAGAAATGAGGAAATCGGCGTACATGAAGTGCGCGTCCGCATTGCTGGGGTTTAGTTGAATGGCCCGAAGAAAATCCTTTTCTGCCGCCGGCCAGTTCCACTCGAAGCTGGTCTCGATGTTCGCAAGGCTCACATGGGCTTCCGACAGCGTATCATCCAACTCCAACGCCTTTTGCGCGGCTGCCTTGGCCTGTTTCATCGTATCGCGCGGCGTCCATAATCCGGTATCACTTCGTTCCAGCCATACGTCAGCCAGGCCCGCGTAGGCCAGCGCGTAATTCGGGTCTTTTTCCAGCGCGAGCTGGTAATAGTGTTCGGCGTTATCCAGTCCTTCTTTCGATAGCTTGTACCACTCGAAGCGGCCCTTGAGGCACGCCTCGTACGCTTCGGGATTTATGGGACGCGTTTTCGTCAGGTTTGCCTGTTCCTGCGGCGTCAACTTCACCCGTATCTCCTGAGCGATCGCGCGTGTGACTTCGCCCTGTAACGACAGCACATCGCGCAAGTCGCGATCGTACTCTTCGCTCCACAGCGGTTTCTCGGTAGCCGCGTCCACCAACCGCGCTGTCACGCGCACTCGCCCGCCCGACTGCACCACGGACCCTTCCACAATTCCGTCCACGTTCAGTTTCCGCCCAATTTCTCCCAGTGACAGAGTTGTACCCTTGAATTGCATTACGGATTGCCGCGATATCACCCGCAGTGGCATCGCTTTTCCCAGTTGCGTGATCAGTTCTTCCGTCATCCCATCCGCCAGATATTCACGCTCAGGATCGCCGGAGAGATTCGCCAAGGGCAGCACGGCCAGCGACTGGATGGGGCCAGCACCGCTCCATCGGCCGGTTATCCAGCGGTTCGCGCTGGGAAAACCCAGCAAGCCAGCAACGACTAGTACCACGGCCGCAACTGCTCCTACCGTCGCCCACTTCTTCGCGCTGAGGGGCGGTACCCCCTGTCGAGCCATTTAAGAATGTAACCCTGGCTGGGGTTGTCGAGACATTGGAAATGTAACCGAAAGTTTGTTGTTGCGGCTGTGGGAAAGTGGGAATCCCGCGGGGGGTGCGGGATTC
>Ga0074044_10005801_pt1 | contig 9993 bp, 9 predicted proteins | sample BogForMeECP23OM1_FD_94443 | JGI IMG/M metagenome (GOLD analysis project Ga0074044, IMG submission 94443) | Bog forest soil microbial communities from Calvert Island, British Columbia, Canada - Bog Forest MetaG ECP23OM1 | ecosystem: Environmental > Terrestrial > Soil > Wetlands ... | reverse complement strand
GGGACACCGAGAGTGGAACGAACCGGTGACCGCTTCTTAAGCGTGGCGGCGGGCGGAGGGGGGAAGGCGCCGCGCGGGCCCGCCCGTCCGACGCGCCTTTAACCCATCCGGCCTGCGCGCGGTCACGCTCATGCGCTGGCTGGTGGTCGGAGGGGGCGCCCGCGAGCACGCCATCGCCGTGACCCTCGTGCGGGCGAGCGCCGAGGTCGTGGTCGCGAGCCCGAACGCGAACCCCGGGCTCGAGCGGCTCGCGCGGAGCTCCGCCCGCGCGAAGCCGACCGACACCCAGCGGATCGTCGCCTTCGCGCAAAAGGAGCGCGTGGACGCCGCCGTTATCGGTCCGGAGGCGGCGCTCGCGAGCGGGGTCGCCGACGGCCTCAGGGCCGCCAACCTCCCCACCGTGGGGCCGGGGCGCGCGGCGGCCCAGATCGAATCCTCGAAGCTGTTCTGCCGGGAACTTCTCGCCCGCCACGGCGTTCCCGGCCAGCCCCGGTTCGTCGCCCCGGCCACGGCCGAGGAGGTCGACCGCGCCGTGGGGGAGTTCCCCGGACCGTGGGTCGTCAAGCCGAGCGGTCTCACCGCCGGCAAGGGCGTCCGCGTGCAGGGTTCCGACTTCGCGGGGGCGAAGGAGGGGGCGATCTACGCAAAGACGCTCCTCGTCCAGGGAGACCGGGTGCTCCTCGAGGAGAAGCTCGAGGGCGAGGAGTTCAGCCAGATGGCGTTCGTCACCGACTCCGGCGTTTACCCGATGCCCGCGGTCCAGGACTTCAAGCGCGCGCTCGAAAGTGACGCCGGCGGGAACACGGGAGGCATGGGGTCGTACTCCCAGCGCGACCACCTCCTGCCGTTCCTCAGCGCATCGGACCGGGAGGCCGCGGTCGCCTGTCTCGAGCGGAGCGTGGCCGCGCTCCGGGCGGAGGGGCTCTCGTTCCGTGGGATCCTGTACGGCGGGTTCATGCTGACCGCGGCGGGTCCCCGCCTCCTCGAGTTCAACGCACGGTTCGGCGACCCCGAGGGGATCAACGTCCTAGTCCAGTACGAGGAGGGGAACTTCTCCGACCTCCTCCTCGGCGTGGCGACGGGCCGCGTCGACCCGAACCTCGTGAGGTTTCGTCGGCGTTCGACCGTCGTGAAGTACCTCGTGCCGCCGGGCTACGGAAGCCGCCCGCAGCCGGGGGGCCTGCTCACGATCGACGAGAAGGCGGTCGAGGACGAGGGCGTCCACGTGTTCTACGGGAGCGTGGACACGGCCGGGCCCGGCGTGGTCCGGCTCGGAAGCTCCCGCGGGGTCGCCCTGGCCGGTGAGGCGAGCGCCATCCACGAAGCGTCGGCGCGGGTCGAGAGCGCGCTCAAGCACGTCTCGGGGACCTACTACGTCCGCCACGACATCGGCACCCAGGCGGATCTCGCCCGTCGTTGGGAGCACGTGCGCCGCCTGCTAGCCCCGGCGGCGAAGCCGTCCCCGCTCCCGCTCAGCGTGGCGGCCGCCGACGCCGCGCCGTCGAGCGCCGGTCCGGCGGAGATGCTGAACGGCTGATCCCTCCGCCGAAGCGGTAAATACCCCGGCCCCGGTAAACACGTTCCATGTTCTGTCCTCACTGTAAGCGGCTGATGCGTCCGGACCGCGTAGCCGGAGCGTGGCGTTGCTCGACCTGCAACCGCACGGTGCCGCTCGGCCGCGGGGTCGAGGTCGGCCGCTCGACCCCCGAGGGCCGCACGGTGGACGTGGTGGAGAAGACGATCGCCACCCTCCCGAAGACCCAGGAGCAGTGCCCGAAGTGTGGGAACGGTGAGGCGTACTGGGTGCTGCGGCAGACGCGGGGGGCGGACGAGCCCGAGACCCGGATCTTCGAGTGCACGAAGTGCGGCCACAAGTGGCGTGATTACCAGTGACCGGCCTACCGTTCGAGCCCACCGCTCGGGTCTTCGCGCCCGAGGCGCTCGGGAGCGAGGTCCGCCTCCGGGGCTGGGTCGTCAAGTCCCGGTCCTCGGGCGGCATCCTGTTCCTCATCCTCCGCGACCGGACCGGGGTGGTCCAGGTTACGGGGAAGCGGGACGTTCTCGGGTCCATCGCATTCGACGCCGCGGAGCACGTGCAGGTCGAGGGGTCGGTCCGTGTCGAGGGGACGGTCGCGGAGGACCGGCGCGCGCCGGGAGGTCGGGAGGTCCGGGCGCGTTCGATCGAAGCCATCGACGCCGGGCTGCCGTTCCCGATCTTCGCAGACCAGACCGAGGAGTTCCGGCTGGACAAGCGGCATCTGGTCATCCGCTCGCCAGAGCACGTGGCAACGTTCCGCGTCAAAGCGGAGTTCCTTCGGGCGTGCCGCGAGTTCCTCGACCGGGAGGAGGTACTCGAGACGACACCGCCGGTCCTCTCCGGTAACGCCGCCGAGGGCGGGTCCGAGGCGTTCCAGTTCGACTACTTCGGCCGCCCGGGGTATCTCTCGCAGACGGCGCAGCTCTACCTCGAGGCGCTCCTCGCGCCGCACGAGCGGGTCTACGCCCTCACCCCGTCGTTCCGCGCCGAGAAGTCGCGGACTCCCCGCCACCTCACGGAGTACCTCCATCTCGAGGTCGAGCTCGCCTGGTGCGACCTCGACGGACTGATCGACTTCGTCGAGCGGATGATCGTCGATACGCTCCACGTACTGGCCGAGCGGCGGCCGAAGGAGCTCGAGCTGCTGGGTCGTCCGCCGAAGGAGCTCCTCGCGATCGAGGCGCCGTTCCCGCGCATCCGGTACGCCGAGGCGATCGAACGGCTCAAGGTCGCGGGGTTCCCGATCGAGTGGGGTGCCGACCTCGGCACCGCGGAGGAACGGGCCCTGACCCTAGAGCAGCGCACGCCCCTGTTCGTGACGCACTATCCTCGGGAGCTGAAGGCGTTCTACATGCTCCCCTCGGCCGACGACCCGCGCACGGCCGACGCGGCGGACCTGCTCGGCCCCGAGGGGTACGGCGAGATCGTCGGCGCCTCCTGCCGCGAGACCGATGTCAAGCGCCTCACCGACCGGATCGTCGGGATGGGCGTCGACCCCGCGGAGTACGAGTGGTACCTCGACCTCCGTCGGCACGGGAGTGTGCCCCACGCCGGCTTCGGCCTCGGCGTGGAACGGATCCTGCGATGGGTGCTCCGTCGCGAGCACATCCGCGAGACCACCCCGTTCCCGCGCACGCCGGCACGCCTGACGCCCTGAACCCAGCCGTCGCGTCGCTCGACGGGCTCCGGGCCCAGCAAGGTTCAAGAGCCAGCGCGCGCCTCGGCCGGTCGCTCGCTCATCGGGGGCCCCAGCGTGGCAACAGACCAAGGTTCGGACCGGGGGCCCGAGCGCACGCCGGTACCGAAGGACCGTCCGGCGTCTGTCCTCTCGGTGGAACGGATCACACACCAGGACGTGCCGGCGATCTGCACGCTCTACAAGCACGTCTGGGAGACCGAGCCGGCGGGGATCCCTCCCGAGCTCCTCAAGGCGTGGCAACCGACCCCGCTCGAGTTCACGAGCTGGATGGAAGGGGTCACCTACTTCGCCGCACGCAGGGACGGCCGGTTGGTCGGCGTGATCGGATGCGAGCTTCGGCACGGCAGCTGCCATCTCGTTCGCCTCGCCGTCGAGTCTGACGCGCGACGCCAAGGGGTCGCCACCGCGCTTCTCGGGGCGGCGCTCGAGTGGGCGAAGCGGTCGAATTCCCCGGCGGTCTGGGTGGACGCGCACGACCGGTTCACCGGCGCGGCCCTGCTGTTCAAGCGCCTCGGTTTCACGGAGAGCGGCATCCTCCACCGCCACGACTTCGGCGAGGACGTTCGCTTCTTCGAGCGGATCCTATAGCGTCCCGTTCCGGGACGGGTCCACGCCCCCTCGCTCTACGTCGACAGCCCGCGCGGCTGCCGCAGCGCTCGGAGGCGACGGACCCCTTCCTCGGCCCGTCCCTGGAAGACGTCGCGCGCGCCTCGGGCGAGCTCGGCCGCTTCCGCACGACTCGGTCCGCCGCGCGCCCGCTCCTGGACGAGACGGTCGCCGTTGGTCGCCACGTACTTCGGCAGGTCGCGCTTCAGGCGGTTGAGCGCCTCCTGACGGAGCGCGCGGATCTGCTGCTTGAGCGGGGCGAGCTTCCCCGCGTGCAGCTCGGCCTCGAGCTCGGTGCCGACGTCCGCGGCCGCCTGGGGGGGCTCGAGCCCGAGCGCCGAGATGTCCTTCAGGAACGAGACCAGTCGTTCGATCTCGTCCCGGGCCTGGTCGAGGTGCCGCTCCTTGAGCGTCACGACCCGGTCGACCTGCTGGTGCGCGACGAACGCCTGGGAGATGTCGCCGGCCCGCGCAGAATGGACCGTGTCCTCGATCTGGTCCCTCTCGAGCCGGCTGTCGACGGAGTAGGCTTCCAGGCGGGCGAGCCGGGACTTCGACCGGTTGCCCCAAGCTTCGAGCGCGCTCACGATCTGTTGCTGGGCGAGGCGTTCGATTCCGCGGACGACCTCGGCCCACGCGTCGGGTTGGGCCGCGCGACTCGCCGCCTCCTGCGCCCAGACAGGGACCCGCGGAAGCTCGATCCCGAGTGTGCGGGCCGACTCGGACCACTGTGCGAGCCGAGCCAGCCGCCGGGAGAAATCGGCGGTGAACGGGTTCGCCGCGGTGCCTCGCGCGCCCGCCGCCTTCTTCGACGACGCCGACGCAGCGGCCCCGGGGTCGGTGCCAGCTCCGGCCCGGTCCTTGGTGGCGCCCGCCTCCGGAGCGAGGACGGTGTTGCACGCGGCGCACGCGTACATCTCCTCGGTGACCAGCGCGCCGCACCGCGGGCAGGTCGCGAGGGGCAAGCTCATTCGCCGGTACTATGCGCGGGGAAGCATATGAAGCGCCCGAAGCCGGTCGCTGCCTCTCGAGGCGGCGACGCCGACCCTGAAGGGGTCCTTGCAGAGGGAATGCAGGGGGTGAGATTCGAACTCACGAACTCCTACGAGACTAGGACCTCAACCTAGCGCCTTTGACCAAGCTGGGCCACCCCTGCAGGCCGAATCGCGCCTACGGGGTGCGGGCATTAACCTTTGCGAAGACGACGTCCCTCGGGGCCGCGGTCCGGGACGGCCCCGATAAAGGCCATGTAGCGGTACGGGGTGCGACCGCCCCATGACCGATTCGGACTCATCGGGCGCCATGGTATACATCGGCCTCAAGCCGACCATGACCTACGTGTTCCAGGTCGTCACCCAGCTCAACTCCGGAGCCGGGACCGTGGTCGTCAAGGCGCGCGGCAACGCGATCGGGAAGGCGGTGGATGTTGTCGAGGTCGTTCGGCGACGTTTCCTCGAAGGTCACGTCGCGATCGGCGGGATCGTCATCGATACTGAGCGCCTGGTGAACCGCGACGGGCGAGAAGCGAACGTCTCCTCGATCGCGATCCCGCTCAACCGGACGGGCCCGGTCCCTCCGACGCCGGCGGCGCCCCCCCGGCCGGGCGGACCGGAGGCCTCGCCGTAGGCTCGCGCACGACCCACGTCCCGGCCCACAGGTCGCCGACCCGCTGCCTCTCCGAGGTGAGCAGGATCGCAAGGATGGCGAACGCGCCCAGGAGCGCGATCGCCCCGACCACGACGCCCACGATGCCGAGGATCGCGATCGCGGCGATCGAAAAACCGACCCCCGGCAGGTACGATTGCCCCGCGGCGACCCCCTTGACCGCGATGGCCACGGCGATCGCGGCGCCGATCCCCACGCAGACGAGCACGGGTGCGATCGGGGCGTTCCGCACGAACGCGGCGAGGCGATCCGGCCGGCGGAGGTCCCGGTCGCGCACCGCGATCCCGACGAGGGCCTTCCCGATCGTCGCTCCCACCCACGCCTCGGCGAACGCGAAGTAGAAGAAGGCGACCGCGACGAAGCCGTAGATCGCCGCGTTGAAGGAGAGGCTCGAGAGGAGCGCGGTGATGCCGCCGGGGGTCGCGTACGCGATCAGGGTGAACACGGCGACCCCACCTCCGCCTACGAGCAGAAGGTCGATCGCGAAGGCGAGGACCCGCTGCGGGATCGACGCGAAGCGCCCGTACCCGAGCAGGTGGCCGATGGCGACCAGCTGCCGGGCCATCAGCCAGGCCCGGTATGCTTCTCGGGAGTCCGTCGTTTCGGAGACTGAGATCGCGTCGAGGTTTGCCTGGTCGCTCACCACCCAGCCCGGTACAGGCAGCCCCCTCCACGGGTTCGCGTCCGGGGGAGCTCCCGCCCCGCGAAGCCGCCACGCCTGGGCCGCCGCCTCGTGCGACGCACGGGCGGACTCCCGGAGCGATTCCTCGAGTTGCCCCTCGGCGCCGGATCGAAACGCCCGGGCGAGGTATCCCACGGGGGACGGGATCGTCTCGGGCAGCGGCGTCCCGATCGGCCTCCAACCCCGACCGTAGAGCCGGTGGACCAGGTACGCGCCCGCGAGCCCCAGCAGCCCGGAGAGGTAGACGAGGTCGAGCACGCCCGCCCCGCCGATGGTGTAGAGTCCCGCGGGCCCCTGTCCGTAGAGCGGCGGCTCCCGGAGCAGGTCCGCGCCCAGCAGCACCCCGAACGTCGACGCGAAGAACGCCACCGGTAGGGCGAACCCTTCCTCCCGGGGGAAGACGCGGGGCGCGACGAGGCCCGCGATCAGACCCGCGCCCAGCGGCGGAAGGAGGTAGTACGGGAACGACTCGGTGATCCCCAGACCGGGGATCGCGCTCGAGCCGGCGAACGTCAGCACGAGGACCCCCGAGGCGAGGGCGAAGAGGAGGGCGACGGCGCGGGTCGACCGGTCGGGCGAACGGAGGGCGATGGCGCCCACGACCGCGGAGAGCGCGGCCGCGACCACCGTGACCAGGAGTATCTCCGCTCCGCCGGCCGACAGGCGAACGGCGGCCCCCACCTGAGCGAGGGCGCCCGCGGTCGACGGCAGGACGATCACGAAGAGGGCGCCGCTCATCACGGCCAGCGCCCCGAGGAACGTGCCCAGCGATCGACCGAGGGGAGGGGCGTAGCGGCCCATCGCGAGGCCCCCGACGAAGAGGGGGAAGACGGCCCCCGCGAGGCTGATCGCGAGCCAGTCGTACGACACTGGCGTGATTGGTAGAAATGCGAACGACGCGAACAGAGCGCCGGGAACGAGGAGCCAGAACGCCTTGCGGCCGAGGCCGATGCTCTCCGCGAACGGGCCGTGGCTCCACGCGAGCAGGAACAGACCGGTCCAGAGCGCCCCGGGAAGGGCGACGGAGACGGCGGTCGAGCTGACGTCGAACGCAATCTCGACCGGTGCGACCACTCGCTCCCTCCCGACCGGGGACGAAACGACCGAGGCGGCCTCTATGCCTAAACGTTTTGTCGCGGAGGCCCCTCGGCGACCCGATGGGCTCCGGACGGGTAGAGAAGGATTCCCTCGGCTCACGCGAGGTCCCCGAGGGCGTTTATTGGGGGATCCAGACGCTTCGCGCCCGGGAGAACTTTCCCGTCAGCGGACTCACCGCGTCCCGGCATCTCGTCCAGGCGTACGCCCACCTGAAGCTCGCCTGCGTCCGGGCGAACCTCGCGCTCGGAGGCTTGGACGCCGAACGTGGCGGTGCGCTCGCCCGGGCGGCGGAGGAGATGGCCGCCGGTAAGTTCGATTCGGAGTTCGTGGTCGACGTCTTCCAGGCCGGCGCGGGCACCTCGTTCCACATGAACGTCAACGAGGTCCTGACGAACCGGGGCCTCGAGATCCTCGGGAAGCCGAAGGGGGACTACGCGACCCTCAGCCCGAACGACCACGTCAACCGGGGCCAGTCGACCAACGACACGTACCCGGCGGCGGCTCAGGTCGCGACCCTCCTCGCGTTCCGGGAGCTGCGCGACGCGGTCGCCGGCCTCTCCGCGAGCCTGCGGCACAAGGGCGAGGAGTTCGGCCGGCTGGCGAAGTCGGGCCGCACGCATCTCAAGGACGCGATGCCTGTGACGTTGGGCGCCGAGTTCCGTGCCTACGCGGTGGCCCTCGACCGCGTGCTCGAAACGCTCCCCGCGGTCGAGCGTGCGCTCGCCGAGATACCCCTCGGGGGCAGCGCCGTGGGGACGGGAGTGAACTCTCTTCCCGGTTTCCGCGCGCGCTCGGTCGAAGAGTACGCCCGCCTCACCGGACTGCCGCTCGTCGCGGCGCGCGACCCATTCGAGACGATGCAGAGCCGCTGGCCCCTCGCCTTCGCCTCGGGCTGGATGCGGACCCTCGCGCTCGAGCTCGTCCGGATCGCGAACGACCTCCGACTGCTCTCGAGCGGGCCCGCGACCGGGTTCGACGAGATCCGGCTTCCCGAGATCCAGCCGGGATCGTCCATCATGCCGGCCAAGGTGAACCCGTCGGCGGCGGAATGCCTCGACATGGTCGCGTTCCACGTGATCGGAGCGGACGCTGCGACCGCGCTTGCGGTGCAGGCGGGTCAGCTCGAGATCAACGTGATGATGCCCCTCGCGGCGTTCGAGGTGCTCTTCTCGGCGCAGATCCTGACGAACTATCTGCCGGTCTTCGCGCGCTCGTGCGTGGACGGGATCCTGCCCAACCGGGAGCGCCTGGAGCGCTACCTCGCCGAGTCGGCCGCCCTCGCGACCGTCCTCACTCCGCGCCTCGGGTATCTCAAGGTCGCCGAGGTCCTGCACGAGGCGGAGCGGACCCGCCGGCCGGTTCGCGAGCTCCTCGTGGAGAAGGGGCTCCTGAGCGCGGCGGACGTCGAAGCGCTGCTGGGCGAGGCGGCCCTGCTCAGGCTCACCCAGCCGGTCCCGTAGTGGACCCGCCCTGCCGCCAAGGAGTTAAGCCTCGGCCGGTCGGTTCCGGCGGGAGGTCGCCATGGCATCCGTAGAGGAGACCGCGATCGCCCTCGGCAACCAGAACTCGGAGGAGTTCCGCCGGGCCGCTACCGTGCTGGGCAAGGTCGGGCTCACGCACTACGAGGCCCGGGCGTACATCGCCCTGGTCGCCCGGGGCGTCGGCGACGCCTCCACCCTCGCGGCCGCCGCCGGGATCCCCCGCACGAGCGCCTACAAGGTCCTCGAATCCCTCGCCGAGAAGGGGTACGCCCGCCCGACCGGGGGAAAGCCGATCCTCTTCCGGCCGTCGCCGCCGCTCGACGTCGCGGAGTCCCTGAAGGGCGCGATCCAGGAGGTCTTCGAGCAGCTCGCCCAGCTGCATCGGGTAGTCGCCGAACACGGCGAGCCTCAGCTGGTCTACCTTCTCTCCGAGCGGGAGAAGGTGATCGCGAAGATCGGGGACCTGCTCGACCAGTCGACGCGCACGTTCATGCTCACGACCCCCCAGCTCGCCGAGCTCAGGGACGAGATCGGCAAGAAGGTCCTGAACGCGGTGAAACGGGGCGTCCACGTCACGTTCGTCACTGCCCCGCTCCAGCGGGTGCCCGAGGGGGTCGAGTACGTCGCCCGGGAGAACCTCCGCGCGACCGAGGTGCTCGCGGACGGAGAGCACGCGCTCCTGGCGGCCCCGGGGTTGGACGCCTGCGGGTTCACCGACAACCCGATACTGACGGCGCACCTCAAGCAGTTCCTCGAGGTCATCCTCGAGGCGGGACCCGACGGCTCGCCGGCCTGAGCCGTACCGGCGATGGTCCGCCCGCTGCGTCCTCCTGCCGAACGGGTCCGCGACCGCCTGCGCTCGGCCGCGGGCGAAGAGGCGGCCCGCGCGATGCCGACCGGGTACCAACGGCTGGGGCGGGTCCTCGTCCTTCGCCTGCCCGAGTCTCTCCGCCCACACTATGCGCTCCTCGGCGACGCCTGGCGCGCGGAGCTCGGGGTCTCCTCGGTCCTGGTCCGTACCGGTCCGATCGAGGGCGAGTCACGCCGCCCCCGGACCGAACTGATCGCGGGAGTGGACACGGAGACCGAGGTGGTCGAGCACGGGGTCCGCTGGCGGTTCGACGCGGCCGCGGTCATGTTCGCCGCGGGAAATCGGGTCGAGCGCGTTCGGGCGGGGCGGCTCGTGCGGCCGGGCGAGGTCGTCGCCGACCTCTTCGCCGGGATC
>Ga0074044_10005800_pt1 | contig 9994 bp, 9 predicted proteins | sample BogForMeECP23OM1_FD_94443 | JGI IMG/M metagenome (GOLD analysis project Ga0074044, IMG submission 94443) | Bog forest soil microbial communities from Calvert Island, British Columbia, Canada - Bog Forest MetaG ECP23OM1 | ecosystem: Environmental > Terrestrial > Soil > Wetlands ... | reverse complement strand
GTGATGACCTACCGGCCCGGCCGCTTAAAGCGCGTCGTCGACATCAAGCTGCCGCGTCCGCGCACGTCCGAAATTGTGTCGAGCGAGGCGTTCGGCCGTTACGTCGCGCAAATCTGGAGCGATTTGCGCGAGGAGGCGAGCCGCGGCCTCGTCGACGACGAGTCGCGCGCGCTTCATGCCGGGGAGCACCGGCCCTGAAAGCGTGTGCAGGTGTTTGCCTCCCCACCCGGGTCGCGCTTGCGCGCGCCCGAGTGCAGGCTCTTGTGGGGAGCGGTAGAGGTGCGCGCACGACGGCGGGTGCACCGTATCCAGCTGCCGCACGTCCGATCCTTCCCGACAACAGACATTTTGCTGACGGCGCCAAGGGCCACTCGCGTCATTTCGCAGTGCAGAAAAACAGCGAGCTTTTTCGACGATCAAGGAGACATCGCTCGGGAATAAAGAACATCGCAAGAAAGCTCGCTCATCGAGCGATCGCTTATTTCATCAAACAGGGGACTATGCGCCCCCAGCGAAATAGCGTAGCTTCGTCGTGGAGCTGCCAACGGGACATGCCGAGGTCCCGCGTTTTATAAGCGCAGCAGCTGGTGCTGTCGGCGAGCAAATGCACTCTGAAATACTGAAATAGCTGTGACCGGGTGTCATCGGCATTCGCCCATGACCCATGTACGCGCGTCCAATGCACACAATCTAGGGAGAGCATAATGAGGAAACTTCTTGCACCAGGACTGGCAATGGTCGCGGGCATCGCAATCGGCGGCCTCGCCGTTCAAGGGCTGCACGCGCAAGCCAAGCCGTCCGTCTATACCGTCGCCGAAATCACCGTGACGAACATGGATGCCTACATGAAGGAATATGTCCCGCAGGTGCAGGCGTACAACAAAACCAGCGGGGGAAAGCTTCTTGCCGCGAGCGTGAAGGTAACGCCGCTCACCGGGAGCGCGCCGCAGCGCGTTGCTATCAACATCTGGCCCAGCCTGGACGCTCTGCAAGCCGCCCGCAGCTCGGCGGATTTCAAGAAACTCCGCGCGATTGGCGAGAAATATGCAACCTTCCACGAATATGCGGTCGAGGATTTGGCGCAATAGCTCGGTGTTTGATTAACGCAACACTTGAGGCCGCCTCGGTTGGCGGCCTCTCGTCAGAGAGCTAGCGCCATGAAACTTCCCCGCCGCAAATTTCTGCATCTGGCAGCGGGCGCTGCCGTGCTCCCGGCCGTCTCACCAATCGCATCGGCGCAAACCTATCCGACGCGCCCGGTGCGTCTCATCGTCGGCTTCCCGGCCGGGGCCGCGACCGACATTGTCGCGCGCCTGATTGCTCAATCGTTGTCTGACCGGCTCGGCCAGCAGGTCATCGTCGACAACCGGACCGGCGCGGCCACCAACATTGCTGCCGAGGTGGTCGTCAGGGCGGCCCCCGATGGCTATACGCTCCTTGCAGTGACTATCACCAACGCGATCAATGCGACGCTCTACCAAGGGCTGAATTTCGATATCGGCCGCGACATTGCGCCGATCGTTGGCACCTTCCGGTCGCCCAACGTCGTGGTGGTGAATCTGTCGGTTCCGGCCAAAACGCTTCCCGAGTTCATCGCCTATGCCAAGGCCAATCCAGGCAAGATCAATTATGCATCGTTGGGCCACGGCAGTGGGCCCAATGTGAACGGCGAACTTTTCAAGATGATGGCCGGCGTCGACCTGGTTCACGTCCCGTACCGCGGCAACCCCGTGCCCGATCTGCTCGGCGGCCAAGTTCAGGTGTTTTTCAGTCCCATGCCTTTTACGATTGGATACGTCCGCGCCGGCACGCTGCGCGCCCTTGCGGTGACCAGCGCGAAGCGCTCGGATGCGCTGCCGGACATCCCCACAGTGACGGAAACTGTACCGGGATTCGAGACGTACATTTGGCACGGCATCGCTGCACCCAAGGGCACGCCGGCAGACATCATCAGCAAGCTCAACAGCGAGATCAACGCCGTCATCGCCGATCCCAAGATGAAAGAGCGGTTTGCCGACATCGGTGGCACAGCGATTGGTGGCTCGCCCGCCGACTTTGGCAAGCTCATCGCCGACGAAACCGAGAAGTGGGCTAAGGTGATCAAGTTCGCGAACATCAAGCCGGAATGATCCAGCTGTCACCCATTTGATATTCGGTAAATCCCGTTAGGCGAATCCTAACTCGAGATTAACTCATGAGTCATCTGAAAGTCGCGATAGCTGCCTTTATTCTAATAGCAGCGGCGCATCCGGTGGCCATTGCGGATGCCGCCGAAATCAAGGTTCTATCATCTGGCGCATTGAAGCTCGCGCTGACTCAGCTGCTTCCGGACTTCCAAAGGTCATCTGGTGATGTGGTGATAGTTGAGTACGGTCCAGCAGGTGCCATTGCGAAGCGTATTGAGAAGGGTGACGCTGCTGATGTGGCAATCGCGACCAAGTCTCAGCTCGAAAACCTTGAAAGCCAAGGCAAGATTGTCAAAGGAAGTCTCGTCAACATTGCGGGCATCGCCATTGGAGTAGCTGTACGCAAGGGAGCGCCCAAACCGGATATCAGCACGGTCGAAGCGTTCAAACGGGCTCTGCTCTCTGCACGATCGATTGGCTATCGTGATCCGGCGACTGGCTCAACGTCCGGAATTTATACCGCTCGTATGCTTGAACAGCTCGGTATTGCGCAAGAGTTGCAACCGAAGATCAAATTGGACAAATCGGAAGGTGATCACCCCGAAGACGTATTTCAAGCGGTTGCCAAGGGTGAAATCGAAATGCAAATCGGTCAGATCACTGAGATTGTTATCGCGCCCGACGTAGAGCTCGTTGGTCCACTCCCTAGTGAGATTCAGAACATCACATTGCTAGCGGCCGGAATCGTCACGAGCAGTAAAGCGCCAGAGGCGGCCAGGGAACTCATTAGCTTCATTTCCTCTCCCTCCGCTGCTGCCAAATTAAAGGCTAACGGTTTTCAGCCGGGTTCGAAAAACTGACCCAACCCTGTCCGCGTCCGGACCGCTGCTCCCACCAGCGGAGCGTGTTGGTGGTGTGCTGGGTATGTTCAGTAGCTTGGGGATGAAAGTCCTCTATGCCTCGGGATGCGGCGGAGCCTTTGAAGAGCTGCCAGAGAGGAACTGTGCCTTATGCGTACAGCCGTTTGGTGCAGCGCAAAATGATAACCACAGCGAGGCCCGCTTCGGTTCAACCGCCACATAAATTTGAACCCATACGTCCGGTCTGCCTGGCAAACGGACCTTCGCCAAAGTCGCGGTTACTTTTATCGAGCAAGTTCTGATCGATTATCCGGTTCATCTTTAGCCGGGGCTGGCCGACTTTCCCCAATATCATTATACCCTACCCTGCCGCACGAGGGAGGAACGCACCATGACCTTGTTCTCCGCCGATAAAATCAGCGGGTCTGCGCCAGTCGCCGCATCTGCGTCGTGCACCTGCTGCATCGGCCGCCGCCGCTTTCTCGCCGGCGGGCTTGCCGCCGCAGCCGTGCTTCCCGCGCGGCGGGCATTGGCGCAGGCCGGCGCAGCCAAAGCCGCGACGCCGAAAAAACGGATCGACGTGCATCACCATTTCCTGCCGCCGCAATACATGAAGGAAGAGCATGAGCGGATCAATTTCGGCCACGGCAATGTTTCACCGCAGCAGCTGTTGTCCTGGACGCCGAGCCAATCGCTCGAAATCATGGATCGCAACGGCATCGCGACCGCGATCGTTTCCGTGACCACGCCCGGCGTGTGGTTCGGCGATGTCGCCGCTGGCCGTCGCTTGTCGCGCATGTGGAACGACTATGCCGCCGAGCAAATCCGCAACTACCCCGGCCGCTACGGGCTGTTCGCGGTGGTGCCGCTGCCGGACAGTGAAGGCAGTCTCAAAGAAATCGACTATGCACTCGACACGCTCAAGGCCGACGGCATCGGTTTATTGAGCTCCTATGACGGCAAATATCTCGGCGACGCCGCGTTCGCGCCGGTCTTGGAAGAACTTAATCGGCGCAAGGCCATCGTCTATGTCCACCCGACGGCAGCGGCCTGCTGCGGCGGCGTGATTCCCACCGTGATCCCGCAAGTCATCGAGTTCCCGTTCGATACGACGCGTACCATCACCAGCCTCATCGTCAACGGCAGGCTCATCAAAAACCCGGACATCCGCTGGATTTTCTCGCACGGCGGCGGAGCGACACCCATGTTGGCCGGCCGCCTCGCCGACACGCTGAGCCATCGCCCGAATTTCGCAGAGATAATGCCGAACGGGGTTCAGGCGGAATTGCGTAAACTCTATTACGACACGGCAAACGCCGCCACGCCGGGATCCATGGCAGCTTTGCGCATCATGGCGCCGTTGAGCCACATCCTGTTCGGGACCGATTATCCGTTCGTGGACGTTGCGGCCGGCATCGAGGACTTGCAGCAGTCGGCCATGTCGGATGCCGACCGCGCGGCGATCGACCGCGGCAATGCAATCGCGTTGCTGCCCCGGCTGCCTTAGCTTCGCGGCGCTCACGACAAGTTGGGTTTCAATGAGGTAGCGGAATGTGACGATGAGTGCGGCTACGCGACTGACCACGCGCCACTGGGCTCCGCCGCTTGTCGGGCTGTCCTCGATGCTGCTCATTCTGGCCGCCGTCGAAATTCTCATCCGCGTCGGGCTGATCAACCGCTACATCGTCCCGCTGCCCTCCAAAGTCCTGGCGAGTTTCGGCCGCGTCATCGTCGAGGAAGATATTTTTCATCGCTTCCTGCTCACGGCATGGGAATGCCTGGCCGCGGGCGTGTTGCTCACCGTGTTCGGCGTCGCCATCGGCGTCCTGCTGCATCGCGCGCCACTGTTCCGGCATGCCTGCGAGACCTGGGTCGCGGCGATGGCGTCGGCGCCGCTGGTGCTGGCCTATCCGTTGTTCCTGGTGATCTTCGGGCGCAGCGCGCTGACCATCATCATGCTGGCTTTCATCGCCGGACTTGCGCCCGTCATCCTCAAGACGATCGAGGGTCTCTCCGCAACGCGACGCGTGCTCATCAATGTCGGACGCAGCTTCAAGCTCACGCCGGCACAGCAGTTCTGGAAGATTTACTTCCCCTCCGCGCTGCCGACGATCTTTGTCGGCATACGGCTGGGGCTGATCTTCGCGCTGATCAACGTGGTCGGTGTCGAGTTTTTGATCAACTTCGGCGGGCTCGGCCAGCTCATCAATGAACTCGCCGAACGCTACGATCTCGCCGGAACCTATGCGGCGATCTGCTTCGTCATCCTCGTCAGCGTCGTGTTCTTCGTGACGACGGAAAGGGCCGAGCGATGGCTGACAGCGGCGGACTGACGCGCGCCCGCGACGCGAGGCCCTGGCTGACACCCGTTGCGCTTTTGCGCGTTGCCATTGTGCTCGCAGTGCTGGTGATCTGGCAGCTCATGGCGATTTCCGGCTGGTTTTATAGCGACGTCGTGCCCGCGCTGCCGGCGATTGCGGTCGCGCTGGTAAAGCTGCTCTCGAGCGGCGATTTTTATTGGAACCTGTGGGTCACGATCGATGAGATCGGCATCGGCCTTTTGATCGGCGGCCTGTCCGGGCTGGCGACGGGTCTGGTCATCGGCGCCAACACATTCCTCGCCAAGGCTTTCGAACCCTATCTTTATTATCTCGGCCCGACGCCGAAGATCATCTTCTTTCCGGTGATGATCATGTGGTTCGGCGTCGGTGCCGGCGCGAAAGTGGCGATGGGCGCCGTCTCCTGTTTCTTTCCGATCGCGCTCAATGTCGCCGCCGGCATGCGCCAGATCGATCAGGTCCTGATCCGGGTCGGCCAAAGTTTTCGCGCCAATCCGTGGCAGATGGCGATAAAAATATATTTGCCGGCGATGCGCCATCCGATCATCAACGGCTTGCGGCTCGGCCTCGGCGTCGCCGTTATCGGCACGTTGCTGGCGGAAACCAAGATGTCCAACCGCGGCATCGGTTTTTTGGTCATCCAGGCCTACAGCATGTTCGACATGCCGCGCATGTACGCCATTCTCATCGTGCTGTTCGTCGTCGCGATCGGCGCCAATGCGCTGGTGGCGCATTTCGGCGGCCTCGATCAGATCAAACAGAAGTAACGACAGCCGCAATGCGGCTCCTTTCCAGGGAGGATAAAATGAACACCGCAGTCCCGCTCAAGACGATGAAAGCTGAACCACTGCATCTGCCGGAGCACCGCGACGCCTTCTATGGCGGGCAATGGCATAAGCCGAAATCCGGCCGCACCGCCGACGCCATCAATCCCGGCACCGGCGAATCACTCGGGCCGGTTGCCGATTGCGGCACGGCCGATATCGACGCCGCGGTGAATGCGGCCAAGGCGGCCTTCGAGAATTGGCGCAACACGCCGCCGCTCGAACGCGCCCGGCTGTTAAAGCGCATCGCCAACGTGCTGCGCGAGCATGCCGCGGAGCTGGCGATGATCGATGCCGCCGATTGCGGCAATCCCTATACCGAGATGGTGCGCGATGCGACCGTCGCCGCCGCGCAGATCGAATTTTACGCCGGCCTCGTCACCGAAATGAAAGGCTCGTCGATCCCGATGGGCCCCGGCGTGGTCAATTTTTCCGTGCGCGAGCCGCGCGGCGTCGTCGGCCGCATCATTCCGTTCAATCACCCGTTCATGTTCTGCGCGGGGAAATCGGGCGCGCCGCTGGCGACCGGCAACACCGTCGTGATGAAACCGCCGGAACAGGCGCCGCTGTCCTCGCTGCGCCTCGCCGAGCTGATCGGCGAAATTTTGCCGCCCGGCGTGTTCAATGTCGTACCGGGCGGCAAGGAGGCCGGCTCGGCGCTCGCCTCGCATCCCGGCGTCGCCATGATCGCGCTGATCGGCTCGGTACCGACAGGTCGCGCAGTGATGAAGGCTGCCGCTGATACCCTTAAAGCGGTGATGCTCGAACTCGGCGGCAAGAATGCGCTGATTGCTTATCCCGATGCCGATCCGGAAGAAGTCGCCGACGGCGTGATCGGCGGCATGAACTTCACCTGGTGCGGGCAATCTTGCGGCTCGACCAGCCGCGCCTTCATCCACGACAAGATTTACGAAGCCGTGCTCGCCAAGGTGAAGGCCAAGATCACCCACTATAAGCCCGGCATAGCGACCGACCCCGCAACCACCATGGGGTCGATCATTTCCAAGACGCAGCATGACCGCATTCTCGGCTTCATCGAGTCGGCCAAGCAGGAAGGCGGCCGCCTCCTCTGCGGCGGCGGCCGGCCCGCCGACCCGGCGCTCGCCAAGGGATTCTTCATCGAGCCGACGGTGTTCGCGGACGTGCAGCCGAACATGCGCATCGCCCGCGAGGAGATTTTCGGCCCCGTCCTCGCCATCTTCAAATGGAGCGACGAAGCCAAGATGCTCGAACAGGTCAACGCCGTCGAATACGGCCTTACCGCCTCGATCTGGACCAACGACCTCTCGACCGCGCACCGCACGGCAGCCGCAGTGCAGTCAGGCTTCGTGTGGATCAACGAGGTATCAAAGCATTTCCTCGGCGCGCCGTTCGGCGGCTACAAGCAGTCCGGCATCGGCCGCGAGGAATGTTTCGAGGAAATGCTGGCCTATACCCAGGAGAAGAACATTCACATCCGGCTCAAGCCGGCGAAGGGATGACGGCTCCACCATTTCGGCAATTCGGCCGCGACAAAGGGGATGAGCGAATGAGACGGCGCAATGACATCGCTCGTTTCCCGGGCGCAGCGCAGCACGCAGCGAAGCGCAGTGGTGCGCTGCAGACCCGGGACCGTTACGAACTCCGGGCCTGGGAAGGTCCCGGATCAGCGGTGCACCACTTCGCTGACGCTCCGCAGTGCACTGCATCCGGGAAACGTGGCATGAAACGGAGGGATTTCATCGCGCTCCTCAGCGGCGCACTCGCCGCCTGGCCGCGCGCGGCGCGCGCGCAGAAGCCGGCAATGCCCGTCATCGGCTATCTCGGCAGCGCAACGCCCGATGCCTGGGCGAGCCGCTTGCAGGCATTCCGCCAAGGCCTCAGCGAGGCCGGGTTTGACGACGGCCGCAACGTCGCCATCGAATATCGCTGGGCCGAAGACAAATACGATCGATTGCCGGCACTGGCGGCTGAGTTGGTTCGCCGCGATGTGACTGTGCTGGTCACGCCGGGAAGCGCGCCCGCGGCGCTGGCGGCGAAGGCGGCGACGACGACCATACCGATCGTGTTTGAGACCGGCGCCGATCCGGTCGCGATCGGTCTCGTCCCCAGCCTGAATCGGCCCGGCGGCAATGTTACCGGCATTACCGCATTGACCTTCGAGCTTGGCCCGAAACGACTGGAGGTCTTGCACGAGACCATTCCCGCGGCCAATCCTATTGGCGTTCTCGTCAATCCAACGGCGGGCGACATTGCGGAGCGGCAGACCAAAGACCTTCAGGCAGCGGCGGGTAAACTCGGGCTTGAGCTCGCGATCCAGCACGCGAGCAACGATCGCGAGCTCGATTCGGCTTTTTCGGCTTTGCACGACAAGCACGTCGGCGGACTGGTGGTCATCGCGGAAGTATTCGCCAATAGCCGGATCGGCGAGATCGCCGCATTGGCGCTTCGCTACGCCATGCCGGCAATCTTTGTAAACCCGCAGTTCGCCGTTGCCGGCGGCCTGATGAGTTACGGCGGCAACATCGTCGAAACGCATCGTCTGGCCGGCATCTACACCGGAAGAATTCTCAAGGGCGAAAAGCCGGTCGATCTGCCGGTAATCGAGGGCACGAAAGTCGAGCTGGTCATCAACATGAAGACCGCCAAGGCGCTCGGCCTCACCATCCCGCTGCCGCTGCTCGGCCGCGCCGACGAGGTGATCGAATGAAAATTCTTTCGTCATGCGCGGGCTTGACCCGCGCATCCATGCCGCCGCACCGCCCCATGGATTGCCGGGTCAAGCCCGGCAATGACGAAGCAAGAGTTGCGCACTGCGCCACCAGCCTCCATCGCCGCGAGTTCATCACGCTGCTTGGCGGCGCAGCGGTTGCTTGGCCGCTCGCCGCGCGCGCGCAGCAACTCGGCAGGACCGCCCGGATCGGACTTTTGACAACCGCACCCGACGATCTGGTCAATGGACCGGGCATAGCGGCATTTCTCGATGAGTTGAAAAAGTCCGGTTTCAGCGCGGGCCAAAATCTGACTATCGAAGCTGTCAGGGTCGACCAAGATGCCCAACGACTTTTCGCCGAAGCGGCCGGCCTGGCGCGGTCGAACGTGGACGCGCTGATCGCGGTCGGCCCCGAAATCTCGCTGCAGGCCGCCGTGGCGGCGAGCCGAACCATTCCGATCGTCATGTGGGCCATCAACTTCGACCCGATCGCACACGGCTATGTGAAGAGCCTGGCGCAGCCTGGCGGCAACATCACCGGGATCGTATCTCTGCAAACCGAATTGGCCGCAAAGCAAGTGGAACTCTTGACTCAGGCTCTTCCTGGAAGAACCCGCTTGGCGGCTCTTTGGGATGGGCTTTCGGCCGATCAGTTTGCCGCCGCGGAACGTCAGGCAAAGTCGCTACGCTTGGACGTCCAATCGCTGAAATTGGAAATCCCGCCTTACGATTTCGATGCGGCGTTCCGCAGCCTCGCCGCAGGCTCGCCGCAAATGCTACTCGTACTCTCCAGTCCGTACTTTGGACCTTACCGTGCGCATATCGCGGAGCTCGCGATCCAGCAACGGCTACCGACCATGTTCATCTTCAAAGGCTACGCCGAGGCCGGCGGACTTATCTCCTACGGGGTAGACCCAGCGGCTATGTATCGTCAGGTCGCATTTTACACGGCCAAAATACTCAATGGGGCAAAACCCGCCGATTTGCCTGTCGAGCAGGCGGTAAAATTCCAGTTGGTCATCAACCTCAAGACCGCCAAGGCGATCGGCGTCGATCTGTCAACGGCGATCCAGCTCCGCGCCGACGAGGTGATCGAATGATCAAGCGCCGCGAGTTCATCACCCTTCTCGGCGGCGCGGCGGTTGCTTGGCCG
>Ga0074044_10005798_pt1 | contig 9996 bp, 9 predicted proteins | sample BogForMeECP23OM1_FD_94443 | JGI IMG/M metagenome (GOLD analysis project Ga0074044, IMG submission 94443) | Bog forest soil microbial communities from Calvert Island, British Columbia, Canada - Bog Forest MetaG ECP23OM1 | ecosystem: Environmental > Terrestrial > Soil > Wetlands ... | reverse complement strand
TCTTCATCGATCATCCCATCCGGGATACAAGTGTTCGCCTCGATCCGGAATCCTGACGCCCTGAGTCACGCCGTCGCACGCCCTCGTACCGCGATTCGGTTATTGTTCGGGGAGGCCTAAGTCGGCAAATCGTGCAAAAGCACGCGGGTCGGCTTTGGTGGCAGCCCATTGCGCCAGAGGGGACCCGGTTTGTGGTCGAGCTGAACATCAATGGACCTGAAATAAATGCCGCTTAGAGGCCACGTCTATATCGTCGATGATGTTTTAAGGGTCCGCGATTCGCTGGCCTTGCTCGGCTTGCCAGTGGAGCGACTGCCGAGCAAGCTCATCGCCCATCGACTGGGGATGAGCTCTCGGACGACCGAACATCACAGAGCCGCGATCAAGAACAATATCCAAGCGCGCTCCTTTTCTCAGCTCGTGCGGATGGCGCTCAGGCTCGATTCCGGCGATGCGGTTCGGCCAGGCAAATAGGTAGTTTCCACAATTTACGATGGCTTTTCCGAAGCGCTTTTATTATTTGACTTGGCGCCACGAGATTTGTTGGCGCCGATTTCGACCGGGGTACAGATCGCGAGCTATCGCAGCCCAACACGGACACGCTATCTGGTGGAACTGCCGATCAACGGGCCGAATGGCGATGTCGCGTAGGCGGTTGGTCGATATCGTCGACGACGAAGCAAGGGTTCGCGATGCGCTTGTCTTGCTTCTGTCGACCGCTCAGATCGAGTCGCGGACTTATACTTCCGCCGAGGAATATCTCGCGTCAGTTCGATGGGACGAGCCGGCTTGCGTCCTTCTCGACAACCAGTTGCCCGGCCTGAGCGGCATTGATCTGCTAAAGCGCATCGCCGAGGCCGCCAGCGACACGGCGGTCATCATGATAACCGGATTCGGCGACGTGCCGACGGCAGTCGCCGCGATGAGAGCCGGCGCATACCATTTTGTGCAGAAGCCTATTGACGCCGAGGCCCTGCTTATCATCGTCGAAGAGGCCCTCGCGCGGAGTGACAAGATTCTGGACCACCAAGCCGAAACCCAGGAATTCGGGAGCCGGTGTGCATTGCTCACCCAACGTGAGCGCGAAGTCTTCGCTTTGCTGGTCGAAGGCCTGCCGACGAAGCTCATTGCCCACCGATTGGGAATCACCTCCCGAACGGCGGAGCACCATAGGGCGGCCGTCATGCATAAAATGCAGGCCCGCACCATTTCTCATCTCGTGCGGATGGCGCTGAGCTTTGGTCCAGCGGTCGGCGGCCGCGGCGGCGGGAAGTAGGTACTTTTCACAATTTTCCCGACCGCTGCGAATCTTTAGGTGTTTGCGGACCAACTCCCTGGCGAGTCAACCCATGAACGACGAAGGAGTGGCTGGAGTCCACATGACGGCTCGAAGGCGTGAGTCATCAATCATCTTGGAATCGCAGCGACTTCAGCCACTCAACTCTTTTCGAAGCGGCCTCTTAAAGGGGTCCAACTTGGTGACAAATTGCGCCAATCGGGAACGAGGAACGACGTCCGCGTGAGCCAGGACATCCGACCGGCGCCGTGAGCGAGCGCGGCGTCGGACGAGGAGAACCACATGCCGATCTTCATGGATCGCCACGACTTGCGTGGCTTGAAGCCGGAGGATGTCGCCGACGCGCATCGCAGGGACCTCGAAGTCCAGGAGAGGCACGGCGTCAAATACATGACCTATTGGTTCGACCAGGAGCGCGGCGCCGGCTTCTGTCTCGTCCATGCGCCCGACGCAGCCACCGCTGAGCGAGTCCATCGTGAGGCGCATGGCGAAATTGCCAACGCCATCATTCCGGTCGATCTTGCCACCGTTGAGGCGTTCCTCGGCCGCATCGGCGATCCGCGCGCGGCCCCGGGAGGCGACGCGCCGGCCGTGGGTCCTCGATTGCGCGCCGTCATGTTCACCGACATCGTCGGTTCGACCGAGATGACGGCGCGCCTCGGCGACAGCGCGGCGCTCGAACTGGTGCGGGCCCACGACGCGTTGGTCCGGCGCGGGCTCGACGCGCACGGCGGGCGAGAGGTCAAGCATACCGGCGACGGCATCATGGCCTCCTTCGACAAGGTGGCGAACGCGGTGCGCGGCGCAGCCGACATCCAGCGGCGCTTTGCCGCCTACAACGCCGACGCGTCCGAGAGCATTAGCGTTCGGATCGGCATAGACGCCGGAACCAGTGACGGAGCACAACGACCTGTTCGGCTCGACGGTGCAACTCGCGTCCCGGCTGTGCAGCGAAGCCGAGGCCAACGGCATCTAGTCTCCGGGTTCGTGCGCGACCTGTGCAAGGAAGATTCGGCGCGCTTTGTGGCGCTCGGCGAGCGGCGGCTGAAAGGCTTTGCCGAAAAGGCTCCGGTGTTCCGCTTCGAATGGCGGAACTGAGTCGCTGATTGCATGAACGGAAGCGCAATTCCTCGATCATTGGGGATGTCGAATGAAAATAGAGGAGGAGCGACCATGACGGTGCGTCCGGACCCGACGTTTCACGCAAGCGCAAAGTTGGCCATGCAGGCGCCGCCGGAAAAGTTTGCCTATACAGTGATGCTGAGTCCGGATCTCTTGCAGCCCGACGCGCTTGCCGTCGTCGACGTTGATCCCGGCTCGAAGTCCTTGGGCAAAATCGTTCACACCGTCATCATGCCCAACAAAGGCGACGAGTTTCACCCTTTTGGCTGGAACGCATGTTCATCGGCGCTGTCTCCGCTTGCAGGCCACGCGTTCCAGGAGCGGCGTTACCTGATCATTCCGGGCATCCGATCCTCGCGCATCTACGTGATCGACACCAAGCCCGATCCGACCGGGGCGAAGATTCACAAGATCATCGAGCCGGAGGAAGTCTTCGCCAAGACCGGCTATTCGCGGCCTCACACCATCCATTGCGGTCCGGAGGGCATTTATGTTTCGACGCTCGGGGGCGGGGGCGCCGACGGCACGAACGGCCCTCCCGGCATCTTCATCATGGACTGCGAAACGTTCGACGTGATCGGCCGTTACGAAATGGACCGCGGCTTGCAGGACAAGCAATACGACTTCTGGTGGAACCTGCCGCGCGACTACATGGTCTCGAGCGAATGGGGCTTGCCGCCCCAATACGAGAACGGCGCCGTGCCGGAAGACCTGTTGTCGAACAAATATGGACACAGGCTGCACTTCTGGAACTTGCGCGAACGCAGGAACGTGCAGACCATCGACCTCGGCGCCAACCATCAGATGGTGCTCGAGGTCCGTCCCGCCCATGACCCGATCAAGGAGTACGGTTTCGCCGGGGTGGTCGTGGACACCACAAATCTCGAAGGCTCGATCTGGACCTGGTGGCGCGAGGGCGGCGCATTCCATTGCCGGAAAACCGCGACCATTCCGCCCGAGCCGGCCGCGAAAGATCGGCTGCCGCAGTTCTTGCGGGGCTTCGAAGCCGTGCCGCCCTTCGTGACCGACATCGACCTGTCGCTCGACGACCGCTTCCTCTACGTGTCCTGCTGGGGCACGGGCGAGATGCGCCAATACGACGTCAGCGACCCGATGGCGCCGAAGCTTGCCGGCTCCGTCCATATCGGGGGGATTACGCGCAAAGCCCCTCACCCCGGCGGCGGCGATTACCGCGGCGGCCCGCAAATGGTCGAGATCAGCCGCGACGGCAAACGCGTCTACTGGACCAACTCGCTCTACTCGACTTGGGACAACCAGTTCTATCCGGACGGCGTTCCGGCCGCGATGGTGAAGGCCGACGTCGGCGACAGCGGCGGCCTCACGTTGGACCACAGCTTCTATGTCGAGTTCCCGAAAGGGTACCGATCCCACCAGATCCGTCTCGACGGCGGCGACTGCTCATCGGACTCTTTCTGCTATCCGTCCGTGTGAGCGTGCAGTTCGGCGGCTGGACGGAGACCGGTCTGTGGCTGGCGGTCATCGCCAGCGGCGTCTATCACGGCGTCAATCCCGGGATGGGCTGGCCGCTGGCTGTCTCCGCCGGGTTGATGGGCAGGGGCCGGCGCGACCTCATCGCTTCGTTCGGGCCGCTCGGCGCCGGGCACTTCCTCGCGATGGCCGGCATCCTTTTGCCTTTTGGCGCCATGACCGCCCTCCTCGCCTGGCAGGACCAAATCCGCATCGGCGCCGGGCTACTGGTCATTGCGGCGGGCGTCTACCTGTTGATCAACCGGCGCCATCCGCGGTTTCTGGCCCGGATTGGGCCGACACAACTGGCGCTATGGTCGTTCGCCGTCGCTATGGCCCACGGCGCGGGCTTGATGTTGTTGCCCATCTATCTCGGTATCTGCAGTGCGGGAGAACAGGACACCGGCCACCAGGCGGCCGCCGCGCTTATGCGCGGGAACTTGTGGGCGGCGATCGTCGTCTCGATTGTCCACGCTACGGCGATGATCGTCAGCGGCGGATTTGTCGCCCTCGCGGTGCATGAATGGCTGAGATTCATCTCGAAGAGTTGGTTCAACCTCGACGTCGTCTGGGCGCTGAGCCTCGTCCTCGTCGGCGCTGTCGGCGTGACGAGCGCCGCGGTCGCCAGCGCTTCGTCGGCGATCTTTTGAAGGCCGAGATATGGGAGAAGCAGGCCCACACCATTTCTCATTTCGTGCGGATGGCGCTCAGCTTTGGTCCTGCGGTCGGCGGCCGCGGCCGCGAGAGGTAGGTACTTTTCACAATTTTCGCGACCGCTGCGAATCGATACAGGTCGAGGTGTTCGCCGACCGATTCCTCGGGCGCAAATCTATGAGCGACGAAGCCGCCGCCAAGTTCGCGCCGAGCCTCCGGAGGAAGACTTCCCGGCCGCTCGCCAACTCAGTGTAGCGAGGCGTCCTCTTGCACAGGAGGAATGGATTGTCCGGTCGCCATCAAGTCCCCCAAAGGCAAAACTGGAGTGGAATGCAGGCAACCAACCCGCTTACGTCGGCGCGGCGATTTTCGCTCGCCGCGCTCCTCATCGTGTTCACCGCGGCGGCAAGCGATGCGCAGGTTGGCGATGCCGACACCTTGCGCGGTATGGCTCAAGCAGAGAAAGATGCTGGCCGAGTGTCCAAATTTCATATCGTGGAGCTCTACGGCGCTGTTGGCGTGACCATGGCGCCTGGCGTGACCATGGCGCCGTCGGCAACGCGAGCCACACGGGAAGTTGAGGCGGAAATCGCGCGGAAGTGGGCACAGGAATTTTGCGCCAGCGCCTCAAGGGAACTGCATCGGGATCGCCGATGGAGGTTGATGGTCTATGCGTATGGGCAAGCGCAGAGGTCCTACTCGTGCGTTATTCCGATGAGTCAGGACGCGCTTAAAGGAAGCGTCCCCGGACAAAACTGCGAAAGCCGGACTACTTTAGACGATGATGGACGCCTTCTCCTGGAGCCGCGTGACGAGATTGAATAGCCCGACCCGCCTGGGTGAGAAAAGCCTACAAGTTCCGAATGCCTTGGGAGGATACTATGATCCAACATCGTGGCCTGCTCATGCTGGCGCTGTTACTCGCGGGAGCCCAAACCACAACCACGTCCGCCAGTGTCATCACCGACTGGGATGAACTTGGGGTCAAAACCGTCCAGCCGATTGGCGTACCGCCGCCAATCAATCCTGGTCTTTTTTTTCGCGCGATGGCGATGATGCACGTCCCGATGTTTAACGCCGTCAATTCCATTCATCCACGCTACCAACCTTACAAGTTTCAGAACGAGGCTTCGCCTGACACTTCGCCGGAAGCCGCCGCCGCGTCGGCCGCCGCGAATGTATTGGCCGGGGTTGCTCCCAAGACCGACACACGAGAGATGCTGGCAAACTATCTTGCGACCTTTCCCGACAGCGAGGCAAAGGTTCGTGGCGTCAAGCTTGGCGAGGAGGTCGCCGCGAACATGCTGGAGTTGCGCGCCGACGACGGATCAAACACACCGAACGCTTATCGGCCCGTGACACAGCCCGGTGTCTACGTCCCGACCGCCGTGACCCTCGGCTGGGAGAGTATCACTATGACACCCTTCGCGATGACCAGCCCGTCGCAATTTCGTCCCGGACCGCCAGTTGACCTCAAGAGCGAGCAATGGGCGAAGGACTATAATGAGATAAAAGAATTGGGTGAAAAGAACAGCACCAAGCGCACGGCACAACAAACCGAGGACGCGCGGTTTTGGCTGACCACCGGACCATTGTCAACGCACCCGCTAGAGCGTCAGATAGTCATCGGCAAAAGCATGTCGGTGTTGGACAGTGCACGTTTCATGGCCATGGTGTCGGTTGTAGAGGCAGACGCCATCCAAGCTGTGTACGAGGCGAAATATTACTATAATTTTTGGCGTCCGATCACGGCAATTCGAAATGGCGACATTGACGGCAATCCAGAAACAGAGCGGATGTCAACATGGGAGCCGATTGACGTCACGCCGCTGCACCCAGAGTATCCGTGTGCGCACTGCATCGTTAGCACAGCAGTGGCCACAGTCATCGAAGCGATGATCGGTCCTACTGAAATACCTGAAGTCGCAATCACCATGCCGTCAGCGCCGGGGGTCACCCACCGCTTCACGAACTTGAACGCCTTCACCGACGAGGTCGCCAACGCTCGCATCTACGCCGGCTTCCACTATCGGCACTCTACCGTGGTTGGACGGAATATGGGGAAAGAGATCGGCTCTTACACAGTGAAGACCATCATGCAGCCTTTGAACTGACCCTAGGGGGAGGCGCCATTCGCTGGGCCAGACAGCCGTGAACGCCTGCCCTACCGGGAAATGCAACTTGAGCAATATGAACGCAAAGGCGTGTCTCCGGCTCTACCAAATCCCTGAAGGCGTGGGCGGCGGGAAGTAGGTACTTTCCGCCATATTCGCGACCGCTGCGAGTCTATAGACGCTGAGGCATCCGCCAACCAATTCCTCGGGAGCAAACGCATGAACGACGAAGCCGTCGCCAAGTTTGGCCAGAGCCTTCGAGGCGCGCTGATCGGGCGGAGCCACCCCGAATATGAAGAGGCCCGCAAGCTTTACAACGCCATGATCGACAAACGGCCGTTGCTGATCGCGCGCTGCGCCGACGCGGCCGACGTGATCGCCGCGGTGAACTTCGGGCGCGAGAACAAACTGCCGATCGCCATTCGCGGCGGCGGCCACAACGGACCTGGGCTCGCCAGCGTCGACGACGGTCTGGTGCTCGACCTGTCGACGATGAGGGGGGTGCGGGTCGATCCGGTGACGCGGACGGCGCGGGTGACCGCCGGCTGCGTCACCGGCGACATCGACCACGCCACTCACGCCTTCGGATTGGCGGCGCCGTTCGGCGTCGTCTCGACCACCGGCGTCGCGGGGCTGACACTGTCGGGCGGGCATGGCTACCTCAGCCGTCAATACGGGCTCGCCGCGGATAATCTCCTCGAGGCGGACGTGGTGCTGGCTGACGGGAGTTTCGTCACCGCGTCAGAGACTGAGAACCCTGATTTGCTGTGGGCCTTGCGAGGCGGCGGCGGAAACTTCGGCGTCGTGACCAGCTTCTTGTTCCGCACCAATCCGGCGGGCATGGTCTATCGCGGGCCGATTGTCTTCGATCTCGCTGACGGCGCCGCTGTGATGAAGTGGTTCCGGCAAAACCAGCCAAAAGCCGCGGACGAATTCTACATGTTTCTCGGGCTGCAGGTGGTTCCGCCCGGCGATCCTTTTCCGAAAGAGCATTGGTCAAAGAAGATGTGCGCGCTCGTCGTCTCGCACAACGGGCCCCTCGCGGAGGGCGAGAAGGCCGTCAACGCGGTCCGCGCTGCCTTGCCGAAACCGATCATCGATTGGGCCCAGCCGATGCCCTACACGGTGATCCAGACGCTGTTCGACCCGCTCCTGCCCAAAGGCCTGCAATGGTACTGGAAGGGGGATTTCGTCAAGGATCTGCCGGACGCCGCCATCGATGCGCATATCGTGCACGCCGCGAAGCTTCCAACCGCGCTTTCCGGAATGCACATCTATCCGATCGATGGCGCAGTCCATCGGCAACGGAAGGACGCGACCGCCTGGGGTTACCGCGACGCAGCCTGGTCGCTGGTGATCTTCGCGGTCGATCCCGATCCGGCCAATGCGCCGGTCCTTAAGCAATGGGCGCGGGACTATTGGGCGGCGGTCCATCCGTTCAATCTTGCGGGGGCCTATGCGAACTTCATGATGGACGACGAGGGTGAGGCGCGCGTCAAGGCCGCCTATGGCGACAACTACAGTCGCCTTGCGACGTTGAAGAAAAAATACGACCCTGGCAACCTTTTCCGGGTGAACCAGAACATCCGCCCGGCGCCCTGAGCCATCGCGGCGATGGACAAGGGAGACCACATGCCGATTTTCATGGATCGCCACGACCTGCGCGGCTTGAAGGAAGTGGACGTCGCCGACGCGCACCGCAAGGACATCGACATCCAGGACCGGCACGGGGTCAAATACATGGCCTATTGGTTCGACCAGGAGCGTGGCGCCGCCTTCTGTCTCGTACATGCGCCCGATGCGGCCGCCGCCGAGCGAGTCCATCGTGAGGCGCATGGCGAAATCGCCAACGCCATCATTCCGGTCGATCTTACCACGGTTGAGGCCTTTCTCGGCCGCATCAGCGATCCGCGCGCCGCCTCGGGGGCTGCGGCGCCGACCGTGGATTCCGGGTTGCGCGCTGTCATGTTCACCGACATCGTCGGTTCGACCGAGATGACGGCGCGCCTTGGCGACGCCGCCGCGCTCGAACTGGTGCGGGCGCACGACGCTTTGGTCCGGCGCGGGCTCGACGCACATGGCGGACGCGAGGTCAAGCATACCGGCGACGGCATCATGGCCTCCTTCGACAAGGCGGCGAACGCCGTGCGTGGCGCCGCCGACATCCAGCGCCGCTTTGCCGCCTACAATGCCGACGCGTCCGAGAGCCTGAGCATCCGGATCGGCATCCATGCGGGCGAACCGGTCGCGGAGCATAACGACCTGTTCGGCGCGACGGTGCAGCTCGCGCACCGGCTGTGCAGCGAAGCGGAGGCCGACGGCATCGTCGTCTCCGGGCTGGTGCGCGAGCTGTGCGAGGAGGATGCGTCGCGGTTCGTATCGCTCGGCGAGCGGCGGCTGAAGGGCTTTGCCGAGAAGGCTCCGGTGTTCCGGTTTGAATGGCGCAGCTAAGTCGCCGGTCAAGAGGCTTCTAAGGCGCCATTATATCGAATAGTAGTGTTATTACGTTCCATTACGATTTCGTCAAATGAGTGCTGGAGTCGTCGGCCGTGAAGCCGGGCGCGACGATGCCCGCCCTTTCGCCGCGCCTGCCCGAGGCCGAGCGGCGGGCGATCGCCGAGTCGATCTAAAAGTACCTCTCGCAGGTTCCAATCGTCCCAGACCCCTGACGCCGCCGTCATTGCGACTCCGAGCGCACCGAGGGAGAAGCAATCCACCGCCGCTGCCCTACGATCACTGGATTGCTTCGTCCCCTCGCTTCGCTCGGGGTCCTCGCAATGACGGCTCGGAGTAATCGAAAACCGCGCTAATATAATTCCCTGCTCGGCGCGAAGAATTCCCTGCACATTCCCTGCTCGGCGTGAAAGAATTCCCTGCTCCCGCGCGCAGGGAATTTTCGCAGAACGTCCTAGAATCGTTGACCTTTTCTGGACGCTTTGGGTGGAAAAACGCGAAATTCCCTGCGCTTTCCCTGCAAAGCAGGGAATTCGGCCGTCCGTCCGCCCCGCTACGCCGCCTTCGCCTTGCGCCTCGGCGGCGCGGGCCTGACCGGCTTCGGCGGCGCGGCGTTCTCGTCGAACAGCTCGGCGAGCTTCTCCGTCATCGCCCCGCCGAGCTCCTCGGCGTCGACGATCGTCACTGCGCGCCGGTAGTAGCGGGTCACGTCGTGACCGATGCCGATGGCGATCAGCTCGACCGGCGAGCGGGTCTCGATCTCCTCGATCACATGGCGTAGGTGTCGTTCGAGATAATTGCCGGAATTGACGGACAGCGTGGAGTCGTCGACCGGGGCGCCGTCCGAAATCATCATCAGGATCTTGC
>Ga0074044_10005797_pt1 | contig 9997 bp, 9 predicted proteins | sample BogForMeECP23OM1_FD_94443 | JGI IMG/M metagenome (GOLD analysis project Ga0074044, IMG submission 94443) | Bog forest soil microbial communities from Calvert Island, British Columbia, Canada - Bog Forest MetaG ECP23OM1 | ecosystem: Environmental > Terrestrial > Soil > Wetlands ... | reverse complement strand
TAGAGGTGCGCCTTGCCGTTCTTCCGCCGTTCGGTTCTTCGAAGGAACATAACGACGTTGATTCAATCACAAAAACAATTCCTTGGGAATCGGGTAGGTCTTCACTACAAGCCTTTTTGACAACATTACCGGTGGCCCACACATTCCAAATCAAATACTTACGAACCAAAAAAATCGTAAAACCCGCTTTTCCACCTGCGAATCCGCGAAGTCGGGCTAGGGCGCGGGTATGGGGAATAGGCAAGCTCGGAGCGACCAGATTGTGGACCTATTTGTGGACCGTTCCGAGGCCGCTCGATTAAGCCCTTGATTTCAGGCCAAAACTAAGGAGCGATGGCGGAGACGCAGGGATTCGAACCCTGGATAGGGCTTTACAACCCTATAACGGTTTAGCAAACCGCCGCCTTCAGCCTCTCGGCCACGTCTCCGGCTCGCTTCCTAAGCGCGAGCGACATATGCCCGACCGATGCGTCCATTGCAAGCGATCCGCTGTCCCGTCGCCGGCCCGCGCCTATCGCGCGCGCTGGCCGAACAGGATCTTGCGGGCTTCCTCGTCCGTCGCGAGGTCGTGCTGCTTGCGGCCCGGAATGTCGAGCGCGAGCCCGCTCTGGACCGCCGGCCTCGCCAACACCGCATCGAGCCAGCGCGCGAGATTGGGGAAATCGGAGATCTCCTGCCCGTAGCGCTTCCAGCCCTTCGTCCAGCCGACGCAGGTCATGTCGGCGATCGAATAGCGACCGGCGAGATACTCATGGTCGGCGAGGCGCCGGTTCATCACGCCGAACAGCCGGTTCACCTCGTTGGTGTAGCGGTCGATCGCGTAGGGGATCTTTTCCGACGCGTAGACGCGGAAGTGATTGGCCTGGCCCGCCATCGGCCCGAGGCCGCCCATCTGCCAGAACAGCCACTCGCTGACCGCCACCCGCTCACGCGGCGCATCTCCGCCGAAGCGCCCCGTCTTGCCCGCGAGATATTGCAGGATCGCGCCCGACTCGAACACTGATATCGGCTCGCCGTCAGGCCCGTCCGGATCGACGATGGCGGGCATCCGGTTGTTCGGCGATATCGCAAGAAAGGCGGGCTCGAACTGCTGGCCCGCGCCGATGTCGACGCCGTGCACCGTATAAGGGAGGCCGCACTCTTCGAGCATGATGGAGATCTTCCATCCGTTCGGAGTGGGCCAGTAATAGAGGTCGATGGGTTTTTGGGACTGGGTCATGCGCCGCCTGGCCTCGTCACGCGGGCTCACGCATGTCCGGGAACGCTCTCCCGATCACAACGCGCGGCGCCACGCTCGATACCTGCGCGCGGCGCGGCCTTTTGACAAGACCGACTCTCGCACTGCAGCGACGCTTTTCTTCGTCCGGCAGAGACAAATCAGGCCGGGCTCGTCCGCACCGTCAGCCCGTCGTAGGACGAGCGTCCTGGGACGCCCTATGAGCCCGTCGAAGGACGGGCGTTCGCGAGCCGCGGCCTGATCAGGCTATTCGCCGACCACACGGAACCACTCAGGCGGCGGGCGGGGTCTCCGATGGCGCAGGGGGAACAGAAGGGGTCGCCTTCTTGCGCTTAACCGGCGTGCGCTTTGCGGCGGTCTTCTTCGCCGCGCCTTTCTTGGCCGCCGTCTTCTTCGCAGCGCCCTTCTTCGCAGCGCCCTTCTTCGCAGCGCCCTTCTTGACCGCGCCCTTGCGCACGGCCTTCTTCGCCACGGCCTTGCGCGCCGTCTTCTTCCCGGCGGCCTTCTTGGCCGGCTTCTTTTTGACGGCGGACTTCTTCGCCGTCTTCTTCACTGCAGCTTTCGCCATGAGTAGCGTCCCTCTCAGTCGCCTGCATATCCGCGCGTTTCGCGCGCTTCAGAGATGCGCGAACGAAGGTACATTCGTTTTGCTCATGCGCAAGAGACGCACGCGCGCGCATGATGCGCACAACGCCGTCACTATCGAATTATCGCGCGCGGCTGCGGGCCCGCGAGGCAGTCGCTAGCGATGCTCGCGAACGGCGAGCGCGCGCGCGTCACTCGCGCGCAAGCCGATGCATCGTCCCCGACGCTTGGTCGCGCGAACGCGCCTCGATCCTCGCTGTCGCCATATTTTCCGCGGGTTTGCGAGAATAGCCGCGCGGCGCCGGAAGCAGTGCGGATTGGCTGACGCCTCCGCGCGCGGCGTCCTTTGGCCGCTCGCTGCGCCAACAGCGGCCGTCGTTCGCGCGCCGAATCGAATGCACGCGCGCGCATATCGCAATCGAATTTTTCTTGGGGCGCGTTGTCGTATTTTTGTTGCGATGACGCGCGGAACGCGCGCGTTCGCACGCGCTGCTCGCCGCGAATCAAAGAATCGCAGCGTTTGATTCGGGAGCCAACTAGATGCCGAGCCGTCGCTTCAGCGCGTCGCTCACGGCCTGTGGATTGGCCTTGCCGCCGGTCGCCTTCATCACCTGGCCGACGAACCAGCCGAGCATGCCGGGCTTCGCCTTGGCCTGTTCGGTCTTGTCGGGATTGGCCGCGATGACGGCGTCGACCGCGCTGTCGATCGCGCCGGCGTCGGTCACCTGGCGAAGTCCGCGCGCTTCGACGAGAGCGCGTGGACCAGCGCCGCGATCGTCGCCGACCAGCATAGCGAGGAGGTCCTTGGCGATCTTGCCGGAGATCACGCCTTCGCCGATGAGATCGACCAGAGTCGCAAGCGAGGCGGCGCTGAGGCCCGCGTCCGACACGGCGACGCCGCGCGCATTGGCGTGCGCCGAGAGGTCGCCCATAAGCCAGTTGGCGACGGCCTTCGCGTCGCGCTTGCCGCCGCCGTGCTTGACGGCGCTCTCGAACAGGTCCGCCGTCTCTCTTTCCGCCACGAGGATCGAGGCGTCGTAGGCCGAGAGGCCGTAGTCGGCGATGAAGCGCGCCTTCTTGGCGTCGGGCAATTCGGGCAAGTCGGCGGCGAGCGCGTCGATCCACTCCTGATCGAGTTCGAGCGGCAGCAGATCGGGATCCGGGAAATAGCGGTAGTCGTGCGCCTCCTCCTTGGAGCGCATCGAACGCGTCTCGCCGCGCGCGGGGTCGAACAGGCGAGTCTCCTGGTCGATCGCACCGCCGTCCTCGACGATCGCAATCTGTCGGCGCGCCTCCGCCTCGATCGCCTGGCCGATGAAGCGGATCGAATTGACGTTCTTGATTTCGCAGCGCGTGCCGAGCGGCTCGCCCGGACGGCGCACCGAGACGTTGACGTCGGCGCGCAGGTTGCCCTTCTCCATGTCGCCGTCACAGGAGCCGATGTAGCGCAGGATCGTCCTGAGCTTGCCGACATAGGCCTTGGCCTCGTCGGCTGAGCGCAGGTCGGGCTTGGAGACGATCTCCATCAGCGCCACGCCCGAGCGGTTGAGGTCGACGAAGCTCATCGTCGTCGACTGGTCGTGCAGCGACTTGCCGGCGTCCTGCTCGAGATGCAGCCGTTCGATGACGACCTTGATCGAATAGTCGGGCGTGAGGTCAACCTGGATCTCGCCCTCGCCCACGATCGGGCTCTTGTACTGCGAGATCTGATAGCCCTGCGGCAGATCCGGATAGAAGTAATTCTTCCGGTCGAAGGTCGAGCGATGGTTGATCTTGGCCTTCAGGCCGAGCCCGGTGCGAATCGCCTGGGCGACGCATTCGCGGTTGATGACGGGCAGCATGCCGGGCATCGCCGCGTCGACCAGGGAGACGTGCGAATTCGGCTCGCCGCCGAACGCGGTCGAGGCGCCGGAGAAGAGCTTGGCGCGCGATGTCACCTGGGCGTGCACTTCGAGCCCGACGATCACCTCCCACCCGCCCGTCGCGCCTTTGATCAGTCTGTTCGCCGCCGCCATGTCGATGACCTCGGTTCTCGTCTTATGTTCTCTGGTCGAGGCGAAGCCGCCTCAGCCCCACCAAGCCTCAGGCAGTGTCGTGCGCCCGGCCGACTGCTCGATCGCCTCGCCGAGGGTGAACAAAGTCTCCTCGTCGAAGGGGCGGCCGATCAGCTGCAGCCCGAGCGGCAGTCCCTCGCTCGACAGGCCCGCGGGCGCGACCAGTCCGGGCAGGCCCGCCATGTTGACCGTCACTGTGAAGACGTCGTTCAGGTACATCTCAACCGGGTCCCCCGAACCCTTCTCGCCGATGCCGAACGCGGCCGAGGGCGTCGCCGGCGTCAGGATCGCGTCGACGCCGCTCGCAAAGGCGAGTTCGAAGTCGCGCTTGATCAGCGTGCGGATTTTCTGCGCGCGCACATAATAGGCGTCATAGTAGCCGGCCGACAGGACATAGGCGCCGATCATCAGCCGCCGCCGCACCTCGGCGCCGAAGCCCTTGCCGCGCGACTTCTCGTAGAGGTCAATGATGTCGGATGCGGGCTCGCGCAGGCCGTAGCGCACGCCGTCGTAGCGCGCGAGATTGCTCGAGGCTTCCGCCGGCGCGACAATATAATAAGCAGGCAGGGCGTGGCGCGTGTTGGGCAGGCTCACGTCGACGACGCTCGCGCCGGCCGCGCGCAGCCATTCGGCGCCGCGCGCCCACAACGCTTCGATCTCCGGGTTCATGCCCTCGAGCCGATATTCCTTCGGCACGCCGATCGTCAGGCCCTTCATCGACCGGCCGACCGCCGCCTCGTAATCCGGCACGGGCGCCGGCGAACAGGTCGAGTCCTTTGGATCGGGCCCCGCCATCGAGCGCAGCATGATCGCCGCGTCCCGCACCGTGCGCGCGAGCGGTCCGGCTTGGTCGAGTGACGAGGCGAAGGCCACCATCCCCCAGCGCGAGCAGCGTCCGTAGGTCGGCTTGATGCCGACGATGCCGGTGAAGGCCGCGGGCTGGCGGATCGAGCCGCCGGTGTCGCTCGCGGTCGCGGCGAGACAGAGGCGGCCCGCCACCGCGGCCGACGAGCCGCCCGACGAGCCGCCGGGGGACAAGAGGCCGCGCTTTCCGTCGCCGAGCGCCGCGCGCGCCTGCTCGCGGCTCCAGTTCGGCGGCAGCCACGGCGACGCGACCGGCCCGTAATACGACGTCTCGTTCGACGAGCCCATCGCGAACTCGTCCATGTTGAGCTTGCCGAGCATCACGGCGCCGTCGCGCCACAGATTGGCCGTGACGGTCGATTCGTAAGGCGGCTTGAAGCCGTCGAGAATGTGGCTGCACGCCTGCGTGTGCACGCCCTCGGTGGCGTAGAGATCCTTGACGCCGATCGGCAGTCCCTCGAGCGGGCCCCCCTCCCCCTTGGCGAGGCGCGCGTCACTCGCCGCCGCCATCTCGAGCGCCTTCTCCGGCGTGGTCACGACAAAGGCGTTAAGGGCTTTCGCCCGCTCCATCGCCTCGAGGTGGGCCTTGGCGATTTCGAGGCTCGAAATCGCCCGGGATTTGAGCTGATCGCGCGCTTCGGCGAGCGTCAGGGAAGTCAGGTCGGTCAAGTCGGGTCCTTTAGAAAAAATCGCCGCTCGCGGCCGCTCAGTCGATCACTTTGGGCACGAGGAAAAAGCCGTCCTCGGTCAAAGGGGCGTTGGCCAGCACCTTGTCGGCGATCTCGCCGTCGGTGACGACGTCGTCGCGCATCGGCAGGCGCATCGGTATGACCGACGTCATCGGCTCGACGCCCTCGACGTCGACGGCTTCGAGGGCCTGCACGAAGCTCAGAATCGCGTTGATCTCGCCTTGCAGGTGCGGGATCTCCGCTTCGCTCAACCCGATGCGCGCGAGATGCGCGATGCGGCGAACGGCGCTGAGATCGACGGACATCGAAAGCTCCACGAACGGCCAATGAAAAAGGGGCGGGCCCCTATACCTCGCCGATATTTGGCTTGCAACGCGTGCGCAAGATCGGGCTTTGCAAGCATTCGACTTCAGCTGCGGCCCGTGCTAGCCGCACGTGGTCATGAACCGCCCGAGCTCCGTCGAAGACCTCGCCCCGCGCCTTCCGGCGAAGGGCCGGCTCATCGGCCTCGACCTCGGCGCCAAGACGATCGGGCTTGCGCTGTCGGACGTCGAACGGCGGCTCGCCTCGCCGTTGAAGACGCTGGCGCGCGCGGCGTTCCAGAAGGACGCGGACGCGCTCACCGCCTTATTCGCGGAATTCGAGATCGCCGGGGTCATTCTCGGCCTGCCGCTCGACCTCGAAGGGCGCGACGGGCCGCGGACGCAATCGACGCGCGCCTTCGCCCGCAATCTCGCGACGCGGACCGACTTGCCGATCGCCTATTGGGACGAGCGCTTTTCCACCGCCGTCGTCACCCGATCATTGATCCAAAACGACGTGTCCCGCGCAAAACGCGCCAAGGTCGTCGATAAGTTGGCGGCTGCTTACATTCTGCAAGGCGCGCTGGACCGGCTGGCGAGCCTCGCGCGCGGCCAAATCATTTCGTAACTTTTGCTCATAATTTTTGCGCCGCCCTAATTCCGGCCGACGCTTGCCTTCCGATAGGAAAGCCAGCGTCACATGCGGGGCTCGAATCGTCGAGCCGTATCGCGCATAATAACCGAGCCCTTTTGGGCGACGGCGAGTAGCTTTTCTGCTGACGGATCGAATTGTCGAATGAGCAGCTTAGACGGTTTTCCGAGACGAAAGCGCCCGGCGCATCAGCGAACGGCCGGGAACGCCTGGACGGCGGTCTCGAAGCGGACCCACGAGCCGCCTCCCGGCGAAGCGACGCGGGAGGCTCTCGACATCGCGCGCTATGTGGCCGACATGACCGCACAGCTCGAAGCGATGTCGACGGCCGTCGACCTCGACCTCCTCGCCTATTTCCTCGCCATGGCCAAGGCGGAAGCCGAGTTGTTCCTCCGCATGAACGCGGAGGCCGCCCCGACGCCCGAGCCTTCCGATGACGAGGACGTCGCCGGTCGCGAAGCCGGAAGCGCCAATCCTCTCGATTGACTGCGCTTCGACGCGCTCAGGCTTCGATGCACTCAGCCGGTCTCCCCGGCGATCCTCGCGGCCACCCGGTCGCCGCCGGAAAATTCGATCCGTCCGGCGAGTTCGAGCTCCATCAGCGCGACGCGCGTCTCGCGCGCCGAGGCGTCCGCCGCGCGGGCCAGGTCGTCGAGCCCAATCGGCGAGGGTCCGAGCAGGGCGGCAATGCGATGGCGGACGGCGTCGAGGCGATCGGCCGCGCCGTCGGTCACGCCGCCAGTCTGGTCGCGCGACCCAGGCTCGCGACCGATGTCGAAGGACGCCCGTTCCCGCTCGCCCTCGCCGCTCTCCTCGAGCGCCGAGAGCAGATCGCGCGAGCGCATCGGCTCGAGCGCCGTCACGACGTCCTCGACGCCGGTGCAGATCGTCGCGCCCTGTTTCAGAAGATCGTTCGTCCCTTCCGCGCGCGGATCGAGCGGCGAGCCCGGCACAGCGAACACCTGGCGGTTCTGCTCGAGCGCGAGTCTCGCGGTGATGAGGGACCCCGATCCGCGCGCCGCCTCGACCACGATCGTGCCGAGCGCCAGCCCGGAGACGATGCGGTTGCGCCGGGGGAAGTCGCGTCCGCGCGGCTCCTGCCCGATCGGCATTTCCGACACGACCGCGCCGAACTCCACCATCCGCTCGATCAGCGGCACGGCTTCGCTCGGGTAGGGCTTGGCGTGTCCGCCTGCCAGGACCCCGACCGCCCCCGTCTCGAGGCTTGCGGCATGCGCACGCTGGTCGATCCCGCGCGCAAGCCCCGACACTACGACATAACCGGCCCGGCCGAGGCCGCGCGCGAGCCGGTCGGCGAAGGTGAGGCCCGCCGCCGATGCGTTGCGCGAGCCGACGATCGCCGCCGCCGGCTGCTGCAGCGCCTCGATGCGCCCGCGGCATGCCAGAAGCGGAGGGGCGGAATCGATTTCGCCGAGGAGCGGCGGATAGTCCGGCTCGCCGATCGCGACGAACCGCACGCCGAGCTTCAGCGCGATCGCGAGCTCCCGCTCGACCTCCTCGGCCGTCGCGAGCCTCACCGGGCGCTGCGCGCCGCCGCGGCGGGCAAAGCTCCGGCAGCGCCTCGAGCGCCGCCCGGGCGCCGCCATATCTGTCGATGAGCGCCCGAAAGGTGCGGGGTCCGACGTTCTCCGACCGGACGAGACGCAGCCAGTCGAACAGCTGATCGTCGGAAAGGCACGGCGGAGCGGGCTTTGCGGCCATCGCCTAACCCTGCCCGATCTTCGGCTCGACGCCCCTGAGGAGCCGTCCGATGTTGGCGCTGTGCTTGAACCAGACGAGGACGGCGAGCAGCGCGAACACGACCGCGACCTCGTCGAGCCCGATCAAGAGCGCGACCAGCGGCGAAACGGCCGTCGCCGCCAGCGCCGCGACGGAGGAATAGCGCGTCGCCCAGGCGACCGCGAGCCAGACGACGGCGAAAGCGATCGCCGCCGGCCAGGCGAGCCCGATGAGCCCGCCGAGAAAGGTCGCGACCCCCTTGCCGCCGCGAAACCTGAGCCAGACCGGATAGAGATGCCCGAGGATCGCGCCCGTCGCCGCGGCGAGCGCTGTCGGCGGCCCGAGGAGCCACCAGGCGAGAACGACGGCGGCCGTCGCTTTCAGCGTGTCGAGTACGAGCGTCGCCGCCGCGAGGCCCTTGCGGCCGGTGCGCAGAACGTTGGTCGCGCCAATATTGCCGGAGCCGATCGAGCGCAGGTCGCCGGCGCCGAAGAGGCGCGTCAGGACGACGCCGAACGGGATCGAACCGAGGAGATAGCCGAGAACCAGCGCGAGCGCCGCTCCGTACTCAAAGGCGACCATGCGCGCTCCACCACTCCTTTTATGCAAGATTATTCGTGGGCGACCCGCCCGGCAACCAGGGTCAGCTTGACCCGGCCTTCGAGCCGGGCCGCGTCGAAGGGCGTGTTGCGGCAGCGCGAATGCAGATCCGCCGGATCAAGCACGTAAGGCTCATCCGGATCGAAGCGGACGACGTCGGCCGGCGCGCCGACCGAAAGCCGCCCGACCGGCAGTCGCAAGATTTCCGCCGGCCGGAGGGTCATCGCGCGCCAGAGGCGCGGCAGGCTGAGGTGGCCCGCCGAGACGAGGCGCAGGCTCGCCGACAGCATCGTCTCGACGCCGATCGCGCCGGCCGCGGCCTCCGCGAAGGGCAGCCGCTTCGTCTCCACGTCCTGCGGATCATGATCGGAAGAGATGACGTCGATGAGTCCGTCGTTCAGCGCCTCGACGAGCGCCATGCGCTCGTCCTCGGCGCGCAAGGGCGGGCTCAGCTTCAGGAAGGTGCGGTAGTCGCCGACGTCCAGCTCGTTGAGGCTGAGATTGTTGATCGAGACGCCGCAGGTCGCGCCGAGCCCCGTCTCGCGGGCGCGCCTCATCGCCTCGAGCGACAGCCGATTGGAGACGAGCGCCGCGTGGTAGCGCGCCCCGGTCAGCGCGACGAGCCGCAGATCGCGCTCGAGCATGATCGTCTCGGCTTCGCGCGGGACGCCCGGCAGGCCGAGCCAGCTCGCGCGCAGGCCCTCCGCCATCACGCCTTCGCCGCGCAGCGACCGGTCCTCGCAAACCGGGGCGACGAGCGCGTCGAAGTCGCAGGCGTAGGTCATCGCGCGACGCATGGTCTGCGCCTCGGCGACCGAATGGGCGCCGTCGGAAAAGGCGATCGCGCCCGCTTCGGCCAGGAGCCCGATTTCGGCGATCTCGCGCCCCTGAAGCCCCTTGGTCAGCGCCGCTGAAGGAAAGACGCGGACCTTGGCGTCGTCGCGCGCCCGGCGCAGGATGAAGTCGACCACCGCCGGGTCGTCGACCGGCGGATTGGTGTCGGGGCGCATGACGAGGCTCGTAACGCCGCCGGCGGCGGCGGCGGCGCTGGCGCTTGCGATCGTCTCGCGATGCTCCGCCCCCGGCTCGCCGACGAAGACGCGCATGTCGACGAGACCCGGCGCGACCACGTCGCCCCTGCAGTCGACGATCCGCGCCTCGTGGGGAAGCTGGTCGCGCGTCACCGCCGCGCCGACCCCTGCGATGACCCCCTCCATCGCCAAAAGCCCGCCGCGCGTTTCGGTTTCGCGCTCGGGATCGACGAGGCGGGCGTT
>Ga0074044_10005796_pt1 | contig 9997 bp, 8 predicted proteins | sample BogForMeECP23OM1_FD_94443 | JGI IMG/M metagenome (GOLD analysis project Ga0074044, IMG submission 94443) | Bog forest soil microbial communities from Calvert Island, British Columbia, Canada - Bog Forest MetaG ECP23OM1 | ecosystem: Environmental > Terrestrial > Soil > Wetlands ... | reverse complement strand
GCGAACCGTCGCCGGCCTGATGAGGGCGCTCGAAGCCTGCGCCGACATCTTCAAATCTGCCGAATGCACAAATTACTTCGCCGCCTGCGGCTATGATACAACTTGATCGGAGTCTGCTCTAAGGCACCACCAGACGAAAGGGGCGGCAACAGACATGCTCAACCTAAAGCCATCGCGCCACACTCCTACTCTACCTTCACCGGCTTCGAACACGACTTCGAGAATACCTGGGCCGAACTCACGCCGGAGCAACGGCGCCAGGTTCTGGAGGACATCTGGCAGGACGGCTCGCTGAAGCTGTGGCTGGCGTCGTTCGCGGAATTGTTCTCTGACGAGGATGCCAGCGAGCAGATCTCCGAATTCCTGCGCGAGAAGATGCGCGCGCGGCTGAAGGATCCTCGGCTCTGCGACATCCTGATCCCGAAAGACTACGGATTCGGGTCCCACCGCGTCCCGCTGGAAGTCGGTTTTCTCGAGGCGCTCCAACGGCCGAACGTCGACGTTGTCAGCGTCAAGGACAACCCCATCGAACGCGTGACGCCAAGCGGACTGCAACTCACGGACGGCGCCGAGGATGCGTTCGACACTTTGATCTTCGCTACCGGCTTCGACGCGGGAACGGGCGCGCTGACGCGGATCGACATTCGTGGCCGCAATGGACGGTCGCTGAGGGAGGACTGGGGCCGCGACATCCGGAGCACCATGGGCCTGCAGGTGTACGGCTACCCAAATCTGTTCACGACCGCGGCGCCGCTCGCGCCCTCGGCCGCACTGTGCAACATGACGACATGCCTGCAGCAGCAAGCGGAGTGGATCAGCAACTGCATCCGCTATCTGCGCGACCACAATCTGAAGGTCTGCGAGCCGACCAAGGAGACGGAGGATCAGTGGGTCGAGCACCACGAACAGACCGCCGCCCCCACGCTCGTGGTAAAGACCGACTCTTGGTACATGGGGTCCAACGTGAAGGGTAAGCCGCGGCGCTTGCTGTCCTATATCGGCGGCGTGGGCGCGTATCGGCAAAAATGCGACGCGGTCGCCGCCAGCGGCTATGCTGGCTTCGCGATAAAATAAGCGCAATCTCAAGGTAAGCAGGATGACGAGCCGTCTCATCGGCGCCGGGCGTGCGACTGCGCCCGAACGCTCAGTAGCAAGCAAGGAGGAAACACGATGGAAGACCTTAAATCGACAGCCGACGCAATCCTCAACCGTGTCGTGACGTCCGATCCGCGCGTCCCCGGCGTCGTCGCCATGGTGACCGATCGCGAGCGCAACATCTACGAAGGCGCCGCCGGCAAGAGGCGGCTGGATCGCGACGCGGATATGACAACCGACACCGTCTTCAGGATCTGGTCGACCACCAAGGGGATCACCGGCACGGCGGCTCTGCAACTCGTCGAGGAAGGCAGGCTCGACCTCGACGCGCCGGCAAAGACCTATGCGCCCGACATCGGCAAGCTTCAGGTGATCGAAGGCTTCGGCGAGAATGGCGAACCGCGGCTCCGCCCGCCCAAGCGCGATGTCACGACCCGCATGCTGCTCTTGCATACCGCCGGCATGGGCTATGATTTCTTCAACGAGACGTACAACCGCCTCGCCCAGGAGAAGGGGCAGCCGAGCGTCGTCACGGCTTCCAAGAAGGCGTTGATGACTCCCCTGCTGTTCGATCCGGGCGACAAATGGGAATACGGCAGCAACATGGACTGGTGCGGCCAAGTGATCGAAGCCATCGCCGGCAAGCGGCTCGGCGAGGTCTTCAAGACCCGCATCTTTGAACCCCTCGGCATGCGCGACACGACATTCGAGTTGACCGACGCGCTGCGCCAGCGGCTGGCGGGCACGCACGCCCGCAATGCCGACGGCTCATTGGCGCCGATGGACTTCGAGCTCCCGTCCGAGCCCGAAGTGCACATGGGCGGCCATGGGCTTTACAGCACTGTCGGCGACTATACGCGGTTCATCCGCATGTGGCTGAACGACGGCAAAGGCGAGCACGGCCGCGTGCTGAAAGCCGAGACGGTCCGCATGGCGGAGAAGAACCACCTCGGCGACAAGAAGATCAGGATGCTGCCGGGCGTGATCCCATCGTTGTCCAACGACGCCGAGTTCTTCCCCGGACTGTCGAAGTCGTGGGCGTTGACTTTCATGGTCAACGACGAAGAGGCCCCGACCGGACGGCCCGCCGGCGCGCTCGGCTGGGCCGGACTGGCCAACCTCTTCTACTGGATCGATCGCAAGAACGGCTTCGGCGGCTTCTGGGCGACCCAGATCCTGCCGTTCGCAGATCCGGTGTCGTTCGGCGGCTACATGGATTTCGAGACCGCCTTCTACAACAGCTTGCGCCGGAAGCAGGCGGCCTGACGCTCGTCGAGGATCGGCCGCCTCGCCGAGAGGCAGCCAATTCCGTTCGGTCCCCAGAGGTTGTTGGCATAGCTCGAAAGGGCGGCTTCGGCCGCCCTTTCTGTTTTTGCGGCCCCAGGTTGACGGGTCGGCGCATGTCAACGCAAAATAGAAATGTCCTCTTGCCTTGCAAAGTAGAGATGTCCCCTTCGGGGCGGGCGCGCCCTTCCCGCAGGAGCACTTCGGCGGGCGTCTGGCGGCGCTTGGCCGTAAGCGCACGCAATTCCGCGGCCAGACTGTCAAAATCGGGCTCCAATTCGACGGAAAGCGCCTGACGCAGGATTTCCCGATGCTCGGCCTCCACCGAACGGCCATGCCGGGTTGCGCGGCGCTTCAGACGCAGGACGAGTTCGTCATCGAGGTTGCGAACATAGAGATGGCCGGGCATGGCGGCGCTTCCTTTGCTGGATATATCAGTGAAGCCAATGGCGCCAAAAACTCCGCCAGGATTCAATTAAGACAATTGCTGGAGCGCCGCGCTCCAGATTCCAGGGCGGCGCTCTTTTTGGTCCCCGACCGCCATTCTTATCAATTGTAAATTTACCATTGCGTGCAGCACGGCGTACCCATGCATTTTTAGCATATCCTAGCGCCGTCGCCACAGCTCGGGCAGCCTTCCGAAACGCTCCCTGTTACCTCTCTGTTACGCCGAAAAAAGCTCGCTGTTACGCCGAAAAAAGCTCGCTGTTCCGCGCAAAACAGGGAGTTTGCATGCAACACATTGGATTGCTTGAACTTTTAAGGGGCGATTCGCTCCAAAAAACGCCAAAAATGGGCGAAACTCGCTGCTTTATGCCGTTAACAGGGAGATTCTGCCGCCGGGAGACCTCGAACTGGTCGCCGACCCATGCGACAGAGAGGGGCACAGCAATCGAACACGCATTCCATCCCTGGGAGCAGCGCGCCTAGCCCTTCGTCGGCCCGCCGCGCCGGCCGTAATGCTTGTCGACATACCTCTGGATTTCCTTGCGCATGAAGCGCCCCGACTCGTCGGCCCGCTCCTCCCAGGCGAACACGCAGGAGGTCACGATTCCCTCGAAGCCGACCGCCGCGAGGGAAGAGAAGAACGCGTCCCAGTTCACCTCGCCCTGGCCGATGTCCAGGTGCTGGTGGATCGTCACCTGCGCGCCCGGCGGATTGCAGATGTAGCGGAGGCCGGACGAACCCTTGTGGTTATAGGTGTCGGCGACATGCACATGCGCCAGCACCGGCGCGGCGTCGCGGATCATCTTCCCGATGTCGTCGCCGAAGTAGAAGGTGTGCGGCGCGCAATAGAGGAATTTCACGTTCTTCGACCCGACCATGCGGATCATGTCGACCGCCGGATGCAGCGTCTCGACGAAATCCTCCGGATGCGGCTCGATATGCAGGTTGATCCCTTCGCGCTCGAACACCGGCACGAGCTCCTCCATCGAACGCCACCAGGCGGCCTCGCTCGATTCGACGGTGTAGCGGCCGCCGCAGCAGTTCGAGGCGTGCGAACGGTCGGGCGACGGGCCGCGGCCGAACTCCGAGTTCATCGTGTCGACGCCCATCTCGACCGCGATCTCGATCGCCTTCTTCCAGTAGCGCGCCGCGGTCTGCCGCTCGTCCTCGTGCGGGCTCGCCCAGCGGTACATCGGCAGGAGCGAGGCGACCTTCACCCCGTGGTCCTTCAGCGCCTTCTTGAAGCTCGCGATGCGTTCGGGGTAGGCGCGCGGATTGACCCACCAGGCGAGAAAATCGTCGCGCGGCGAGAGCTCAATCCACTCGTAGCCGAGTTCGGCGACCTTGCGCGGCAATTCTTCGAGCGACAGATGTCGGTGCATGTAGGGGTCGAGCGCGATCTTCATGACGAGACTCCTGTCTTTTTCCCCCTCGCCCCGCTTGCGGGGTGAGGGCCGGGGTGAGGGGCTACGCCAAACGGCGGGTCCGCGTCGCCCCTCATCCGGCGCTTCGCGCCACCTTCTCCCCGCAAGCGGGGAGAAGGTACTCTATCTGTAGTCGATCCAGACGCCGCCCGCCTCGGCCGAGCGCACGCAATTCTCGACCCAGCGCACGCCTTCGACGCCCGCCGCGATGTCGGGATACCGGACGCTCGAGAGCCGCTCGGCGTCGCCGCGATCGGTCGCGTCCATCGCGACGGCGAAGCGGGAATAGAGGTTGGCCCATGCCTCGAACAGGCCCTCCGGGTGGCCCGCGCCGATGCGGTCGTCCGCCGTGGCCGCGGCGGCGAGATAGCCCATTCCGCGCTCGAGGACGCGCGCCGGCTCGTCCTGCACCTCGAACGACAATTGGTTCGGCCGCTCGTCCCACCATTCGACGCTCGCTTTCGCGCCGACGATCCGCACCTTCTGGCCGTGCATCGAGCCTGCGTTGACCGCAGAACACCAGACCGTGCCGAAGGCGCCGTTGTCGTATTCCATCAGCGTGACGGCGTTGTCTTCGAGCGGCGCCCGGCCGCGCACGAAGCTCTGCCGCGCGCACAGGAGCCGCTTGATCTTGAGTTGCGGCGCGATCACCTCGGCGATGTAGAGCGGGTGCGTGCCGAGATCGCCGAGCACGTAGCTCGGGCCGGCGAACTTGGGATCGACGCGCCATCGGGTGGAAGGATTGCGCTCCTCGACCGGAGCGCTGTGGAAGCCGTGCGCGAATTGCAGGTTGACGAGGCGAATGTCGCCGAGCTCGCCATTCGCGACCATCGTCCGCGCCTGCTCGATCATCTGATGTCCCGCATAGCCATACATGACGCCGACGATCTTCCGCCGCGCGGCGGCGATGCGGCGAAGGTCCTCCGCCTCGGCGACGGTGAAGCACAGCGGCTTCTCGCTCACGACGTGAAGGCCGTGTTCGAGCGCCGCCTTGGCGATCTCGTAATGCGTGTTGTTGGGAGTCGCGATCGACACGGCCTCGATACCATCGGCGCGTTTCGCTTCGCCCGCGAACAGCGCGCGATAGTCCGGATAGCAGCGACTTTCGGCGACGCCGAGTTCGACGCCGAATGCGCGTCCGCGGTCCGGGTCGATGTCAAAGGCGCCCGGGACGAGGTCGAAGGTGCGGTCGCGCAGCGCGGCTGAACGATGGATGTAGCCGATCTGGCTGCCGGCGCCGCCGCCGACCATCGCCCAGCGGATCGGCTTCTCCGTCCGCCTCTTGCCGACAATCATGGAAAACTCCTCCTCTGGCCGGCTCAAAATCCGACGCTGCGCAAATAGTCGCGGCTCGCCTTCACGTCAGCGAGGCTCCCGCCGGCGTTTTTGGGATCGCGCTCCTGTTCGACCGTGATGAAGCCCTGGTAGCCGATGCGGCTCAAGAGGGAGCGGACCGCCGGATAGTCGATTGCACCGCGGCCGATCGGGCGCATGACGCCTTCGGCGCAGGCTTCGAAGAACCGAATGCGACGCCCCATCACGTCGGCGTAGACGATGGCGTCGATATCCTTGAAATGGACGTAGTCGAGCCGGTCGGCATAGTCTTCCAGCGTGCGGACGGGGTCCATCCCGGCGTAGTACGTATGCCCCGTATCGATGCAGAAGCCCGCGATCTCCTGCGGGACGTCCTGAGCGATCCGCCGAATTTCGTCGGCGAATTCGATGTAGCCTCCCGCGTGGGGATGAATCACGGCGCGCACGCCGAATTTTGTCCTCGCGAGATCGGCTATCGCCTTGATGTTGGCGACCATGCCGGACCAGTCCGCATCCGAAAGCCGAGGGGCCGCGGCCGAGTGCCCCGCCGCGTAGTCGCGCTCGTCGTGGCCCCAGTCCATGACGGTGAGATAGGGCGTGGGGAATCGTTGGCCTTCGAAGGGCGCGACGGGCGGCAGGCGGCTGATCAGCGCGCAGATTTCGTCCGTCTGCTTGAGCAGGTTCTCCCTGTTCGACGGCGACACGAGGTCGTCGAAGATGGTTCCGGCGACGATGCTGAGACCGCGCTCTTCGAGCGCGCCGGCCACGCGGCCGAGATCGAGCGGAACATAGCCGTCGGGACCGAGCTCGAGGCCCTGGTAGCCCGCGGCCGCCGCCTCGTCGAAGACGCGCTCCCACGACGGCAGGTTGGGATTGCCGACGTCGTCGACCCCCCAGCAACAGGGAGCGGTGGCGATCGAAATGCCCACGGGCTTCTTCCTCCTTCGCGTCAGCGCCGCGGGAATGATCGCCACGCCGCGACTGCCTCTATCGGCGAAGTTCGTAAGCGAGATCGAAACGTCTCGACAGCGGCGTTTTGAGGGTTTTCAATCAGAACGCGCTAGAGCGCCGTCGTCATTGCGAGCGAAGCGAAGCTATTCAGCGGCCACGGCCCCTGCCCTACGATCTCCTGGATTGCTTCGTCGCTTCGCTCCTCGCAATGACGGCTAGAGCCGGACCGCCAAGCAATGTCTCGAAAACCGATCATTGCGGACGTTGCACGGCTCGCGAGCGTCTCGACCGCGACCGTCGACCGGGTGCTCAACGACCGGGGCGGCGTCAAACCGGAAAAGGAGATCAAGGTTCTATCGGCGGCGCGACGGCTGAAGCTCGACCGGATCCTGACCCGCCGGTATTCGCGAGTGCTCCGGATCGCCGTTCTGATCCAGTCCTCAGCCAATCCGTTTCACGCGGCGCTGCGGGACGCTTGCGCTGCCGCCAGCCGCGCCTACGCCGATCTCAACCTGCAGTTCCTCATCCACCACATCGACCCCGGCGACGCGTCGGAGATCGCCGCCGCGATCAGGAGACTGGGTCCCCGCCACAATGGGCTGATTCTGACCAGCCCCGACGACAGGCGGATCGCGGCGGCCATCGGCGAGGTTGCGCAAAAAATCCCCGTGATCACGCTGGCGACGGACCTGCCCGGGAGCGGACGTTGGGCTTACGTCGGCCCCGACGACCGCCGGGCCGGACGCGTTGCCGGCGACCTGATGGGCAGGTTCCTCGGCCGCGAGGGCGGCGACATCGTCATGATCGCCGGCCTGCTCAGCCTTGTCGGCCAGAAGGAGCGCGACGCCGGGTTCCGGCAGGTGCTCGGCGAACGCTATCCGGCCTGCCGGATCTCGGCCGTTTTCGAGACACGGGAGAGCGCCGAGCGCGCCGGCCTTGCGATCCTCGAGGCGCTCAACGAGAATCCGGCGGTTCGAGGCGTCTATCATATGACCGCGGGGGCGCCCGAAGCGATTGCCGCGCTCCGTTCGCAGGGACGCAGCAAAGACGTCGTCGTCATCGCCCACGAACTGACCGAGGATCGCCGCGCCCTTCTGAAGGAGCGGGCGATCGACGCCGTCATCGATCAGAATCCCGAATTCGAAGTGCGCACGGCGACAGAATTGATGGCCCGATTCCTCGGGCGGATGGAAGGCGTCGCGTCCACCATCATCACCGCCGTCCAGGTCTACACCTCCGAGAACGTTTGAGCCTTGCCGCTCCTGCCTCAAAGCGACTGCGTCACGGCGACGGCTTGGGCTTCATGGACTTCGAGGCCTTCGCTCATCGAAACGGAAAGGGCAGCTTCGGCTGCCCTTTCTGATCTCGCCAAACTTGCGCGAGCGCGGGTCAGGCGAATGGGGAGCCGAACTCCGCCGCCGCACCAAGCTCCACTTCGATTTCGAGCAGGCGATTGTATTTCGCGATGCGCTCGCTGCGGCTGGCGGAGCCGGTCTTGATCTGGCCGCCTCCCATCGCGACCGTAAAATCGGCGAGGAACGAATCCTCGGTCTCGCCTGAGCGGTGCGAGACGACATAATTCCAGCCGGCCTTGCGGCAAAGCGCGATCGCCTGGATCGTCTCGGTGACGGTTCCGATCTGGTTGAGCTTGATCAGAACGGCATTCGCCGTCTTTTCCTTGACGCCGCGAGCGATGAAGGACGGATTGGTGACGAAAATGTCGTCGCCGACGATCTGGATGCGAGAACCCTGCGCCGCCGTCTGTCGCGCGAAACCCGCCCAATCGTTCTCGTCCAGGCCGTCCTCGATCGACACGATCGGGAACGCGTCGATCCACTTCTGGTAAAGGGCGATCATCTCGTCGCTGGACTTGCGTCCGCCCTTCGACTTGGCGAGGTCATAGACGCCGCCGGCGTAGAAGGAGCTCGCCGCCGGATCGAGGGCGATCGTGACGTCCTTTCCGGGCTTGTAGCCCGCCGCCTCGATCGCCTTCACGATGAGTTCGCAGGCCTCCTCGTTGCTGCCGAGATTGGGCGCGAAGCCGCCCTCGTCGCCGACGGACGTCGCGTAGCCCTTGCCCTTGAGCAGCTTGGCGAGCGCATGGAACGTCTCGGCGCCGTAGCGCAAGGCCTCGGCGAAGGTCGGCGCGCCGACCGGCATCACCATGAACTCCTGGAAGTCGACCGAGTTCTCGGCATGCTTGCCGCCGTTGACGATATTCATCATCGGCACGGGCAGCCGCGTCGCGCCGACGCCGCCGAGATAGGCGTAGAGCGGCAGCTTCGCCGACTGCGCCGCCGCGCGGGCGACCGCCATCGACACGCCGAGAATCGCGTTCGCGCCGAGCGCGCTCTTGTTCGGCGTGCCGTCGAGCGAAATCATCAGCGCGTCAATTTCGGCCTGCCGCTCCGGCTCGCGGCCGATCACCGCCGGCGCGATCTTTTCCACGACGTTGGCCACCGCCTTGCGCGCGCCCTTGCCGCCGTAGCGCGTCTTGTCGCCGTCGCGCAACTCGACCGCCTCGTGCTCCCCGGTCGACGCGCCGGAAGGAACCGACGACGTGGCGAGCGTGCCGTCGTCGAGGCCGACGCGCACCCGCACCGTCGGATTGCCTCGCGAATCGAGAATTTCGATTGCCTGAACTGTCGTGATCCTGGTCATTAGAGGCTCCTTGAATTTACCTGCGCGGTGTAGCCGGAACCGGGGCGCGGGTCATTGCGCAAGATCAATCCTGTCCCAACGACGCCCGATTGTCTTCCGGCAAAATTCCCGCTTGGGCGGACGCTTCATTGCGCGCGTCTCCGTCGGTCGAGAAAACGTCCCTGTACACGTCCTCGCCGAAACTTGTCCCGAGCGGCTCCCCTCTATCAGCTTGAACGTTCGGCGGCCATCGTCCAGCCGGTCCGCCCGCAAGAAAAGCGCCGAGTCCAAGCGCCTCTCGAATAGCCCATGCGTGAAGGCGAACTGGTGGCTCACGAACACGATCTTGTGCGATCGCTCCAGCAGAGCGGACACGATTTGCCGCGCGATCTCCGACCCCTCCCGCTCGTTGGCGGCGGCGTTGAACAGGATCAACGCGTGGGGCGTTAGGATGTTGACGACGTCGTTCATGCGGCTGAGTTCCTCGTCGAACTTGCCGCTCTTCATCGTCGCGTCTTCTTCGCGCTTGAAATGCGTGAACACCCCGTCGACGACGTTCAGTTGAAGGCTCGCGGCAGGCGCGAACATGCCCGATTGCGTCATCAGCTGCGCGAGCCCGAGGCTCCTGAGGAAGGTCGTCTTGCCGCCCTGAATGGCGCCCGTGACAATGATCAGTCGTTTATTCGCCGCGGCCCGCGCCAACGGCGTCGGCTTGCCCAAAATATTTTGCTCGGTGAGGGAGGCGATCTGGGGAATGTCGGCCTGAATGCTTACGTCCGCATCGCTGTCGGCGCGGTGGTTGCCGCGGACGCGGCTGCCAAACAGATAATTCATCACTGAGG
>Ga0074044_10005795_pt1 | contig 10000 bp, 12 predicted proteins | sample BogForMeECP23OM1_FD_94443 | JGI IMG/M metagenome (GOLD analysis project Ga0074044, IMG submission 94443) | Bog forest soil microbial communities from Calvert Island, British Columbia, Canada - Bog Forest MetaG ECP23OM1 | ecosystem: Environmental > Terrestrial > Soil > Wetlands ... | reverse complement strand
TGTATCCTTTAAAGAGCGCCCCTTCAGTATAACTTTCCGCGTGTAATCGCGCTCGGAGATAATTCCGACCAGTCGCGAGTTATCAACGACCGGGAGTGCACCAACGTTTTTATCAGCCATCAGGTGGATCGCCTCAAAAGCCGTTGCATTCGGAGAAATCGACCAAACGGCAGAGTCCTTTCGCGCCAAGAGCACTCCGACTGTGCCAGTACTCGCCATAGCAGCCGGAAATATGGCGCATTCAGAAACAAGATTCAAAATAGAAAATTCACCCCGGCATTCAGTGATTGTTCCCGAACGTAGAGAGAACTTTCCTGGCGGCCCAACTTCTTGATGCGGCTCTCACTTGGTTTGGGGATCCAGATCCACGGCTCGCCGGACTCGGCCCCGCCAGCAGAATCCGTCTTTGATCGCGCGGTCTACGCACACCGTCGCGATCAATATTCCGAACATGATGCCAAGAAAGCTATCGATGATAGTCGGTGATGCTACCGGCTCTTGTGGATTAAGTTAAGCGCCACAAATGTTCGTCTGGCGGCCTGCGCTCGCTAATTTCCTGCGAGAAATCTTCAAGCACTGAATCCGTCAGAACTTCCAAACACAGAGCGTGGCACCGGAACGGTTCAACACACGGGACCTGTCTTGTGGTCCTCTGATTCATTAGAGAAAAAGAGTTGCGGAAGCTCGGTTTCGAATCCGAAAGTGGTAATCCTCGGTGGTGGAGACGGCGGTGTGCAGGATTTGCTCCGGGCGCTGACCAAGCGCAGGTCGGCGCGTGAAATCGTTGATAGTCTTCGAATAGATCCATCCACGCGTTTCCGCTTGCTCACGAATCCTGAAAGGCGGTTCAGGCAGGGCTTTTTCTTCGACTCTAAGCATGGAGAGATTCGACCTCATTACTTTGATCCGCAGATCATGGGGGGAAGAGCCTGTATATGAGGAATGTCTCCATCGATCAGACCGCGAATGGTGTGACGGTAGTAGAGGAAGGAAGTGCTCGCAGATTATCCAGATTTAGAACCCGCAGACATCCAGCACGCGCTTAAATAGGGAGCTTGGCTCGCGCAGGAAGAGGTTGTCACAGGCTATTGAAGTGCGTCGTGTTCATACGTGACAATCTGTTTGAATCTGGCAACTTTTTCGGGATGTAGAGTTGCTGACGATGAAACAAACGAGAGAACCACGGGAGCTTGTGGCGTTCATCACAGCTCAAACGGGCAACGACCTAGTTATATCATTTGCCGTTTGTAAACCGGACGACCCGACTGACATCGAAAGTCTTACCATCTTGCGCACGCCCAAGTACGAGGCCTTCCTCGACGAGTGGGAGCGCGGCGCTTCGGTGTCATTCGACCGAGACCTGGAAGGCGATGAGAGAGTGCTGTTGCGGGAGGTTGTTTACGCTTCTGACGATAAGTGCATAACGCTGCGCACCGGCCACCACACCTATAAGCTGGATGTTCGGAAAGTCGATCCCAGCGAACTGTCCGCCATGTGTGGCGTGTTTCGAAAGATGAACTTCGATTCGAGCATCCAGTTGACGGGCGTGTAACCCAGACAGCAATGGAATACCGGCGGCTCGCAAAGAACACCGGGTGGATCGGTGACAACCCCGTAAGCAGTCAGGCCGGTAGCCAGCTCGCTCATCAGTCCGTTCAAAAGCCCGTGGTCCCTCCCATGTTTACGCAACGACTAGTGCATCGAGTCAAGTGCCCGCCCCTCACTTGGAGGTATTCGATGGATGGATTAGCCTTGCCCTAAAAGCCAGACCTTGCTTGTATACCACCTGATCGCCGCCAACGCGACGAAGCTTCTGGACGCAATGCTCATGGGCAACCTTGTCGACACCGAGCAGCTCTACTGAGGAGACCCCGTGCCAACGAAGATGCAGCGAATCGCCGTCGTCACTGGCGGGGGCAGCGGAGTCGGAGCAGCCGTGGCACAAGCACTTGCCGAAGACGGGTGGACCGTCGTCCTGGCTGGACGGCGCAAAGAGGCTCTTGAGGCGGTCGTGGCCGGCGGCTCAGGACTGACCGGCGTGCTAGACGCGATTCCCACAGACGTCACCAATGAGGCCAGTGTGCGGAGCTTGTTCGAGACCACGGTGCAGCGCTACGGCAGAGTCGACCTCCTGTTCAACAACGCGGGTACCGGAGCTCCCTCGGTCGATATCGATGCCCTTGAACTCGAGGTCTGGAACAAGGTGCTCGCCGTCAACCTGACCGGGGCCTTTCTCTGCACCCGGGAAGCGTTCCGGGCCATGCGTCAGCAACAGCCCCAGGGCGGCCGCATCATCAACAACGGCTCGATATCCGCACATGCTCCGCGGCCACGTTCAATTGCCTATACCGCCACAAAACATGCCATCACCGGCCTCACGAAATCTACCGCGCTCGACGGGCGGGCGTTCGACATCGCCTGCGGACAGATCGATATCGGCAACGCGGCGACCGACCTCGGAAGCGGAGCAGCGTCCGGAACTGCCCAGGCTGACGGCACCGTGCGACCCGAGCCGTTAATGGACGCAGCCGAAGTCGGCAGGGCGATCCGCTACATGGCAAACTTGCCCCTCGACGCAAACGTCGCAACAATGACCTTGATGGCGACGAAGATGCCGTTCATCGGCCGCGGTTGAGCATATGACGAAAAGCAGACCCGCTATCAGCGCGTGGGAGAACGACCGAACCATTGTGCGGTTTCCAGACCCGGCTGTCGAGGTTGTCGACGAGCGTTTCCGCTCGCTCGTGGTGTGGCAGGAGGTCGTGGAACGGCTGTGGACCGGTGGCCGCTGGCTGGAGGGTCCGGTGTGGTTCGGCGACGGCCGGTACCTGTTGTTCTCCGACATCCCGAACAACCGGATGCTCTGTTGGAGTGAGGTCACCGGCGATGTTACGGTATTTCGTCAGCCGTCGAACAACAGCAACGGCAACACCAGAGACCGGCAAGGGCGACTCGTGACCTGCGAGCACCTGACCCGACGCGTCACTCGGACAGAATACGACGGCACCATCACGGTCCTGATGAATAGCTACAAGGGAGAGCCGTTGAACGCGCCCAACGACATTACCGTGCACTCCGACGGGTCGGTGTGGTTCACCGACCCTGGCTGGGGAATCGAAGGCAACTACGAGGGCGACAAGGCCGTCAAGGAACTTCCCCGTTACGTCTTGCGCGTCGATGCCCACACCGGGGAGGGATTACCGGTGATCACTGAAATGGACCGGCCAAACGGCATTTGCTTCTCGCCCGACGAGTCGCGGCTGTACGTAGTTGACATCGGTCACATCCGGATGTTCGACATGGACGGGACCACGCCGGTCAACGGGCGGGTGTTTGTCGATATGGGCCCAGGCGGCTCCGACGGCATTCGCACCGACCGCGACGCCGGGAGCCAGTGGCGTGACAGTCCATGAGTAATTCCGAACCGTCGCGAGATACGCCCCGGCGCGAACTCACGCAATGCCTTCGACACGGTCATGGAGAAGTACTCCTCGTCATCGCTAACGCCCAATGCAGCGAAGATGGTGACCTCCGGCAGGTTCAGTTCGCTAAATAGCGTTGGGGGGATGAACTCCGACAACGGATGGTATCGTTGGTGGTGCTCTCCGCCTACGATCGCGCCGTGTAGCCACTGCGTGCTAAGTCGACGATGCAACGTCGGCAATACCGCGGTCATCAGCGCACGTGGCGCTCCCCAGAGCAGCGCGCTCACCTCCTCTTCTGAAAGACGCAGAGCGCGCCGCAACCACTCCGTCAGGTGATTCAGTTCGTCCCCACCCGCCAGCACCCGCTCAAGCAACTGCTCCGCTTCATGCTGGCGACGGCGAGTCTGCTCGCGCCAATGCAGGCTGTCGATCTCACACGCAGGACGACTCGCATCCCTCCAGAAATGACCCGCGGGATTGCCGCCCAAGCTAAAAGCAATCCAGTCCATGCAAGCATAAGCAGCTTGCATCTTCAGCACGTGCCGGTTCCCGAGAGGCAGATCGCGCGGACGCAGTTCGGGGTCGAAAAGCAGATCGTATCCTTGATAAGCTAACCGGTCACGACCGAAGTCCGAGAGCACCACCACAGTCCACGGTCGCATCTCACGACCGCGGCCTGCCCGGCCTTTCCGCTGAATGAATGCTGCGGATTCTCGCGGCGCCTTATGCTGCAGGATCGCGCCGACGTCGGGATCATTGAAGCCCAATTCGAGTGCGGCCGTCGCCACGATGACCTCTGCCCCAACGTCCACGCCGCTGTCCTGAGAACTGACGCGCCCAACTCGCACGTGCGTTTGCGAACGTAGCTCATGGCCCAAGTCCTCGCACAGCTTCCAAGACTGGCCAAACGTGAAGCGCCGCCCTTCGTCGGCAAGGGATGTAGCCCGCAAATTCGCCAACGAGCCCTGCTGGTGGCGGTACGGATCGAGCCTGCCGCGAGAATCCTGCCCCTCAGCGTCAAGGAGGTTGAAAAACATGCGGTTCGTTACATCGAGATCATCTGTGAAGACAAAGACCTTCGTCCCGAAGGCCCCCTCAGAGGGCACGCCGCGCTCCGGATCTAGCACCCGGCGGAGCAGCACAGCCGTCTGGATCGTGGTGGAAAGGAGGCTAGCGCCCGACACCGGATCTCCCCCCTCAATGCCAACATGTATTCGACGCCTTCATCAATTAATTCACCTGCCTCTGGAGAGATTTCCTCCACACTGTTCGGTGGCAAACCAATGAGTTGGGCGAAAAACGACCCCGCCTCCATCAAGGTGGCCGACAAACCCACGAAATGCGGAGTGGCTTGGCTTCGATGTCGCCATCTTCGTAGTAGATAGGCCACCTGTGCGCCGTGTGCGCCTCCATAGGTGTGAGCTTCATCCAGCAGAAGCAGCACTGGCTTGCGCGAGGCGGCGAGTCCAACGCCGAACAGATGCCAGTTACTCGCGTCTGTTAGGCGCTGGTTCATCATTTCGGTCGTGGTGAAAAGGATGTCCGGCGGCGCCTTTGTCATCCTTCGCCGTGTCAGCACGATCTCGTCAGCTTCCACTACCTCTCCGCACTGCTCGCACACCAATCGCTCCACATCGCTCATGCGATCTTCATCGCGCCAGAGCATGACACCCGAGCATTGGATCTCCGGGCACGTCAAAAAGGGGCAGATTCGCCCGCCGGACCGCGCCGGCCAAGGACCACCCCACGAGTTTTCTACCACTTCACCGCTGTCATTCGGCGTTGCTCCGAAGTAGGCTCCGGTGCGGATCGGGCGCGTACCTTTACGTTTTAGCACCGCCTTGATGCGGCGGGCTTGGCGGACGGTCTCGGTGAATTGGTCCTTGAGTAACTCGTTGCGAGGATACAGCGCCAGAACGCGCGTCCAGTGAACAGCGTCGCGCTCGATCATCCCCGTTAGGAGCGCCAGTGCCGGTACGTAGAAGGCTAGCGTCTTGCCGCTACCGGTGCCCGCCGAGATCATCGTGCCTTTCGCGGCTGCGCTCGACCCAAGGTTGAGGATTCGTGTCATCGCACGAACCTGAAAGCCCGCGAGCGGGAAACCCACATCTTCGCTTTCCGCGCCAAGCAAAGCGCGCACCACGGCTTCCTGCAAAGGCGTCAGTTGCGCGTCGCTCGCGACCCAATGCGATATCCATTCTGCTGGTTGCTGATCTCGCGCGGGGTAGCGTCGCGCCCGCACTAGGAAGCGGAAGTCGGCCACGAGCGTGGGACTGGCGATCCATCCGCCCGGTTGTCGCAAGTGCTTGGGAAAGAGTTGCCGCAATCGTGCCAACAAACGCACTGCCTCTGCCATTCGGGAGCGATAGCGGTAACTTCCTGCATCTTCCCGGCGGAAAAGCAGGCCACGTGCAACCATTTCCTCGATGATTGCATAACCGTCCGGGAAGTCATTCCAGGTGTTGGATAGGCCCAGAAAGCTCTCCGCTTTGTCCCGCAGTTCCTGTTCCGCTAGCGAACCGTCTACAAGTCCCCAAGAAAGCAAAGCCGCCTCCTCGCGCTCGACTTCTCCCAAAAACTTTCCCAGCAGGGCATTCATTCGTTAAGATTGACGTCCGTTTCCCGATCCTAAGATCACTCGAAAGCTGCTCGCAAAGTTCTTGGCCCGCAAATAGCGGAGTATCTCATCTGTCAAGTCCGCTAAAGAAACGGCGCCTTTTGTGGCTTTCTTGAGGAATTCTTGGATCACTGATGGCACTTGGTCTAGATCAAGCTTTGCGATCAGTAAATCCATTTGGGCACTGGCTTTCAGCACTGCGGCTACGTCGCCCTCAGCCTTCGGCAGTATCCCCATGAGATTTTTAAGTTGGCGGGTCAGCGCGTCGAGTTGCACTAGGATAGTCGCGCAGCCTTCCATGTAGTGAAACGGATAAAAGGCGTCGATGTTGCGAATATGGCTGCTCACGAACTGGTTCCAGTTGGCATTCAGGAATTCTTCTAATGCCTTGGCCATTTCCCCCGCTTCCTTGTCGCAACTTGCCCAGGTGTTACCCGCCTTCAACTGAGTGCGGGACTCCTGGAGGCGCTTCTGCAACAAGGCAATCTTCTTGTTAAGGCTTGCAACTTTCGCGGTCGTGGGCAGTTGATCTTTTTTCACTAGTCCATGGCCATGCATCACGCACAGAGATCTTAGCAGTTGCGAGATCCTTTCGACGTGTATTTGCAACACTTCTTGCACCTCTTCAAATTGGCTTACTAGGGCCGCATCCTTCTCAAGGGATGCCACGCGCCGAGTGTCCAAGCGAGAAAGCGACGGTCAATCCAAGCTGGTCTAGGGTCCGAAAAATGAAGCCTGCGATAGCTAGAAGCAGAACGAACGTCGCGGCGGCGCCGAGGAAAAATTCACCTTGATATTCCGAAGGTGTGGAGCCCTGAAACACGTCTGAAAAACATCCCAGACATACTTTGACGTCAGATTCCGACACCGTATGACAAAAGGGACATCCGATTGGATTCTGAGGACCCGGGATTTGATGCGTTGAATCTGGAGGATCAGCTTGTGCGCCTTTAATTCCTCTGGTCGCAGCCGCCTCCGCTTCTCTCTTCCAGTGTTGAATAATCGTGACTGGGAATCGCTCCTCGTCCTTGTCAATTAGATCTGCGCAGGCACTGCATAACCAGATACCATTTGCGGCATGCGAACGCTGAGACGCAGCCAAACTGGGATCAAATCGCGGTCCGCCAGATGCTGCAACTCCAATATGTGCCGCTCTTCCTATGCGCAATGCCTTACAGGGCTCAGTGTGAGGTCCTGATGTCGGGACTCGGCATTGTGGATTGGAGCACCGATTACCGACTCTTTCTTGGAGGACCCTTATTGTCCGCTCATTGAACTCATCGCGTCCTGATTTTGAGTCCATACATCCTGGAAATTCCTTTGCTGAATTCGGATTCCTCGTGCAGTTACCGAACACGTTTCGATTTTACCAAAGCAACCCGTCGATGGATTTTCTCCTTTTGGCCTGCAAGCGCAAACGGAGAGCCTTTCGGCCCTTGTTTGAGCGCTTCTGAAACCATCGTCACGGGATTAATCGTGGCGAGCTTTTTGGATAATGCCGACCCGACAATCTCGAGATCATACTGTCCCTGCAGGTTAATCCAGAACTGCGGGCTTGTGCCCGTATAGCGCGAAAGAAGAAGCGCAGTTTCAGCGCTGATTGCCCTTTTACCGTGGATGATTTGCGTGATGCGCAGCGGCGCTACTCCAAGATCTTTGGCTACGCGGTAAGCCGACAAGTTCAGGGGCTTCATGAAATCCTCAAGAAGGACTTCACCGGGATGAATTGGGCCTAATGGGTTGCTCATATATTTTAGTGGTAATCGACGATTTCGACTTGCTCTGCGTTTGCGTTTCGCCAAAGAAAACAAATTCGCCACTGGTCATTGATTCGAATGCTATACTGGCCTTTCCGGTCGTCTTTAAGCCGCTCAAAGCGATTTCCCGGCAAGGCGGCCAAATCTGCCAGGTTCACGCTTGCGGCCAGCGACAGAAGTTTTCTGCGAGCCGTGCGCTGAATATTCAAGGGCAACTTTTTAGAACGCCGTCCCTCAAAGATTCGCTTAGTCTCGGCATCGCGAAAGCTTACTATCACGTGGCAATAGTATCGTGTAGCGTTAATAATGCAAGACAGTCTTGTCGAGCTGGAACCCCTCTCGCCGCTTTCAATCGCTACGATGAGTTCGTTGCGGCTCGACCCGTCGCATCGAGAAGGCTTCAACCGACTCGTCTCACAGTCGCCGCTTTTTCGAATTCGGCGTAAGACGGAACGGCTCAGTCGCGGAGTTGCAGTGCAGCATGATCTGGACTGTACTTTCGAGGTGCTTCGCGGATCGCAGCCATCTTCCAGAATCTAGCCCCCCGCTCCCGCTCACATCCTAAGTGCGCTAGGGCGAGCATGTCGTCACCGACCTGATCAACTGCATCGGCGACGGCCTCGGGATTTTCGAGCCCAGGGACGAGGCGGTTGTTGGTGTGGAACCAGCATGTTCCTGAAGGCTACGATGTCCTGCTGGGAGATTTCAGCGATCGGGTCGTCCGCACGCAGCCCAAGGTATTCCACGAATTTTCCGAGACTCTTGCGATAGAAGGCCATCGTCGCAGGTGCGGTTGCGGCTTTTTTCGCCTCGAACCAGCTCTCAAGATACGTGCGAAAGGTGGTCCGTACGATCTTTTTGCCAGAAAGCTCCTCATGCAGTCTATCTAAGACTGCTCGCGCTTGCTTAAGGGTCCGCTTTGTGCGCGATGCCTTCTCATATTCGTCGGCGAGCAACTGCGCTTTCTTGCGGTTCGTTTCTTTGGTCGTGATTCGACGCTGCCGTCCGTTGTGATCACGGAAACAGGCGGTGAAATACTGGGATTGCGGATGCTTCCAGACGCTCGCCATATCTAATAACATTTATAATAATCCGCGCTTGTATGCCTTCTGTAAGATACAAAAAGCTTGCTTCTTTTCACCCTGATCGGAAATAAGTCCCTTTCGATTGAAATAGTCCTGAAGGCCAGGCAGAGGGCGACGCGGTGAACGAAAATCCATGAGGATCCAAGGACTCATGCCTCGCAACTGGCCAATGCCCTTGAGCATAAGCAGTTGGTGCCGGTAGATGTTGACCTGGTACTCTTCAGTCCAGCGCGTATCGGGATCGCCGTGAAGGCCGTATTTCGCGTCTCCGCCAAATTCGCTAACTATCAGCGGTTTATCGTAAGCAATCTTCCAGACGGTCCTGTCGGCATCCTCCGGTTTTTGCTCATACCATGCTCGCATACCTTCTGCCCATTTACCCAAACATAGGACCCGTTCCCAAAGTCTGATGCCTTGACTTCCTGCCCCGGTTTGAAATGCTCTCCTATGTCGGGGTTTCTTTCTTATTCAGCGCCCGACGCAATTTCGCCAAGGCAATATTTTGGAGCTGACGGATTCGTTCTCGCGTAACCCCAAACTTCTTGCCCACTTCTTCGAGGGTGTTCGTTTTCCCACCATCTAGTCCGAACCGCTGGAATCAGAAATTAAGCCTTTCTAAACATTGTATTATTTCAGCGTCAAAAATAACTTAGCCGATTCAAATTTTACTCAAGCTCCACCTCCACCGGCGCGGACGGCGTGTTGCTCAAGAGAAAGACCATTTGCATCGGGCTCGAATCAACCGGGACAGGTCGCGGGTGAGGGATTTCAATATCAACTATCCACTCATTTGCTGTGCATGCTATCTAAGCGTCTCTCATGGAGTCTCAGTTCGCTTTGTGAACGAATTGCGTAACAATTTTATATTTTAAGGTTTCCCCAAAATGGTGGGCGCTTGCGCTTGTGTTACCGCTGACAGCGCTGGACGCTAAGAAAATCTGGCGTTATAACTGGTCCAATATCTGGGAAATTTATCGACTTTGCTCTATGAGACTGGCGCGGAGTACCCTAAAAGATTACAGTATTTTTGTGATTTTCAGTACTCGGGCGTGATGCCAGCTGCCATGACCGACACTGCGGACGGCCTGCCGGTGCCGCAACGCTACTGGGCCATTG
>Ga0074044_10005794_pt1 | contig 10000 bp, 4 predicted proteins | sample BogForMeECP23OM1_FD_94443 | JGI IMG/M metagenome (GOLD analysis project Ga0074044, IMG submission 94443) | Bog forest soil microbial communities from Calvert Island, British Columbia, Canada - Bog Forest MetaG ECP23OM1 | ecosystem: Environmental > Terrestrial > Soil > Wetlands ... | reverse complement strand
GGCCCGCAAACTGCGGAAATACATCCGCGCCTACGCCAAATCCGCCAGACCCTTTCGCTGGACTTATACTGACCCCCGGCGCCGCATCCGTACTTACGAAATGACCGGGACAGCTCACTAGTTCCAGTTGTCTCATCAGATGAGGCGAACCGCATTCTTGACCGCATCGAAACATGTGAAACCGACTACGAACAACGAATCAAAAGCCGAGACGATTTGCGTACACTGTCCGACTGGATGACGCGAGCTGCGAAGCGCAACATTTATTCTCTGATTCGGGACACGGAGTTTGAGCGCATCATGGCCGCCGCGGACGAATGGACTGTGGCCTTTGGGTCAAAAGAGGTTGTCCGATGACGACCGAAATAGTTCTGATTCAGCTCTGGCGGACTCGGAAGGCAGCGGCGCTGCCCTATCTTCTGATCAACGACACGCGCGGCTACTTCGGAGCGAACTCGCCGGAAGCAGTATCGGTCGAAGGAGCCGTGATTCCGGTGCACGTCTGCTCCAACGAGTGCGCCTTGCGATTGTGTACAGAAGCAGAGCGTGAGTCCCAACAGCCCACAAATCGGATAATTATCTCGCGGAAGCAGCTGGAGCCGGACCATCTACCAGATCTCCAGGCATCATCATCCGCCCTGGAACGCACGCTAACAGGCATCGACGTGTCCAAGGCTATGGGGGTTGAGAATCCCCGCCCCATTCTCGACCGCTTGCCAATTTCAGTGTTCTGGGGACTCGCGCCTTTCCTGCGTTTCCTGAACGATTATAGCTTCGAGCGGGTGTTGCTGGCTTCGCTCTTGGGTGATGAGACTGCCCTCTCGGCGGGCTGGTCGCCAGAACAAGTACTTGACAAACTTTGGTACGAAGGGATCTTAACCAGGCTGAAGCAGGTGCTTGCGGCGGTCGAACCAGAGGAGAAGCGAGTTCTGGAGGCAGAGTTTCTACGTCTTTTGAATCCCTGGTTGGACTCGGCCCAGCGTGCCGTCGTTGAGGTAGCCGTGCTGGAGGAAGCGCCGCCTCCCGTGCTACCTCTGTGCTTGCTGACATCCATCCTAGAGGGGTGGGGAACGCTTGATCCGCCGACCCTGCGCAAATTCCTGGATGGCAGTGAGTTGGGCGATCTGTTCGTCGACGTCCTTCAGGACGGCAATGATCTCTCGGGCCTGGGAGACTGGGGCCGTAGAATCGCTTTCCGTGCTGACGATAGGTGTTCGAAAGCGATCACGTACTTGGAAACGGAGGTCTTTCCGCGACGTCCGGAGGCGCTGGCTGAAGCGTTGACAACAGTTGTTTCGGCAGTCAGCGGCAGAGGTGAACAGCGACTTGTACGCCAGTTAGTGCGACTACTCGAATCCGACGGCGGCCTCCTTGCACAAGGCCTGGCGATTACGCTGAGTGAGCTGTTGGGAATCTCCAATATTTCAGCACTTAGCGGCCTTCCACTTGAACCGGTCCCAATTGACCTCACTGATCGCCTGGAATCGGCCGAGGCGCAAGAGTGGCAACGCCTGCTTGAACTGCTACGCCGCCACCAATCGCGTGAGAAGTACGAGGATCACGTGGCGCTGCTTGAGGCGATGATCACACTGCATCGGCTGACCGGCAAAGCCGAGGCCCTAAGGGTAAAAACTGCTGGCCTTGGTTGGAACGCCTGGTTGGATGCCGTAGATCGCATCTACCTTCCGCTTTCGGCGCAACTGCAAGAAGCTTTAGTGGTGTCCGCCCGATTGCCGGGGCATTTTGAAATGTCCAAAGTCGGAGACCGGGCACGGCAGGCGCTGGCAGCCATCGCGGCTGATTACGTCAAGTTCTACACTGATTCGAATACTGGACTACAGAAGTGGATTCGCGACAAGATCTATCAGGCCGGAACAAGCCGACCTTGGCTTAATAGTGACGTCATCGAGATGGCGGTGAAGCCACTCATGCGAGATCTCGACTTGAAACAAGTGTATCTCGTTGTTTTCGACGGCATGAGCGTCACCAATTGGACGATGCTGCGGGACCGTTTCCTTATGGCCGAAGGCCGGGAACTATTCCGGGCCTATAATGGTTACGGCCCAGAATATCGGGCCTTCACATATCTTCCAAGCACTACACACCTATGTCGTCGAGCGATCTTTGCAGGCGAGTCTCCTTATGTGTTCAATCATTGGAGTTATGCGACCGATGAAGCTTCGTTGCTCGATCGCTGTCTTCACAATCTAGGCTGTAAGCCTCCTGGCTGGAACCAGGCGAAGCACTACTTCTGCTACAACGAGAAAGAGATCGATCCTGAAACTCTCCGACGCGATCTCCGAACGCTGGTCGACACGCCAGCGAGGTTGAAGGCAATCGTATTCAACCTGCAAGACCGTCTCCTGGATAAGAGCGGCATTTCGAGCTTGCAGGAAATCATGCTCACTTATGTACGAGAGGTCGCGCTTCCATTCCTACGCCGAATAGCCGCTCAGCCGAACACGGGAGTAGTAATTACGGCGGACCACGGCTTTACGCAGTACGACAAGAAGTGGGTGATCGAAGACCTGAAGACTGACAACCCCGGTAGAGAGGTGGTGATTCATAACCGTTGCCTCGAATACAAGAAGATGCGTCGCACGAGTCAAGGTCCGCCGAATGCGGTGCGTCTGGAGGATACGAAGTGCTACGGGATGCCGAGCGATTGGACTGCGGCAGATCTTGCCACAAATGTTGACAGCTATGGGTGGCCTCGCGGCAAGGATAGGGCGGCCCACAATCCACACAGTGTTCGAGGCCATGACCATGGTGGTTTGACACCAGAGGAAACGGTAGTCCCGGTTGTGATTTACGTCACAAGGAAGTAGCAGACGATGTCAACAATTAACGAGTTTCGAAGGCTTCTAACCTCCACGCTTGGATTTTCGCCCCACCACCTGGATGATGGCGCCGGCCAAGGTGTCGCCACTGCGGCGAAGGGGACTGAAATCCGGGCCGACCTGCTTGTCAAGACGGACGAGGGCAACTGCTACGCTGTGTTTGTGCACCCGGCTTTGACACTGAGCGATAGTGAGGCAAATCGTTACAAGGCCTGCGCGATTTTGATGCCTGGGGGGCCGGCGGTCTACTGCGTGATTCAGGTCGGCGACGTATTGCGGTCCTTTCTAATAGAGGATGGACACGAACTTCAAGAGCCACCAGAACAGTATGATGGAGTTCGCGACGCCGAAGAGATGGTTCGGGAGTTAGCGACTTCGGAACAGACCAGAGAACGCCTGAGACAATGGGCCGAGAAGACGCTGACTACGGAGAGCAGTTTATCCCGGTTCGTAAAGATTCTGGAGGGCTGCTGGCAGGATATATGGGATATTGAGAATCAAAGGAACGATTGGATCTTTGACGAGTTCAGCCGTTTTCTATTCATCAAACTGAACGAGGACAGCAAGCCCAACGGAGCCTTTACTCTCTCTCGCCTCAAGTCATACTGTCACGAAAACCAGCATATGGGCGCGCAGGCTGCGTGCACGTTTGTGAATCAACTATTTGATGATCTTAAGGCACGATACTCGGAGGTGTTCACTAATGAGAATGAAACGGTTCTGAGTTCCGCCGATACCGTGGAGAGAGTGATTGAAAGACTGGAAGGTATCAACCTCCGGGACACGGAAGGGGACGTTCTAGGTCGCGCCTTCGAGATCATGCTGTCCGACACATTTAAGGGCAAGGATTTGGGGCAGTTCTTCACGCCACGCGAAGTGGTCGGCTTTATGATCGATCTCGCGCGCGACAAGCCGGATAGCCCCATTCTTAGCCTTGAGGGCGGCGAGAGGATGCTCGACGCGTGCGCAGGATCGGGCGGGTTTCTGATATCGGTGTACGAAGACCTCCGCCGACAATTGTTGTCCACGAATGGCGATGTGGCGAAGCGAAGAGAATTGCTGAAGCGACTCGGCCGTGACACCATCTTCGCTTGTGAGATTGAGGAGAAAGCTGCTCGCCTCGGCAAGCTTAATCTGATAATCCACGCGGTCGATCCGGACAATGCACGAACACTACATCAGAACTACTACTTCAATAACGTCTGCGGTGGGCTTAAGCCAGAGATCACGTTCAAGGTGGACTTCGGGGATGAGCGCCGCGAGCAGCGAATCGGCGCAGCCGCGTTTGATCTAGTGATGACCAATCCACCTTTTGGCAAGGCTGTGAAAAGAGAGAGCATTCTGCTCGATTACCGATTTGGTCACGAGATTAGGACTTTCAAAACCAAGCCGTCTGAAAAGAAGCCTAGGAATAGCCAAGACAGCGAGGTTCTGTTCATCGAACATTACCTGAGGATTCTCAAACCAGGAGGCAAGCTATTGATCGTGCTTGCGGATGGCGTGCTGTCGAACTCGTCCGCAAAGCCTGTTCGGGACTATATTCGCGAACACGCGGTCATCAAAGCAGTGATTTCGCTCCCGACTGAGACGTTTGCTTCGACTGGAAGCAGCATCCCCACAAATGTCGTCTACCTAAGGAAGAAGCGGCCTGGTGACGAGCAAGGGGACATCTTCATGGCCAGGGCGGACGCGGTCGGCCGACGGGCAAATGGCGAGCCCAGTCCCGAAAACGATCTTCCCTTTATCCTTGAGAAATTCCGGGAGTGGCAGGCTGGCCCGTCGGACCTCGCGGTGGATCAACCATGAGCGAAATGTATTTGGGAAGACTGATCACAAGCGCAGGATTGGACGGTCGGTATCACCACCGGCTGAGTGATCTGGTCACGCACACGTTTATCTGTGGAGCTAGTGGCTCTGGCAAGACAGTGATGGGCAAAGCGATCGTCGAAGAAGCGGCGCTCCTCGGCGTCCCAACCGTGGTGATAGATCTCAAAGGCGATCTCTCTTCTTTAGCCCTCGCATTCCCGGAGCTGTCGGCTCGCATCCTAGCCCCGTGGATCCAAGTGGATGAACGGGTCGTGCTGGGTCGAGCGGCTCTTGCGGAGGCAAACAAATTTCGCGCTCGCTTGTTGGAGTGGGGGCTGGCTGAAGCAGATGTTCGTCGGTTTTCCGAGAAGGTTGGTGTCGAAGTTTTCACACCTCGCAGTGACCGAGGACGGCGCCTCGCTCTTCCCCTTATACCTACTGCGCCGCCCGATATTGAAAATCTGTTTGAAAAGGAACCCGACACCGCTTTGGCCATGGTTTCAGGTCTCGCGGAATCGCTTGTCCGGCGGGTGATACCCACCGGAAATCGCGATCGTGAGCAAGAATACATGACGGCTTTGATCGAACACGCCTGGCGTAAGAGAATCGACCTTACTGGCGTTGAGGGGATTCACTCGCTCGTTGGCCTGATCTTAGCTCCACCGTTCAAGAGTATCGGTGCCCTGGCAGTCGAGGATCACCTGCCGGATAGCCGCCGACAAAAGCTGGCTCAAGCTGTCAACGGTCAGCTCGTGGGTGCTGACTCCGGTTGGCTTCGCGGCGAAGACCTGACCGTCGACAAACTTGCTGGGATGAATCGGAGCGACGGCCGGACGCAGGTGAGTGTGGTCAGTCTGTCCGCCATCCCCGACTTCGAAGACCAGAGTTTTGTCGTTGCTCAGCTTGGTTTTGCGATCAATGCCTGGATGCGACAGCAGGGAACGGCGCCTGGTGGCGACAGGCCACGCCTCCTTTTTTTCATCGATGAGATTGGTGGGGGCGGGGGCAAGACTGCATTCTATCCGACGTTTCCTTATTCTTCTACCGCTAAGCCGGCACTAAATCTTCTTGTAAAACAGGGCAGGGCGTTTGGTGTAGGGTGTTTGCTTGCGACACAGAATCCAGGCGACATCGACTACAAAGGTTTATCGAATTGCTCGACGTGGATCATCGGCAAGTTACAGACGAAACGAGATCGCGACAAGGTGCGTGAGGGATTGGCCGATGCTGAGTTTAAACCAAGTGATCTGACGAAGATGTTGGCCACTCCAAACGCCGGGCAGTTTATGTTCATGACCAGTGACGGGGCCGTGAGCTTTCTCCAGGAACGATGGCTGCTTACCTATCACTGCACGCTTTCCCCAGAGCAACTCCTGCGATTGAAAGCACAAGGCCTCGCTCCATACGAAGGCGAGCTCGACACGGCAATCCCGCCCAAATCTGCCTCAGTCGAACGGATCGAGGAGACGGACTATTTGTGGGGAAACTTCCATGACACGTTAGGCGCAGCGTGCAAGCATTTAGAGGCAATCATTGCCAAACAGCCAGGGGATGAACGAGCGCACGTCATGCTCGAGGTGCTGCGTGACCCCGAGGCGACCCACCGCCGGCTGCAGGCTGCGTTACAGAGAGCGTCCACGCGCGAGGACCACCGTGTCGAAACGCCGGCCGCACCTAAACCGGGGCTCCTGGCGTTGCTCACGGGACCGAAACAGGGGCGGACTCCAGGTCCGTCTGAGGTGTCAGTATCGGCAGCGAGGAGCGCTGCTCCGCCGACGCCACCTGCTGACAGTTCCGTCATCGACGAGGACGGTTCGGTCCACTACAAGGGCAAAACCTACATGCTCTACCGTCGTCATGCCGGGAAAGCAGTGACCGTGATCGAGAATGGCGAAACGCTCCGGTTCTCAGTTGAGGGAAAGGTTCTGTCAAAGAGCTACCCGTGTAAATGATCCTCAGGGCTTCAGGAAAATTTGACAGTTCACCGTCGGATACAAACGGGTGAACAGAAGTTGGTCGTTAACTCAGACCGCGATTACATGGCGACTGAAGCGAACCAAAGTGGGCCATTATGTGCAGCGGGTCAATCAACGCGAAGTGCCAGGGATCGTTGCGAACTGAGATGGGATGGTCAGGTTGAAAGCTGGAATTAGGGCAGTCCCTTCTTCCGCCAGCGTCTCACCGTGGCCGCTGCGATACGCCGATCTCGGGCATTGCGTTCCGCTAGGGTAAGAGCGTTTATGGCGTTTGCGTTGGCTCTCCCGCCAATCTTCGAGAGGGATTGGCGATCCTGAAGTGATTAGAAAGGTATTCGTGGGATCTCAAAAGTATCTGCACCAACCGGTCCTGCCCTAGGAGGCTAAAACATGTCTGTCCAAGCCAGCTATTTCGACAGGTTATGGACTCTTGCGGCTCACGGGCGTTCCACGGGCCGAGATGTGGTCGCAGAGGCCTTGCCGGATCGTCTGGAGGCTGACTTCGCCGGAAACAAAGAATTGTTTTCCGCTGAAGAATATAAGGACCCGGCGTTCAGTGACGCCCTCCTGGGATTGTTAGTTGCGTCGCTGGGTGGTTTTTCCGCTCCCAAGGAAGTCACAAGCTTTGTGAAGGCACTTCTGGGCCCCGGCAGAGTTCTGAGTCTATATTCCGGGCTCGGGGAGTTCCTCTATCAGTTCGGCAGTGGGATTGGCATCGAACGACAATCAGCGGCTGCGCGGTGGTCACAATTCCTGATGAGAATCTCGGCACTGGATGCACAGGTGGTAAACGGGGACCCGCTGCATTGGGAATCGCATGAGAAGTTCGAGCGAATCGTCTGCAATCCACCTTTTGGATCACAGGAGGGTGAACTTGCGACGATAGAAAAGGCTCTGTCCGTGTTGGGTAAAAATGGGCGGATAGCAGTGATTGCTCCTCCAAATCTCCTGTGGGCTGCTCGACAGTTACAGACACGAGAGACGATCTCGTCCCGAGCGCGACTCTCCGCGGTCATTTCTTTGCCAGCCAACGTGTTTGCACACACCAACATCCAGAGCGCAATACTGATCTTGGAATGGAATGCAAATGGCAAGACTTACATGGCCAGCTCTAAGAGTGTCGCGGACTTGACTGCGATTGCTGATGACTACAGCGCTTGGCGTCAGGGAAAGAGATTCACTCTTGGCTTTGAGGTCGCCCTCGACTCTAGCCGCTGGGATGTCTCGTACTACGAACCCGTTGATTTCGGCCTTGGAGGGATCGCGTTCCCATACGAAGTACTGCCGCTCGCAAAGGTGGCCCGCATTGATTCAAAGCGGTCGGATGCCGCACGCATAGCCGTGCATCGGTGGGGGAAGGTAGTCTGGCTCGATGACACCCCCGATGACCAGGTGTGGAAGAGCAACTTTTTCCTCACGCCCCTGCCGAACGTAAACCCCCTCTACCTTTACCTGTACCTGTCGTCATCAGTCGGTAAACATGCCATTGAAAAACGCACAACCGGCGTGACCGTCCCGAATATCAGCCAAAGATACTTGACCGAGATCCCCGTCATCGTCCCAGAACTGCAAGAGCAGGGCAAGATTGTCGAAGAGGCGCTCAAGATACGACAGATCACCACCGCCTTGGATGCGCTCGCACTTCAGGGAAAACAGGCACTTTCAGAAAAGCTATTCAAGCTGGGAGAGGTTAGAGGGACGTTCTTAAAGTTTTCCGAAAATACCGAGAAGGCCTTTTATCAAACGTTGCCCTTTCCGATCGCCGTCGTGTATCGAAAAATGGTCAACGCTCCTAACAGCACGCAGCGCTTTTCCTTATTGATAGAACTGTTCGAAGTAGTCGTCCGGTTCATTGTCCTTGTGCTGCTGGCTGACTACCTCAATAGCCCCAAGGAAGCAGAATCGGTGATTCAGGAGATTCCTGATATCGGCAGGCTATCAGCTCCATCGCTTGGCGACTGGGTAAACTTATTCAATTCCTTATCGCATCATTACATGAGTACCAATAGCAGGCCCTTCTTGAAGGAGATCAAGGACTTCAAGCTCGATCGATACGCGAGGACCCTTCGTGAATTTGTAAACGTCAGAAACGACTCTCTGCGCGGCCACGGCTCCACGCAGACGGAGGCGGAGTATGAAATCAAGTTTCAGGAGCACTCGCGGAAGCTCTCCAAATTGATAGATGACCTGGGATTTCTCGCCAACTATCGGCTGGTTAAGACGGGCTTGATGGAGAAGCATGGTGATTTCTTCAAGATTTCAGTACAGAATCTTATGGGCGACAACCCACACTTCACAAGCGATCACGTGCTATTGCGGACTCCTCTCGACACCAATAAGGTGCTTTACTTGAACGCAATCGGTGAGTCGTTGGTGCTTGATCCCTACGTCGTTCTGGAATTATGTCCTGAATGCAAGCGCCCGGAAGTGCTTCTCCTGGATAAGTTCCTGGGGCAGAAAACCACATATCTAGCCTACGAGAGCGGCCACAAACCATCGTTTTCCACCAGCGATCAACTGCCTTTGACGGTTCGGGAGCTCGCCGCACGCAGATACTCAGCTAAGACTTAAGACGGCAATCCGCAAACCTCTTAACTTCGCAAGGACAGCAGTGGCTGAGAAATGAAATCCGACTACGTTGCTAGCCCAAAAACATCTGTTTTTGAGCCACTCCCAGGCGCTGGTTTCGATCCTTTAAGAATCAAGTGGTTGGGCAAATGCAAATGACAGGGTTTTTGGGCAAGTTTCAATCCAGATTTATCAACAATAACCCTTTCGAGTCGACGCCAACTTCGCGGCTTTCATTGACTTGCGAGTTTCACAGACGTAAGATTTGCGGCGTGATCGGCGAGACCATCTCGCACTACCGCATCCTCAGCAAGATCGGCGGCGGCGGGATGGGTGTGGTCTATAAGGCCGAGGACGTAAAGCTACACCGCTTTGTCGCCTTGAAGTTCCTGCCTGACGAGATTGCTAAGGATGAGCAAGCTCTAGCCCGCTTCCAACGCGAAGCGCAAGCCGCGTCCGCTCTAAATCATCCGAACATCTGCACGATTTACGAAATTGGCGAAGAGAACGGCCAGTCCTTCATTGCTATGGAGTTTCTGGACGGCGTGACGCTGAAGTACCGCATTGGTGGTCGGCCGCTGGATACCGAACTGATCCTGTCTCTGGCAATCGAGATTGCGGACGCACTGGATGCGGCTCATGCGGAAGGCATCGTTCACCGCGACATCAAACCTGCGAACTTGTTTTTGACCAAGCGCGGTCACGCCAAGATTCTTGATTTCGGGTTGGCCAAGGTCATGGTCACAGCCAGTTCGTCGAGTAAGGTCGCAGCGGCGGGCACGCAGACAGGCTCTGTCGATGAACAACACT
>Ga0074044_10005793_pt1 | contig 10003 bp, 8 predicted proteins | sample BogForMeECP23OM1_FD_94443 | JGI IMG/M metagenome (GOLD analysis project Ga0074044, IMG submission 94443) | Bog forest soil microbial communities from Calvert Island, British Columbia, Canada - Bog Forest MetaG ECP23OM1 | ecosystem: Environmental > Terrestrial > Soil > Wetlands ... | reverse complement strand
GACTGGCACTTTCATTGGTGTACCCGAGCGAATGTTGTATAGTTTCCCATACAACGGAATTGCTGGATTCCACGCAAAAAGCACACTTTTCGCAATTTAGGCAACCAGTATGCCACACACCCGTCCCGAATAGGCCACGTGGGTTGTCTCCGCGCGCGGCCAGGCCGCCAGGCCGATCTGGTCAAAAAACGAGTTTACAATTGTGCTGGGACTGGTTATTAGGACCGTTCATTTCGGTATGTAATTGAGCACGCAGTAATATGATTAAGGTTCAAAATCTGGCCAAAGTTTTCGGGACCAAACGGGCGGTGGATGACGTTTCGTTTTCCATCAACCGGGGCGAGGTGCTGGGGTTCCTTGGACCCAACGGCGCCGGCAAGTCCACGACCATGCGCATGATTACGGGGTTCCTGCCGCCCTCCGCCGGGTCGGTGACGGTGGGCGGTTTCGACATCGTGGAGCACCCGATTGAGTCGCGGCGCCTGATCGGTTACCTGCCGGAAAACGCGCCGGCCTACACCGACATGACGGTTTATGGGTTCCTCAAGTTCACGGCTGAAATCCGGGGCCTGCGGGGCGAGGCGAGGAAGCAAGCGGTCAACCGCGTGGTCGAGATGTGCTTTCTTGGCTCGGTGCTGCACCAGAGCGTCGAGACGCTCTCCAAAGGGTATCGTCACCGCACCTGTTTCGCCCAGTCCATCATTCACGATCCCGATGTGCTGGTGCTGGACGAGCCGACCGACGGGCTGGATCCGAATCAGAAACACGAGGTGCGGCAGTTGATCCGTCGGATGGGGGAGAAGAAGGCGATTATCTTCTCGACGCACATCCTCGAGGAGGTCGATGCCGTCTGCTCGCGGGCGATCATCATTGACCGGGGCAAGATCGTCGCCAACGGCACGCCGCAGGAGCTGCGCCAGAAATCGGAGTGGGCCGGGGCCGTAACCCTCCGGGTCAAAGGCGTGGCCTCCAGCACGGTGACAACAAAGCTGTACCAGGTGCCGCTCGTCAAGCGGGTGACGGTGGTGGATGAGAAGGATGGCCACGTGACCGTGCGGGCCTTTCCGAAGGGCGGCGCCAACGGCGCGTTGGCGCAGGCCGTGGGCGAGGCGGCCCATGAATGGCAGATCGAGCAACTGCAAGCCGAAGAAGGCCGGCTCGACGAAGTCTTTCGCAGTATTACCATGCCCGATACAGCAAAGGAGGGGGCATAATGAACGCCTGGCGCAATGTCTGGACTATTACAAAGCGCGAGTTGGGCGCTTATTTCACGTCGCCGCTGGCCTATGTCTTCATCGTGATCTTCCTGTTGCTGAGCGGCTTCTTCACGTTCTTCGTGGGCGGCTTCTTTGAGCGGCAGGAGGCCTCGCTGGTGCGGCCGTTTTTCGACTGGCACCCGTGGTTCTACCTGTTCCTCGTGCCGGCGGTCGGGATGCGGTTGTGGGCCGAGGAGCGGCGGGTGGGCACCATCGAACTGTTGCTGACGATGCCCATCACCGCCTGGCAGGCCATCGTGGGGAAGTTTCTGGCCTCTTGGCTCTTCCTGGCGCTGGCGCTGGTGCTGACTTTCCCGGTGGTGATTACGGTGAACTACCTGGGTCACCCGGACAATGGGGTCATCCTGACGGCCTACGTCGGGAGCTGGCTGATGGCCGGCGCTTACCTGGCGATCAGTTGCATCACTTCGGCACTGACGCGCAGCCAGGTGGTCAGCTTCATCATATCCCTCGTGGTCTGCCTGTTCCTGATCCTGGCCGGGTTCCCGCCGGTCATTAACGTGCTCGAACAGGTCGCGCCCCGGCTGACGGACCTGGTCACGTCCTTCAGTGTGATCACTCATTTCGAGGGCTTCCAGAAAGGGGTGCTCGACTCCCGTGACGTGCTGTTCTTCCTGTCGGTCATCGGGTTCTCGCTCTTTACCACCAGTGTGATCCTGCGCACCCATCGCGCAGGCTAATAGGGAGGCTTTGATGCAAAAGAAATCGCTTGAGACAATTCTTTATTCAACGGCCGGCGTCGTGGTGATGCTGGTCATTCTGATCGTGCTTAATTTCATTGCCGGCACGGCGCGCGCGCGCCTGGACCTGACGCAGGAGAAGGCTTTCACGCTTTCGGCCGGCACGCGGGCGATCCTCAAGAAGCTCGATACGCCCGTCACCATCCGCTTCTACTGCACGCAGAGCGAGAGCGCGACACCCGAGACCGTCTATCTCAAGAGCTATGCCCGCAAGGTCGAGGATCTCCTAGCCGAGTACCGGCAGGTGGCGGGCGGCAAGCTCAAGATCGAGAAATACGATCCGCAGGCGGACTCGGACGCGGAGGACTCCGCCCGTCTGGACGGCGTCGAGTCACAGCAACTGCCCGGGGTGGACCGTTTTTATCTTGGCCTGGCCGTCAAGTGCGCGGACGAACTCCAGTCTATTTCCTTCCTGGCGCCCAACCGCGAGCGGCTGCTGGAATACGACCTGGACCGGGCGATTGTGCGCGCGGAGAACCCGGAGAAGGCGACGATCGGTCTCATGACCCCGTTGCCGGTCTTCGGAATGCCGTCCAATCCGATGATGGCGCAAATGGGCCAGCAGGGCAGCCAGCCCTGGGCTCTGATCACGGAGCTGAAGAACGATTTCAACGTCAAACGCGTCGCCATGGATTCCGACAAGATTGACGACGACATTAAGTTGCTGGTGGTGATCGCGCCGAAGGACATCTCGGACAAGGCGCAGTTTGCGATAGATCAATTCATCATGCGGGGCGGCAAGTTGGTGGCCTTCCTGGACGCGCAATGCCTGGCGGACAATCGCCAGCAAAACCAGATGATGGCCAATATGGGCGGGGGCGGGTCGTCGCCGGACAAGCTCCTCAAGGCCTGGGGCCTTCAGTTTGATACCGGCAAAGTTGTAGCGGACCTGAAATACAAAATGCAGTTGCGCGGGCGCACCGGCGAGCCGCAGGACGCGCCCGCCTGGTTGGGCCTGACCTCCGACGCGATCAACAAGGACGACGTTGCCACGAGCCAGATTGACAACATCTGGCTGCCGTTGTGCGGGGCGTTTACCGGCACGCCGGTGGCGGGATTGAAGGAAACCGTGCTGTTGAGCAGCTCGAAGGACTCCCAGTTGGTAGATGCCATGCTGGCCAACTTTTCCGGCGAGAACATCATGAAGGAGTTCAAGCCGTCGGGCGTGAACTACGCACTTGCGGTCCGCCTGAGCGGCAGGTTCAAGACTGCCTTTCCGGACGGCCCGCCACAGGAGAAGAAAGATGAGAAGTCCGACACCGAAAAGAAGGACGAGAAGAAGCCCGACGAAAAGAAAGCCGGCGACTGGCTCAAGGAGACCAAAGCCGACAACAACGTAGTGCTCTTTGGCGACGCCGATTTGCTCTACGACCCATTCACGATCCGTCAGATTGACAGCCCGTTTGGCGCACTGAAAATGGCAATGAACGCCAATCTCAACCTGGCCCAGAACATCATCGAGCAAATGACAGGCGACAATAACCTCATCGCCGTCCGCAGCCGGGCCACGCTGAACCGGCCTTTCACCCGCGTGAAGGAGATGGAGGCGGCTGCCAACGAGAAGTTTCAGAGCGAGATCAAACGCCTGGAGGACAGCGCGGCCCAGGCGCAGCAGAAGATTAACGATCTGCAGGCGCAGAAGAAGGACAAAGACCAGCGCTTCATCCTTTCGCCGGAGCAGCGCGTGGAACTAGAGAAGCTGCGCAAGGAAGAGGCGGATACCCGCAAACGCTTGCGGCAGGTGCAGAAAGATTTGAGGAAGGAGGTCGTCTCGCTGCAGACGCACCTCAAATGGATCAACATCCTGGCCGTGCCGCTGGCGGTGACGGCCACAGGCATCGTCATTGCGATTGTTAACCGCAGGAAGACTTCGGCCAAATGAATCGGAAACAGCTCCTCATACTCGTGGTGTTGGTGGTCGTGTTGGGCGTGGTTGGTTTGGTGTTGAACCGGCGCAACCAGACCTCGTGGCAGGGCGGCAGCCGGCAGGGTGCCGCAACGAAACTCCTAGGCGACCTGCCGGTCAATGACGTCGCCGCCATTGTGATCAAGGGCGGCACGAATGAATTAGACCTGGTCAGACAGGACAGTCTTTGGCGGGTGAAGCAGCGCAATGATTACCCAGCCAACTTCTCCGAAATCAGCAGCTTCCTGCTCAAAGCTGCCGACCTGAAAGCGGCGCAGACTGAAGAAATCGGCCCATCGCAGTTGGGCCGTTACAAGCTGCTCTTGCCGGGGCCGGCGACCAACACTGCCATCCTGGTGGAATTACACGACCAGGGGGGCAAGGTCATCCGGTCGCTGCTGCTGGGCAAGTCACACATGCACAAGACCGAAGGCCGGCCCTCCCCCATGGGCGACATGGGTGACAACGAGGGCTGGCCCGATGGCCGGTACGTCATGGTCGGCACGGCGGCCAAAACCGTCGCGGTGGTCTCCGACCCACTCAGCAACCTCGAAGCCAAACCTGAGTCGTGGCTGAACAAGGACTTTTTCAAGGTGGAGAAGATTCGCTCTATCGCCGTCGCCTATCCGGCGGCGACCAACTCGTGGAATGTGACGCGGGATACCGAGACCGGCAGTGACTGGAAGCTCGCGGATGCCAAGCCTGACGAAAAGCTCGACTCCACGAAGACTTCCAGCTTCTCCTATGCGCTGAGTTCGCCCAGCTTCAACGACGTTCTGCCCGCCGACACCAAACCGGAACCAGCGGGCCTGGATAAACCCACTGTGGTGACGCTCGACACGTTCGACCATTTCACCTACACGCTTAAGCTTGGGCAGAAGACCAACGACAATATCCCAATGACCGTGGCCGTAACGGCGGAAATCCCCAAGGAGCGCACTCCTGGCAAAGACGAGAAAGCCGAGGAAAAGACCCGGCTTGACAAGGAGTTCAGAGACAACCAGAAGAAGCTCGAAGACAAGCTCACCCAGGAGCAGGGCTACGGGAAATGGATTTACCTTGTTTCCAACTGGACGGTTGATTCGTTGCTCAAGGACCGCAAGGATCTTCTGGTCGAGAAGAAGGAGGAACCCAAGAAGGACGAGAAGCCGGTCGCTGCCGATCCCAGCAAAAAGGAAACGTCTCCCGAGCCAACCACCGAACCGAAGCCTGACGCTGAGAAGTGACTCGTATCACAAGTCCTTCTCAGGCAGGTTGGTGACGAAGCAGCAACCAAAGCAAAAGGGCGATTCCAATTAGGAGCGGTCCCAGCATGATGATGGCAAGCACCCAAGGCCGTCGAAAGAAGCTGGGCTTCCAGGCCGCTGGTTGCTGCAACCGGTCGGCAAGACCGGTCACCCGAACATGCTCCACGGTGTCCAGTTCAGCCTGCATCGTGGCTGCGCTAGGGTAGCGGTCTGCCGGGTCGCGCTGAAGCGCACGCAGGACGATCTCCTCGGCCTGCGCCGAAAGCTCGGGATTCAGTTTGCGTGGAGCCACCGGGTCGCCGGTGACGCGAGCGTTAAGCGCGGCCCAGGGATTCTCGTCCTGAAAGGGGACGGCCCCGGTGAGCATTTCGTAGAGAAGCGCTCCCAGATTGTAAATATCCGTGCGTTTGTCGGCGCGCATGCCTTTGACTTGCTCCGGCGCCATATAATCCGGCGTTCCCATCGAGCTTGAGCTGCCCACGCGCGTGATGCGCCGCGAGACGACGTCCCGGGCGATGCCGAAGTCCATGATACGGATGGTCCCGTCGCAGCAGATCATCACGTTTTGGGGCTTTAGGTCACGGTGAACGACGCCGTGGTCGTGCAAGTGCTGCAGCGCCTCACAGATGAGGCTGGCGATTTGGAGGGCATCCTTTTCCGGCAAAGGCCGCATCGCTTTGAGCAGGTGCTCCAGTGTGCAGCCCTTCAGGTACTCGGTGACGATGTAAGGCCGGCTCTTATTCGCGACGGGAACGAACTTGAGAACAAAGGGGTGGCTTAACTCAAGGCCAATTCTTTCCTCACGCTGGAAACGGGAAAAGAAATTGGGGTCGCTCTCGTACTCCAGGTGCGGCACTTTCACCGCGACGACCTGGTTGCCGTTCTGCTGATCTTCGGCCTTGAAAATGGTCGCCATGCCGCTGCGGCTGAGCACTTCAGTGATCCGGAAGCGCCTGTCTAGCACCTGCCCGGCCTGGAACGGCGCGCCACCCGCATCCACCGGGTCGTGGTGTTCGGGCACGTTGCGGCAACTCGCCACCTCGACCAGTGGACAGGTGTCTTTTGTTTTCATGCGCTTCAGTTGGGGCGGTGCTAAGCAGGGGAAGCAGCGTGGGCAGTCGCCTGAGGCAACGCCGTGCTTTGCTTCACCCGCCGGCCCCATGCCTTTTCACAATTCATGTGGGTCTTGGTCGCCACCAGGACCACGTCACACGCAGCCTCCCGAATTATCTTCTCAGCCAGCGGCGAGACGATTGGATTCGAGGCACGCCTACAAAGGCCCATTAATCGGCTCCAAAACGAAGGGCCGGAGGTCGGCATGATGATCAGGTCCACACTCTCGGCTTTCGCTTCGGCCAGTATCTCTTCCGCCGGCCGGCCCGTGCGAACATGAGCGACCGTCGAGGCAATGGGATGAATGTACTTGTCGGCCAGTCGCTCAAGATACGAAAGCGCCTCCTGGGCAAGCTCCTCATAAACACGATTCTCCGGCGCCGCAATGTTCAGGTTCACGACATGGAGGAGGATGACCCTGACCTCCGGTCGCTTGGCGAAGCCATTGACCAGCTCGAACACCTCCAGCGGGCACTTGGCGACGTCAACGGGGAGCAGGATTCTTTCTAGCGCCTTTTGCATAGCTTCAACGTGCAGTGGGGGCGCGGGAAGCGGTAATTAAAAGGAATCCCAGAGTAGTTAATAATATGTAAAAACGGAGTTGACCACCAGTCCGTAGCACGCCAGCGCAGCGCATCCCGCCGCGATGCAAACGGCCCCGCCGCCACGCAGGCCACGGCGAACGCCTGCGTCACCGCCAACTTCAAGCAAGGCGGCGGCGATGAAGACGAGCCATGTGACCACACTCACCCGTTCTTCTGCGCGAGGGCCACGGACTTAGGCTCTGAGGCACCATCACACCAAAGACCTGCGAGAAATAGCTCATCGTGGTCTCCCCGGCGTAGGACTGCCAATCGGCATCGCAGGTGAAGCTCCAGGCCTGCATGAAAGCGAGGTGCCACGAGCAATTGGGCAGCTTCTGCGGATTGAGCGGCAGCCAGGCCTGCGTCATGAATACCGCCATGGTTGAAGCAAACCCGACCGTGGCAAACAGCAGCACCGCCCAAAAGTATCGCAGCCATGTCATCCCCTCATTGGGATCAATGCCGGTGCGTTAAAAAAACATCAATGAAATGGGAGCATTCCGGGCACCCGCGGGCCAACTTGCGGCTGAATCGCGCTGTAGTCGTGCCGTTGCCTGCCTGGGCGCAAAGCCGCCAGGGAAGTCCAGGCCGCCTGTGGACACCGCACAAATACACGGCCCGATCTCTGACGGTATCTTGCGTGTCGTGACATGGATTGAACGTGGCCATACTGCACCGCCACGGGTTTCGGCCCCACTGGCAGGCGTTAGAAACTTATAAACAATCCTGACGCAACACCCTTGACCCTATGTCAAAAAAGAGACAGTGCCGAAGGCAGGTTTCTCATGCTCGGAAAGTAAAAGCCTATAACCGAGGTGGCCTTCGGTCTGAATCAAGAGCTCACCCTCATACGGTCCGAGCTTCTTGCGGAGTTGCGCTATCAGCACCTGCAAGTCGTGAATCCGCCGTTCTGAAGAGACTCCCCACACCGAACGCAATAGGTGGCTGTAGGTGACCACTTTACCCGCGTACTTGGCGAGCACGTAGAACAGGGCCTCCTCCCTGCGCGTAAGCCTGACTGGGCGGCCACTCAGGCTGATTTCGTGAGTACTCAGGTTCGCCACTAAGTCTCCTTCGATCAGCAATTCAGCATTGCTGAATGGCTTGACCAGATAGTCGCTGGCACTAGCATCGAGGGCGGTGACTTTGGCCGCATCGCCGGCCTGTTCCGAAAGTACTAGCACCGGAGTTGCGCTCCACTCCCGCAGCGCTTGAAGGACGCTCAGGCCCCCTTCTTCCGGGAGCGCTATTTCCAGGATGATGACGTCGGGCCTACGCTCTGCCGCTTTCTGCAAACCGGATCCACCTTTCTGCGCTTCGATGACTCGATATCCTTCCGGTTCGAGCACCGAGCGCAGCAGCCGGCGTATCGCCTTGTCTTTGTCTATGACCAGGGCTGTTGGGTCAGGCTTCACGTCCGATGGTGATGTTCAGACAGTCGTTGCCGGTAAAACGCGCCTGGCAAGTTGTTTCAACCGCGGGTTGAAAGCCAGGCGGGTATGGTCGGAAACCGGGTTCAATTCCAACCCCGCACGATTGTAATCTGTCGAACTGCTAATGTCTGTGAATGCTTTCATGTTGGTAGTGTGCTGAATGTCCCTTCAGGCCGCTTTGCGCTGCCCTTTGGAGGTAAATGGAATCGTAGTGATAACTTCATGCGCGGGGACCTGGACGGGCGCGCCCTTGCACCGTTCGCGTTCGTGCCACCAGAGAACAAAGGCGCTGGCGATGTAGATGCTCGAATAGGTGCCGCTGATAATGCCCACCAGGAACGTGAAGGCGAAGTCGTTGATTGCCCCGCCGCCAAAGATGAACAAGGCTAGCGTCGCGAGGAATACGGTACCCGATGTGATGACCTTGCGACTCAGGGTCTGGTTGAGTGCCTGATTGATAATCTCCCGAAAGCTGCCCCGCGCACCCAACTTCAAGTCTTCCCGAATCCGGTCGAAGATGACCACCTTGTCATTGAGCGAAAAGCCGATGATAGTGAGGATGGCGGCCACCATGGTGGCATTGAACTGCCGGCCTCCGCCGAAAAACCCCGTGAGGCAATAGCATCCCAGAGTGAGGAAAATGTCATGAACAACGGCCACGATAGCTCCCAACGCGAAGGAGAACTCGTATCGAAAGGCCACGTAAATCAGAATGCCGAGCATGGAAAGCAAGCTGGCAATGATGGCGCTCCGCATTATCTCCGCGCCAATGGTGGGCCCAACTTTCTCAAGGCTGAGCTGTTCAAACCGGGCGGACGGAAAGAGCTTCACCAATTCGGCGCCGATACGTTCTCCGGTGCCGTAGGGCGAGGTGATGCGCAGCGTCTCGGAACCGCAAGCCAGGTCCCGCTGGAATTGGATTTGGGCTTCTGCCACTCCCAAGCCGGCAATGGTGCTGCGCAGCCTGGCCGATTCCACCTTTTGGCTGAAGCGCAAGACCAGGTTATCGCCCCCGGCAAAGTCAATACCGAGCATATTCCTGCCGCGGCCGAGAGCGCCATAGCCCAGACCGATCAGGATGAGAGCCAGGGAAGCAACGTAGGCGAACCTGGAGAATCTCATGAAGTTCAGGTTTGCCACTTTGAAGAGGTGGAGCATCGGCAAGGACTTAAGCCAGCCCCGCGCCAGCAGGAAATCGAAGACAAGCCGTGTTACCACCAAGGCTGTGAACAAGCTGGCGGCGACTCCAATAGTGAGCGTCACCCCGAAGCCTTTGATGGGACCCGTTCCTATGTAGATGAGGATGACGGAAGAAATGAGGGTCGTGACGTGCGAATCGAAGATGGTGCGGAAAGCCCGCTCGTAGCCAGCGGCCAGTGCCCCGCGCAGAGATTTGCCCTTGGCGGATTCCTCACGAATCCGCTCGAAGATCAGGACGTTGGCCAGCGCATGAGCCTCCTGATCGGTGAACTTGCCCGTGATCTGGCCGCTCCCGCCTTCGATCGGGCCATTAATGACCGGGGCGGACTGCAATTCGCCATCCAGGACAATTGCCAATTGCCGCCGGACGTTCTCACGTGTGACGCGGGCGAAGATCTCCGCCCCCTCCGCAGTCAGCGTGAAGTTGATTTCCGGTTGGCCAAACTGATCGCGCACCACGAAGGCCGTTTTGACATACTGCCCGGTCAGCTCGGGCTTCTTCT
>Ga0074044_10005791_pt1 | contig 10003 bp, 8 predicted proteins | sample BogForMeECP23OM1_FD_94443 | JGI IMG/M metagenome (GOLD analysis project Ga0074044, IMG submission 94443) | Bog forest soil microbial communities from Calvert Island, British Columbia, Canada - Bog Forest MetaG ECP23OM1 | ecosystem: Environmental > Terrestrial > Soil > Wetlands ... | reverse complement strand
TTCTCAAGCGCAGCTCGACCAGGTCTCGCTGCGCTTGAACCAACGCCCAAGAAAAACCTTAGGCTTCCAGACTCCGGCGAGTAAACTCCATGCAAGTGTTGCGTCGACCGTCTGAGCCGGCACTGTAAACTGGACATGTGGAGGCTAGTACCGACCTCGGCGGTAAGGGAGTTCATTGGGACCCAGGCTCTAGCCGGTATCCAGTTCGAGATTCGTTCCGAGCAACCGACGGTGCGGAAGTATCATAGGTCGAGGAGTACGGAACTGTGACCACGCGTCAACACAAGGTTCACACGCAACTCGGCCGAGCCGCGGTCCGGATCTTTGCCGCCAATGAGCGCATGAACCAGATGCTTATCGAACATCTTGACCCTGCCGGGTGGAGAGCCAAACCGCCCGGCAGGGTCCGCTCCATTGCCGCGATCTTCACGCACATGCACAATGTCCGCACCAAGTGGGTCAGGCTTACAGCGCCGCACCTGAAGGTTCCACGACAGATCCGTCGCGCTAACTGCACGCCGCAGCAGGCCCGCGCGGGATTGGCGGAGAGTGCCGCTCGCTGCGAGGAGATGCTCGCGGAAGCGCTCGGCGGCGGGGGCCGCGTCGAAAAGTTTCGTAGAGACGGCTGGGCTAAGCCTTGGCCGGTTGGCGTGGAAATGCTGTGCTACATGCTTTCTCACGAAGCGCACCATCGCGGGCAGGTGTGTATGCTCGCGCATCAGCTCGGGTTCCCGTTGCCGACAGAGGTGGCGTGCGGGATCTGGAATTGGGAAAAGCTGTGGAAGGAGTGCGGGCTGCCTGGCGGCCCTGGCTACGATTTATAAGGAAACCCTCAAGGGCACAGGCCGCCGGGGGATAGGCTGCGATGGTGGAGACATCGAGCCCGATGGACGAGGTTCCTCTCTTCGTTCGGGATTTCGCCTGCGGGCTCCGACGATACCAACGCAAAATTCTCCACAAGTAGTGCCACGCAAAACCCTTTGCCTTCTGTACCTTTTCTTTTCAATTTGCGTTAAAGTCTCTGTAGCACCATCATTCCAATCCACAAAGGTCAGCCATGAAATTCTTCCTATCCGGCATTTCTCTCTTCTTCGCCGTCATTTTGTTTTCCCCTTTTCTGGTGGCAGCACCTCGCGAGGTTTCCTTTTCCATCCCTCCTCGCACCGTTGAAGTCTTTGATATCTTCGAACTTTCCGCTTCAATTTCGTCTCCCGATGCCCCTAATCCTTTCATGGACGCCTCCTTCGAAGGCGACTTCATTCTCACGGCCTCAGGAAAATCGTGGCACGTTTCCGGCTTCTGTGACTCAACCGATGGTTCTTCCTTCCGCATTCGCTTCATGCCGTCCGTTGCCGGCAACTACAGCTTCGCCGTCGTTTTCTCCCAAGGAGCCTTCACCAAGACGTTCCGGGGTGAGTTTCAAGCCACGCCCTCTCATCGGCGGGGTCCTCTTCGCGTGGACCAGCAATATCCCTGGCATTTCGTCTGGGAAGGCACCGGGGAGCACTACTTCTTCAATGGCACTACGGCTTATTGGTTGCTTGGCTGGAAAGACGATCGAATCGTGCAGTATTCGATTGAGCGCCTGCACCGTCTCAAAGTCAATCGTCTTCGCGTCACTCTCGCCGGGCGCACCAACGTTTACTACGGTGAGCCCATCATGCAGTCAGACAACTTCACCATGGACCTTGCCGCTTGGCCCGCACGCGATACCCACGATTTCCTCCATCCCGACTTCGATTACTCTCGCTTCAACATTTCCCACTGGCGCCGCTTCGAATCCATGCTGCAATTTGCCCGCGACCGCGACGTGATCATCTCCATTGTTCTCGACATGAATGACTCCCGCATTCACCCCGTCGCTGGCAGTGAGGACGAGCGCCGCTTCCTGCGCTACGCCGTCGCCCGCTTCGCGTCCTTCTCCAACATTACGTGGGACCTCGGCGACGACCTCGAGCGCTTTCGCGACGATGCCTGGACGCACGACACCGGCACTTTCCTCGTTCAACTCGATCCTTACCATCACCTCGCCACTAGTCATCCCGTCGATGTCGTCGTCGACGGCAAATCCGTTCACCAGGATCGTGCCTCCGCCTGGTTCGGTTTCACGTCCTATCAGGAGTGGTCCCGCAATCAACACGCCCTCATGCTCCAGTCCCGTAAGTTCCAGGAACAGACTGGCCGCATTATTCCGCAAACGAACGAGGAGTACGGCTACGAAGATCACTACCCGTTTTGGGCTATTCCGAACCAGGAATCTGCCGACTCCCTCCGCCGCGTCGCCTGGGATATCGTCATGGCCGGCGGCTATCAAACTGCCGGCGAGTCCGCGCGTCGCGGCACCAACGTTTGGCCGGACACCGGCGGCGGCTGGGTCAACGGTCGTGGCGATGACTCCATGACCATGTTTGTCGGCTACGGTCACATCGTCGAATTCATGACCAGCTTTGACTGGTGGAAGGCTAACCCTCACGACGAACTCATCGACCACGGCAACTACTGCCTTGCCGATCCCGGCCATATCTACGCCGTCTATCTTCCCCAAGGCGGCCGCTTTACACTCCAACTCCAACCGGGAACTTATTCTGTTGAATGGTTCAGCCCGCTCACGGGTGAACGAATTCCAGGCTCGGACGCGTCAGGACCTTCCTGGGCCTCCCCTGCTCCTCCCGACTCCAAAGAGTGGGCGGTCCTTCTTCGAAAAAAATAGCGACTCTGGCGTTGGAAGAATCAAAGGATGGGCCACCCGGGGCTCAAGTTCATTATCAGGCGGCTCAAAACCGAATACAGCAAGTCAGATTTCTATCGCCGGGTGGCCCACGCCAGGCCATCGGGATTCTTGCCGGCGTCGATGTGGCCAACGACTTCCAGCGAATGTAGATCGATGACAGCAACGTAGCTGTCGGGAGTGCAGGCAACGAAGGCACGCGAACCGTCGGGCTGCATGAGGATGCCCGCTGCGCCGTGCCCCACGGGGACACGTTTGATCGTCTTGTGAGTGCCGGTGTCAATGATCGTCACGTCCGGTCCTCGCAAAGACGAAATGAGCACCAGCTTTCCGTCGGGGGTGAACTTCAGCCGGTTGGCGCCGCCGACGTCAGCCGCCAGGGTTTGCGTCACGGTCTTACTCGATACCTCAATGATGGAGACGGTCCCGTCACCCGCGTTGGCCACCCAGATTTCCTTGCCGTCGGGGGAAACGTCAAACCCTTCAGAACCTTGGCCGACGCGGACCACGGTCTCATCCCAGTTGCCGCCCGGAGCTCCGCCGCCCACGGTTTTCTCAATGATGCTGACGGTGCCAGAACTAACGTTGGTGGTGACGATGCGCTTTAAGTCAGGCCAAACGTAGATCATGTGGGTGCGGTTCTGGCCAGTACCGAGTATCCAATCAATCTTCTGGGTGGCGGGATCGTAGCTTCCGATGGCCTTGGCGGCTTCTGCTGTGAACCAAGTTTTGCCGCCGACAAACATCAACCCATGAGGCCCGCGCAAAGGGCCGAGGTCAATTGGAGGAAGCGCTTTTCGAGAGACGAGATCGACGACGGCCAGCGTGTTGTAGGCTCCGCCTCCATAGTTCGACGCGTAGGCAGTCTTGCCATCCGTGGAGGCGATGACTTCGTGGGGATCGTTGCCGACCGGTATCCGCGCAATCGCTTGCAAGCTGGATGGATCGACAATGGCGAGGGTTTGCTCGGCTTTGGAGAGCACCAGCAACGAATCCTTGGGCGTGTCCTGGGCGTAAAGAACGTTGGCACCTGATATGCCGGCGAGCAGAACGAGCGAGGCTAGTCTGAGTTTCATGGTTGGGAATAATACGTTAAACGGCATTTCTTTAACAAGTGTCCAAATCCGCTTTTTCTCAGTGACGCCGGTGCTGTTCGTTTTGCCTTCAGAGCTGCATGGACGCTGACGTGGCCCAATCCTACGGCCGCCTGCGCAGACTTCAAGAAGCAAATTAAGTTCATCATCAGGCGGGTGAGAGAAGCCAATCTGCCTATGTGCGCTACGCCAGCCATGCGGAAAGCTGTCGCGGAGAATGCCAGGAGCCATTTCCGCTGGAAATGCGTCTATGGAATTAGGCAAATCTACCGCGCTGCCCTTCGCAAATTCCTCGACCAACGAGATCGGCCTCGTGACGGTAGCTTGGCCCGATAAACGAAGCGCAGAAGCGGTCGAAGAGGGAGGATTATGGGCAGATTTCTCCTCGGATTCCTGGCCGGAGTTTTGGCATTCCCTCTCGCAATCATAATTGTGGCCCGGCTCGGCCTGCTGCCGATCAACTCCAACACCTCACCATCCGGCTGGGAGAGCACGTTCGCGCATATGGCTCTGGATGCTTCCGCAAGACGGCGCGCACCGCATATTTCGAATCCCATTTCGCCCACGGAAGAGAATTTGATGGCCGGCATGAAACTGTTCAAGAACGATTGCGCGGGTTGCCATGGCACGCCGAACACGGCCAAGGAAAATGAAGCCAATGTGATCCTCTATCCCGACGCCCCTCAATTCGCGCTGCACCCGCCACGTAAACCGGAATATCAACTCTTCTGGATCGTGAAGGGCGGCGTGCGTTATTCCGGAATGTTCGCCTGGGGCGGCCAATTTGCACCAGACTCTTCCGGCAAAGACGTCTCGGACGAGAAAATCTGGACCGCGGTGACGTTTCTTTCTCATCTCGAGTCGCTGCCGCCCGCAGTGGACGCCGAGTGGCGCAAGAAATCCAACAACTGATATCAACGGTACGATTGTCGCCGCGGGGTCGCACCTCTACTTCGGTTGGCCGACCACCCACAACCCCGGCAACCAGCCTGCAAACTTCTGCTCTTCGCTCTGCTTTTCCGCCGAACTCACGCCCCCACCGGCTTCGCATGTGATTTCGCCGGTTGCCTCGTCACGTTCCGCTTTGCTTCGAGGTAATCCATTTCCGTATTCACATCCCAGATGTTTGCTTTGTCCTTGCGCCCCGCAATGATGTTGTCCACCGCAACCATGGCCGTCAGCATCGAGTGATCCTGATTGTTGTACTTGTGCATGCCATTCCGGCCGATCAGAAAAATATTCTCGAATCCATCCAGGTACTCACGAACTTCTCCAAAACGCTCATACGTTGCAAAGTACGCGGGGTACGCCTTCGGCATGCGCGCCACCGTGAAATCCAGCACCTCCGCTGCATCAATGATCTTGATCTTGCTCAACTCCTCGATCGCCAGCCGCGCCATTTCCTCGTCCGAGCGCCTCCACAATTCGTCGCTCGCATAGCAGAAATACTCCACGCCAATCCACACCTTCGCCGGGTCCGCGACCAGGTACGGGCTCCAGTTGTTGAAGATGTGCAAACGTCCCGCGAGCACATCCGGGTCCTGCAGGTATATCCAATTGTCGCGAACAAATTTGCCGGCCAAGTTGCCCGGCTCCTGAATCTTCAGTCCGGAAAGGAGCAGTCCCACGATGATGAAGTCGCGATACTGGAGTCCCTCGGAGATTTCCCGCACGTACGGAGGGACCTCCGTCTTCAACGCCCGCACCAATTCCTGCACCGAAGTCGTCGAGAAGAAATAATCGCCCGCGTACCGCGCCTCGTTCCCCTGCGCATCCCTGCCTGTAACAGCCATGCCCCGACCTTCCTGCACTTCAACGCCGGTCACGTCAAACTCCGTGATGATTTGCCCGCCCCGATCCACCACTTTTCGCGCAACTTCCTCCCACATCTGACCCGGTCCGAACTTTGGGTAAAGGAACTGCTCGATCAGCGAAGTCTCCGTGTCTTTCTGTGCGATATCCCCGCCCTTTTTCGCGCTTCCGGTCAGGAAATGTAGCAGGGCGCTCTTAATTGATAGCCCCTTGATCCGTTGCGCGCCCCATTCCGCGCTGATCTTGTTGCACGGCACTCCCCACACTTTCTCCGTGTACGATTTGAAGAATGTCCGGTACAATTCGCGCCCAAACCGGCTGATGAAAAACTGTTCCAGGTTCTCCACTTTCCTCGGCGGGAAGAGCGCGCTCCGCACGTAGCTGCACCCGATGCGAATTGTCCGCCGCACTCCCAGGTTTGCGAGTGTCGCCAGGTTCAATTGGATGGGATAATCGAAAAATTTCTGCAGGAAATAAATTCGCGACTTCCGCGAACGCACCAGCATCAGCTTATCTTCCCGCGCCGCCCTCCCCTCTTTCTCCAGCGGCAAATGGCTCAACCACCACTCCATGACACGGTCGCTTTTGGAGAAGAACCGGTGTCCGCCCAGTTCGATGCGATTCCCTTTGTAATTGATGGTGCGCGAGATCCCACCCATGTAGGTGCTGCGCTCCAGCAGGATCGGGCGTATCTCTGTTCGCGTCGCCAGTTCATACGCTGCCGTCAGCCCGGCGGGACCTGCACCAATAATAATCGCTGTTTTTGTGGGCAAAGAACGATTCCTGCGCTCTTACTGTTGGGATATCTTAGCAGGTCCTGGTTGCGCTTAGACGTACAGTCGCCTTGTCGTAGATCGTTCACTTGTCGCTTCGCCTCCACGGCTGGCGCGTCGCGTTTCATGAACTGCCACTGAATCAGAATACGCCGACATCCCCAAAATCGAGGGTGCCGGCGTTCAATGCCGGCCCTCTGGCTGCGCGAAGGATGGGAACGAAAGAGAACCTACTGTTTCGCCGCCACGAACTGGGTAGTTGTCCCCTGCAATTTGTCTTCGGCCACGATTTTTGCCGTCTTGCCACTGGGGTCCAACGTCATTTTCGTGATGTTAATCACCTTGCCGGCGCGTTTGTCAGTTTCCTCAAGAGTGTCTTTGCCCATCATCTTCACCGAGACGCTGTCCGTTCCGGGATCACCTTTGTACGGTGCGTCCGTTCCGTCCAGCTTCGCCGTATAGGATTGGCCAGTCGGAGTAGTCATGGTCAACTCGTCGCCGCTGACTTTGTAAGTCCACGTAATTCCATTGTCGGAGAAGTTCTCAAATTTCGCGGCTCGCCACGAACCGGAAATCGCATGCGATCCCTCAGGGCCCTTGGCCACGCGGGTCGCCTCACCCTTGCCGGTAACTGGAGCGCCGTTGGTGTTACTGCTGTCGCTAAACTCAAATGTGATCGTGTTGCCGTCCGGCGAAAGCGTTACCTTCGAAGTTGCGACCGTTTTGCCGTTCTTCTTGTCGGTCTCCTCGATCTCGTGGTCGCTGACGACCTTGACTGCCATGGTGTCAAAATACGGGTGTCCCGTGACTGCCTGATCCTGCCCGTCAGCCTTGATCTTGATGGGCGGAACGCACGTTTTGCATTCATACATGCCGTTTTGCAGCAGAAACACGTCGGGCTTTTTGGGAAATTCAACCTTGTTCAAATCAAGCTTCCACGTTCCGTCGAAGGCGCTTTGGGCCAGTGCCAGGGCGGGCATGAGCAACGACACTAGCAATGCAGCAAGAAAAAGTTTCTTCATGAGGTATCCTCCATCCGTTTGAGCTGGGATGCTTTTCAACCTCAAAAGCGGAAGAGATTGTACACCCGTTTGGCCAACCTGTGGTGTGTTTGAATCGAGTCCCATCCTGGCCGCCACCAAAGGTCTGCGATCTGCACAGTCACGGCAAAGACGGCCCAGATGCCCGTGTCATCCTTCGCAGCGAAAGGGCTGACTCCGGGTAGGTCACTCCCTCGGACGAGTCCGTTCCAGTCCCCTGATGCCCGACCACTCTTGCGAGAGGAGTCCCTTAGTTCGTTCCAGATTTCGCCTGCGGGCTCCGACGCCCGCGATTACCCGACATCGGACGTGGCAGAACTCGTCGGCTTTCGTCGGCGCCCCGCGAAGAGACCACCTGCCGCACCACCGAGGATTTTCAAAACGTGAGCGAAGAGATAGGCCAAAGGTTCCGGACGGCCCCGGGTCAAACCGACGTACAAAAGCGTGGCAACTACTCCAACTAGAATTCCGTGCAAGAGGAAGCGTGAATCGACCCCTCGCCCGACCCAGAGAGCGAACAGAAAACAGGCCACCAAGGATGCCGGTGGTGCAACGTAGAGCAAGGGGTGCTGGCCGTATAACAATAAGACCGGAAGGACGACCGCAAAAACTGAAAGTTCTGCCAGAAATCCGCCGGCCAAAACGCGTACCCAGTGGATTCTTGCGGAGGTATTCATTCGAGATTTCCCTCTTGAGGTACCGATTCAACGGAATTGTAGCTTGAAAGGGCAACAAAAACGTCCGACTCCCATTGAGTCGCCAAACCGTCGAAGCGCCTCCCAGTACCCATTTGTCCGGTTTTCGCTGCCGGCTCAGACGGTCGACGCAACACCATCCAGTGCATTGATTCAACAGTGCTTCCCTGGGAGAGCCGATCTGTTTGGCTCTACTTGGTCAAAACCTAGCCAGGGTAGTGTTCCGACTTACCTAACCCTAGCAAGTGGTATTAGCCTTTGTTTTCACTGTAAGTTGGGTCCGTGCTGAGTGTTGTGTCGACCCATTGCGACCACCGCATTAGTCGGGACTTACCGCACTTTTGCCGCGGTAGCGGTCTCCCCTTGGAGTGAGTGTCTTTCAGGCCGGGTTTTTCGGCGGCCACGTGATCTGACCGGTGCCGCGGTAGGCCAGATTGGCGATGTGGCCGGCGCGGGCTGCGGCGACTCCGGCTTCGACGGGCGCGTTGGGCTCTTTGCGGGTCCTGATGCAATCGAAGAAATTCTGCATGTGGTCGATCGTGCCGTCGCGGAAGCTCTCTGCCTTGACCACCGGATTGTCTTTGCCTGCCACGCCTTCGTGAAACACGCCAAAGCCGCTCCGGTTGAGCTTTAAGGTTCCTTCCGTGCCGCGGAACTCCAGCCCGCCGTCATCGATGGAGGAGGCCATCATGCCCTCGTACACGACATCGAAGCCGGGATAGCGGAGCGCAGCTTGAACCGTGTCCGGACAATCCCACTGCTCGAAGATGTATTTATCGGCGAGCATCTGCGCTTCGCGCGGCTGGTCTGATTTCATGGCCCAGTGCACGACATCGATCCAGTGGGTGAAGAGATCGGTCATCGCGCCGCCACCAAAGCTCCAGAACCAGCGCCAGCGGTAGAACTTTTCTTCGCTGAACGTCTGCTCGGGAGCGCCGCCAAGCCATTGCTTCCAATCCAGCGCCTGGGTGTCCACGGGCTTCGGGGCCATAAAAACATGATAGTTCTGCCACCAATAGGTCCTGACCTGGGTGACGCGCCCGAGACTCCCTCCCTGAATAAGATCGACGGCATCGCGAAAGTGGCTCCAGCTGCGCTGCTGCATGCCGCATTGCAGAATCTGTTTGCTGGAGCGGACCGCACGGGTGAGGGTGGCGCCTTCTTCCAAGGTGTGGGTGACCGGCTTCTCAAGATAGACGTCTTTGCCGGCCGCAAGAGCGTCGGCCGCCATGCGCACATGCCAATGGTCGGGAGAGGCGATAATGACGGCATCGATCTGCTGCTGGAGGAGTTCGCGATAGTCCCCGTGAGTGGTGGCCATGCCGTTGGAGCGCGCTTTGATGGCGTCGCGGCGCGGTGCATAGACGTCGCTTACAGCTACAATCTGGTACCGGCCGGCCTGGTCGGCGGCACTGAGCAGGCCGTCCATGCGGCCGCCAGCGCCGATCACTCCGACGCGCAGGGTGTCGTTGGCGCCGAGGACTCGGGTTGAAGCCAGAGCGGTGAGCCCGCCGGCAATGAGAAAGCTGCGACGATTTGGTTGGTAGGACATGGCGGCTATCTTAGCGAGTCGCGGCCAAAGAGAAAAGTGGCCAGATGCGGAATGTGTGTTCGCAGCCGATCGTGGCCGTGGGGCTGTCCGGGCACGGGGCGGGGTGCGTGAGGCTGCCGGAGTAGGACGGCAAACAGGGTGACGCGGGAATTGGGCCTCCGGCTAGTACCGACCTCTCCGGTAACGGCTGCCGGCTCAGACGGTCGACGCAACACTTGCATGGAGTTTACTCGCCGGAGTCTGGAAGCCTAAGGTTTTTCTTGGGCGTTGGTTCAAGCGCAGCGAGACCTGGTCGAGCTGCGCTTGAGA
>Ga0074044_10005790_pt1 | contig 10003 bp, 9 predicted proteins | sample BogForMeECP23OM1_FD_94443 | JGI IMG/M metagenome (GOLD analysis project Ga0074044, IMG submission 94443) | Bog forest soil microbial communities from Calvert Island, British Columbia, Canada - Bog Forest MetaG ECP23OM1 | ecosystem: Environmental > Terrestrial > Soil > Wetlands ... | reverse complement strand
CTAGCGGGCCGCCAAGATTTTATGGACAAGCTTTCAGCCGACGAGCAGTATCGATTGACGTCACGGCCCCTTCACGGCGAGCGTAGACGTTGTTCACGCCACGGCAAACTTTCATTGGCCGCGAGGAACGGGCTCGCTCACCGGGCCCGTTCTATGAGTGCCGCCTTAACTGAAAGACCTCTAGGGATATTGGGAGACTTTCCGTGCTCGAAAGTCGATTTCAGTCTTTTTCCGAATTGGGAGGTCCAGGTGATCGTGATGGGCGGTTGACCGACCTGCGCCGAGAATTGCAAAGACTTGGCATACAGGGATTTGTCGTTCCTCGGGCGGACGAACATCAGAATGAGTACGTTCCAGCGAACGCCGAGCGCTTACTTTGGCTGACTGGCTTCCCTGGATCAGCGGGAATTGCCCTCGTGCTGAAAGACAAAGCCGCGTTGTTTGTCGACGGGCGTTATACCGAGCAAGCGAAATTGCAAGTGGATAGTTCTCTTTTCGAACTGCGACATACAGTCGATGATCCACCGTTCGAATGGATCGGACGAAACCTCCGGTCCGGCGACAGGCTTGGGTACGACCCGCGCCTTCTTACTCCGGATTCGGTGTCGAGATTTGCCTCGGCATGCAGGAAGGCGCAAGCAGAACTGATTGCTATCGACGCCAATCCGATCGATACAATCTGGAGAGATCGTCCAGCCGCCCCATTGGGCGTCATCACGCAGCATAAGATGCGTTTTGCCGGAGAGAGCGCCGCAGCCAAAATCGCGGGAGTGCGAAAGGCTCTCAACGGCGTTGATGGGTTGCTTGTAAGCGACCCGCACAATCTGGCGTGGCTATTTAATATTCGTGGCAGCGACGTGTCCCATACGCCGTTGCCCCTAGGCTTTGCATACCTTCGATCGGAGGGGCGGCCAGTCCTGTTTCTCGACTCGCGAAAGCTTTCCGACGCCGTCCGGGACAGTCTCGGCGACCTATCGGAACAGCTTGAGCCTGACGCCCTGGAACCGTTCGTCCGACAACTCGGCCAGGATGGTGCGCAAGTGGTCTTCGACGCCGCCACAGCGCCAGCCCTTCTCACGCAAGCTCTGGAGAAGGCGGGAGGGAAGGCGGACATCGGCAAGGACCCTATCGCGCTCATGAAAGCCGTAAAGAACAAGGCGGAGCTGGCTGGAGCGAGGGCCGCACATTTACGCGACGGCGCCGCGATGGTGCGGTTTCTCGCTTGGTTCGACGCAGAAGTAGCTCACAAAAAACTCACCGAAATCGACGCGGTCAACGCGTTGGAGGGGTTTCGGCGGGCGACCGGGGCGCTGAAAGATATTTCGTTTCCTACGATCGCAGCGGCGGGACCGAATTCTGCTCTGCCGCATTACCGCGTGACCCTAGCATCAAACTCCACAATACATCGCGGAATATTCCTTATCGACAGCGGCGGACAATATGAGGATGGCACGACTGACATAACCCGGACGATCGCGATCGGGCGGCCGACGCGCCTTATGCGAGATCGTTTCACGCGCGTCTTAAAGGGTCACATTGCGATTGCCCGGGCGGTGTTCCCAAAGGGAACCAGCGGGGGGCAGATCGATGCGCTGGCCCGGCTCCCGCTGTGGCGGGTCGGGTTGGATTTCGATCACGGCACGGGACATGGCGTTGGCTCATATCTTTCCGTGCACGAGGGGCCGCATCGCATCTCGAAGAAAGGAGATACGCCGCTCGTTCCGGGCATGATCTTGTCCAACGAGCCCGGTTATTATCTGAGGGGCGAATTCGGCATTCGGATCGAAAATCTTGTGGTTGTCGAGTCGCGGACACTCGCCAACTCTGACGGGGATATGCTCGGATTTGAAACGCTTACGCTTGCGCCGATCGACTTGCGGCTCGTCGACTGGAAATTGATGGATCCGGAGGAGATCAAGTGGCTTAATGATTATCACGCTCACGTGCGTAAGACGTTGTCGCCTCTGGTCGATAGCGCCACGCGCCGTTGGCTTGCGACTGCGACGCGCCGTAGCGAGATTTGAAGTAGCAAGCATTGACGCAAAAACATCCGGGAATCCGCGCATGCTCCGCCTGCCGAGGCTCGTCCCACGGTTGTGCTTTTGGTCGGCGGAAACTATAGGTCAGCGCGTGGCTTTGTAATCGTGTCGCGGAGCCACTGCCAAAGAGGGCCTAGGGTCTTCACCTCGCTGCGAAAATCACCGTGGTCGTCCAAGGCTCGGGAATTGGATCGGCGCATCGTGACCACTCTCGACGCTCGAACTCTGCAAGAATTCTACACGTCTCCTCTCGGAGAACTGTCGAGAAAGTTCGTTGGCCGAGTCATACGCGCACGTTGGGCGAATACAACCAGTCTAACTGTCGCGGCGTTGGGATATGGATTGCCATATCTGGACCGATTCCGCGATCGCGCCCGCCGCTGTGTCGTCCTGATGCCATCACAACAAGGAGCCGTAGTATGGCCAGAGCGAGAAGGATGCGCATCCGCGCTCGTGTGGGCGGACATGCTCCCCCTGCCGGACGCTTCGATTGATCGTCTACTTGTGGCGCACGCGCTCGAGGCGGTCGGGCGACCGGAGACGCTTCTGGAAGAAGCGTGGCGCGTCATCGCCCCCGAGGGACGCGTAATCGTTGTCGTCCCTTCCCGACGCGGCATATGGGCCCGCGCTGACGGGACGCCGTTTGGTCAGGGTTCACCGTACTCCAAGGGCCAGCTGCGCGAATTGCTCAACCGCGCAATTCTTTCGCCGATTTTCTGGGGTGAGGCCCTTTATTTTCCGCCCATAACAAAGAACTATATCATTCGCTCCGCTCCTGCGATTGAACGACTCGGGGCTGCCCTGAGCCTTCCATTTGCCGGGGTGCACGTTGTTGAAGCGATAAAGCAAATCCATCGGCCCGTCGGAGCGCGCGCCGTCGCCAAGAGTCGACTTTCGCCACTGCGACCCCACTCGGCCGCCGAGGCCTATCCTCCCGTCCGGATTATTCGAGCGTAGCGTCGATGCGGCGGGTTTCCCGTTCCAGAAGATGGTTTGCGCCAGCGGACGGGCGTTCATCAGTGGGCAAGGAGACGCGCAGCCGGTCCAGCGCCGTTCGCGATTCTCCTCGGAGCCTCGGCGGTCGTCGACCAGCAAACCGCTGCCGCCAACGTGGCCAGGAAAATCTTATCTACCGCCGGATCGCCCAAGCTCCCTGCCGCGATCCTCACGCTCCATTCGGGTTGATCTTGGTAGCCGCGCGTTAACGCTCCGGACGCCGCCCTGCGGGCGACAATTCCGACGCTAGCCTTCGACCCCTCCTCATCCCTATATAGAAGAGACGGGATGTTGCAGTGACTGTGTTTGAGACGATTCGCGAAGATTTCGCCTCCCTTGACGAGTGGGAGGACCGCTACCGCTATTTGATCGAACTCGGCAACAGCCTCGAGCCCTTGAGCGAGGCCGCGCATAATCACGCGAACAAGGTGCGCGGGTGCGTCAGCCAAGTCTGGCTTGAAAAAGAGCCGCGGATCGACGCCGCCCGCGTGACGACCCTTCACTACCGCGGCGACAGCGACTCGCACCTCGTTCGCGGGCTGATCGCCATCGCTATTGCTCTTTTCTCGGATCAGGCGCCGCAACAAATTCTCGCCGTTGATGCGACGGGGACGTTTCGCGCGCTCGGCCTCGAGCAGCATCTCACCCCTCAGCGATCGAACGGCGTGCGCGCCATGATCGATCGCATCCGATCCGACGCAGCTGCTGCGGCGTAGCCGAGCCCCAATTTCCGGTCGTGGTTTGATCGACTTCGTTGGCCTCGCCTCCGAGGGTTCACTCTTCGCAACTTTGGTCGGGTTCCTGCAGGCCGGAACGGCGGCGAGTCTCGACGCCTGTGGCCAAAGGCGCCCTTGCTTTGCGGACTACGACGCGTCACTCGGATTACGAGAGCGCACGACGGGCGTCGCTTTCGATCGCGTGGCGCTTGTGTTACGAGACCGGCCGGAAGGGTCCGCGCGCCTCGCCGCCGTGGACGTAGGGTAGACAGCGCGATGACAGAGCGGCGGATAAGTTTCAACTACGAAGAACTCCTCGCTTGCGGCAGAGGCGAACTGTTTGGCGCGGGCAACGCCCAGCTGCCCCTACCTCCGATGCTGATGTTCGACCGCATTTCCGAGATTTCCGAGACTGGCGGCGCGAACAGCAAGGGCGAAGTTCGCGCCGAGTTGGACGTCAGGCCGACGCTCTGGTTCTTCGATTGCCACTTCAAAGGCGACCCCGTCATGCCGGGCTGTCTGGGTCTCGACGCGCTCTGGCAATTGACCGGCTTTTTCCTCGGGTGGCTCGGCCTGCCGGGGCGAGGCCGGGCGCTGGGCGCCGGCGAGGTGAAATTCGCCGACCAGGTGCTTCCGACAGTCAAGAAGATCGTTTACGGCGTCGACATGAAACGCGTCTTCAGGGGCAAATTGATCCTCGGCATTTCCGACGGGTGGCTGGAGGCGGACGGCAAGCGCATATATGACGTGAAGGATATGCGCGTGGGCCTGTTCAGCCCGTCGGGGGCGGCCTGAAGGCCGGTTGCCCGCGAATCACGGAGAAGGTTCAATGAGACGCGTCGTGGTCACGGGAATGGGCATCGTGTCCTCGATCGGCTCGAGCACGCAGGAAGTTACGGCGAGCCTTCACTCCGCCAAGTCCGGCATCACCCGCGCCGAGAAGTTCGCGGAGCTCGGTTTCCGCTCCCAAGTGCAGGGCGCTCCGACGCTCAACGCCGAAGAGGTCGTCGACCGGAGGGCGATGCGCTTCCACGGTGGAGGCACCGCCTGGAATCATGTCGCAATGGATCAAGCAATCGTCGACAGCGGCCTTGCGCCTGATGAAGTCTCGAACAACCGGACCGGCATCATCATGGGGTCGGGAGGACCCTCCACACGCACCATCGTCGAGGCGGCGGACGTCACCCGCGCAAGGGGCCCGAAGCGCGTCGGGCCGTTTGCTGTCCCCAAGTCGATGTGTTCGACAGCGTCGGCGACCCTTTCGACCTGGTTCAAGATCAAGGGCGTCAGCTATTCCATCTCGTCGGCCTGCGCGACGTCCAACCACTGCATCGGCTCTGCATACGAGCATATTGCGATGGGGAAGCAGGACGTCATGTTCGCCGGCGGGTGCGAGGAGCTCGACTGGACGCTCTCTGTCCTGTTTGACGCGATGGGCGCGATGTCCTCGAGCTACAACGATACGCCTGCCCGGGCCTCCCGCGCCTATGACCGAAACCGCGACGGCTTCGTGATCTCGGCCGGCGCCGGCGTGCTCGTTCTCGAGGAATACGACAGAGCCAGGAACCGCGGAGCGAAGATCTACGGCGAGATCGCCGGCTACGGCGCGACCTCCGACGGCCACGACATGGTGGCGCCGTCGGGCGAGGGCGCGGCGCGCTGCATGCGCCAGGCCCTGGCGACCGTGAAGACGCCGATCGACTACATCAATCCGCACGCCACCTCGACCCAGGTCGGAGATCTCAAGGAGATCGAGGCGCTGCGCGAAGTGTTCGGCTCAGGCGAGAAGTGCCCCCCGATCTCGGCCACCAAGTCGCTGACCGGCCATTCGCAGGGAGCGACCGGCGTGCACGAGGCGATCTATTCGCTGCTGATGATGCGCAACGGGTTCATTTGCGAAAGCGCCCATATCGAAGAGATCGATCCCGCATTCGACGACATGCCAATCGTCCGGTCGCGGCGGGACAACGTCAGTTTGCGCGGCGTGCTTTCCAACTCTTTCGGCTTCGGCGGAACCAACGCGACGCTCGTCTTCAAACACGTCGACGCTTGATCGCGCTGTGCGGTCGCGCGCCTCAGGTCCTAATCCTTACCCATCGTGTTTTTTGGAAGAGCGAGCGATGCCGTCTGGCTTGATGCACGAAAAGCGTGGCTTGGTGATGGGAGTGGCCAACGACCACTCGATCGCCTGGGGCATCGCCAAGGCGCTCGCGGCCGAAGGCGCCAAGCTCGCCTTCACCTACCAGGGCGAGGCCCTCGGAAAACGCGTCGAGCCCCTCGCGAAGAGCCTCGGCTCGGAGTTCATCCTCCCCTGTGATGTCGAGGACATCGACTCGGTCGACGCCGTGTTTTCCACCCTCGCTTCGGCCTGGGGGTCGCTCGACTTCCTCGTTCATTGCATCGGGTTTTCGGACAAGAACGAATTGAAGGGGCGCTATGCTGACACGAGCCGGGAGAACTTTGTCCGGACGATGGTGATTTCGGCGTTTTCTTTCACGGAGACAGCCAGGCGCGCCGCCGCCCTCATGCCGTCGGGCGGCGCGATGTTGACCCTCACTTTCGGCGGCTCGACGCGCGTGGCGCCGAACTACAATGTCATGGGCGTCGCAAAGGCCGCGCTCGAGGCGAGCGTGCGCTATCTGGCCGCCGATTTCGGCCCCGACAATATAAGGGTGAACGCCATTTCCGCCGGGCCTGTGCGCACCCTGGCCGGCGCGGGGGTCGCCGACGCGCGATTCATGTTCAATTTCCAGCGCGCTCATTCTCCGCTCAGACGCAGCGTCACGATCGAAAATATCGGCGGCTCCGCGCTTTACCTGCTGTCCAACCTCTCCGAGGGCGTGACGGGGGAAGTGCATTTCGTCGATGCAGGCTACAATCTCATCTCCATGCCGCGGCCGGACGACGTCAGGTCATGAGCAAGAGCAGCGGCTCGTGTCGTCATGGCCTGGCATAGGGCGTCCTACCGGACGCCCTATGCCAGGCCATCCACGTGGTTCCGCTTCCAACGACGGCAGAAACCCCATCAACTTTCGAAAGGGCAATATTTTCAACATGTCGAGACGACAGCATGTATGTCGAGGGTGGATTTTGCCGCACGCGCGCGTGGATGGCCGGGACAAGCCCGGCCATGACGGCGAAAGCACGATCTCGGCCGGTTCGAGATGACCGTCATAAGCACCGCGTCGGCGGACAGCTTCATCGACCGGGAGGCCGAGCGCTACCCTTTCTATCTCGTGCATGGCCCCGACGAGGGACTGACGCATGAGCGGAGCAGGGCGATCGCCCGCAAAGTCTTTGGCGGCGACCAGGATCCCCTGAACCTTTTGCGTCTGGACGGAGACCTCGTCGCGCGCGAGCCCGGCGCGCTCGTCGACGAGGCCTATGCGATCTCGATGTTCGGCGGTCGTCGAGTGATCTGGATCGACGCGCAGAGGCAGGATCTTCTGCGGGCTGTGAGTCCGTTGTTCGCGAGGCCGCCGCACAACTGCACCGTCATCGTCAGAGCCGGGCAATTGAGGAAAGACAGCGCGCTTCGGCAGGCCTTCGAAAAATTGACCAACGGGGCGTCGGTCGAGTGCTATTCGGACGAACAGGCGAGCCTCGCGCGGCTGCTCGACAGCGAGGCCGAGGCGGCCCGGATCGCAATCGCTCCAGACGCCCGGACGGCGCTGTTGTCCTTGCTCGGGGCGGATCGAGAGACGACGAGAGGAGAGATCGCCAAACTGATGCTCTACGCGCTGGGGAAGGCGCGAATAGAGGTCGAGGACCTGGAAGCGATCGTGTCCGGGGCGGCGCCGTCCAAACTCGAGCGGGTCATCGATCGTTCGTTGGCCGGCGACCTTCGGGGCGCCGCTGCCTCGGCGGCCCAGTTCTTCAATGAGGAGGGCGGTGAGGGCGAGCAACTGATGGCTCGCCTGATTGCGCAGCTCATGCTCCTGCATCGATTGCGGCTGGAGATGGATCGATCGCAGCCGGCCGACGCTTCCCGTCTGCCCTCTTTTGTCAAATTGCCGCCCTCCGCCCGTCGGACGCTTTCCCGACAGTCCGAAGCGTGGACGTCCGAAGCGATCGCGCGACGGCTGCCCGCAATTCAGGCCGCAAGCGCCAATGTGCGCGCGCGGCCCCGCTTGACCAGGCTGTTGGCGACCCGAGTGCTCTGGGCTCTGGCGCAAAGCGCGGCCAAAGGCCACGGCCCGTCGACGTAGTGGCTCATTTCATCCTGTTCCAAAGCTCTCTGTCGTACCCGCGAAAGCGGGTATCCAGACTTGCCGCCCGCGGTGCGGTTGGCCTGGATTCCCGCATTCGCGGGAATGACAAGTTTACTTTGAATATGGTTCGGTACTCGTTCACTTTGATCGGGACAGACCACGCCCCGCGACGGCTGTCGGGGTGGGCAAGACCCTGGGCGCGAGTCGCGATTGGAATCACGGAGACGTTCAACGACTATCGGCTTTCGACGAGCTGAGGTTTCGGGACGGCAAGGCGGTCGGCCTTTGTATCGGGTGAGGCGTTTGCCGCAGTTGGCGTCGCGCGAGTATGATTGGCCGAGATATTCGCGGGGAGGGAGCGCGATGCGCAGCAAATTTGCCGTGGCGGCTGTCGCTCTGGCCTTGGTCGTGGCCGCGAGCCGGGTCATCGCCAATCCGGTCGGCGTGCCGCCCACGGCCAAGCCATTCGATGTGATCGAGGACAAGAAGATCAGCATCGAGCTGGGGACGCCGACCGCGCATGGCTGGCTCGTGCTGATTTGGGGCAGCTACAAGGTGGGCGATCAGGAGTTCCTGGCGAATGGCGCCGCCAAGGAGGGCGAGTTCAACCCTGGTGCCGGCGCCTGGGAGGGCGGCGGGCAGTGTTTCTTCCCCTCCGAGAACCAGGGCAACAAGGCGCATGAGTTTCTCAAGTCGATTCATGGCGGCCCGCCGATCACGCTGGGCTTGATTCCGCCCGCAGGCGCGCATGGCGCCGTTTATTACCGGGTCGACAATGCGCCATAAGCGAGGATGCCGAGGGCTCAAAAAAACCGCTTGACCTTGACGTGGCCCCGCGTGCGTCGCCGAGATAGGCGAGAAGCAGCAGGATTATGGGGCGGTCCGTGGCCGTGTCAGGCGGCGGCCGGCTTGAACGTCAACGCCAGGCCGTTCATGCAGTAGCGCAGGCCTGTCGGCGGCGGCCCGTCGTTGAATACATGGCCGAGGTGCCCGCCGCAGCGACTGCATGACACGGCCGTGCGTTCCATACCGTAACTGTGGTCCTCCGCCTCCAGCACGGCGCCGTCGAGCGGTTTCCAAAAGCTCGGCCACCCCGTGCCGCTATCGAATTTCGTGTCGGAGGCAAAGAGGTTGCGATCGCAGCCCGCGCAGGCGAACACGCCTTTGCGATGTTCTTCGAGCAACGGGCTGGTGAACGGCCGCTCGGTTCCCGCCTGACGCAGGACGGCAAACTGGTTCGTCGTTAGGAATTTTCGCCACTCGGCTTCGGTGTGGGCGACTTCAAACGTCTCCGCTGCGGCCTGCTTCGAGCCGACGAAGGCCCAAGCGAGAGCGCAAGTAGGCATGAAAGCGATGAACTTGCGGCGATCGAACATGGCGTCGGGCTCCCGGGTTGCGACGATCCTTCGCAGGCCGCGGAGGGAATGTTACGTGGCTGACCGCAATCGGCGGCGCAGCAGACGAAGCGGCCCGGACAAGGCTCGTGAATTTGCACGGTCAACACTTGTCGCCCCGGGTTGCGATGTCCGCGTCGCGCCCGACCCAGGAGACCGCAGCGACGACGATGATCGCCGCTGCATGTCGCTGAAACCTCAGGCGTTGATGATCTGAAGCTGCGTGAACTCCGCGAGGCCCCGCCTGTCCGTTGGGGGATTACGGTGACACTTGCATATTTCTCTCAATATTGTAAAGTTCCCGGTCTCTCTCCTAACCGCTGGAGCGGTCCATGGCGCGGATCGGCCGGTTCGTCGTTCCGGAACTTCCCCATCACGCGACTCAGCGCGGCAATCGGCGCGAGCGGGTGTTCTTCTCCGACGCGGACTACGAACTCTACCGCGACCTCCTGCGCGAGGCCTGCGCACGGGAGGGGGTCGCGGTGTGGAGCTATTGCCTGATGCCCAACCACGTGCATCTCATCCTGACGCCCAAAACGCCCGAGGGGCTCGGCCGGGCGCTCGGCAAGGCCCATCGGCGCTATTCCGGCTTCGTCAACGCGCGCAACCGCGTGACCGGCCACCTCTTCCAGGCGCGCTTTTCCTCG
>Ga0074044_10005789_pt1 | contig 10004 bp, 14 predicted proteins | sample BogForMeECP23OM1_FD_94443 | JGI IMG/M metagenome (GOLD analysis project Ga0074044, IMG submission 94443) | Bog forest soil microbial communities from Calvert Island, British Columbia, Canada - Bog Forest MetaG ECP23OM1 | ecosystem: Environmental > Terrestrial > Soil > Wetlands ... | reverse complement strand
CTGATGGAGACGCTGAAGAAATACGGCAAGGGAGCGGTGATCATCTGGGCCACCAGCACCCCGCGCCGCAACCCATCGAACCCCACTCAACTCGCCGTCGATAATGGAAGAGTGCAGGAACGGAATCGGATCGCCATCGAATACATGACCCAGCATGGCATTGCGGTCGATGATTTGTACAACTTGGTCGCCGACCATCCCGAGTACTATAACCTTCCCCAAGACAGCACCCACTTTAATCCCCAGGGCCAGGCCGTCGAGGGCAAGCAAGTCAGTGAAATCATCCTCCGAAGTTTGACGAGCAAATCTGCCGCCGGCAAGGGTCAATAATAGGATTTGGAAAACCTTGCAGCATGTGGCTCGCTACGTCTTCAGTCCGGTTAAATCCACTTCCAGGCGTTTGTCCTCCTTAATCAAATCATCCATGGTCAGACGGATCCGCCGGCTGGCGGCCTCACGGCCGAGGATGCAAGCCAGAGCGCTGTCCACTGCGCGCCTCACCGTGGGGTTTTCAGAACGCCCCTGGGTTACGTTTTCGTAGAATGTCGCGATGTTACGCACGATGCCCTCCTGGTAAAGGTTTCCCACCTGGCCGCTGTATTCCCCGGGGCCATTGCGAAGGGATGCCTTGCCCCAATAGCTGATCAGGGCATTGCCGGTGGTGCCGTACACGTGACAGTCCAAGGTGCCGTCCGTCGCGTCGGGCATCGCCTGACCGAAGTGATTGTGGACGGTGCCGTCGGCGTAGTCGTAGATCACCGAGCAGACGCCGTGCGCATCCCCATGGGCGTTGGGGCGGGCAACTGCGCAGGAGCCGGTCGCGGCCACCGGCCGCTCGCCCATCGCCCAGAGCGCGGCATCCACCGCGTGGATATCGAAATTGCCGATGTAATCGCACCCCAAGGCAATGTCATTTACCCAGATCAGCTTTTGGAGGCGACTCTCCAAATTGGCGGTCTTCGGTGGATCGCTCGAGCCGTGCGCCACTCCCACGGTGGCCAACTGCACGATCTTACCCACCTCGCCATTCTGGATGCGCTTGACCACTTCGATGTTTACGGGATCGGTGGGAATCTGGTAGTCGACAGAGAAGCACCGGCCTTTTTCCTGGGCGAGTTTGGCCGCCTCGGCAATTTGCAGGCACCCGGGCACATCCGCCGCAACAGGCTTCGCCATGTAAACGTGGCGACCGGCTTGCACCGCCGCCGTGGCTTGATCCGGCATGAAGGCAGGAATGTTCTCGAGGACAACCACCTCGGCACCACTGTCAATCAACTTCTGGTAACCCGAGAGGCCCGAGAAACGCCGCGACTTATCCACGCCCAGCGCATCGCCCGCCGCGTCCGCTACCGCCGGGAAGTAATCTGCCACGGCCCATAGTTCAAAGCCGCCGTGCTTTTTGAAAAAGCTTCCGATCAGACTGCCGCGCCCGCCACAGCCTACCAGTCCGGCTTTGATCTTGGCTTGCGGGCTTGCCGATGCCGTGGTCTGCGGAAGGGGGGAATTTCCCAACATTAAACTCGCACCGGCTGCCACGGTTCCGGTTACAAATCGGCGTCGGGAAACCGCGCCGGGAAAGCCCAGGGATGAAAAATGGGTGTTCATGAAAAACTCCTTTCCCGCCCCCGGGGCCGGTCATGGGAAGCCAGCCTCGAGTCGGAATGCTGCGGGTGCGCGCATTGTACACCTGATCGGGCCAAGTGGTTAAAGCCGTCTTCACTGGGAAGTGGGCGAGTCGCCTGCTTGAATCCCGGTGGGGTGGCGGCATATGATGGGCGCGGCTTGTAGCCGCGAATACGCAGGCTTAATCCATTTTCACAAGGAGTCCCACGCATGCATTCAGATTATAAGTTTTTGCCTCAACGCCGGAAGTTCATTTCGTCGCCGCTCACGCTGGGCCTGGCCTCAGCGGGAGTCCTGGGCTTAGCCTCAGCCCGCGCTGACGCCGCCCCGCGACCCACGGAAAGCGGGCTCGCTTATCCCGAAGAAATCTCACTGGCCCTGCTGCGTGACTACCAAACCGCCAAGGCTTCGAGCTATGACCGCACCGGCGGGAATGCCGATGCTTTCCCCATCGAACCGGGCGCCACGCAGGTCCTGATGGATGCCCAAGGCCCCGGGATGGTCAGCCACATCTGGTTCACCATTTCCGCCCAAGATCCGCGACACTTGAAGAAGCTGATCTTGCGCATGTACTGGGATGGAGAATCCGAGCCGAGTGTCGAGGCCCCGGTGGGCGATTTCTTTGGATTAAACCTGGGCGAATATTTCATGTATCAATCCGCGCTGCTCACCGTAGCTGCGGTCAAGGCGCTGAATGCTTATTTCCCCATGCCATTTCGGAAGTCGGCGCTGATCACGGTGACCAACGAATGCGAAAAGCGGGTCGGCGCCTATTATTCCAACATCGACTACCAAATCCTCTCGCGCCTGCCGGAAAACATCGGCTATTTCCACGCACAATATCGCCAGACAGCGCCCTGCCCGGGCTGGTCGACGGCGGTGGACAAAAACCTCGATGGGAAGAACAACTACGTGTTCATGGAAGCCACGGGGCGCGGACACCTGGTGGGCGTCACCCAGGGCATCGTCTTGAACCAGGACGGCTGGTGGGGCGAAGGCGACGACATGTTGTTTGTGGACGGAAGCGCCCTGCCCGTCACCAATGGAACCGGCTCGGAGGACTATTACAACGGCGCCTGGGGTTTCGAGGGCAAGCAGTTCGATTACCAGCACGTTGGTGTTCCTTATGTCGTGAACCCCTTTGCAATCGGGGGCAGATGGTGCGTGTACCGCTGGCACATTGACAGCCCCCTGAATTTCCAAAAGTCCATCCGCATGACGATCGAGCATGGAACCGGCAACAATCGGTCAGACAACTTCTATTCCGTGGCCTACTGGTATCAGACCGAGCCGCACGCGAAGTTTCCCACGCTGCCCCCCGTGGCGGACCGCCTGCCGCGCGTCTTCGCGGTTCCGAACGGCGCAGAGCCGGTGAAGTAGGCGGAAGCAGGCAACTCGCGCAGAGGGCGAAAAGAATAGGGTCGTTTATTCCGAATCTCAGCGCCTCTGCGTCTCTGCGCGAGTTTCATGGCCCGGAGTGATGCGACCCCTTCAGGGTTGGGGAACGATTGTCGCGCCTTCCGCTTTCCCTCCGACTTCATGTTCCGCCTCACCCGCAAGGAGAAGCAGGAGGTGGTCACAAATTGTGACCACCTCGGCAACTTGAAATGCTGCGCGGCCATGCCCTGAGCAGGATGCGCGCCGTGGCCCTAGCGGGCTCAGCGTGATTCTGGCTCCCAGCGAAAATCCGGCCGGGTCGCCTCGATGAAAGGGACGACTTCGGTACGAGCGTCCAGCCGAAATCGTTCCCCCCCTGGGTACACAACCCAGCGTCCCCGCACCTTCAGATCGTCGCAGGCGATATGAAATCCCTTGCTCGGCTGCGGATGGCTGACCGATCGTTTGATCTCTACGGCGTGCCGATTCCCGGACGCGAAGTCCAAGACCAAATCAATCTCCGCGCCCGCGGAGCTGCGGTAGAACCATGCGGGAGTGCGGGGGGGCGCTTGCGACAGCAAGTTTTCGATCACGAAGCCCTCCCAACTTGGCCCCGCCACGGGATGACCCAACAATTCCTCCTGGTCGCGAATGCCCAGCAGTGCATGCACCAGGCCACTGTCGCGCACATAGACTTTGGGTGAGCGCACCAGGCGCTTTTTGAGATTTCCTGCCCAGGGCTGCAAGCGGCGCACCACGAGGAGGTCGGCTAGAACATCCAGGTAGCGCGCCACGGTGTGGCCGCTGATGCCGAGGCCGGAGGCCAAGGGCGCCGCGTGAAAGAGTTGCCCTTGCCCATGCGCCAACATTTGCCAAAAGCGATTCAGTGTTTCGGCCGGGATGCGGGGCCCCAACATCGGAATGTCGCGCTCCAGGTACGTCTGAATAAACGCTCGCCGCCAATCCAGGCTGGCAGCGTCGCTGCGCGCCAGGAAGCTATCGGGGAACCCGCCCCGTACCCAGAGCCGGTCAGCCGCCGCGCTGTGGTTCTTGACCACCTCGGGGGAGGTAAAGGGGGTGAGCTCCAGATAGGCAATGCGGCCCGCCAGGGATTCGGCGGACTGGCGAAGCAGGTCCATGGAGGCGGAGCCGAGCACCAGGAATTCGCCGACTTTGATCCCCTTCCGCCGCCGACGGTCGATCAGGCCCCGCAGGGCCTGAAAGATGCCGGGGGTGCGATGAATCTCGTCAAGAATGACCAGCTTGCTCTCATGGCTGGCCAAGTAGAGCTCCGGATCAGCCAGTTTGGCGCGGTCCGAGGGCAACTCCAGGTCGAGATACAGGGCGCGATCACCCTCCTCCTCCGCGAGGCTCGTGGCCAGGGTGGTTTTGCCGACCTGTCGTGGGCCGAGCAAGGCGACGGCAGGAAAAGCCTGCAAGGCCTCCCGGAGCCGGTTTGTAGCCAATCGAGGAACCACCTTGCAATTATGCCATTGCGTGGCATTTTTGCAAGGTTAATCCTGCGCTCGGGTTGGCCCACGAGAATGAAAGAACGCACCGATGAGGAGGGAATCAAGCGGGGCTGAGCAGTCGCCGCTTCGGTCCTTGCTCGTCACTGGCCACTCGTCACTCGCCTTCTTCCGCCTTCGGCCTTTGCACGTCACTCATCACTCGTCACTTGGCACTGCTTTTAGCCCGGCTCTTAATTTCAAATTTTCTCATTTCCATCGGAGGGCACGAAAAGCCGCGGAACTACAAAACAGGTCCGCGCTACGCTTGCTGACCGTGGCTAGGTGCTCCGCTAATTGTGCGTTGCTGGTCTGAATCATAGTTACTCACGCTTTTTCTCCCGGCCAAGATTCGCCAGAAGCGACCTTCTGTTCAAAAAACCTTACCGCTGCCCTTAGTTTCGCTAAGCTGAGTTTTCCTTCACCCAATTGCTTTTTAGCCTCTTCCAGCGCGGCCACCCAAGAGTGTGAATCTTGTATAACTTTTTGTGAAAGATTTTGCTTGACTTTTGTGAAACTCATGATTTATACTCCATTGTATGAGCGATGACACTCACAAGATGTACGAAGACGCTAAACGCGAACTGAACGGACTGCTTAAGCAGCAGGAAGAGATTAAGCAGAAGATAGCGAACTGGGCACCCGTCGTCGAGCATTTGGCTATTCTGTGTGATGAGCCTATAAGCGACGAGATTTCCAGTCTGGCCAGTCAGGCTGGCCACGATCTCGGATTGAGCGACGCTATTCGCTGGGTATTTGAGAACTCTCCCCTGGCCTCTTTGACGGCTATTGGTGTACGCGATGGCCTTGCTTCTATTGGCTATAATCTCAAAAAGTACGCCAGCGTGATGCCCCCGATTCACAACACCCTGAAGAGGATGAAAGATGCTGGAGAAATTGAAGAAGCCGAAAGTTTCATGGGCACTAAAAAGGGTTACAGGCTGAAACAAGCACGGAAGGAATAAGAAGAAAGCCCCGCCCTCAGTTGACGCTGAGAACGGGGCCAAACTCAGCACGCGGGGTAAGCCGTATGCCGAATCTCTCAACTGCATTATCGGCTTGCTACCGCAGAAAGGCAAGCCGAAATGGTCTGTCATAACTGCAATTCCCGCTGCAAGAAGTTTGGACGCCACCGCAACGGCCTGCAACGCTTTCGCTGTAAGCAATGCCGCAAGACCTTCACCGAAGATCACGCCACGCCGCTGGGCGGCATGTACATGCGCCTGGATGACGCGGCTAAGGTCATAGAGCTTCTGGCCGAAGGATGCAGCGTGAGCACGGTCGAGCGATTCACGGGCATTCACCACACCACCATTCTGTCTTTGCTCACTCTGATGGGCGACAAGTGCGAAAGCCTCTTGGAAAGCCGGATTAACCGTCTCCCGGTTTCTGATGTCGAGGTTGACGAAGTTTGGGGGTACGTCGGCTGCAAAGAGCGCCGGAATGTGAACGGCGACCCGATGCGCGGGGATGCCTACTGCTACATCGGCGTCGAGCGTAACACCAAGCTCGTCCTGGCGTGGCACCTTGGAAGGCGCACCGGGCGAGATACCTTGGCCTTTACGGAAAAGCTGGAGGGCGCCACGGCGGGCAACTTCCAGATCACCACCGATGGCTTTAAGCCCTACTTTGACGCCATCCATACTTGCCTTGGCACCCGCGTCGATTACGGCCAGCTTATCAAGACCTTTGCGGCGTCCACCGACGAAGAACACCGGTATTCGCCACCACAGGTGGTGGATACCACGATTAAGCCTATGTGGGGTCAACCCGACCCCCACCGAATTTGTACCTCTCACGTCGAGCGCCAGAACCTCTCCATTCGCATGGGAATGCGGCGCATGACCCGCTTGACCAACGCTTTTAGCAAGAAGTGGGTAAACCTCAAGGCCGCCTATGCCGTGTGGTTTGCGTTCTATAACTTCTGCCGTGTGCATATGACTCTTCGTTGCACTCCCGCGATGGCTGCCGGTATCACTGACCATATCTGGTCGGTCAGAGAGCTTGTCGAGGCCGTCGCATGATGGACTTCGCCTGTTGGCCCGTTTGGGCTAATCCGCCACCATGGGAGTTAGGTAACGGGATATTTCCGTCGAAACACCTTTCGACATTGCTTCAAGCTCTTCTCTCTCGTTTTTCTCAATTTTCCTGATGCCACTATTAAAGCACTGGGCAATCTCAAGCCCCTCTATCCCCCAAGGGTTGATTTTCCCACCTTCTAAAATCACATGCGCTATAAGTGGAGTTAGTCTTTTGATGGGCCATTTTTCTGACTCCCGATAAAACCGCTCCAGAAAATAAATGGCTGGATTCGCAAAATGTCCCGTAATCACCTTCCCGTAATATGCACAACAAGCCGACTTTTCCTGCACATGAATACGGTATATTTTCTCTAAATCGGTGGCCCTAACAAGGATCACATCGCCAATGTTATGCGGAACTCCAAGCCGCTGACATTCTTCTTGATAAACCCTGTCGGAATGGGCCTCGATTCCAATTAGATTACAAAGTTCGCTGTCGGAAAGATTTACAATTTCGCTGGCCAACCGCTTTGCTGGGTCTTCGCCACTCCAAGCGGCCATCACGGTTAGGTCTTTGTTATAGAAGATTTTGTTGGTCAAGTGACCAGAGGCCACCCCTTCTCCCTCAGCCACAGTGACCACATTCCTTTGGTCACTTCCTAACACTATCCCATCAGTTCCAATCATTGCGACCTGAAGTGTCACAGGAACCTCCTCGTCTTTTCTTCGAGGAGGATAGTGTAATGCTTCAGGTCTCGCTGGGGCAGGGGAAAGGCGGGCGGAGGTCTCGCGCATTCACTCACGCCCCATAGAGGGTGTGAGGACTATTCTTCACGAATGCGCTAGAATCGGCCGAGGAATGTGCGTTATGAGCTTTGAATTCACCTGCCACAATTGTGGATCGAAGAACGTCAAAGGTTCTCCCGAGCCGAAAATACTCCACGATTATTGTGGTGCCGTCTGTCTCGATTGTGGAGTTACGGTCACAGATGATGACATCAAGGCCGACATGGTCAAGCTGACGGAGAAGTTCGGGCGGGAAGGTTTCTGGACCTTCTGGAAAGAGCGGGTAAAGTAATCCCGCAAGCTCTTTCCATTGTTCTTTAACCTTACTTCCGTCAAGCACCAGCCGAAAAGCAGGGGCTTTTCCCGGCAACGCACTCTTAGCGCAGTACCCGTGGCTAGGCGGTCTTGCGCTAGCGTCAAGGCTGACATATAGTAAGAGGAGAGAGGAAGCGATGAGCGTCACCCTGAATCTCAAGCCGGAAGTCGAAGCAGATCTCTTAGCGCGGGCACGGGCCAGCGGCATGCCCCTGGAGCAATACCTCCTCTCCCTCGTTGACAGCGCCGCCCGACCAATCGCACGGAACGCGGCCGACGCCGGACAGCCGACGCGAGTGGAAGCGGTTCGCCGCATGGTCGAATTCGGGGAGAAACATCACCTCAGCTTAGGCGAGCCGATTACCCGCAAGCTGCTGCATGAAGGACACCGCTTCTGATGGCGGCCTTCGTCTTAGACGCCTCCGTTGCCATTTCATGGTGTTTTCCAGGCGATCCTGATACGCCTTATAACCTTGGCGGGGGGGCAGAATGAAGCCACTCCGGGTGTACGTAGACACATCCGTGTTCGGCGGGAGCTTTGACGCCGAGTTCGCCATCGAATCGGGGCGTTTCTTCGACCTCGTGCGCGGCGGGCAGGTCAAGATACTGGTAAGCGAGGTCGTGGTGCGGGAATTGGCCAACGCCCCCGTCCGAGTGCGCGAGTTGTTAAGATCGCTGCCGGTGGGCTCTGTGGAGCAAGTGCGCCTGACGCGCGACGTGATTGATCTCCGCGACGCTTACCTGGGGGCAGGGATTCTCGATCCCCAATCGACGGACGACGCCACTCACGTTGCCGCCGCCACCGTCGCCCGAGCGGACGCCATTGTTTCCTGGAATTTCAAACATATCGTGCGGATCGACAAGATGCGGGCTTATAATCAAGTGAATCTTCAGTCAGGCTTCGGCCTGCTGTCGATTGTTTCGCCGCAGGAGGTACGCTTCGATGAAGCGCCGTAGGCCGGAAAAAAACTTCGACTGTATCGAATTCAAGCGCCAGGCGCAGGCGGAGATTTACCAAGAGATCAAAGGCCTCTCGCCCGAAGAGGAAATCGAATATTTCCGCCGCCAAGTTGCCGCCGGTCCTTTCGGCAAGTTGTGGAAGGCCCTCGAAAATCGCGCGCGGGCCGCGGACGGCCGCGAGCCTTCATCTGCGGAGATGGCAAGCCATCAGCTAACCAGGAAGTAGGGGTAGGGCTTGCCCTACCCTCCGACCCAATGGCCCAGCGAGAAGGGGGGCGGCAAGCCGCCCCAACGCACCCTTGCCACTTGGCCTCTGGTTTTCGATTGCTTCCCACTCGCCATGGTCCGCCAGTTCTCAGCTATCAGTTCTCAGTTTTTACCTACTGCCTTCTGACTCCTCCCTTCTGGCTTTCAATTGCTTGTCTCTCGTCAATGCTTTCTTCCGCCTTCGGCCTGCTCGTCACTGGCCACTCGTCACTCGTCACTGCCTTTTCCGCGGCCCTTAATTTCCAACTTTTTCATTTCCATGGGAAGGCACAAAAAGCCGCGGGCCAACAACATTTCCGCGCTGTGCCCACTTTTCAAGGTGCGGAAGAACGTGTATCACCATTTTGGTGTATAATGGTGCCATGCCTGCACCTCACAAAGTCGTTCGCCAGACCGTGGGCCTTCCGGCCGATACGGCGCGCCAAGTCCGCAGCCTCGCGAAGCAACGACGCCTTAGCGCCAACCGGATCATCGTGGAGCTGGTGGAAGAAGGGATCGAGGCCCAAAAGCGCAAACAAAAAGAGTTCTTCGATCTCGCCGAGCGTTTCCGCGCGGCCACCGACCCTAAAGATGTTGCTCGCCTCGGAGATGATCTGGGCCGCATGGTTTTTGGCCACTGATGCCCCACCTGGAAACTTGGCAAAAACTCCCGCCCGCAATCCGCCAACACCTGATCGACAGGATGCGAGATCGCAGCATCAGCATTGTTGACCTCAATAAGCTTCGGATTTGGGTTGAATCGCATCCGCTTGTTCCCGAGGGCGAGTGGTACAAGGATTTTGGGTCTTTCAAAATTTGCGGTGAGGGACCGTATCCGAAAACATTCCTGCTTTCCGGTCAGCCCGCCAAGGGCGAAAGCGCGTGAGCGCAGGGAGGCAGAGCCGCAAACCAACGTGTTTTATGGGGCGGAGTTCGATGTGGGTGTCTTTCATGCGGGCGAAGCCCGCCTTGGAGTGCGGTAGCAGCAGCTACCGCCTTTGCTTTATACCGAAATCGCGCCAGAGGTAGAGCGAGAAAGGCGGTAGCTGCTGCTACCGCACTCCAAGGCGCTTCGCGCAGGCTCCAACCTTGACTTGCTTTATTGACGTTGCACCGGAGGTGTAGAATACAGATAGGAGCGATTGAGTATGCAGACGGTCAAGGACCT
>Ga0074044_10005788_pt1 | contig 10005 bp, 8 predicted proteins | sample BogForMeECP23OM1_FD_94443 | JGI IMG/M metagenome (GOLD analysis project Ga0074044, IMG submission 94443) | Bog forest soil microbial communities from Calvert Island, British Columbia, Canada - Bog Forest MetaG ECP23OM1 | ecosystem: Environmental > Terrestrial > Soil > Wetlands ... | reverse complement strand
GGACTTTCTGGTGGGCTCCGTGGACAACATCTCGGCGATGGAGTTCAAACGCTACGACAGTTCCTGCTATCAAGCGGCTCGGGATGCTTCCGCATGGGGCAAGCCGGATCCGTCTCTCGAAGATACAGTCAATGGCATCCTGCGATTCATGCAGCGAAAGGGAATCATCTCGGTTGCGGCTCGTGAGTTCAACGCCGTGGGTAACTCGCGGTAGCGTGTATCCTTACCACACAATAAAATAATGCGAACCCGTCCGCACCGGGTTAGTCGGAGACAGAGTCTTCAAATTTCAAATGAAGATTGACCCGGAAGTCCGAACCGGCCGCCGCGCGCGGGATGTGAGTCTCCTTAACGGTAACGATCTTGCGTGACATTATGAATCTCGCACTTCTGCGCCGTTTCTGGCCGGCCGGGGTAATCCTGGTGGCCGTCCTTGCGCTTCTGCCATTTTCCTTTCACGCCGAGCAGCATCTTGAGACCGCAACGCGCATCGAAGGTAGCGAGGCGGCAAGTGTCGCGCAGGAGTTGGCCACTCGCTTTCATTCGCCATTCGTTGACCGCGTGGTCCTGGTGGTTCAGGGAATCCCCCCTGCCGATTCGGCAGAGGGCGAGCAAGCGTTGGCAACAATTGAAGAGAGACTAAGAGAGGAACCCGGCGTGTCCGGAGTCGTTTCCTATCTTGACTTTCACGATCCGATTTTCCTGGGCCGAGGAGGAGGAACTTTTGTTCTGGTGGGACTCGCTTCGACCGAGGGTCCCGTGGAATCGCTCGTCCCTAAGCTTCATGAGCTGGAGAACTCTCTTCAAAACCAATTGCGGGGCCGTTATCCGGCGGTGAGGCTCGAACTGACGGGAGAGACGCCACTTAATTTCGACATTCGGAAAGCTAGCGCCGACGACGTACACTACGCCGAAAGTCTCGCGATTCCTGCCACACTCGCACTTCTGCTGGTGGCTTTCGGAAGCTTGGTGGCGGCCCTGATTCCAGTAGCCATTGGTCAGCTTGCCATCGCGACCGCTCTGGCGATTGCAGGATTCCTGGCTCTGCATTGGCACTTGTCCATTCTGGTTCAGAATTTGGCCACGATGCTTGGTCTAGGCTTGGGAATTGACTACGCACTCCTCATGGTCAGCCGCTTCCGGGAAGCGATTGCTGCCGAGCAAAACGGACTCAAAGCCTCGGTCATCGCGGCACGTCAGGCAGGTCAGACCCTCCTGATTTCAGCCTCGACTGTGGCCATCGGATTTCTAGCTCTCTTGACCGTCCCCATCAGCGAAGTCCGTTCCATCGGTGTGGCTGGAGTCCTGGTGGCGGGAACGAGTGTGCTCCTGGCAAACACCCTCGTTCCGGCACTGCTGGCAGCTCTCGGTCCGCGCATTAATGCTGGCCGGTTGCCCTTTATCGCAAGTTTCGATGAGCGTCGGGCAGCACACACGGCCAACCGCTGGAGGCGATGGGGGAAGGTGATTGTCGTCCATCCCTGGCTTGCCATCTTTCTGGCGGGCACCCCTTTGCTTCTGCTCGCCTCGCAGGCTGCGCGGCTTGATACCAACGTCCCCAGAGGGGATTGGCTTCCGCCAGCGGCGGAATCGGTTCGCGCGCTTCACACCCTTGAACAAATGAATCGGGCCGGCATTGTTTACTCGTTGCGCGCGATTCTCGACCTTCCGACGGATTCCATTGCGCAAACCGACTCGGGGTGGAATGCACTCGATCGTTTCAGCAAGCGGCTCGCGAGCGACCCTCGTTCCGACCGCGTGATCTCCCTCACAACGATAGCGGAAAGTGACCGGTCTGGCCTCGACAACCTCTCGCGTGAGACACGTCGAGCGTTCCTGAGTCGGGACGGGCGGGCAGCGCTGCTTGAAGTGTTACCCGCGGCTTCCGTCTCCCTGAACGATCAGGTCAACTGGGTGCGGGAGCTGCGGAAGGCCGACGTGGCAGTTCTCACGGGAATACCCGGCGCCACGCTGCGCATTGGAGGCATCCCGGCGCTAACTGCCGACTATCAAACGATTGTCAGGGACCGGTTCGCTTCAGTAATGGCGCTGGTGGTGGGAGGGACGCTTATGGCGCTTCTTGGCGGGTTCCGATCGCTTTTTGCCGCGGTAAAGGCCATTGCTCTGAACTTGCTCTCGGTTGCGGCCTCCTTTGGAGCATTGGTTCTGGTGTTTCAGGACGGACACGGAAGTAGATTCCTGGGAGTCCCTGAGGGAACAGGCAGCATATTTCCCATTGTGCCAATTGTCGCCTTTGCCATCGTCTTCGGACTGAGCATGGATTACGAAGTGTTCTTGGTCGCCCGAGTCCTCGAAGAGAGGAGGAGCGGGCTGAGTGAATTGGAGGCAATCCCCGAGGGGCTAGCCAGAACCGCAGGACTGATTACGAGCGCCGCCGCGATCATGATTGTGGTATTCGCGGCGTTCACCTTCGGGAACTTCCTGGTGGTTAAGATGCTCGGATTTACGCTGGCGGTAGCCGTGTTGATTGACGCAACACTGGTTCGCATTGTAATTGGACCTGCGCTTCTTCGTGTTGCAGGTGATTGGAACTGGTGGCCTGGAGGACTCACCGCCGCACGCAGTGCACCGGTGATAGCCAGCGGCGAATGATGCAAATCGATACGCGCAGCTCAACGCATTTCGAATCCGTCGGTTTGGGGCGGGCCGGAGTTGAAGCGCTGGGCCAAGCTCGGTCGGCACTCCGGGGCTGGATTTTCTCTCGCATGAACCGCCCGCTCACCAACACGATCCTGCTCATTGTTCCTCTTTTTGTTTTTCTTATTGTCCAAACCGCGGCCGGTCAAACCCACTCCACCGTGCGCCATTACAAGATACCTGTCGATGACACGCCTCCAGAGATTGCGCAGGCGGAAGATGCCATCCAGAAAAACGACTTCCGCGGCGCGGAAACGCTGCTGAAGAAGGCTCTCGACAAGGATCCCAAGAATTATCAGGCATGGTTTGACCTGGGATTTGTTCTCAATCGCCTGGACCGCATTGAGGAGTCGATCCACGCCTACCGGCAGTCGGTCGCGGCCAAGCCCGACGTGTTTGAGACGAACCTGAACCTGGGCTTGATGCTGGCCCGCTTAAACAGCCCCGAGGCTGAGCGTTTTCTGCGCGCGGCCACGACGCTCAAGCCCACGGCGCATTCTACAAATGATCACGCTGCAAGAGATCCCAGCGCGGACGATCTCGTCGCAGAAGGTCAAGCCCGCGCCTGGCTCGCACTCGCACATCTGTTGGAAAGTACTAAGCCGGCAGACGCATTCCAGGCATACCGCAAAGCCGCCGAGCTCACGCCGAAAGATCCCGAGCCTCATCTCTCTGCTGGGCTGCTGCACGAGCGACAGAAGGAATTCTCGGACGCCGAGGCGGAATACAAACAAGTCCTGACACTTGATCCACACTCGACAGACGCCGCCATCGGCCTGACCAACATCTATATGAAGTCGGGCCGGCTGAGCGACGCCGAGCCTCTGTTGCGGCGGCTGGCGGCTGAGCGGCCCGATGACGCCGGCATTCATCTCCAACTGGGGCGCGTACACGCCGCACAAGGGAAGAAAGACGACGCCATCGCGGAAATCCAGACTGGCGTGAAACTTGCCCCTGCGGACTCAGATGCGCAACGCGATCTTGCCGACCTTTATGCGAGTGCCGGGAAGAATGATCTCGCGGAAGCCGCATATCGCGCCTTGGTCACTGCCCATCCGAATGATGCCGAATTGCATCGCGGACTGGGAAAGGCGCTGCTGCTCCAGAAGAAGTTCCCGGAAGCCGAACAGGAGTTTCTGGTTGCGGTCCGATTGAAGCGGGATTGGCCCGATGTCTACGTTGACCTGGCCTTTGCGGCAAGCGAGAACAAGAACTACGAACTCACGGTCAGAGCCATCAATGGGCGCGCCATGTTAAATGCGGAGATGCCCGCGATCTGTTTTTTTCTTCGGGCGTCCGCTTATGACCACCTGCGTGACTACAAACTGGCCGCGGTCGATTATCATCACTTTCTAGACGCTGCTAACGGGAAGTACCCTGATCAGGAGTGGCAGGCTACCCATCGCCTGATCGCCATTGAACCGAAGAAGCGTTGACTGCCATGCGACGAGTTGCTTTCACCGTTCTCCTCATCGTGCTCTGCTTCGCCTACGGCGCGGCCAAAGACGAAACTGTAGCGGCACTCAAAGCGCGCTTCGAAAGTGCTCATCCCGAGGATCGTCCCGACCTGGGCATGCGGATCGCACAACAACAGCTTCACAATGCGGACAAACTCTACGGCGCAGGCAACGTTGAACAGGCGGGCGCAGCCGTCGATGACATCGTCACCTACTCTGAGAAAACCCGCGACGCCGCGATACAAACCAGGAAACATCTTAAGAATGTCGAGATCGATGTGCGAAAAATAGCGGAGAAGTTGCGTGACATCAAGCGCACTCTCGCCTTTGAAGACCAGGCTCCAGTGGAACAAGCCGTGCGCCGGCTCGAAGACGTCCGCTCCACGCTCCTAAAGGAAATGTTCGCTAAGGAAACCAAGAAGGGAAACAAATGAAACGGAGCAACGCCTGGTTCTGGCACCGGGACTGGCGCTGGCGCAACGCGTTCAGCCTGGCGCTGTTGCTCGTGTTCCCGCTCGTCGCTTCGTCTTGGTCTCCGCTTTGGGCCCAGAGCCGGCGCGATCCGCTGAATCCGCTGGAGATCGACCAGCTCCGCGACGCCATGCTCTACCCCGAAGAGCGCCTAAAGCTTTACGTGAAGTTTTCACGGGATCGCATGACTAAGCTTGAGCAGATGCGCAGCGACCCAAAGACGACCGAGCGCGGACGCCAGACCCATGACATGTTGGAAGATTTCCTCGCCGTCTATGATGAACTGAACGACAACATCGAAATGTATGTCGGGCGCAAGGACGATATCCGCAAGCCGCTGAAAGTTATCATCGAAGCCGACGTCGAATTTCAGGCAAAGCTGCGCGCCCTCAAGGACGCCGCGAACACCAATGCCACCGAGGCAAAGCAGTATGAATTCCTGCTGACCGATGCGCTCGACACCGTCGACTCCAGCGTCGACGACCACCGCAAAACCGTCGCCGAAGTTGAGGAGTACATGAAGAAGAAAAAGAAGAAATAGGGCAGCGGCGGCTGCGGCAACCCGGGTTAGTCAAAGCTGATAGCTGAGAGCTGACGGCTGATAGCTGCCTCTGCTACTCTTTGCTCAACGTGTCTCCAAAGCTCGCCGAAATCTTTCACGAAGCCTATTGCGAACTTCGACCCCGCACGCCCGCACCGGCCCTGCACGTGCGTTTCTATCCGTTTGTTTCCATCAACAACACCATCCGCATGCGCCAGGGGGAACTCTATATCCGGCTTTCCGACCTTCTTGAAGGCGCTCCAGAACCGGTGCTGCACTCGATTGCGCACATCCTGCTCGCCAAGCTCTATCGCCAGCCCGTTGATCGCACCAACAACACCCGTTATCGCCGCTATGTTGCCGGCCACGACGTGGCCGCCAAGGCGCGGCTCGTGCGGCAGATGCGCGGACGCAAACACATCCGCTCCGCTCGCGGACATCACTACCATCTTGAAGAAATCTTCGACGACCTCAACCGGCGGTTCTTTCACGGACTCATGGGACGTCCGCAACTTACCTGGAGCCAGAACCACGCTCGCAGCAGTCTTGGCCACTATGACCCGGCGCACAACGCCATCGTTATCAGCCGCGTCTTCGACCACCCGGGCGTGCCGCGCTACGCGGTTGAATACATTCTGTTTCACGAGATGCTGCATTTGAAGCATCCGGTCAGACTGAACGGCAGCCGGCGCTGCGTGCATTCGCGCGAGTTTCGCGCCGAAGAAAGCCTTTTTCCAGAGCTACCGCAGGCGCGCAAGTTTCTGCGCATGGTCTAGTGGAACGCCCCTCCCGACGGGCGGGGCAGCCGACACTCCACGAACAAGCTAGGAACGCGAAGCGCCATTCAATGCGCCGTTTCCCCGTGTGATGCAAATCACAGCGATCCGTGATTCACTGCGTTGACCGCTCCCCACCTGAAACCGTATCCTATTGATATTGAAATTGAATTTCATTTTCAATTAGAAAGCGGCCTTTTTCAATGTTGCAGGCATTCATCATCACACTCCGCGAAGGCGTCGAAGCGGCGCTTATCGTCGGCATTACTTTGGCCTATCTGGCCAAGATCGGCCGCAACGATCTGCGCAAGTCCGTCTACGCCGCGCTGGCTGCAGCTTTTGCCGGATCGATCGGCGTGGCTGTGCTGCTCTCCCGTTTCAAGTTGAACGAGGATGTCTTCGAAGGCTGGGTCATGCTGGTCGCGGCCGTTTTCGTCGTCACCATGATCGTCTTCATGATGAAGACCGGGCGCAAGCTCAAAGGCGAGATCGAAAACAAGGTCGGCCTGTTCGCCCGTGGCGACGCATGGATTGGCCTCTTCATTTTTGTTTTTCTCATGGTGCTGCGCGAGGGTGCCGAAACCGTTCTGATCCTCTCCGCCGTTACGCTGAATTCGAGCGAACTGATGAGCTTCATCGGCACCGTGATGGGAATCGTCGTGGCCGTCCTGTTCGGCGTGATTTTCGTCAAGGGCAGCGTCAAGATCAATCTGCAGAAATTCTTCAAGGTCACGACCGCAATTCTTTTCCTGGTAGCTGGGCAGCTTGTGATTTCCGGCCTGCACGAGCTTTCCGAAAACGGCATGCTTCCCTCGTCTCGCCAGGAGATGGCGATCATTGGTCCCATCGTGCGCAACGATTTTTTCTTTTTCGTCACCATTCTTGTGCTGGCCGCACTGATGGTGCTGTTTGAAATGAAGAGCCACCAGTCGGTCGAGCTTCCGCCTGCCGGCGCTGCCCGCCGCAAAGCGCTTTGGACCGTCCGGCGCGAGCGCTTCTGGATGGCCTCGGTTTACATCTTTTCGTTCATCTTCATCGTGATGATCACCGCCAGCTTCATCTATGAGAAGAGCGCCAGCGCACTGTCGCCAGCCACGGAAGTCACGTTCGTCGACGGCAAAGTCTCCATCCCGCTGCAGCAGATTTACGATGGCGAACTGCACCGCTTTGAAGCTCAGGAAGGCGGAGTTGAAGTGCGTTTCTGGCTCTATCAGAAGCCCGACGGAAAAATCGCGACGCTCTTCGACGCGTGCGAAATCTGCGGGCCGGTCGGCTTCTATAAAGGAGCGCAGGGCGTGATCTGCAAAAACTGCGCCGCTCCCATTAATCCGCAGTCGGTCGGCATGACCGGTGGCTGCAATCCGATCCCGCTGAAGGCGCAGATCACCGACGACGCGGTTATTGTTTCCGAGGCCGACGTGGCGTCGGGCAGACGCTACTTCGAGCAGAAATAATGTTTCCTCGCATCGTCTACGAATCGTTTCGCCGCCAAGCGCGCCGCAAGCTGCTCGCGGGCACCGCGATTACGCTGGGCGTAGCGGTTGCCACCGCCATGATCGCCGTTGCCACCGCCATTGGCGACAAGATCAACCGCGAACTGCGCAGCTACGGCGCTAATCTGGTGGTTACTCCGCAGGAAGACACGCTCGACGTGGAAGTCGGCGGCATCAATCTGAAACCTCCAAGCGACGGCGCGTTCCTCAACGAGTCAGACCTCCCGAAGATTCGTGGTACGTTCTGGCACCACAACATTGTCGGCTTCTCGCCCATGCTCCCCGTGACCGTGAAACTCGGCAGCGGCAGCGGCGCGAGAGATGTCACGTTGCTTGGCACGTACTTCAATAAAGCGCTCAGCTTCGGGAAGGACGACTTCACTACCGGCGTGCGGATTACCGATCCATGGTGGAAAGTTTCGTGCGGTGATGGCAAGGAGTCTGCGAAGTGCAGATGGCCAGCGGACGATTCGCAGGATGTGTTGCTGGGCGAACGCCTGGCGGCCAAGGTCAATCAGAAAGCCGGCGACACAATCGAAATCGCCGGCCGCCGGCTCACCATCGCTGGCATTATCTCTACCGGCGGCGCCGAAGACGACCAGATTGTCGCGCCGCTCGCACTCGCTCAGCAGATCCTTGGCAAACCGGGCGCTGTACGCCGCGTTTACGTCAGCGCTATGACCAAGCCGCCGGATGCGCTTTCCGTCCGCGACCCCAAGACGATGACTCCCGAGGTGTACGACCGCTGGTATTGTTCGCCCTATGTGGAGTCGATTGCCTATCAACTGCAGGAGGTCATTCCGCATTCGCACGCGGAGCAGATCCGGCAGGTCGCGCAAAATGAGGGCACGGTGCTCTCGCGCATCAAGGGACTCATGCTGCTGATCACATTCGCCGCCCTTTTCGCTTCCGCGCTCGCGGTTTCGGCAGCGATGGCCACGGCCATTTATGAACGACGCATCGAGGTCGGCCTGATGAAGGCTTTGGGCGCGGGCAATCTCACGGTCTCTACTATCTTTTTTGCGGAGGCACTGCTGCTCGCGCTCGTTGGCGGCGTTGCTGGGTTCTCCGCCGGAGCGCTGCTGGCCCGCCAGATCGGCCGGTCGATTTTTAACTCGCAGATTTCCATCGAGCCCGTACTCTTCCCGATCATCATCGCCATCGCCGTCTTCGTGACCTTTGCTGGAAGCGCAGCCGCTATTCGCCGTGCCGTAAAGTTTGATCCTGTCTTCGCGCTGAGAGGTGAGGGATAACGATGAGCAGCATTCCCGGCGGGCTCCTGACTCCGAAGCAAGTTGCCGATCGCCGCGCCCAGGCACCGCATACGTCGATGTTCGCGCGCATGTTGCTGCGCGCCGCAGTGCTCCGTCGCCGCCGCGCGGCATCGGCTCTGCTGGCCATGATCGTGGCCGCCGCGGTCGCCACCGCGATGATGAACCTTTATGTCGACGTCCAGGCCAAGCTCCGCACCGAATTCCGGAATTATGGCGCCAACGTAGTCATCGTCGCTAAGGAAGGACAGTCTCTGCCCACCGATACATTGGCCAAAGTCGAATCCGTTGTCGGTGCAAAGACGCTGGTGGTTCCGTTTTCGTATGCTGTCGCCCGGATCAAAGACGGACAATCTGACGGGCAATCTTCTGTAGTAGTCGTCGGCACCGACTTCGCCCGCGCCCGCCAGTTGAACCACTGGTGGAAGGTGAGCCATTGGCCCAGCGCACCGAGCGAAGCCCTCATCGGCATGCGCGCCGCCACCGTGGTTAGCCCCAAGGCCGGGCCCAATCGCCAACCGTTCGAACTCACCTTCCAGGGCAAATCGATCGAACTCGCTCCCGCCGGCATGTTGCAGACCGGCGCGGGAGAAGACAGCCGCATTTATGTCGATCAATCTGAATTCCAGAATTGGACCGGGGTCGCGCCCTCCACCATCGAAGTCGCCGCCAATGGCACCACCGCCGAGGTTGAAGCGTCCATTCGCCAGTTGGAGCAGATTCTGCCCGCCGCCGACGTTCGTCCCGTCCGCCAGATCATAGAAGGCGAAGCCAACGTGCTGAACAAGACGCGCGCTACGCTTTACGCCTCCGCCACGCTGGTGGTTCTTACGTCGGCTCTCTGCGTGCTGGCCACTCTGATCGGATGGGTCTTTGATCGGCGTCGCGACTTCGCTATCATGAAGGCGCTGGGCGCTTCCGAACGTCTGATCAATGGATTCTTCGCGGCAGAGGCCGCAGCCCTGGGTGTGGTCGGCGCGATTCTCGGCTTCTTTATCGGCATCGGCGTCGCTGCCTGGATCGGACGAGTCAACTTCCACGCGTCCGTCGTCCCGCGCTTCAGTGTTTTTCCGTACGTGCTCGCCGGCAGCGTCGCCGTGGCCCTCATTTCGGCGGTTCTGCCTATCGGGCTGCTGCGTCGCGTGCAACCGGCTATTATCTTGAGGGGAGAGTAGGGGAAGGCGATCGCGTCATTGAATCATTGAGGTATTGAATCAGTGTTTCAGTGTTTCAGTGTTTCAGTGTTTCAGTGTTTCAGTGTTTCAGTGTTTCAGTGTTTCAGTGTTTCAGTGTTTCAGTGTTTCAGTGTTTCAGTGTTTCAGTGTTTCAGCGTTTCAG
>Ga0074044_10005787_pt1 | contig 10005 bp, 4 predicted proteins | sample BogForMeECP23OM1_FD_94443 | JGI IMG/M metagenome (GOLD analysis project Ga0074044, IMG submission 94443) | Bog forest soil microbial communities from Calvert Island, British Columbia, Canada - Bog Forest MetaG ECP23OM1 | ecosystem: Environmental > Terrestrial > Soil > Wetlands ... | reverse complement strand
TTTCGCGTCGCCGAAGACGTAGATCTTCTCGACCATCTCATCCGGAAGCGATTCGAGCGCCTGCTTGCGCTCACCGCGATTCCATAGCTCCATCGCCTTGCCCGCCTCGTTCTCGTAGCCGATTTCCTTGAAGAACTTGTTGTAGCCGGGAACGGTGATGTAGGCGGCAAGGTTGCGCTTGAAGAGCGCGCGCGCCGTCGCGACGTCTTCTCCCACGGCAACATTGATGCGGCATACCACATCGAGTTGTGAAGGATCTTTGCCCACCGAGCGCATGCCCTCGCGCGTATGCTCGATCATCGCGGGAAGCGAATCGGTGGTGACGAAGTTGGTGATAAGGCCATCGCCGATTTCGCCCGCCATGCGGCACATCGCGGCCCCCTGCGCCCCGAGATAAATCGGCGGAGGCGGAACATCGAGCGCGAGGTCCATGCGAAATCCATTGATGCTCATGGAGTTGCCCTCGTGAGTGTACTTTTCGCCCTTCATGATGGCGCGCACCGCGGCCACGGTTTCCCTGGTGCGGGTGTGGGTTTTGACGTAGGGAACGCTCATCCATTGCTGCACGATGGTGGGTGAGGAGATGCCCAGCCCGAGGACGAAGCGGCCGCCGGAGAGGTTCTGGACGGTCGCCGCCGACATCGCGATGAGCGCGGCCGAACGGGTGTAGACCGGAATGATCGCGGTCCCGAAGCGCAGTTTGTCGGACAGCATCGCCATCGCGGCAATGGGCGAGAAGCCGTCGCTGCTGTTGGCCTCGAACGACCAACCGTCGGTATAACCGCACTGGTCAGCGACTTTTACCAATTCGCCGATGCGGCGATTGATGAATGGGTCCAAAGGAAGTGTGATCCCGAGTCGACGTTGCATCATGCACCCCTGAAAAGGAATGCCCCACCATATCGCATCGCAAACCGCCGCGGCCACCGTCGCGCAATCGATCGAGGCGCGCGTTTCCCTGCCCTCGCGCCGCGGATATTATTAAATGCGTCCGGCGTCGCATTTCAGTCTGCCGCGAAGCGGATTCAGTCCAGGCCGGATACATCGACCACCGGAGCTCATGTCACCAGGTTTTCACGATGTCGCCGCACGAGTTTCCATCGCTCTGCTTTTTTTGATCGCGTTATGCCACGCCGGCGCGGCCTGCGCGCTGACGGTCGACGATCTGGATCCATCGCAAAAGTGGAAACTCGGCGCGATTTCGTTTTCGGGCAATCATTTCTTCGCCGACAGCGATTTGCTGGGAGTCATGCGCAGCAAACCGCGGCCGTTCTACACGCCCTGGAAGGCGCGCCCAGAGTTCGAGCCGACCACTTTCACCAACGACCTCAAACGGCTGCGAATCTTTTACCAGGCGCATGGCTACTACCATTTGCGCGTAACCTACAACCTCACTACCCACGCCGAGGGCAAGGAGCAGATCGTCGACGCCCAAGTGCGTCTGGTTGAGGGGCAGCCGGTAAGGATCGCGGACATCGATGTAAGCGTCGATGGATACCATCCGCCACCCGGCACCGCGCCGATGACCAATCTGCCGATGCATCGCGGCGAGATCTTCGACCAGGCGGCCTACCAAAGCGGCCAGCAACTGCTGCGGCTATTTTTCGTGAATGGCGGCTACGCGCGGACCAAGGCCAGGCGGCGCGCGCAAATCGACGTCATCAGGAACACCGCGCAGATTTTCTACACGATTCATGTCGGGTCAAAGGCCTACTTCGGCAAGACCCGATTGGCTGGCAACAAGAAGGTTGCCGCGAAGATCATCACCCGCGAACTCACCTACAAAGAGGGCGAGGAATACTCCAACAAGGCGATCGATGACTCACGGACGCGGCTGCTGAACCTCCATCTGTTCAACGCAGTCACCTTCAATCCCGACCTCGAGAGCGCCGCGCGCGAGATTCCGATCGATCTTAACGTACGCGAGAGTCCGCAGAATGATTTCAGCATCGGCGGCGGCTACAGCACCCAGGATGATTTCGGCGCGCAAGTGACATGGAACGATTACAACTGGCTCGGCGATGGCCGCCAGGCCTCCGTCACCGTGCGCTACGCGAACATCAACAGCTATGGCAGCGTCTCGGTGCGCCAGCCCTACCTTTTCGGCAACCGCGATCTCGAAGGTTCAATAACTGCGATCCTGCAGCAGGAGGACGAGCAAACTTTCACCCTCAATTCGGAAGCGATAACGCCGCAGCTCACGTGGCGCATCACCGAGCAGCTGACCGGAACCATCGCTTATCGCCTGATGTATGCGAACCTCAACAACGTGAGCTCCACGGTTGTCGACGCCCTCAACGGTTTCCGCCGCAAGGGCATCGTGAGCGGTCCACTGGCGAGCCTGACCTGGAACACCACCGACGATCGGTACTATCCGACGCGCGGCTCGATCATCTCGTTAGTCGGTGAGCAAGGGGGCACGATATGGGGCGGGGACTATAAGTACTATCGCGCCACCCTGGAGGACCGGAACTACACCACTATCGCGAAGAACACGGTCCTCGCGACGCGCCTGAAATTCGGCCTCGCCGAGTCGCTGGGAACGAGCCAGGATTACCCGCTCTTCCTGCGCTTCTTTCCTGGTGGCGAGGGAAGCGTGCGCGGCTACGGACGATGGCGCCTCGGACCACTGAGCGTCTCCAACGATCCGATCGGCGGACTCACCGACTTCGAAGGTTCGTTCGAATTGCGCCATCCGATTTACAAGAAGCTGGCCGGAGCGGCCTTCGTCGATTTCGGGCAAACCACCGTCGAGACCTATCACTTTCCGACGCCGATCCGTTTCGGCTTCGGCCCCGCGGTGATGTATCAAACGCCGATCGGCCCGCTGCGCCTCGATCTCGGAATCCCTTCGCAGGCGCCGCGCGGCGATCCGTGGTGGCAGGTCTATTTCAGTATCGGGAATTTCTTCTAGAGCGCGGCGATGGATCCGATTTGGAAAATTATCAAGCGCCTCACGATCGGTCTGGTTGCGCTGATTGTGATCGCAATCGTCGCGGCGGTGATCGCGACCGACACCGAATGGTTTCGCGATCTGGTGCGCGACAAGGCCAACGCGGTGCTCGCCGGCACCTTCAAGGGGCAGCTTGCGATCGGCAATATTCAGGGATCGATCTGGCGCGAACTGACAGTCGATGACGTCACCCTGACCTACCAGGGCGAGCGCATTGCGCACATCGAGCGCCTTCGTGTTGCATACGGAATTCTTTCCCTCCTGCACAACACTATCGATCTAACGCACCTCAACCTCAGTGGAGTTGTCGTCAGCGCCAGGCAGGATAAGGACGGCAACTGGAATGCGGTCGAAGCGCTGGCGTCGGCGCATCCTGAGACGGTGACCGCGCAAGGCGGCGCGACCAGATTTCGCGTGCTGATTCGCGCGATGAGCCTCGACCGCGGTTCGCTCAGCGCAACCCGGGCCAACGGCGAGACCTATGCGATCGAGGAAGCCGGCGCTGATGGATCGGTCTACATCCTGCAGGACGGGTTTCGCGCGAAACTGGAGAGCGCGTGGGGGCATATCACGGGGCCGCAGCTACCGCCGGGCGACATTTTCGCCAGCGTGACATACCAGGACGCCCTTAACCCTGCGAGCGTGACCATCGACACGATCAAGGTCGACACGCGCGATTCCCATCTCAAGATGACCGGCGCGATCAGCGATCTCGCAGCGCTCACGATGGATTTACGGCTCGAGGCAAAGAGCGTCGGCAGCGCCGACATTATAAGAGTCGCAAAGCAATGGGCGCCGAATGTGAACCTTGCGGGCACCATCCATGTCGAAGGCTCACGACCCGATTTGCATGTGACCCTCGCGCTGAAAGCGGCCGATGCGAAGCTCAATGGCGATGTGCATGCCGATATCAGCCGACCCGAACCTCGCTACGGTGGCACGGTGAGTGTGGTCAATCTCAATCCGCAGCAGCTTCTGACCATCAAGACTGCGAGTGGCGTAGTGAACGCGGCAGTACGCGGACAAGGCGTGGGAACTTCGGTGGCAGGATTTGCCGGGCATGCCGACCTGCGAGTCATCCGGCTCAGTGCCGCGCAATGGAATGTCGGTGACCTGATCGTCAGCGCGGACCTCGCCAATGAGGTTGCCACCTACGATGCGAAAGTCGCGCAAGGGCAGCGCGCAGGCGCGACCTCGCGCGGGCGGATAGATTTCCGCGCAACTCCGAAATACGAAATTGCGCTCGCGGCGAATCACCTCGATGTCCAGAAGCTCCAGAATCCTCGCACCATCCATACCGATCTGAACCTCGCGGCCCAGGTCAAAGGCAGCGGCATCGATCTCGAAACCGCTGATGCCGGTGCGCGAGTCGACGTGAAAAGCAGCGTGCTCGGACCGGCGAAGATCGATTCGGGCACGCTGCGCGCATCGCTCGCGAAAGGCCTGGTGCGAATCGCACAGGCGTCGCTTAGCGCGGGCGCCACCAGCCTCGGCGCCAAGGGACAGCTTGCGCTGGTAGGAAGCCAACGAGGCGACATTTCCTACGATTTGAATTCCGACGATCTTTCGCCGTGGCTGACGCTCGCCGGACGCACCGGCAGCGGCACCTTGCAGGTCAGCGGACGCGCGAGCGGTTCCTTCCCGGCGCTTACGGTGCATGGCAGCGCATCGACGGCGTCGCTCCGGACCGAGGACATTTCCTTTGGCGGCGGCAAAGTCACCTACGCCCTGGCGGAAGTCGGCAACGATCGCATGCACGGCCGCGTCGATGCCGGCTTCGACAAGGTCCACACCAATGTTGACCTGAAGTCTCTTTATGTCGGCGTCGATTTGATTCGGCTCCATCCGACCGATGCCCGTATTGTTATCGACAGTTGGGATGCGCAATCGCGCAATCAGAAACTCGCGGCCGAGGTTCGGCTCAGCCCCAACGTGATCGATGTCAACCTGACACAGCTCGCGCTCCAGCTCAGTGACGGAACCTGGCAGCTTCAGCATCCGGCGGATTTCCGCAAGGACGCCCGGCAGATCTCAGTGCAAAATTTGCGGCTGGTCAACGCACAGCGGGAGATATCGATGCAGGGGCAAGCCGCGTTCGCCGGCGCGCAAGATGTCTCCCTGGTGGTGAATGAATTCAACCTTGCCGACCTCAACCCATTCATCGCGAGCAATCTCGACCTCGCGGGAACCCTATCGGCTTCGATTCGGGTTACCGGCACCTCCGCGATGCCGATGATCGCGGGGCGGATGCAAATCAAACCGCTGGGCGCGCGCGGCTACTCGCTGCGCGAAGTTGACGCGAACGCGAAGTACGCCAACGGCCAGATGGTAGCGGACGCGGAGGTTCATCAGGACGCGACTCATCAGCTGCTCGCCAACGCGACGGTTCCGATGCAGCTCGGATGGGACCGGCATTTCGTCGCCAGCGCGAGCGGCGGAATCAACGGTCACGTACATTCGAGCGGCATCGGCCTCGCGTTCCTGAATTCGCTCAGCCCGCACGCGGTGAGCGGGATCGAGGGCAAGGTTTCGATGGACGTTGCGTTGACCGGGCCCATCAAGGATCCGCAAGCAAACGGCGGAATCTGGCTGTGGGGCGGCAAGGCCAAGATCGTTCCCACCGGGGTGAAGATCGATGCGATCAATATGACGCTGCTGGTCTCGCCGCAGGCCATCTGGGTTCAGGATCTGAACGCACGCTCCAAAGACGGCAGCATCGACGCGTGGGGTCGCGTCGCGCTCGACCGCTATCGGCCTTCGGCGATGGATATCAGCCTGAAGATGGATAACTGGCCCGCAATCAACACCGTCGAATATGTCGCCTATACCGCCGCGAACCTCCGCCTCAACGGCACGCTCGAAACCCCCACGCTCGGCGGCAAGGTGGAAGTCCTGTGGGGCGTGTTGAAGCCGGATCTTACGTTCCTCAACACCGACGCGATCAAGGAGGATCGCACCATCGAGGTGGTGTACGACGGCGTCGCGCCGCCCCCTCCTCCGCCCGCGCCGCCGTCCCCCTTCGCGAGTCTCTTTAAGAACCTCGCCATCGATGTCCTCGCGCAGATTCATCGTAACACGTGGCTGAAAGTCGGCGGCTCTGCGGCGGAATTGGAAGGCAAAGTGCGCGTGATGAAAAAACCCGAGAGGCCGGTGACGCTGCTCGGCAGCATCCACTCGGTGCGCGGTCAAATTGCGCTGGTGGGACAGCCGCTCACTCTGCAAACCGGAGAGATAACGTTTACCGGTGGCGCGAATCTCGACCCTTCACTCAAAATCGTGGCGCAGCGCCAGCTCCCGCAGTACATCGTATCGGCGAATATCGGGGGCACGGTGACGAAGCCGACGCTGACCTTTTCCAGCGAGCCGGTGATGTCGCAGGCCGACATTTTATCGGTGCTGATGTTCGGCCAACCCACCAGTCAATTGAGCAACAGTCAGCAAGCATCGTTGCAGGCCCAGGCCGCGACGGTAGCGGGAAGCTACGCCGCCAACGAGATCGGGCAGTCGGTGGCTGATGCGCTCGGATTGAAGGCGCTGCAGTTCAGCGTCGAGAGCGGGATGGCTTCGGTCGGGACCTATCTCACCCAGGATGTCTTTCTATCCGCCTCGCAGAACGTCGCCCGGCAGACGCAACCGATTCCCGGCCAGGCGAGTCAGAAGGCGACCATCACCTATTACCTCACCAGGCATCTCTCAGTGGACACCTCGCAAAGCCGCACGTCGCTGGGCAACGATAGTCAGCTGAATCTGACCTGGCACACCCAGTACTGAATGCGCCATTGTGGTGATGGTGGCTCCGATGGCGACCCTGGTAAGCGCGGCGAATCATTCGCACCCGTACTCCGAGCCCACCGCGACCGGCAAATGGCTGATCGCGGCCTCGGTAATGTTGGGCACATTCCTATCCGTCATGGATGCGACGGTGGTCAACGTGGCGATGCCGCACATGATGGGGAGTTTCGGCGAGGACCTGCTAACCATCACCTGGGTCTCGACCGCATACAGCATCGCCGAGATCATCATGGTAACGATGGCGGCGTGGTGGACGGCGCTGCTGGGCCGCAAGCAACTGTTCCTTTTGTCGATGGGGCTGTTCATTTTCGGCTCGATCCTCGCCGGTACCGCTACGACGCTTCATCAAATGATCCTCTATCGGGTAATCCAGGGGATCGGCGGCGGCAGCTTGATGCCGTGCTCGCAGGCCATCGCGCGCGAAACTTTCCCGCCCTCGGAACAGGGCATGGCGATGGCGATTTACAGCATGGGCGTCGTGCTCGCGCCGGCGATCGGTCCCGTGATTGGCGGATGGCTGGTGGACAAATACGGCTGGCAGTGGGTGTTCTACATCAATGTGCCTTTCTGCATTATCGGGATGCTGATGGTCAGCGCGTTCGTGCACGATCCGCCGTATTTGAAGCGCGGCGTGGAGCGGGTCGATTGGACCGGCATAACCCTACTGACGGTAGGGCTTACCGCGGCGCAGATCGTGATGGAGCGCGGCGAGGAAGTGGACTGGTTCGCCTCGAACTGGATCATCATTGGAACGGTGGTCGCGGTCGGCGGAATTGTGGCGCTGATTATCTGGGAGCTGAGGCGGGCCGAGCCGATAATCGATTTTCGATTATTCAAAAATCGCCTGCTGACGGTCGGATGCGCGATTGGCTCGGCCTCCGGCTTCGCGCTTTATGGGTCCAGCTTTTTGCTTCCGCAGTTCACCGAAAATCTCCTCAACTACCCCGCCTACCAGGCCGGTATGGTGCTGATGCCACGCGCGCTGGCGATGTTCCTGATCATGCCGATTGTCGGGCGTCTGTACAATTATGTCAGTCCACGAATTCTGGTCGGAACCGGAATCATTCTGCTGATGTATGGCTACTGGCGACTCGCGCACTTCAACCTCTACGTCGGCTTCTGGAGCTTCGCGCCGATCCTGATCCTGACGGGAATGGGCATGGGCATCGCGATGGTAACTCTCAGCACCGTCTCGCTGAGTACGATCCCGCGGCCGCAGATGACCGGCGCATCGGGTCTCAACACGCTGACCAGACGCGAGGCGGGAAATATCTCGTACGCGCTGCTCGCGACGGTTCTCGCGCGGCGCACCCAGTTCCATCGCGCGATGCTGGTCGACAACGTCAGCAATCTCAACCAGGGATTCCTGCAGATGGACCAGGGCCTCAGCCACATGCTGCAGAATTATGGCTACAACTCCGCGGCGATCGGCGGGCGTGATCTCGGCCTGATCAACAACATCATCAATAGTCACGCGACGATTATGGCTTACAACGATTGCTTCTACGCCCTGGTGCCAGTGTTGCTGGTATCAATGCTGTTGCTCTTCCTGCTACCCAAACACGGCTTCGTGGCAGAATCGGAAATGGCGAGCCATTAGCGATGGCGCTCCTCGAAACGGCGCCTCCCGCGCCGTCGCCGCGTGCATCGCAGACGAAGCAAGTCGGCATTCGATTCTGCATTTTTGCGATCGCGATTTTCCTGGTCGATGCCGTCTGCCTCGAGCGGTTCCAATACTTCCCCAACTGGCCCACGCTGACCGCGGGCGCGATGGCGTGGGGATTGCTGGTGTGGCCCGCGACGCTCGGGAAGCGGCTGGGCGAGGATTCCGCCGCCGTAGAAAGATGGTGTGGCTGGACGATATTCGCCGCATTCCTTGCGCTGTATGCGGTGAGCAGTTTTCCCGGCACCTACTACAATGAACAGCTGCGGCAGGCGGTCGCATTGCTACAGGGGCATACCTACATCGATGCGCCGCGGGCCTTCCTCGAGGCCGCGCAAATCGGCCCGTATCGTTACGCGCTTCATCCGCCACTCGCCGCCATCCTGATGTTACCGGCCGCGGCGGCTTGGGGAATGCGCGCTAATCAAACGATGTGGTCACTGTTCATCGGCGCGATCGATGCCGCGCTGGCGTGGCGCCTGCTCCGAAGGTTTCGCCTGAGCCTGAGCGCGCGCGTGTGGCTCACGCTTTTTTTTGGCGCGGGGACCATCCTGTGGTCGGAGACCATTTACGGCAACACCTGGTCGATGCCTGAAACCTGTTCCTTGATGTTCACGCTCGCCGCACTCGATGAGGCCTTCGGCCCCGCGCGGCCGTTGCACCTCGGTATCTTTGCCGGCCTGGCAGCATTGTCGCGTTATGAGCTCGCGATCGCGGGTGTGACCTATGCCGTCCTCGCGCTACGGCGTGGCCGACGCATTCGCGATCTCTTGCTGATGATTCCGGGTTTCGCCGCGGTCGGCGTGATTTTTGTCGGACTCAACGAGGCGCGCTTCGGAAGCTTCTTCGATCAGGGTGTGATGCTGACCGGGCCCAAGGACGGAGCATTCGGGCTGCGCTACCTGATAGGGAACCTTGACACGATTTTTTTCATGACGCCTGACATCGACGATAAATTCCCCTACTTGCATCCGGCGTTTCGCGGCCAGGCTCTGACTTTCACCAGCCCCGCGTTCGTCCTCGCGCTAAAGGCGAACCTCGCGAGAGTCGAGCCGCTGCTGATGCTGGTAACTGCGTTCCTGATTTCGATTCCGAGTCTGCTTTGCTATGCCAACGGCTTCGAGCAGTTCGGCACCCGGCACTATCTCCAGGTATTTCCTTTTCTGCTGGTGTTAATGGCGATGGGCATGCGCCACGCGGATCGCCTGACCCGGATACTGATCGTCAGCTCGATCATTTTCATCGGTTACGGGGTCGTGTACGTACGCATCTGGGGATTGTGAAATCATTGTATCGCTTCGATGGATTCATTGGCGCAAGCTAGCTTTGGGGGACGGCGAAGGAGTATGACCGGCGTCGGCGGCTTATCTTGATGCATCAACTGCTGAATCCGGACTTTCTGCGTGAATGGCTGCAGAACTGGGGCTATCTCGGCATTTTCGTTTGCGTGTTCATCGGCAACCTCGGAGTCCCGGTCCCGGAAGAGTCGGTGATGGCGGTCGCGGGCTTTCTTGCCGGCCAGGGGACGTTGGACCTCAGATTCGTCTATCTCGTATGTGTGATGAGCGCGGTCAGCGGCGATAGCTGCGGCTTCTTT
>Ga0074044_10005786_pt1 | contig 10005 bp, 7 predicted proteins | sample BogForMeECP23OM1_FD_94443 | JGI IMG/M metagenome (GOLD analysis project Ga0074044, IMG submission 94443) | Bog forest soil microbial communities from Calvert Island, British Columbia, Canada - Bog Forest MetaG ECP23OM1 | ecosystem: Environmental > Terrestrial > Soil > Wetlands ... | reverse complement strand
GCCGTGCTCTTTGGCTTTGGCGTAGAGTTCTTCTTCGCCCAGGACGGTTAGAATTTTCATCTCCTGCACGATCTGGCGAATGTGGCGGACGGCGTGGACTACGTCTCCGGTGCCGGCTTCGCCTTTGGTGCGGATCATGGCTGCGCCTTCGGCTATGCGGCGGAGAGCTTCGCCGAGGTTGCGGGCTCCGCAGACGAAGGGGACGGTGAAGGCGTGCTTATCGACGTGGTGCGCTTCATCGGCGGGCGTTAGCACTTCGGACTCGTCGATGTAATCGACGCCCAGCTCTTGCAAAATCTGCGCCTCGGCGAAATGGCCTATGCGGCACTTTGCCATCACGGGGATATCGACCGCTCCCATGATTTCGCGGATGACTTTCGGCGAGGCCATGCGCGCGACTCCACCTTCGGCGCGGATCTGCGCGGGGACGCGCTCCAGGGCCATCACGGCTACGGCTCCGGATCGCTCGGCGATCTCGGCTTGTTTGGCGGTGGTGACATCCATGATCACTCCGCCTTTTAGCATTTCGGCTAGGCCGGTCTTCAGGCGGAGGCTGGTGCTGTTGTGTCCGTTGTTTTGCGACATGGGATACTCTCTTTCTGCTTTCTGTACGCTATTTTACAGCGCGCTTGCCATTCGCGGTACCCCTGCTTATTCCATGTCCGCGGGGGACGGGCGGGGGCGCCCGTCGCTCGACCCCACTTCTGCTAGCGTTCTACGAACTTGGAGAACATCTTGTGCGGATCAATGGCTATGAACAGGGCTTGGCTGCGGGCCAGGACTTCTCCTTTTTCGTTCTGGATCTCGGCCATGTTGATGTGCTTGCGGCCTTTTACTTTGACCTCGCGTGATTCTACGTGCAGCGGTTGGCGCAGGGGAACGGGCTTCAGGTAGTTCACGGTCATCTCGGAAGTCACCGCGATCACGTGGCGCAGCTTGTTCACCTTGCCCATGGCTTCGTCGAGGATGGTGGCGATGATGCCGCCGTGGGCGTGTCCGGGCGGGCCAGTGTAGCGCTTGTCGAGGCGGAAGCGGCAGACGAAGCAGTCGCGGTCTTCATCGTAGGTGAAGTGCAACCGCATGCTGTCCGGGTTATCTTTGCCGCAGACGAAGCAGTAGTTCTTCTGCAGTTGTATGAAGCGAGTGTCGTGTCCGGTTTCGTGTTTCTTTGCAGGGCGTCTCTTCGCAGCCATTAAAAGATTCTATCGCGAGCTGGGCTTGAAACTGTGTATCATGGCGTGCGAATTCGCCGTCGTCGGCGGCGCTCTTGGAGGTCGGAATGTCTCCTGCTAACCGAACCGTCGCGCCTTACTCGGTTCATCCGGGCGTGGCCATGGTTCAGAAATGGATGCGAGAACTGCCTGCGAAGACTGGGCATTCGCTCGAAGAATGGATGGCGCTGACTAAGAAGTCCGGGCCAGCGACGGAGAAAGAACGGCGCGAGTGGCTGAAGAAGGAACACAAGCTCGGCACCAATTACGCGGCGGCGATCGCGGAGCGCGTTGACGGCAAAGGCACGGAGGAAGATTCGCCGGAAGCTTACCTGACGGCCGCGGCCGCGTGGGTGGAAGCGCAGTACTCGGGTTCGCGGGGCGCGTTGCGTCCGCTGTATGAGCAGTTGCTGAAGCTCGTGTTTTCGCTGGGCAAGGACGTGAAAGCTTGTCCATGTAAGACGATGGTTCCCTTCTATCGCAAGCATGTGTTCGCGCAGATTAAGCCGTTGACCAATACGCGGATCGATCTGGGATTCGCGCTGGGGAATATGAAGACGCCCAAACGATTGATCGATACCGGAGGCTACCAGAAGAAAGACCGCATCACGCGGCGGATCGAGATCAAGTCAAAGGCCGACATCGACGATGAGGTGAAGCGGTGGTTGAAGAAGGCTTATGAGATGGACGAGTAAGTACCAGGAGTAGGTGTATGGAGACGGGCGCCTGCTCGTCCCACCTTTAGCTTACAATTTCACTTGACTCGCCTGAACTTCTATGGCAAGTTTACGTCTCTTCCCTAGTGCCCTGTATTACTCGTCAGCAGCAAAGCATGTTAGTAGTTGGAAGATATCTGCGTATCTTCGGACCGTGGACCGTTCTTCAGGTCGATGGAGATGACGCATCTTCCTCATCGCGCTTTCCTCTGATATCTCGGGAATGTTGCGACGAAGAAAAAACATTAACGAGCGCCCGAAAATTTGCGCTTTTCTGCTAAAACCCTTCGAGGCGAACGAATATGCCGAAGAACATCGTCCTCTGCTGCGACGGAACGGGAAACGAATTCAACCCGCAAAGCAACTCGAACGTGGTCAAACTCTGCAGCACGCTTGTCATCAATCAGGACCAGGTGTCCTACTATCATCCTGGCGTGGGAACCATGGGCTCGCCCACCGCTAACAGTTGGTTGGCAAAGGAATGGTCGCGCGTCTTGGGTTTAGCCTTCGGAGCTGGATTCTTTGAGGATATCGGTCGCGCCTACCAATACCTGATGTACAACTACAATGAATATGCTGTCGACGGGAAGACCGACCACGACCGTGTCTACCTGTTCGGATTCAGCCGCGGCGCGTACACTGCGCGCGCCCTGGCCAGCCTGCTGAAGATGTTTGGCCTGCTCCATCCCGGCAACGACGCGCAAATCCCCTACGTCCTCCGCATGTTCAACAGACGACACAAACACCCAGACGACATCCGCGGCTTACTAGACGAAGCCAGACAGTTTAAGGAAGTTTTTTCCCGCCCCTGCTTTATTCACTTTGCCGGCCTCTGGGATACGGTGAGTTCGGTCGGGTGGATCACCGAGCCTCTGCGGCTGCCCTACACCGCGAGCAATCCCATCATTGCCAATGTGCGCCACGCCCAGTCCATCGACGAGCGGAGAATTTTCTTCCGCCAAAACTCGTTCGTCCCTTTGATGAAAGGCGCCAACATGAGCGGTGGCGCTCCTAGTCCCGTCACCCAGGATTTCAAGCAGGTCTGGTTCGCGGGCGTGCACTCCGACGTTGGAGGCAGCTACGCCCCTGACAGAAGCGGACTATCGCAGATCGCGTTGGAGTGGATGCTGGTGGAAGCGCAAAGCCGGGGACTTATGCTCCACCCAGATAAGGTGAAACGTGTTCTCGGCTATTCCGACCCGCGCCATGCGCCTGATCCGTTGGCCGACCTGAACGTCTCCCTGCACGGCGCGTGGTGGATCCTGGAGTTCCTGCCCCACAAGTCCTACGACCACAATACAAAGACATATAAGTGGTCCGTGCCCATGGGAAGCCCACGCACCCTTCCGGAGGATCTCCGGATTCATGAGACGGTGCGCGTGCGATGGGACAACCGGAAGGACTATCGTCCCAAAAACCTGCTCACCCTGCCGCCGAAGGGAACCGACGAACCATGGGTTAGGTACACATGATGCGGTACGCGAAAGAATTAGTCGTAGTACTCCAACCCCAAATGCGTGATGAGCTCTTCGCCCTTCAGGTGCCGCAGCGTATTTTTCAGCTTCATCAACTGGATGAACAGGTCATGCTCGGGGTACAGGCCCGGCGCGGTCATCGGCGACTTGAAGTAGAAGCTCAGCCACTCTTGAATCCCCAGCCGCCGCAGCTCAGGCGTACGCTGCGCGAGATCTAAGAACAGCACCAGATCGAGCACGATCGGCGCGGCCAGGATCGAGTCGCGGCACAGGAAGTCGACTTTGATCTGCATGGGATAGCCGAGCCATCCAAAGATGTCAATGTTGTCCCAGCCTTCTTTGTTGTCGCCGCGCGGCGGGTAATAATTGATGCGAACTTTGTGGTAGATATTACCGTAAAGCTCGGGATATAGAGCCGGTTGAAGAATGTGTTCCAGCGCTCCCAGCTTCGATTCCTCCTTGGTCTTGAAAGACCCGGGGTCGTCGAGTACCTCGCCGTCGCGATTGCCTAGTATGTTAGTCGAATACCACCCGCTTAGCCCCAGCAGGCGCGCCTTGAACGCGGGCGCCAGGACGGTCTTCATCAAGGTCTGGCCGGTTTTGTAATCCTTGCCGCAGATGGGAACTTCGCGCTCGTGCGACAGTTCAATCATCGCCGGTATGTCCACCGTCAAGTTGGGTGCACCGTTGGCGAAGGGGACGCCCTCCATCAGCGAGGCATAGGCATAGATCATCGAGGGCGCGATATTTTCGTCGTTCTCTTTCATTCCTTTTTCTAACGCCTTCAGGCTCTGGTGCGCGGCGCTTTGCTCGATGAAGGTTTCGGTCGATGCGCACCAGATGGTGATCAGGCGGCTGGCGCCACTTGATTTTTTGAAGTCGCGGATGTCCTGGCGCAGTTGCTCGGCCAGGTCCAGCTTGTTCTTCCCTTTTTTTACGTTCGGGCCGTCGATCTTCTTGACGTAGTTGTGATCGAAGACGGCTTTCAGCGGATGGATGGCGCTGAGACGGCCTTTCACTTTGTCGAGCAGGTCCCGCTCCAGCACGCCGGCATTGCGGGCGGCGGCGTACATGTTGTCTTCGAAAATATCCCAGCCGGTGAAGACCAAGTCGTCGAGGCCAGCGAGAGGAACGAACTCCTTGATTTTGGGAGACCGGCCGTCGGTGCGCTTTCCCAGACGAACCGTCCCCATCTGCGTGAGCGAACCGATGGGGTGAGCGATTCCCTTCCGGACGGCTTCGACGCCTGCAACAAACGTGGTCGCGACCGCGCCCATGCCGGGGATCATCACGCCCAGCTTGCCCTTGGCAGGCTCGATCATGCCGTCGTGGTGGGCGCCGCTTGCTGGCTTGCTTGAGGATTTCATCTCGACCGTTGCTTTATTTATTTTTTGTGCGGGGGACTTTTTCAGCTTCGCCATATTTTGGCTGCTTCCTTGTAGGAACTGTGGGATGTATGCAAACCAGTTATGGTCGCTCACTGGGAGGGCTTTTGCAAACGCGCGCGCCTGAATCCCCCGCAAAGTTACTTTAACGGCGTCTACAGCGCATTGGGTGGTGTTGGGAAAAACAGCCGCGAGTTTCAGAAGCGAATTTCGGCCGCGGGTTTGACGCGGATGGAATGAGTTCCGGCGTCGAAGCCGTCGAGAACGAAGTTGTGGTGCGCAATAATCTGCGCGGCGGTGAGCGCCGGAGTATCGCGAGTGAGATGCGCATCGGCGACCAGCGTTACATCGAAGCCTGCCGTAATGGCACGGCGGCAAGTGGTATCGACACAGTATTCGGTCATGGCGCCCGCGATGATGAGATGGGTGATTTCGCGGGCTTTGAGTTCTTTTGCGAGTCGGGTTTCGTAGAAGGAATCCGATGCTTTCTTTCGGATAACGGGCTCATCAGCGCGGGGAAGGACGGCGGGATGGATCGCCCAATCCGCGCTCTCCGCTTCGAGCGGATGACCCTTGGCACCGTCGTGCTGAACGAAGAGGACGGGGACTCCAGAGGCACGCGCCTTGCCGAGCAGGACCGCTATCGTTGACAAGACAGGTTGCTGCAATTGAGGCTGCATGAGCTTCACTAGACCAATCTGAACATCGATGATTATCAGCGCGGATTTCAACCTGGCCTCTGGACGCACAGCGGCGAAAGAAAAATCAATTGTACTGCTGAGACCTCTCACAAGCGCCCTGAGAGCTGTCGCCAAAAAAACATCGAGCCGGCCCCGTGCGGGACCGGCTCGAATGGGTGGCGGAAGGATCGAAGAGTCGATCCTCCCTGGCTAGACGGCTTTTATTCCACTACATTACTGCACTACGAAAACCAGATCGTCGTGATCGTCGTAGCCGCTGTTGGCTTGGCAAGCGGACGGACTGGTCACTTTTCTGCCGGCAAAGTAGCGCTCCTGCGCGCGCACCGCGTAGGTTCCGGCGGTGGGTGGAGTGAATGTGACCGTCGTCGTGTTTTCTGCAGTGGTCGACGTGGCCAGGTTGTTGGCTGAGATCAGGACCCACGACGGGCTGGTCACGCTCGCCGTGTAGAAAAGATCAAAATAGTCGGTCGTTGTGCTGTAGGCCCACCACGATGCCGTTATCGTCACCGAGGTGCCGTGGGTTATGTTGCCGCTGGCGCTAGAGACCTTGATCAAATCGTCGGATTCATAGGGGCCGTGGTAGGTTCCAGAGACTGTGCCGTCGGCGCAGTGGCTGGCTTTGAGCGTGTTGGGCGCATTGGATTCGGTGGGACCGGTGAGATTGCCTGCCGAGTTCAGCAGACTCGTTGAGATCGACGAACCCGACGCGCACGACGAGCCCGCACTCAAGCAGGCTGGAGCCGTGTAGGTGGAGTTGTAGGTTGCAATTTGCGCTCCTCCGCTGCTCGCGGTCACGGTTAACGCAATGGTTGTGCTGTGACTGAGCGAACCGGAGGTTCCGGTTACGGTGATCGTTGTGGTTCCGGTGGTGGCTGAGGCGGAGGCGGTGAGCGTAAGCGTTGAGGTCACGCTGCCATTCGCCGGCGGAGTTACCGGGTTCGGAGAGAATCCCGCAGTCACGCCGCTGGGCAGGCCGGAAGCGCTGAGCGTGGTCGCAGAACTGAAACTGTTCTGGCTGGTGATGGTGATCGTGCTGGTTCCGTTGCTGCCCTGGGTTATGGTGAGGGAAGCGGGTGAGGCGCTGATGGTGAAGTTTGCCGTCCCACTGGCATTTACCGTCAGGGTCAGCGTAGTCGATGCCTGCAGGCTGCCGGAAGTGCCGGTGATCGTCACCGTCGAGGTTCCGGTAGTGGCCGTAGCGCTCGCGGTCAAGGTTAACGTGCTGGTGGAAGTTGTCGGGTTCGGACTGAACTGCGCCGTCACGCCGCTGGGCAGACCGGACGCGGCAAGGGTTACGCTGCCGGTGAATCCGCCCACGTCAGTCACGGTGATGGTGCTGGTTCCGTTGCCGCCCTGGGTAATCGTGAGGCTGCTCGGCGAAGCGGAAAGCGTGAAGCTGCCGCTCGAAGACGGTGCCAGCAGGTTGATCAGGCCGGTCGTGTTCGGGCTGCCCCAGCCGGTGCACAGATCGTAGCCGGTGATCGCCGAATACGTTCCGCAACTGCCGCTGGTGATGTCGTGGAAAAGCGTGGCATAGCTCGAGCCCAGAGCAGCCGGGTAAATGATCGGATTAATGAAACCGATCGTCTTACCGTTGGCTGCCGCTTGCTGATTGGCCAAAGCCAGATAGCCGGCCCACATGGGCGCGGCAAAGCTGGTCCCGCCGTATTCGTTGGCGGTACACGTGGTTTGGTCGGCGCAAACGTAAAATGTGAAATTCGCGTTGGCTGAAACGTCGGGGCCGTTCCGTAATGTTGTGGAGCCTTTGTTGGACGAAGTGATCACGCCCGCGAGCTGCTGCCACGAGGGAATCGGGATGGAATCCGGCGAGATGCCGCCGCCGCTATCCACCCAGGCGGTTTCCGATGCCCAGGGGCCAGCCGCTTTAGTGGTAGTCAAATCCGTACCACCGACGGAAACAATATTCGCGTCGTCGGCCGGCCATGCCTCGTTCGACGAAGACCAAGCCTGACTGTCGCCCGCCGCTGCAAAGAAGTTCTGGCCCTGAGTTGCCATCTGCTCAAAATACGGGTCGAGAGTGCTGGGATCGGCCGGAGTCCAGCCCCACGAACAGCTAATCTGCTTCGACAACGGAGCGTCCGTGGTCGAAACCATGGCACTGATACAGTCCGTATCACTGATACTTTCGGCGTTGCCGCAGACGTACATATAGAGCATGGTGGTGCCTGGAGCCATGCCCATCGCCTGCGTCATGTCGAGGGTCTGTTCCGTGTCATCGCATCCGCCGCTCTCGGTGCAACTCGTGCTGTACCCGCCCGTGGAAATGAGAGTGGGAGTGTAGGGTTCTGTTTGCGATACGTTTTTGTAATACGTTGTCAGGTCGGCTAAATCAGTGCCCAGGAATTCGAACAGGCCCAGAGTCTGGCCAGAGCCGGTGAGCGCTGTTCCCTCGTAATAGGCGGCGCGCATGTCGCTGCCCAAAAACGAACTCGAGGGGCCGGAGCCGGTGGTCGCATTCGACACGATCGTCTCGGGATCGATCCCATGGGCCTTCGCGTAGTCGCTCTTCTTCACGTACAGCGGATGCGGTTTGGAATTGTTATCCAATCCCGTAATGTGCCAGAGCGCAAATGGCAAGTTCACGGTCGGTTCGCGGTCGGGCGAGTAGAAGGTGCGGTTCTCGGTGGGGTCTTGATAGACTCCCAGGACTACGTGGAAGGCCTTCTCGATGTTGGCCACGCTGCCGATGAGCTGCAGGTCCCTGCCATCGCGGGTTCCGCCGACAATTTCAAAGCCGCTCGCTTGGGCGAAGGCAACCAGGGTCTCCCAATCTTCCTGGCTGGGGCCAAAGCGTTCGGTGACCTCCTGGGGCGTAATGAACTGCTGATACAAGGGGCTGGCAGGATCGTATTGCTGGCGCAAGAGGCTCTGCAAGCCGGCGCGATCGCGCAGCGGCAGTACGATATCGAAATGCAGGGTTTGTGAAGCCGGAAGTTGCCCGACAAGCTTCGCCTGTCCGTCGGCTACGCCTTCGCGCACATGACGAGTCAATACGGACTCCGCTTGCGCCCATTGAGACATGGTGAACATTAAAAACAACAGGGCCGCGCCGACGAGAACTTGTCGCGCGGATGCGGATAGAAGGTGTTTGTTTTTTGTCATGTTCTTATCCTCGATCTTTGAAATTTGAGATTTGAGATTTTGAAACGTGGGCCCAGGGACGTTAGCCACGGGACTAACTCAAACGACGAAGAGCGTACGCATCTTACCGCAAATCGAGCGCTTGGTTAAGTAGTTTGTGCTTGGCTCGATGCCAGCCCCGTTCGCCAAACGCCGTATTGGGAATTGGTGGACTAAGATACGGAGTGCAGACGCTCTGGCTAACTCCGAACTTACTTGCCTTCGAGGTCCACGGTCTTGACCGGCAAGTCCCAATGTCCGTCGAGAATTTCGAACCGGCGCTGCTCTTCCTTGATGTAGGTGGCCTGGTCGGGCCAGAGTTGTTTCTTGAGCGCGTCTTCGTCGAAGGGCTCGTTTGCGGCTGTCGAGTTCTTGAACACGATGGTCACGCGATAATCCCAGCGGCCGTCTTCGGTGGTGTGGTAGCGCGGTTGGTCCATCCAAACTTTGAGCATGCGCCCCATTTCCACTTGCTTCTTCAGCAGCGGGTAATGGTTCTTTTTGAAGAGCTGCAGAAACTCATCGGCGTGTCCCCATTTGGCCTTGTAGTAATACTCGATGACGAAGGGCTTGCCGGTTTCGGGCGCGGATTGCGCGGGGAGAGAGATTGGCAGGAGCGTCAAGCACAACAGAAGGAATCTCAATTTCATAGGTGTCTCCGGGAAAATGATTGTCGCACACTGGCCGCGCCGATGAACTCCAGATGAGGCGAATGGTAAAATTGTGTGTGGCCGCCAATTCCCTCCGCCTTATTGCCATCGATATTGACGGCACCCTGCTCAGCCCGGAATTCAAGATTTCCGACACCGATCTCGCCACTCTGCGGCGGGCGCATGCCCAGGGCGTCGAGATCATCCTGGTTACCGGACGCCGTCACGCTTTTGCCCTGCCCATCGCCGAACAACTGGGCTTTGACCTCTGGCTGATCAGTTCGAACGGGGCTATCACCCGCTCGCTCGCGGGAGAAACTTTCCATCGCGACCTGCTCCCCGAACCAACCTGCCGCGAACTGCTCGGGGTGACGCAAGAATTTCGCGGTCAGACCGTTCTCACCTTTGACAACCACGGCGCAGGCACCATCGTGATCGAAAGACTGGACTTGCTGGAAGGCAGCATCAAGCGCTGGCTGGAAAAAAATATGCAGTACATCCAGTTCGTGATCCCGATCGAGGATGCGCTCACTACCGATCCGGTGCAGGCTATGTTTTGCGGGCCGGTTGCGCACATGCAACGCGTGCTGCAAGTCCTGGGAAACTGCGGCCTACCCATCACGGTTTTACGCACCGAATACCCGGGCCGCGATCTGTCGATTGTCGATGTGCTCAACGCCGGCTGCTCCAAGGGACACGCGCTCGAGCGCTGGGCCAATTACCGGC
>Ga0074044_10005785_pt1 | contig 10006 bp, 11 predicted proteins | sample BogForMeECP23OM1_FD_94443 | JGI IMG/M metagenome (GOLD analysis project Ga0074044, IMG submission 94443) | Bog forest soil microbial communities from Calvert Island, British Columbia, Canada - Bog Forest MetaG ECP23OM1 | ecosystem: Environmental > Terrestrial > Soil > Wetlands ... | reverse complement strand
GACACTCAGTCTACTCGCCAGCAATGAATGAAGCAACGCACACAACCATTCCGCTCATTCGTGATTCGTTGGGAGAGGCTCAAAGCCGATTTGCCAAACCGACGAAGGCTCCGCAAATTCGTAACCTTGGCCGCGGCGCCCCTGTAACGAGTATCTCGCCCCGTGGGTCGCAGTCTGCCATGCGCTCCGCCACCGTTTTGCGCGTTCTTTCTCCTCGTCGCCGAGCGCGACCCGGACGTCACCTGCATCGGGTAGAGGCACACCTTCGTTTCGAAAGAAACCTTCAAGGGAAGTTCATGGGGACGAGGGGTAATCTCTCTCCCGGAACAGGCGGCCGCGCCGCACCTTGCCGGTCGCAACGAGTTGCCGAATTTCAGCACCAGGGCGTCGACCGCTGGCTGGAGGCGCGCTTCGACGACATCGCCTCTACAACTTAGCCTGACGGCGTCTGGTCCAGGTCCGTTGTTGCCTTCCTACCAACCAATTCTTGGTGATTCGTTCGCTCTTTGTTGGTTCCCCCAAGTTTAAGAAAAACGGAGGCGGCCGTGAATACATGCATCTCCGCCATCCAACATCTGCGGCCGCTTCGGGGAGGAGCGCAGTCTCACCTGCTAAGGGCGTCTGACGGTGCGTGCTACGTCACCAAGTTCCAAAACAATCCCCAGCACGTCCGAGTGCTCGCGAACGAGATGCTAGCCACCAACTTGGGTCTGGCGCTCGGGCTGCCGATGCCACGCGTAGAAGTGATTGAAGTCTCCGATGGGCTCATCGAACACACAGAGGGACTCCGAATCGACCTGGGTGGTTCCAAGATTCCGTGCCGGAGCGGCAAGCAATTGGGATCGCTGTACGTAGGCTGCGAGAGTCCTGGCATGACATTCGACTACTTGCCTCGCGAACTGCTTCAGAGAGTTGCGAATGTTAATGACTTCGCTCGAGTTCTTGTGCTCGACAAGTGGACGTGCAACAGCGACGGACGGCAGGCAATCTTCTGGCGCAAAACACTACGGAGCCACAGACATCACGCTACTTTCATCGACCAGGGGTACTGCTTCAATGCCGGCGAATGGACTTTCCCGGACTGTCCCCTCCGAGGGGTATACGCGAACAATTGTGTATACGAAGGCGTCATGGGCTGGGAGGCATGCGAACCAGCACTGACCAGAGCAGAAGAGATGGATTTGGACACCATCTGGCGATGTGCTGCCGAGATTCCGGAAGAGTGGTACGAAGGCGATCGAGATGGCCTGGATCGGTTAGTGGAGGCGATTCATCAGCGCCGTCGGGCGATTCGGAACTTGATCACCGAATTTCGCCAGTCGAGCCGGAACCCATTTCCGAACTGGCGTGAAGCGCCCGCGGATTCTGCCATGCTTCTCGCGGCAAGAGAGGGATCGCTTGAGGCACGGCGTTTGTAAAAAAAGACCCGCGAATGCGACGGGTGTTCCCCACAAACCACTAGCAAAGGAGGAGCAGCATGGTCGCGCACGATCCTCCGGTTCCTGCCGACAGGCCCCACCCTTCGGTGATTCCCCTGCCAGTCGCTCTCTATGTCTCCGGTGAACTCATTTTTGAGCTCTATGACGGAGGACAGCCCTGCCGCAGATTTTCGATCCGTTGGGAAAGGTTTGTGCCAACGAAGACAAGCGAGCCAGAGGCATCTCCTCAGAGTCCACAAGCCGGCCTGCTCACACAGCAAGACTAATGTCCGCGTTCGATGACCCGCCTGACGCGGACTTCCACCTGATCGCCAAGGAATGAGAAGTGAGGAAAGCCATGAGAATTCGTGTGACAACGAGGGCCGACTTGTTTAAGGAACGAAAACGACAACACATCGAGCGCGGCTACCGCATTGAAGATGAGCGGCCGATCCCTGTGAACGGCCTGTGCTCATTCGTCGCCGTGAGCGAGATACCCGATTCAGATGGAATTGGCGACCTCGTGGCGCAGGCGCTCAATGGGATGCCAAGATGAGAACACATGGAAAAACCAAGCTGGGATTTTTCCCGTTACCCGTGGCGGAAGCCACTCGGCTGAGAAATTGTCTTGCCTTCTCATCCGAGTTCTCGGCAGTCGATCCCTGCGTGGGAGATGGCGTGGCTTTCACTCGTTTGCTTCATGGCGTAACCGCTCATCGCTATGGGATCGAGATCGACGCCAATCGGGCCGAACAAGCACGAGCGTTGGGAATCGAGACTGTGCAGGCTAACACCATGGATGTCCGGTGCCAGCCGGAGGCGGTGTCCCTGCTTTATCTGAATCCACCGTACGATTGGGAATCGGGAGAAAGCAACAATCAGAGGTTGGAATTCGTCTTCCTCGAACACAGCTATCGCTGGCTCAAGACTGGTGGGGTGCTGCTATTCGTGATTCCGCAACTGCGACTGGCGAAATGCGCGAGGCTGCTGAGCGAACACTATACGGATTTGCGCGTGTTCCGGCTTACCGAGCCAGCTTGCCTGCAATACAAGCAGATCGTGGTACTGGCAACACGGCGCAAACGACATGCCCAGGTTTCCGACGCTGCCTTGTTGGATGGAGCGCGCTACCTCGAAGGGCTGGCGACCAATTTCGAGCTAGAGCCTCTGGGCAACACTGAGGTCCGTTACGAAGTTCCTGCGTCGGAGCCGACTGTACTGACCAACATGGGCATCCCTTTGGACGAAGTGGAGGACTTGCTGCCGGAATCCGCCGCATATCGTCAGGCGGGCCGTGTGCTTCTGCCCAAGCTGAATGACGTCAGAGGCCGGCCGCTCACACCACTGCACGGTGGACATGTCGGATTGCTGTGTACTGCCGGAATGCTCAATGGAGTATTTGGCGAAGGCGAGGCCCGGCACATTGCCCACTGGCGCTCGGTCAAGTTTACCGACCATTGGGAAGAAGAGGAGGAGGACGGTACCAAGATTCTGCATGACCGGGAACGGTTCTCGCATGAACTGACACTTGTATTTGCCAATGGAAAGACCCAAGTTCTCACGCACGAAAAGAAGGATCCAGAATGAAAAATGCACACCTTCGATTCGGTTGGCTCACCTATGTAAAGTGCACGGAGAAGACGACCACCAGCATCAAACTGCGGCTTGACCGATTCATCGGGGAGGTTTTGCCGGATCCACCGCGACAAGCGAAAGCCCATCTCATTTCCGTGATCGGCGGTGACACACAGGTTGCGGCCGTCAGCGCGGCGATCGCTCTCGGAGACGTTTTCATGGTGGAAGGGCCGGGTGTGCAGCCGATTCGAGTCTGTCTCGAACGGAACGCACAGTGCTTCAAAGGCTCGGTACAACTTGCCGGACGCAAGAAACCCCTCCGCCATCTTATCGCGATGTCGGAAGAGTTCGCCTCAAGTAATGTGTCGGCGGGGGCCGGAAGGACTCTACTGGCAAGCTCGGAGAACCGATTCATCTGGGCCTCTCTTGCCCACATTCACGGAATCCCCGGAATGCCGGACTGGGCGGACTGGTTTGCCTACGAACTGGAAACGCATCAGGCGGTCATTTCTGTTCTCGGTATCGGATGTGCTCCGGTGCTGGTCAAAGGCGAGAAGGAACAGTTTCTATCCTGGCTGAGCTGGGGCGTGGAAAGCGGTGCGATCCGATTCCCGACGGAAATCGGCTCGATCCGATGGCCGAGTTCGAGCCTGCAAGAGCTCTTCGCGCCTGCCAACTAGCGCTTCGCATCACCCATCTTTTATCTTCATCCCTCCTTTTTCTATTAACTCGTTCTCTTCCGCAACTCCTCCCCATACCAGAGGACTTCACATGCCTGAACTGTCCACAATTTACGACTACATGCGTGGTCACGCGGCCCTTTTGGGAGCGCGCATTTTGCAGGAGTATCCGGCGCTCCATCAATTCGACGAGGCAGTTTCACCTCGGATCGAGGGGCTCATACGACAGCCCTTTCCCGCACAAACCGTCGCCATCATGGGAGTCGCCAAACGGTGGCAGCAGGCGCGGACGGCGATGGTGGTTGCGGAATGTGGCACGGGCAAAACTCTGATCTCTCTGGGAGCAATCCATGTGCACTGCGGAGGAAGCCCGTTCACCGCACTAGCCATGGTTCCACCGCACCTGGTCGAAAAATGGGCGCGAGAAGCGTTTCTAACACTACCGGGGCTGCGCGTGTTCCTGATCGATGATTTGCGAAATGGCGGCGACAAGAACAAATGCCATGGAGTGAACGAGGTGCGATTAAAGCACGGCCGGATCGTGCGAGAAGGGTTGCATACCACGTTAAGCGAGTTGCGGCTGCGAAGGGATTCCGTAACTGCTAGGAAACGCTGGCTGTCACTTTGCGGGAGACCATCCTTATTTATTGTCGGACGTGAGCGAGCCAAGCTTGGCTACTTCTGGCGCCATGCTTACCGGATACCCCACTCCGGCCCGTACGTTGGCTGCGTGGTGAATCCGGACACGGGCAAGCCGGTGATCGTGGACGACAGCCGCTTAACGGCCGGCGAGTTTGAGAAGATCAAGATTTCCGAGACCATCGAAACCAGGGGAGAGAAGACTTGCCGCCCACTGCACAGCCCACTCTGGCAAGCGGATGCGGACAAGATCCGCCGCATGGCCCCGATCGAGTTCATTGGACGTTACATGCCGGAATGGTTTGACTATGCGATTTGCGACGAGGTTCACCAACTAGCAGGCGATACCGCGCAAGGTAATGCTCTGGGCACTCTGGCCTCATGCACCGACAGGATCGTCGGGTTGACCGGCACGCTGTTGGGTGGCTATGCGGACGATCTTTTCAACACGCTCTTCCGTCTCGAAGCGAAAGGAATGAAAGAGCATGGCTACGAATGGGGCACGACGGGACGGAGTTCCTTCATTCAGGATTATGGCGTTTTAGAAACGATTACGAAGGTAGAACCGGCTAACAATGCCTGTTCCAAGGCTAGAACCACGAGTACGGTCCGACGCAAGCCTGGGGCTTCGCCGCTGCTATTTGGTGAATTCCTCATGCAATTGTGCGCCTTTGTGTTTCTCGAGGACATCTCCGCGGAACTCCCTCCCTACGAGGAAACCTACCTAAGTGTTCCGATGGATCCCCCGATGCGGGAGGCGTACTGCGAACTGGAAGATGAGATTCGGAAAGCGTTGAGGGCTCACCGGGGAAACCGTTCGGTATTGAGCATCATGCTCAACACACTGTTGGTCTACCCAGATCACCCCTATGGGCTCGGTACACTTTACGGCACAGAATTCGATCCTGAACTCAAACGCAAAGTCCGGTTCGTCATTGCCGAACCCCGTGATCTTGCCGAAGACGGAGTCTACTCCAAAGAACGCAAACTAGTCGAAGAGGTCAAGAAAGAACTTGCGGAAGGACGTCGCTGCCAGGTCTTTGCTGTATACACCACCAAACATGACGTGATCGCACGCCTTCAACGGATCCTCGACAACGAAGGAATCCGCACGGCGGTCTTACGCGCGAGCGTGGATACGTCGAAACGGGAAGCTTGGTACGCCAGGCAAGTCAAGGACGGCGTTCAGGTCGTGATCTGCCATCCCAAGCTAGTCGAAACCGGGCTGGACTTATTGGATTTCCCGACGATCATTTTCTATGAGTCCGGATACTCCCTGCACACGTTGCGGCAAGCCAGCCGCCGGTCGTGGAGGATCGGGCAGCGGCGGCCCGTGCGGGTGAAGTTTCTCTGCTATGAGGGGACGATGCAGACATCATGCCTGCGCCTCATGGGAAAAAAGCTCCTTGTGGCACTCACGATGGAAGGCAAGTTTGCCGGCGAAGGATTGCAGAGCATCGATGAAGACGATGACATGCTCTCCTCGATGGCGCGGGAACTGGTCGAAAGAAACGGCATTGGTGAAACGGCTGATGCTGTCTGGAAAACGCTCAACCTGGAACATCAAAAGCTGCTCCCAGCGACTTATGCCCTCCACGACGATGCCCCATTCCCCGAAGGGAGCATTCTTACCGGTACGCAGGAAGATCCAGATGGCCTGGTCGAAGGAGTCCTCGACACCGCACCAATTCTCGTCTTTGGGCGGCGACCAGAATTGCCGTCCGGTAGAAGGCGCCGCGCGAGACCGGCAATCCCAGAACAGGCGTCTTTATTCGGACTCCAGTGACTGCGTCCGGCAATTAGCCTCGCCAGGTCCGTCGTAGAGGCAGACGGGCGAATCTATCTCCTCATCTCAATTATTTCCGCCGCAGTTCTGCGCTCCGGCCCCCTCTTGCCGCTCCCTTCCGAAACCGTTGGATGGGCGTTCGAAGAAATCGAAGCGCGCAAGTTTCAGATCAACTGGAGCTAAAAAAGGAGACGTTCCCATGATTTCCACGTTTCCGCTTGGGCGAATTGTATCGACTCCAGGCGCGCTCGCAGCACTCGAACGCGCGAACCAGTCCGCAGCGTTTTTCCTGACTCGCCATGCGGGAGGGGATTGGGGCGAGCTTGATCGGACGGACATCGCAGAGAACGAGTACAGCGTGGCGCACGGCCTTCGACTATTGAGCAACTACACGACAGCAGCAGGCGAAAGGCTCTGGATTATTACGGAAGCAGACCGGTCGGCAACCACTCTGCTGCGGCCGGACGAGTATTGATCGATTTAAGCAAGCTTCCCGCCTGACTCACCAAATTGGCCAATCGTCGGAGTCCTCGATTTTTAATTTCGCATCGCAAATCAGAAAAGGAGAAAACGAAGTATGTCAGAAACCAGCACGTTGATTGGTTACGCCGGCCGTACGATCGGCCGCGAAGAACTAGCCCTGGTGCCCACACCACCAGCAACCGAAACCCACCGCCCTGTGCCGCATCACGAAATTGTGCAAGCCCTGATCGAGACTCTGGGATTTCGCCACATTGGCGTGGTGCACGACGAGTATGCGGTCTCGCCGGATGGCATGAAAGCCTTCGGCGTTCTCGATCTCGCAACCGAGATGGAAGGATGTCGCTTTTCCATTGGGCTGCGCAACTCCCACGACAAGAGCATGCGTCTGGCGATGACCTGCGGCTATCGCGTGTTTGTGTGCTCAAACATGGCGTTCGCAGGAGACTTTACCCCGGTGCTCGCCAAGCACTCGAAGTCGTTCTCACTCATCGATTGCATCTCGGTGGGCGTGGATCGAATGCAGCGGAACTTTGAGCCGATGCGAAAGCAGGTCGAAGCATGGCAGAGAAGCGAATTGACGGACATCACCGCCAAGGTGGTGATCTATGAGGCGTTCGTCGAGGGCAAACTCGAGGCTCCCAAACACCTCGCCCGCACCGTGCACGACCTCTACTTCGAGCCGAAGTACGAGGAGTTCAAACCGCGGACCATTTGGAGCCTCTCCAATGCGTTCACCTCGGCATTCAAAGAACTGGAGCCGATCCCGCAATTCAAGACGACTGCCAAACTGGGTGAGTTCCTGAGTTCCTGGAAGAGCGGTTCTCAGAATCGTTCTAGCGTGGGCGGCGGTATCGGACGCCGCCACTCGCGAGCATTGCGCGGGAACCGACACTGCCCCGACTTCATCGATTGACTTTATCGAAGGGCGTTGTCAAGGGGGGCCGGGGCCTAGTTCAGAAGCTGAATGGGAGTCAAACAATGCTCCTGACACTTTTCATGTCGCCTGCTTTCAGTGGTCTTAGGCCTCGAGAGCTTTCTTGAATTCGCCAACCAATTCAAATCCTTCCCGAAGCTTCATCGTCAGATCGCACTCCTTCGCCAACGCATCGAACACCGGCTCCCATTCCGCTGGTGGAGGATCAAGTTCCTTCGGCACATCGTGTGTCGCGCGCTTCAGGAACGTGGCCCGGACCGCGGCGGCGGTTTTGTCCTTGTCGAGCTTTTCTCCGCGGATCAAGAGCACCATGTCGATAAGGTCTTTGGTTCTGGTGTTCACGCGCTCGCCTCGTGGCAGCGTATAGGCATGAAGCTTTTCCGCAAATTGCTGCTCCGCCGAAATGATTGGGAGAGACGGCGGCGCGATCCCACCGAAGCCAAGCCAGTCTTCGCCGGTCACGACATCCAGAGGTTCGAGCACTTCGTCGCCTACGCCGACATCGACGTGAAAGCGCGCAAAATCTCGTCCATCCATTCGTGCTTGGATGGGATAGCGACTGCCGCCTTCCGGAGCGCCGTCCAGATCTTGTTTCGCTTCTCCCACCAAGAATTCGAAATAATCGTCAAAGGGCGATGCCGCGGCTTCTTGCAGCATGGCACGCACCTGTTCAGCCCGCTCTTTTGGGTTCTTGGAGAGACGCGTGCCGTCGTGTAGGGTCAAGTCGATGTCTTTGGTCGTCCGCGCGGAATGCATCCGCAACTCCATGGCGTAGCCGCCCTTCAGCACCCATGGATACGCCGCCTTTGGTCCCTGCGAAAACATTCGTGCGAGGAAGCGGTCGAACGCCACTTGCCGGCGGAGGCGCTGCAAGTCGGTGCCTTGCGCCCGCGCGCGCGTCTGCAAGCGCGTTTCGAGCGCGGCACGAAATGCGCCGGCTGTCTTGTAGGATTTCGGTTGATCCGTCACGCGGGCTGCTCGGCTAGCTCGCGAAGCGAACGCTGCAGCTTATTATCGTGCGGCATGCGATCGATTTCTCCCCTGGCGATGAGGCCACGGCGTATGGCTTCGTCTACCGCCAGCTTCAGTTGGCTCCGGTCCACGTGTCCGCTCCGCAGCAGATCCATGATGGTTCGCAGCGCACGCGTGACGCGCACCCCGTGCATTTCCTGAACTTCGCTCGGGTCGAGATGTGCCCGGTGAATCACCAGGATCTCCGGAATCCTGCTGTTCCGGCGAAACTCTCTTGGCACGGTCACGTGCAGCTTCGAAGGCATGATGTCCGATAGTTCATGAAGACTGAGGGCCGTGTCATGACTGTAGGTTCCTTCCGGGACCTCCTGCCGATCTTGGGACCAGAGATACCAAAGCATAAGGTCGGGGCGCTCAGGAGTCGGAAAATCGGCAAGCCGGTAGATTCCGCGGTGCTCGCGAATCCAGTTTCCGGCGTTCACATGGTACGAGTGGGTCTTGTCCGCGAACCCCGAACGAATGGCTTGCTTGGTTGTAAAGAAGCCCTGTTGTGATTGGGCTATTTCGTGGAGCCGTCGCGCGGCCTCTTTGTAGGGTCCTGGCATGCATATTCCCCCAACTTTATTAGGGGATTATGCATCATTGCCAGCCTGCTTGGCAATAGGGTGGGTGTAGCTCGTATCACATTGTTAATGCAAGACTTGATAGCTATATGATCTGAATAAAGAACACAATCCCCCAACTTTGTTGGGGAATTGTAAAGTTCCAACGCGGCGGGGAAGATCGTGGCCGTTTCTCAACTCCTACTTAAGGGCGATGGAAAGCTTCCTCCGACGTTCCCGCAGGCTATCCAGGGCGAACCGTGTCCTGCGATTCATAACATAGCCGCTCCCCGTGCCGCCTTTGGGACCTTCTTCTCTCAACTGCCCGTCTAGCCCAACCGTCTCCCCGTATTCATACTATTTAAGGAGCATAGCCATGTTTCAAGAATTGATGCCGTTGCTCGCCCAACGAATATTGCTTCTCACCTTGTCGCGTGTGAGCGACGAACAGATTTGTGTCAACGTCATCCCAAAATCACCAAAATCCGATCAGCAGGATGATGATGCCGCGCTTACCACGCCGCTGAGCGTCACCGGCACTCCCAAAGAGCTTGACGAACAACTGCCGGGCCAGTTGGTGGAGTTTGTGGAGACTCACCTCGGGCTTTCCTCAACCTTGAAGACTGCGAAAGAACAGATGGAGGCTGCCGCCAGAGCAGCAAGGGAAGCAGCCAGGAAATCAACAGCCACCAAGTCCCATGGCTCATCCGGCAAGAGCGTTACTCCTGGCTTGAGGCAAGCGCAAATAGAAGCCGAGAACAACGACAAGATGGGCGGCTCGGAATCGAATCCCGAGCCAGCACAGACAGCAGCGAGCGGCGATGCCGCAACCGCAGATTTAGATGCTACGGGCACTGGGAACCTGTTCGATCTTGCAACGAAGACTGGTCAGTAGGACGAGCAGCACCTTCCGGTTG
>Ga0074044_10005784_pt1 | contig 10007 bp, 8 predicted proteins | sample BogForMeECP23OM1_FD_94443 | JGI IMG/M metagenome (GOLD analysis project Ga0074044, IMG submission 94443) | Bog forest soil microbial communities from Calvert Island, British Columbia, Canada - Bog Forest MetaG ECP23OM1 | ecosystem: Environmental > Terrestrial > Soil > Wetlands ... | reverse complement strand
TGTGCTGCGCGCGGCGCATCCCGCTGCTCTTCCTGCAAAACATCACCGGCTTCATCGTCGGCAAGCGCTACGAACAGGGCGGCATCGCCAAGGACGGCGCCAAGATGGTCAACGCGGTCGCCAACGCGCAGGTCCCGAAGTTCACCGTGATCATCGGCGCGTCGAACGGCGCCGGAAATTACGGGATGTGCGGGCGCGCGTACTCGCCGCGCTTGCTGTTCATGTGGCCCAACGCGCGAATTTCGGTGATGGGCGGCGAGCAGGCCGCGAACACGCTGCTCACGGTGAAGCTCGAACAGTTGAAGCGCGAAGGCGCGACCTTGACCGATGCGGAGCAGAAGGAATTTGTCCGTCCGACGCTCGAGAAGTACGAGCTCGAGTCGAGCGTCTATTACTCCAGCGCCCGGCTATGGGACGACGGCGTGCTCGATCCCGTCGAGACGCGCGCGGCGCTGGCGCTGGGGATCGCGGCCTCGATGAACGCGCCGATTCCCGAACACCCCGGCTTCGGCGTTTTCCGGATGTAGGCTGCGGCAGCGAGGAGTCACCCCAGGAAGTGGGCGGCGATGATTGCGTTGGTCACCACGAACGACGCCGGGATCAGCCACCGTGAGTACTTGCGAATCCGCAGCCCCAAATCGCGCCGCCGCTGCGAGCGATGCGTCACGTGGACCGTCATCAGTTCCACCACCGCAAGGAAAACGTAGATGTAGCACTCGAGGAAAAACGCATCGATGTAGGTCAGGTAGGGCAGCCGCGGCATCGTCGCCGAGATCGCAAACGCGAACGCGATCACGGTCAGAATTGTCGTCACCGCGATCTGGACCTGGTTTGAGAGATCGCCCGCCTCGACCCAGAAAACCGCCCACGACAGGAACACCATCAGCAGCAGCGGCAGAAACACTTTCCACAAATAAAAACTCGAGCGCCGTTCGACGGCGATCTCGAACCTCACCTCGGGGACCGTGATGCCGCCGTAGGCCGGGCCGACGCCCACTCGCGGCGCGACCGCGTTCAGCTTCCACTGAGCCAGCGACGAGTAGCTCTCGAACTCGCTCGCCGTCCAGGTCGAGTTATCGATCAGCCTGAACCTGATGCGAGGTCCATCGATCAGGAAAGGATGAATGATGATCAGCAGCGACTGCCGATCGAACGGGAAGCGCCGGAGCGCGAACTTGGATGACAGCCCGACCTTGCATCGCTCTGCATAGTTCACGGTGCCGTCGGGCGCGACCCGTATGGCGGTATCGTAACGGCTGCGCGGCGTGGCGGCGTTGATTATTTCGAGCTCCGGAATCCAGATTTGCCCCAACTCGTAGTCGCGCTCATGGTCGTCGGGACCGCGCGGCGTGAAGGCGAGCCGCGGGTCGGTCCATCGCGCAAACAGGTACGCGTCCATATCGAACTGCTCGTTCACTTCATCGATCGCGGCGATGTTCAGGATGCGCAGGCCGATCGCGACGTCGATCGGCCTGCCGTTTTCACCTGGCGCATGCAGCAGCGGATCGATCGCGATGCCGCCCGGGTTTGCGCCGCGCTGCCCGCCATCGCCGGCAGCATCGCGCCCACAATGAAAACGGTCGCGAGCGCACAGTAAACGATCCCCCGCCGCATGGCCGCTCAGCCTTCCGGCGCAAGCATTTTGTCCGCCCGCACCAGACGGTCGAACTCCTCTCCGGCGAGCAGCTTCAGAGCGATTGCGGCCTCGCGCAGCGTGATGCCTTCCGCGTGAGCCTTCTTGGCGACCTTGGCCGCGTTGTCGTAGCCGACATGCGGGCTCAGCGCCGTCACCAGCATCAACGAATTTTCCACGTTGCGCCGGAGCTGTTCGCGATTCGGCTCGATCCCTTCGACGCAGTACTTGCTGAACGACGCGCACGAGTGCGCCAGCAGCATCGTCGAGTGCAAAAAATTGTGGATGATGAGCGGTTTGAAGACGTTGAGCTCGAAATTTCCCTGCGAGCCGGCCGTCGCGATCGCCACGTCGTTGCCGATCACCTGGATGCAGACCATTGTCATCGCTTCGCTCTGCGTCGGGTTCACCTTGCCCGGCATGATCGACGAGCCCGGCTCGTTCTCCGGCAGGATCAATTCTCCCAGCCCGGTGCGCGGCCCCGAACCCATCCAGCGGATGTCGTTGGCGATCTTCATCAGCGAAACCGCCAGCGTCTTGAGGGCTCCAGAAGCCGCCACGATCGCATCGTGCGCCGCCAGCGCCGCAAACTTGTTCGGCGCCGACTTGAAGGGCAGCCCGGTGTCCTCCGCGATCTTTGCAGCCACGCGCTCCGCAAACTCGCGATGCGTATTGAGCCCGGTGCCGACCGCCGTGCCGCCAATCGCCAGTTCGAGCAGGTCCGGCAGCGCCGCCTCGACTCGCTTCAAGTCGTAGTCGAGCTGCGCGACGTAGCCCGAGAATTCCTGCCCCAGCGTCAGCGGCACTGCATCCATCAGGTGAGTGCGGCCGATCTTCACGATGTCGGCGAACTCTTTCGCTTTGCCGGCGAGCGCGTCGCGCAGCTTGCGCACCGAGGGAATCAGGTCGTGCGTGACTTCCTCGGCCGCCGCAATATGCATGGCGGTCGGAAACGTGTCGTTCGACGACTGCGACATGTTCACGTCGTCGTTGGGATGGATCGGCTTCTTGCTGCCGAGCACGCCGCCGGCCATCTCGATCGCGCGGTTCGAGATGACTTCGTTGGCGTTCATATTGGTCTGAGTGCCGCTGCCGGTCTGCCAGATGCGCAGCGGAAAGTGATCGTCGAGTTTGCCCGCGACCACTTCATCGGCAGCTGCGGCTATCAGCCGGGCCTTGTCCGGAGGCAGCTTGCCGAGCTCGCGATTAACTTCCGCCGCCGCCTTTTTCAAAAGCCCGAACGCGCGAACCACCGAACGCGGCATCCGATCGAATCCGATCGCGAAATGCAGCAGCGAACGCTCGGTCTGCGCTCCCCAGTAGCGGTCGTTAGCGACCTCGATCGCGCCCATGCTGTCGGTTTCGACGCGCCCGCCGGTCTGCGGCGCCTGCGACGGCTTGCCGGCCGAGGCCACCTTGGCGGTCACCGCGCGTTTGGGGTTACGGGGTTTGCGCATCTTCGATCTCGAATTTGCTGCCATCTTCTATATTCCTGTTGGTTTTCCGACCGCCCTTGCGCCAACTATTCTAACCCGGCCATCGGCCGATGACAGCGGTTTCCGCAATCGCGATTCGCCCCGGTTGCTCTTTTCAGAGGCGCTCTCCCGATATAGGTTATGGCGCGTATTCTCGACGAATAGGGAGTACGACTTTAGACTTGGATATTTTTCGAGATATTATAAGGACTGGACGCTCAAGCGAGGCTGCCAACGATGCCCTGGACGATTACCAGACTTTGCCGCGACTGCGTTGACACGGGATGCGTCAGCGTCTGTCCGGTCGATTGCATCTACGAATATGTCGGCGCCGACAAGGAAAAATTCCCCAACCAGCTCTACATCGATCCCGACGAGTGCATCGACTGCGGCGCCTGCGAGCCCGAATGTCCTTGGCAGGCGATTTTCGAGGAGCCGGCAGTCCCCGACGTCCTCAAGGACGACATCGCCCTCAACCACGCGCTGCTAGAGATCAAAGATCAGTTCAAGGTGATGCCGTTCAAGAAGGTCGAACACCCGACGCCCGAGCAAGTCGCCGAAAACAAGAAAAAGTGGGGTGTCGATCCGAATAGCTGAGCGCCCGCCGCGTCAGTTCCGGGCGCTTCCCTCAAGGAAACTGCGTCCAAGCGGCGTCAGATCAACCAGCACTTCCTGCCCCGCAGCATGCCGTCGGAGGATGAATCCCCGATCGAGCGCGTCTTCCCAAACCGTCAGCCTTGGGCATGATGTGCGCCAAGCGTCCATGACCTCGGAGTAAGGCCTCGGGCGGGCCGCTATCCACTCGAGAAAATCCAGGATCAAAGGAGTGAGCGTGTCACTCATCGCCAACATTCGCACTTCGGCGTCGGAGCAGATTCCGGTCGCGGCTTGTATGCTAGCCTCGGCGCGCCGCCGAGACAAATTGCCTCCGGGGGCCGGTATCGCATCGAATAGTCTTGCGACCTTTCCCGACAGAACAATAGAAATACTTATGCTCGCGACCAACCTCGATCAGAAATATTTGACAATCCTCTCATATGCCGACCTTCCAGAACCGCGGAGGGTCATTCAACAAATGCTTTGTGGATCGTGCATCGGCGCCGATTTTACAAACGGAATCGTCTGACCGGCGAGGGGGTTCGGGTCGTTATCCCGCCACGTCTAATGCCGACAGAACCGAATTCGGTCATTAGTTGAGCTGAAGCATCGTAACATTGTCCACACCATAAATCGCGGTTTGCAACAAATGTTATTGACGATTTGCGCCAACCTGACCTAATCTCGGAAAGCAGAACGGTCGCGGCAATTTCGCCGCGTACCTTAATCGGGAGGCGATGTATGCGAAGGCAGAAGTGTTTGTCGTCATGGGTATCGACGACCGTGGCGGCCTTGGCGCTGTTGGCAATTGGCGCGTTCAGTTCCCAAGGGTACGCACAGGTAAAGCCGGGTGATTTCATCACGCCGGAGAATGCAGCAAAGGTAAAAGATCTCGTAGGCCCCGGCGTTTACTACAAGGTCGAGCGCGGCATGACGATGAAGATAGTGCCCACGCAGCGCGTCGATTGGCCGCCTCCTTATAAAGATGCGACTGAAAAGTATTCTTCGCAGGTCCGTCTTTCGCAGGACAAGCGCTCGATCGTCGGCTTCGTCGCTGGCCAGCCGTTCCCATTGATCGACGCCAACGACCCCGACGTCGCCGTCAAGGTCATTTGGAACAACGTCTTCCGCCCAATCACCTCGGATGACTACGATCTTCGATTCTATGACTGCGATTCCGAGTACCAGAAAAAAGGCGCGCAGACGGGCCAGATCGAGTATTTCCAGATAGGACACTACGCCGGCTATGATCTGGTAGGTCGTACCGAAGTCGAGCCTCTCCCCACCGATCCGGACTTCAAGACCACCGGCCGTTACTGGCTGTTCGGCTTGTACCCGATTCTCGCTCCGCAGGAAATTCGAGGAACCGGATTCATCCGATGGCGTTACGCCGATCCCAAGCGCGGAGACGACATCTGGAGCCTCGGCGCAGGCTCGCGCCGCATCCGCCGCGTCAACGAGTCCATCATGAGTTCGTCAACCACCGCGGGCGGAACCTCGGCTCACGCGTGGGACCCCGATCACTACTCGGGCTTTAATCCCAAGACCGAGCAGTACCTCTACAAATTCCTCGGCGAGAAGAACATGCTTGGCTGCATCCACGCCGAGCATTCGCCTGAGATGCGATGCACCACGGACGGCGGCGCCAGCGCCTGCCCCGAGGCATGGGAGATGCGCCATATGTACGTTGTTCAGGCGCTGCCCGATCGCTCGCGCGTCAACGCGCTGGATGCGCGCACCATCATCTTCATGGACAGCGAAATGTGGTTCGAGCCTTACATCGACACCTACGATCAGGCCGGCCATCTCTTCCGCTCGCACATCTACTGGCTGGCGACTCGCGATCGTCCAGTGCCCGACGCGAGGGTCGCAATCTATCCGTTCAAGCGATCTTTCGTCGTGGGCGCGGTTTCGACCGACGTGCAGTCCGGCCTGGCGACGATGTGCTATCTGCCGGGGATGGAAACGCCTGAACGCGAATGCTGGTACATCAACATGGGTGCGGTCGATCGCAACTTCTTCACCACCGATGCGATGTTCCGCGCGGCGTCGTTCTAAGCGGCCAGCGTCAGTAACAACTGTTTGAAAAGGAACGGGCGCGGTCACAAAACCGCGCCCGTTCCTCATTTTGCGGAGTAGCCTCTCCCTCGTAGTAACGCGCGTGGAGTTCTGTCAGTCGGGGCGGACCAGGCCGGATAGACCGGCGAAGAGCAGCGGCGTGATCGTCCATCCCGCCAGGATGTGCAGCCACAGGTAGCATCGCAGCAGCCGGCTTGGGACTGAGCTTGGATTGCGCGGCTCGCCGCTTCGCCTGGCCTTGCCCGGCAGGCTGTGGCGCGGATTCGGGCGCCAATATTTATCCTGATGCAACTCGACCACGGGCAGAAAATTCTCGAGTGAATAGACGAACGGATTGAAGACCGGATAGAACGGCGGCGCTTCTCCACTGGCGACGAACTCGCGATAGGCGGCCTCCTCGGTCGGCGTGATGATGCGCATCCGATAACCCCATCCGAACAGAATCGTGCCGAGGCCGACGAACCCCGCAATCCACCAGAGCGCTCGCAGCGGCACGTAGCCGAAGCCGATCGTGACCTGCATCATCACGCTCCACGCGCGCTCGAAGAGGCTCTCATGACCGAATCGGCGCTGCGCAATTTCCTTGGCGATGCGCACCTGGGTCGCGCCATCGTCGCGCCCCATCGCGCTCAAGACCGTTGCCAGTTGGCGAAACGGCTGCGAATGGTATTCGGGCGGCTGCAACGCGAGCCATCGCAGGCGCGACGGCCCGTCACTGGGACCGCCGGCGATGTCGCCGTACACGAAGCCATTGATGACGAGATTGCCGGGCGCGGGCCAGCTCGCCTCGTCGTCCCAGATCTCGCCGGCGTGAGCGTCCTCGAGGTCGAGCACGGTTTTCTGCGTATGCTTTACGGCGACCCAGTAGAGTGTGCCGTCGATGATGGCCCGTTCGGCGTCGAATTCTCCATTGCCTCTGAACTCGGCGTCGTGAAAGCTCAGGTCGTGGCCGATCTTCGCCAGTCGGGCGTACACGATACCGTCGGTCGTGAAGCCGTCATGAAACAGCACATCGCCGCCGATGTTCGCCTCGACGAGGTTGACCGCGTCCTCTTCAACGTCGAGGATTCGTGCGCCGGTCAAGTCGAGAGTCCCGTCGATTCGCGCGTGCATAAAACTCACCGGGCCGAAGTCGCCCGCCAGAAAAGACGCGTCGCCGTGGATGACCGACACGTTGCCGAACACCGGACCGGTGCGTGAGCGCCGCACGGTGATGTCCTGCAGATGGGCGGACAGCAGGTTGATACCGTCGGGGACGAAGCAGCGGATCAACGTCAGCGGCTTATCGACGGTGGCGTAGGAGAGATCCAGGCTTCCGGCGATGCGCGCGCCTGCGAGCGCGAGTCCGCTGGGATGAATGAATCGCGAAGCATTCGGATCGCTGAGAAGCCAGACGATTAATTCTGAGCGGACGGTGCGCTCGGCGGCCCAATTCTCACCACGGGCCGTGTCGTTGGCGGCGCTGTCGGGATCGTCGTCGGGGCCGAACCAAGGCACGTCGCGCAACGGCGCGGAATGCAGCAGTTTTCGTTCTGCGGCAGTCAAAGCGGCGCCGAACTTCTGCTGCGCCATCGCCTGGAGCGCGGCGCCGGGGCTCGCAGAGATGTCGGCCGCGCCGGAATCAGCTCCATTCGCTCCGGCCGCGAACGACAGCGACGCAACGAAGGCCAGCAGTATTATCGCAATTGCGGCGGCGAAGGGCTTTCGCTCTATGGACATTGCGTCTTCGCGTGACTCGCGGCGTTTTTCGCGTGGCTCGCGCGGGTGACGAGCGACCGTGCCATGCCAGTTCGCGGAGTGTCAATCGCCATTTGCTTCGATCCGGGTGACGATGCTTAGAGTTTCCTATCGCGCCTGAAGTCGCGGCGTTCTATCTGCCGAAGCTGCGGCGCTCAACTTGCCAGGGAGGCACCACGTGGAAGCTGCACAGAAGGAGAGGCTGGCCGCGCTGCTGGCCGAGGTCCAGGTCGCAATCCTTGTAACGCAAGGTGAGCAGTGGCCGACGGCGACAATGCAGGCGTTCGCGGAGACCCCGGAGTTCGACCTGTTGTTCATCATGAATGACGGCTCGGAAAAGTTTCAAAATCTGCTCAAGCATCCGTACGTCACCGTGTATTTGGACGCGCGCGAAAAGGGCAAGGTCGAGACGTTTGAGATTTCGCGCGTGCTGATCCAGGGAATCGCCGGCGAAATCGCACGCGACGGCGCCGAATGGGAACCGCTGAAGGAGATATTTCTGAAGAAGAGTCCCTTCGAAGCCCCGTTCTTCAAGTACCCGACGCTGCGCATGTTGCGCGTCAGGCCCCAGCGGCTATCTTACGCGGGCGCGGACCGCTTCGCGTTCAAGGCGGAATTCTGAGAATTGCGGGCGCGCATCGCGTGCTGTAAGAGGAGAGCTGCGCTGAGAATTTCAGCATGACGACTCTCGCCGACAAAATCGCGCCGTACGCCGTTCAGTTCCGCCGCGACGGCTTCGTCATGGTGCCCGACTTGCTCGGCGCAGACGAGCTTGAACGGTACGGCAACGCAGTCGATGAAGCGGTGGCGCGGCGCAAGCGTTTCGACAAGCGCGAGCTCGGTGAGAAGTCGCCCTACGAACAGTCGTTCATTCAATGCATCAATCTGTGGGAAGACGCGCCGGCCGTTCGACCGCTCACGTTTCATCCGATTGTCTGCGAGGCGGCGGCGCGCATCCTCGGCGTCGAGACCATCCGGCTGTGGCACGATCAGGCGCTGTACAAGGAAGCCGGCGGGCGGCTGACCGATCCGCATCAGGATCAACCTTACTGGCCGATGGTGGAGACCGACACCATCACCGCATGGATTCCGTTCGACGGCTCGTCGCACGCGACCGGATGCATGGGCTATGTGCCGGGCTCGCACACGGTGGGGCTGAGAGTGTTCGTGAACATCTTCAAACCCGAAGAGGCGCTCGAAATTCTAAAGATGCCGGAGATCAAGGACACGCCGCCGGTGTGGGTCGAGGTGCCGCGCGGTGGGGTCGCGTTCCATCACGGGCTGACGGTGCATATGGCGAAGCCGAACAAGGGGTCGCGGACGCGGCGCGTGCATACGATGATTTTTTTCCGGGACGGATCGACGCGCAAGAATAATTTCCCGCACGATTCTGTCGAGCGCTACGGCATCAAGATCGGTGCAGCGATCGACAGCCCCGTGACGCCGATCGCATGGCCGCGAGCGGCAGGCGCCCTGCCCGAACCGCCCGACGCGCCGGTCTCCAGGATTTTCGCCAAGGCAGTCGAGCTCGGCGCATTTCCCGACAAGGCCGGCCGCGCCGGCCGCTAGCTGTCAACCGATACGGTCACTAACCCAAATTGGACCGAGCTTAGCGCTCGGGTCTTGATCGCTTGTAGTACGGCCGTGCCGGCCCCGCGATTATCACAATCGCGATAGCCAGCCCTGCCAGGAAAGATACTGCTTCCATCATCATGGCGTATGCGATGCGTCCTCTTACAGGCTCACCAACGAGAATACGATGTACGCCAGGGTGAGGAACGCGAACGTCACACCGGGCAATTCGCTGAGCAGGCTGTTCTGTGCGATGCGATCGGCGGCGACAGTCTCGGTCTGCTCCCGCATCTGCTGAAAACCTGCGAGCCTCTGATTAATCGTGGTAGCAGCCATTTCCCTTGCCTCCCGTAAAAGTTCCGTCGTGAGTGGGTAGAGCAAGGCCGGTGCCAATGACCGAGACCTTTATTTCATTCAGCTATTTTCGATAGACGCAGTCTTTACCATTTGCGATTCGCAAAAGGTTTGCCGCGAGTCGCGAAAACTCCGCTCTCTGCGGAGCGCCCGCCGCTCATCATTGAGCAGCCGCGCGACTGCATGCAGCGGATTCCCCTCCCCACCTGGCTCGCTTTGATCGCAGCTTTCAGTTGACGGCGTCGGCAGACTCGGCCTTTAATGCCGACATGGCTGGAATTGTTTCCTACGGCTCTTACGTTCCGTACCGGCGACTCAAGCGCTCGGCGATCGCCGCCGTTCTCGGCACGCCCGCCGGCAAGGGCGAGCGCGCAATCGCGAGCTTCGATGAAGACAGCGTCTCGATGGCGGTCGAAGCGGCTCGCGACGCGCTGAAAGCCGCACCGCCGGGCGACGTGCAGGCGCTCATCTTCGCAACCACCACGCCGCCCTACGCAGAAAAACTCAGCGCCGCGGTGATCGGCGCAGCCGCGATGCTGCCGGCGGAAATTCGCGCATCG
>Ga0074044_10005782_pt1 | contig 10010 bp, 10 predicted proteins | sample BogForMeECP23OM1_FD_94443 | JGI IMG/M metagenome (GOLD analysis project Ga0074044, IMG submission 94443) | Bog forest soil microbial communities from Calvert Island, British Columbia, Canada - Bog Forest MetaG ECP23OM1 | ecosystem: Environmental > Terrestrial > Soil > Wetlands ... | reverse complement strand
GTAGTGTTAGAATCCTCAATCAGTCCGACTGACATAAATAAGTGTCTGCAATTAGGAGTTAACAACTTTATTGAAAAACCTTTAGAATACAAAAAATTTATTAGTACAACCGAGAGATTTTGACCATACTTTTGATGCCGAATCCCGGCGATTACGAGATTGGGTGGCAAACCAAAAAACGAAGAAATCGGGAATCGCAAACCGATCGAAAATAATATCAAGGTGTGAAGACGTGAAAAGAAGGCTTTGCCTGGCATTGATAATTATACTGATTGCCGGTTTTGCATCGACAATATTTTGCAAGGATGCGGCCATACCTCTGGTTATTGATGTCAGAACAGTTCAGGAGTGGAATAACGGCCATCTTGAAGGCGCCGTCCTGATTCCCTACGATCAGATCGGCGAAAAAATCGGCGCCGTTGTAAAAGACAAGTCCCGGAAGATTTATTTGTACTGCCGGACAGGACATCGAGCGCAAATTGCCAAAGAAGTCCTGGAAAAACTTGGATACAAAGATATCATCAATCTTGGATCGCTTGAAGATGCTGCCGGGACCCTGAAACGCAAAATTGTGAATCAGGAAAAGCAGGACTAAGGTGTTTATTTGTTGATTTTTTATCGTTTAGATTAGTGGTAGGCATTACCTACTACTTCCCTCACAATTAATCAGTATTGTTTTCCTTAACTCCTTACATTAATTTTCAGTAAAAAGAGGTAAATTTTACAGAATCATGGATTTGTTTAAAACCATTATTGAAGGAGTGTACATATGTTAGATTTTACATTAACATCGGAGCAGCTTTTATTGCAGAAAAGAGCACGCGAATTCGCACACAAAGAAATACTCCCGCTGGCATGGTTTTATGATGAAGCAAATGAAATTCCGATGCAAATTCTCAATAAGGCCACGGCTCTGGGATTCATGAACAGCGACATGCCGAAGAAATACGGCGGCCATGGTTATGGCTCTATCGAGGGAGCTATCATTACTGAAGAGATCGCTGCTGCGTGCTCCGGTTTGGCTACCTCTGTGTTTGTAAATTCCCTTGGCTACACGCCGCTTGTCCTTAGCGATAATGAAGCTCTCAAACAAAAGTATTTACCGAAAATTTCCAAAGAAAATAAGCGAATCTGCTTTGCCACATCCGAACCAACCATGGGCTCTGACGTTGCCGGCATTACGTGCCATGCCAGAGAAGACGGGGATTCATATGTACTCAACGGCATCAAATACTGGATAACAAACGGCGGCATAGCTGATTACATGACTGTCTTTGCGACAGTAGACCAGAAACTGCAACACCAGGGTATATGCTCGTTCCTCATTGAAAAAGACCGGGAGGGCGTTTCAGTCGGGCGCCATATCCCGAAGATTGGCCAGAGGGCATCCAACACGGCAGGGCTCCATTTTAAAGATGTGCGTGTACCGAAGGAAAATGTAATCGCTAAACCGGGAGAAGGATTTGTGCTGGCCATGAAGGCATTTGCCATGTCAAGGCCCATAATCGGCGCTTTTGCGGTCGGCGTTGCGCGCTCTGCCATGGACTATGCGATACATTACGCGAAATCCAGACGCGCCTTTGGCCACCACCTCCAGTCATACGAAGCGATACAGTTTAAGATTGCCGAGATGTATCAGAAAGTGGAAACCTCCCGTCTTCTTGTAATGAAATCCGCCTGGGAAACTGACAATGGTGTCGACCCCACCTTAGATGCATCGATCAGCAAATTTTACTGCACCGAAGCGGCAAACGAAGTTGTAAGCGAAGCCCTTCAGATAGCCGGAGGATATGGGTACACGAAAATGTATCCATTTGAAAAGTTGCTGCGTGATGTCCGGCTTCTTATGATTTATGAAGGCACAAGCGAGATACAGCGTATTATTGTGTCCGGCTTTGCTCTTGGCGTTTATCAGCCCATTATGCCGCCAATTGAAGACCTTCCGATGCTCCGAAGTGAAACAGGCGGGAAGGATTTTGAAAAGGAGATGTCCGGCAAAACCGCCTGGCGCTGTAAAATGTGCGGGCATATTCATTATGGCAATGAACCTCCGGAAGAGTGCCCGTATTGCTTCTTCCCCGGCAGTGCATTTAAAAAAGTATGGCCGCGGGAATAAAGCGCTCTCATAAAGTTTTACAAATGATAGCGTTTATTTGTCTAACATTTGCTGGATAAAAATTCACGGGTATGGACCCCAAAGCAAGCTTTGGAAAATTATTAATTCGCTTTATAGTCTCACTTAGCTTCGCACATGGGATAGTTCAACTTACAGATATTACTATACTGCGCTTGTAATATCTGAGTTTCATTAGAATTGGAGTTTCAACAATAAAATAATATTAGTAAGGAGATCAAAAATGAAGCGTAAAGATTCTTCAATAACAAAAGGCAAGGTAAATGAGATATATGAAAAGGAGATATATGACATAACTGCCTGGCGCTGTGAGGCATGCGGACGTATTGACTATGGTTATGAAACATCGGAAGGGTGCCCATATTGCTTTTACCCTGATAACGCGTTTAAAATAATTACAGCCGCATGAATGATTCATCAATAATGTTTCACGCATAACAGTTCGTCTTTGTCCTGCATTGGCGGGTCAGAAATTATAAAGGAGATTGAAAATGAAACGTAAAGCTTCCGCAATATGGAAATGCGTGATAACGGTGACGTAGATAACAGATTGTTCCGGTTACATGGGTAGCGCTTTTATATGAAGACATAACAAAATCTATCCAGCCGGTCGCTACGCTACGGTTGATTTTTTCGGTTTGGCCATTTTGCAGTTGCTTTTGATCGGTCATTTATAAACCACTAAACGTAGCCCGATTATACAGATTATACGGGATTCCAGTCTACCCGGATGTACTTAAGACTTTGACGCGGGAGGTTGCATGGGGAATAATTTGATTATTGTTGGCGGCGGCGCGGGCGGCGCTTCGGCGGCGGCCGAAGCAAAACGCAACAACCCTTCTTTAAATGTCACAATTTTGCAGACAGGTAAATTTGTTTCGTATTCCGCCTGTCCAACACCATATTATATTGGCGATATCATTAAAGACGAGAGAAAACTTGTGGCGATGACGCCTGAAAAATTTCACGAAAGAGGAATTGAAGTGCGTCTCAACACGGAAGTCGTCAATATTAATTGCATGGAAAATTCTGTTGAAACAAAAGACAACCATAGATTTCCTTATGACTTTCTGGTCATCGGAACCGGTACATCCGCTGTTATTCCGGATATCCCAGGCACAAATCTACCCGGCGTTTATTCTCTGAAAAATCTTGAAGACGCCATCCATATCAAAACATGGCTGCGTGAGAAAAATGTTCATCATATTATAATTATCGGCGGCGGTTTTATCGGGCTGGAAATGAGCGAAGCTCTTCACGCGGCGGGTATTTCCACGACTATCCTTCATAAGGACCCTCTTCCGGCTAATCGCTGGGACACCGGGCTTTCATCCGTGATGTTAGAAGAGCTTCAGGCTCATAGTGTGGAATTCGCGGGCAACACCGAGGCAAAGGCGATTGAAAAAGGGACTGACGCGTCTCTTAAAGTTATAACGGATAAAGGCGTATGGGAAGGAGATATGGTATTAATGGCCGTAGGTGTCAGGCCAAACGTTACGCTGGCAAAATCTACCGGTATCAACATCGGTAAAACCGGCGCGATTGCCGTCAATTTTGCCCAGAAAACATCTATAGAAAATGTATATGCCGCTGGCGACTGCTGTGAATCGTGGCATCGTGTAAGCCGCAGCTGGGTAAATATTCCTCTGGGCGATATCGCCAACAAACAGGGACGCGTCGCCGGGCGCAATATAGGCGGAAACCCGCTGACCTTTAACGGCATCGTTGGAGCTCAATCCTTCCGGCTGTTTGATCTGGAATGCGCGACCACCGGACTCTCGGAAAAAGAAGCCCTTACCGCGGGATACGCTCCAGTCAGCAATATAACATGGGGCAGCGCCATGGCGCCGGCGCTGGGCATGAGAAAAATCGGCCTTAAGCTTATTGCCGATAAGCCGTCAGGAAAATTATTGGGTGCACAGGCTGTGGGGGCTGCCGGAGTAGTAGGCCGAATTAATGCGCTTTCCGTTGCGCTTTGGACGGGAATGAATCTTGATGACATTGCTTATCTGGATTTAGCTTACGCGCCGCCTTTCAGCAGCGCGTGGGATATAATCCACAATGCCGCCCAGGCCTTGCGCCGGGCAAACTGATATGTTTCGTATTCAAAACATAACACTTTTAAATAATTGGCAGGTATCGCCTACTATTCCCCTTACAATTAATAAGTATTGTTTCTATTTTTCCTGCCTCCGGCAATCACCAGCAGCACATGAATGCTTCCACTGAACGTGTAGCCAGTGAATAATCCTGGAAACCAAAGAATCACCTATACCGTTCAAAGCATATTCAACACCTTTATGCGGGATTAAATCTTCTCGATGCCCGTTGGATGGAAAACGCTATAAAATGTCCTCTCATAGGGTGCTTGAAGAAAGTTCATCGCCCCCCGGAGCACCCTGAAATGTTCTGACTTAAGATGGGCCATAAGGTTTTCCTGGGTATCCCATTCTTCAAGAATAAAGAGTTTATTTTCATCCTCGATACTATGACAGAACTCGTAACGCTTACATCCCTTCTTCTGTCTTATTGAACCTGATAGTGAAGCAATCGTCTGCGACAATTCCATGCGCTTATCAGGAAGAACATCCATTCGCATGATTGCCACGATCATAAAAAAGCACCTCCATTTTTATGATTAAAAAGCTCATGTTGATATAATAGCAAATAGTCTGCCAATAACTTAAGAAGAATAAGAAGTTTTTATTCAGCCTTCAATAACAAGCGGTTAGATCACCAGGAGAACACCGTGGGAAAGTATGCCTTGATTCGTTTGGCCTCAGTATTTGGCGGAGCCTCAGCATATTGAGGGATACTTTAAAGTAATTGGATGGTATAATTCCAATTCTAAATTAAAGCGCTATTTTTGCAACAGTTTCCCAGATTAACTCAATTTGAATACAAGCAACTGTCACGAAACAATCCCTTTCGTAAGTTAGAAACTATTTTCTACCGGAGGAGCGCAGAAAATAGTTTCGTTAACTCGCTTATCCCATTTATCGCGGTCAGGGATGAATAATGATGGGTGGAAAGAAGATTCCGATTCCCGGTGCTGGAGGCTCTACATAGACTAAAGGCGGCGGCATATAAACACCCCTGTCATGCACATAGCGGTTGCGGTCATACCCGCGCCCTCTGTGCCGACCGTTGTCATGTCTTCCCATTTGTTTATGGTTATCTTTGCCGAGGACCGACATTACGTCTATACTGCCATTATTGTGATTAAAACAAGCCCCGGCATAATCTTGCCCACTATGGTTCTAAAATTCCATGTACGTGATGTTTTCATAAAGTCACTCCATTCTTGGATCAATTCCAATCGCTTGTTAAGCGTCAAACTTTAGAAAATTCATTAACGCACCTATCCCGATAAGTGGGACTAATCCTGCTATGCGGGATTAGTTGTACGACATTAATGATTATTTCCTCCTGGACTTTCCATATTTTCCTGTCCGGAATATCATATCGGTAATATTCTTCTGTTAGTTCGACATACTGTTATAGAATGCCTCGAAAGATGGTAAGCCTATCCGATGCAACGAGGCCCTCGTTGCGGTACCATTTCCCAACAGTGTGAACCGTATGATCTTCTGTTCTTCGCTTTTAAACTTAATGTCTTAAGTCTTAATACTTAATCCTTTTAATGCTTCATCTCATCCGCTGTTTTTTTATGGTCTTTTTTATCCATCTTCTTTTCGTGTTTTTTCTTACCCATCTTCATCATGCACATCTTCTGCATATTCTTAAACTGCGCATCCGTCAAAATAGCCCGCATATCTTTTATGGCTTTTAACATTTCCAGATGTTGGGCGGTTTTTATATCTTCAATTTTCTTAATCGCGGATGTGGCCTTATCCAGATCGAAATCTTTCACTTCCATAATTTCCATAAGTTCGATTTCGGCAATCTTCAGGTCGGCTTTGAATCTTATCTGCTTTTTCTGCATTTCAGTGTGCAGTGGTTTCAACTTCGCCATCTGTTCATCGGTAAGCCCCATCTTATATGCGTGCTCCATGAACATCATGTCGCCGCCCATCTCCATATTGCCCATGGCCATCATCTGACCCTGCTCTTCTCCATGACTCTGCATGGACATATCATTCATCTGTGAAAAAGCGGGTACTGCAAAAACAACTGTCAACAACAACGAAAATAACATTTTTTTCATAATCTTCTCCTCATGAGACCCAAGCTTCAGAAAAAAAGTGCACTGAAGCTTGCCGGTCGTGATGCGACTCAAACTTTAAACGTGTTGCGTATTAAAGTTTGTTAGTCGAGTTATCCAACAGCCTTTGGCTATTGAAAATTATCCCGCAGCAAAGCAAAGCGGGATTTGATACTCGCCAGGAACAAGCGTGACAACAAGCTCGATTGCAATAAAACTATTAAGGCTTATACTTAAACGATACTCTTAATTTCGTCCGATACTCCACAACTTTGCCTTTTTCCACTCTCATATCGAGTTCCTTTACTTCAGCAACCCTTATTTCGTCTAAGGTTTTTGCTGCAACTTCAACAGCATTTTTAGCAGCATCTTCCCATGATTTTTCACTGCTTCCGATAATTTCGATAACTTTATAAATGGTGCTCATAATCCTTCTCCTTTCTTTTAAATTTGTTAAATAAAAAATGGTTAATCGGGATATGTTCACAAGTTAAAAATCTTCTATATGAATTGTCCCGAACTTTATTGTTCTTACTGCTTACCCCAAACCTTCTTGACCTGACCGACCTTTTCCTGAACCCGGCCGGTTATCTTTTCAAAGGCACCTTCAGTTTCCAGCTTTGGATTGTCGCTTATTTTTCCGGCGACTTCCTTGACATTGCCCGTCACTTTATGAAACATGGCTTCTGCTTTGTCTTATATGCTCGATTTCATACTGTTCTCCTTTTTTTGATTTATTTGTCGGACAGGCATCCCTTCTGCATCGTTATGGAACCGGACAGTGAAGCAAGGCTCTATGACAATTCCATGCGCTTCTTAAGTAAGGACACTCGTATTCCAACATCCTACCGACAGTAGTTGCAACTAGCCTACCGACAGTAGTTGCAACTAGCCTGCCAACAACCTGAAATAATCAGAAATCTTAATTCATCTATTAATAGCAGGTGGTTAGAATAATAAGAGGAAATTACGGAATATATGAAATGATTTGTTTGGCCTCAACATGCGGTGGAACCTCAGCATATTGAGGGATGCATTGAATTGCTCTCAGATCTGTAATTCAGAATAAATACTGTGTTTTCTTATCTTCTTAGCCTGATACATGAGTTGGTCTACGCGGTGGCGGTGGCCACCCGCTCATACACCGGATTGTATCCGCCCTTTTTAATCTCACGGATTAAAAGCAGCGCATCATCTTCCGAGTCTTCAACCATTAATACCCGGAGTGCTTTACCCTTCATAGAATTATCCTCTATGTTTCGATGATTCTGATGGTTGAAATGTTTGATCAATCGCGCCGGTCAATCTACGCGCGTTTCGGAATTAGGCCGAGCATACAGTCAACTTCATATTTTTCTCTTACATGCCCGTTCTATTTTTTTGCCAGTTTTTTTGCCCAAATTGTCAGCCAAATGACGATGAATAGCATCGTGGCAACGACAAGTTTATATGCCACTATTCCCCACAGCCAGACAGTACGAATTTCCGCCCACGTAGCACCTTTACCGAAGAGGCAGAGCATTCCTTCCGGCTGTCTTGTCATAATCAGCAGATAACCAAACCATGAAATCAGCACGAGACAATAAGCGATTAGAAAAGTCCACCATCCGGCCACTGCCGCAGTCCGCACTTTTTTTATAAACATTTCATCCATGATTTTCTCCTATGTTTTATTTTAATTGGTTCAGACGTATCATTAAAAGGACTAAATAAATATTTACAGCAAATAATAGGCCAACAACCGAAGGGGAATAAGAAGTTTTGATTAATCCTTTAATAACAGCTTATTAGATGGAATCGCGGAAAAGAATAAAATGACTCGTTTTGCCTCAATATTTGGCGGCCCCTCAATATATTGAGGGGCACTTCAAGAAATGTCAACGATCCAACAGGCTGTTGAAAAAGGTTCAGATGCAAGGCGCGCGAGGATCGAATTATGAAACGCCTTTTGATAAGCTCCAAAAAGTTACCGATAACATGCTTAATAAAAATGCAACTATACAAAAAAGAAGGGGTCGCAAATTAATAAATCTGCAACCCCTTGGTATTATTTGGTGAGCCCTGTCGGAATCGAACCGACAACCTAATGTATAGCGATTATTCAAGAGATAGCCAGCAGGAAGGTATAAGAAATTATCCAAAATGGTATTACCATCCCAACCGCATGATGGGCAGGGATGTGCACTTCCCATGTCCGACATGCAGTAAAGGCAATGGGGTTTTTTATTCATGTTATTTATCATTTCAATAGCCACAGTCAGAAGGATTTATAGGAATATCAGCAATAAATATGTCATCAGATCCATAATATCTGTAAATTAATGTAACACCATTCTGAAATAGAATTTGTGTCTTCCCATTACATGTCTCCTTAATCAGATTTTGCTTAACATCATTATAAAAGTCTTTTTTTACATCAGAAGATGATAAATTAATTACTGTGTATATATACGTAATATTTTTGCCTGGTCCAACAATCACCTTATCTGCTCTAATGTTTTTTGACACCATTTTAGGAAGGCCTGAGTTCATATTAATCTCTCTCTTTTTAATCTCGGACATTAAAGAATCTTCTATGGATGTTGGGGCGTCTGCTGCTGGCGCTGGTTGAGCTACTGGTGCTTCAACGCTAGAAGGCTCTGCTGGTGCTGGTTGAGCTACTGGTGCTTCAACTTTAGGAGCCTCTATTGGCTCTGGCTCTGATGAATTTTTTATACTTGCTGGAATAAATGTTAATTCACCATTAACTACTGACATCGTTGCTTTTCCAACATTCCAGTTAGTATCACCAGTACATGTAATAGTGTAATTATTATTATCAATCCAAGAAGTTACTTCAGTGTTTATACCTGGACTAGCTTCATACCCACTAAGCTTTAAACTAACAGTTGTAATTGTTGAATTTGGATTATCAACGTTAAATGCTACAGAAGCTGTATATGCATTTTTACAATCAGCGTTAATAGCTGAGACATAGCCTCTTGCTCGATATTGAATAAACTGGGGAATTGCTATAGCCGCTAGAATACCAATAATAGCTATTAAGATAAGTATCATGGCAATGGAGTTATTCACACCTCCTACACGAGCAATTTTCATGGCTCTTGAGGAAGGTGGAAACAGCTTTTTAATTTCAATAAGCTTTTTCTTAGCGTGTTTGTAATATATATAATTTCCAGAAATGCCGAAACCTATCATTAAAATAAAATAAGCATAGGGCACCCTCGCCAGAACAAAAACAAGTAATGCCCAAAGGTAAAGTTTTCTATATAGCATCCATAATCCCGGAACAAAAAATGCTGGCCAGTTCCATGTTGCCGAAAAAGTATCAGTTCCATTAATATTAAATTTTTTAAACTCTGTTAAATATTTGTCTGCATTATTCCCAATATAAGCAGCAAAGTCTTCCTCCGTTATTAATGATGAATTAATTGCAGAATCGACAATAACTGGACTCAAATTCAGCTCGCTTTTGCATTTCCCACAACGCAGAGCATGCGGATCATCTCCCGGCTTGAGTTGATTCTGTACCCCGCACTTCGGACACTTAATAACATTCTGTGATGATGGCCTGCTCTGTATTATCACCTCGCCATGCCCCATCTGCTTTGCTGGCATTTCTCCTGTTGTCAATGCCTGCTGCAACTGCTGAATGCTCTCAAACCGATCATACGCTTTGAGGGCCAAACCACGCATGATGGCCAACTCACC
>Ga0074044_10005781_pt1 | contig 10010 bp, 10 predicted proteins | sample BogForMeECP23OM1_FD_94443 | JGI IMG/M metagenome (GOLD analysis project Ga0074044, IMG submission 94443) | Bog forest soil microbial communities from Calvert Island, British Columbia, Canada - Bog Forest MetaG ECP23OM1 | ecosystem: Environmental > Terrestrial > Soil > Wetlands ... | reverse complement strand
ATCCGCTCCGTCATATCCACCGCGCGAAAGCAGGGTTGGAACATCCTCCAAACCCTCACCGCAAACCCAGCCGCCCTCATCCACGCCCTCGCCGCCTAACCGACGGCTTGGGAGTTACTGCGCAGGGAATTAATTCGCAAGCTCCTGGAATCAATCGTCTTTTCAGCGCGATTTTTGACGATTCCGGCCGAAAAACGAGAAATTCCCTGCTCTTTTCCCTGCAAGCAGGGAATTCGGCTCAGCCTGGCGGCGCCGTTCGTCACCGCGAAACATAGGTCGGCAGCCAGCCGCCGGGGGGCGCGAGATCGAGCCGGTCGGGCCGCCGGGAGGCGCGCCCCGACAGAAGAACGATTTCGCCGCGGTAGGCCCAGACCCGCAGGTCCATCCAAAGATCGGCGCCGCCGGCCCGGACGACCGCCTTGGCGATCCGTTTCTGGGCGACGTAGCTGTCGCCCTGTCTCAGCAGTCGGCGGAGCCGCGCCCGGCCCAGCGCGGCGCTGTCCATGAGGCCGCGGCTCGCAAATCCGCGCCGCGGCTTGAAGACGAAGTCCGCCTTGCGCTCGGCCAATATGTCCGCATCGCCCTCGTTCAGGACATGCGTCTCGGGGACGTGGGCGCTTAAGGTCCGGCGTTCGTCCGCCTCGATTCCGAGCGCGCCGTCCTGGTCCGGCGACGACAGCTGCGCCATCAGCCCCTTGTCGCTGCGGACGGCGTAGGTGAAGGGGTTCGGCGCGGCGTAGAGCCCGCCGCTCGCGTAGGCCTGTCGCAAGGCGGCGAAGGCGTCGGAGCGCCAGAAGAAGTCGGTCGAGCGGTTGACGACGAAGGCGACCGTCTGCCCGTCGAACGTCAGCCGTTCGCCGTCCGAGCGCGTCTCCGAGGGCGATCCGATCGTTGCCCGCCAGCCGCGCTCGCCGAGAAGGTCGCAAATCAACCCGTGCTCGCCGCGAAACTTGCCGTTCCGCAACGACTCCGCGTCGTCGATGACGAGGACGAGGCCGTCGGGGCGTCGGCCGAAGAACGCGTTCGCCTCGCGCTCAACGAGCCCGGCGATTGTCGCGCGGAAGGCGGAAATCGAGGCGGGCGGCGCGATTCCCTTCTCCCGCTCGAGCTCCGCCGCGTCGTAGAAAAGCGCATTGATGATCGAGGCGAACAGGAAGCCGGAGCCGTTGTCGTTAAATTCGATGAGCTGAAATCCGCCCTCGGGCGGGAGATGGAAATCCCAGGCGCTGAAAAAGCAGACCTCGCGCCTGCGCGCTTGCGCGATCGGCGGCGCGTCGCTCAGCGCCGCCGCGCGCCACGCCTCGCGCCCCGTCACGCGGTCGAAGACGCGGATGAAGCCAGCGATGTCGGCGATGAGGCCCGAAGGGACGACCTGAGGTTGGCGCGCGACCGAGAAGCCCTCCGGCAGCCCGGCGTCGCTAAGCGCCGCGAGGAAGCCGTCGGATGGAAAGGAATCGATGGTCAACGCTCCGCCTTTCCGCTCTGCCGACGAGCCGCCCGTGCCGCGCCCATCCGTCCGCCGCCGGCCTACTCTGGCGAAACCACGACCGGCGACCTACATCAAGACCCTGTCCGGCAACAGGGGAATCACGATGGCCGAAGCTGCTGCGCTCTGGGACCTTTTGAGTCAGACGGCGGACGCGGATGCAGTCGCGGCGCTTAAAGTCGCGGTTCAATCCGAGCCCGACCGGGCGCTGAACCGCGTCAACCCGCTCGCCTTCGCGAGCGGCCATGACCTCAACGAGGAGGCGACGATCGGCGGGCTCGTCCATGCGGCGCGGCTCGGGATCTTCGACATGTCCTGGAACGTGCTCTGCCCCGGCTGCGGCGGCGTGCTCGAATCGGGCGCCGCGCTGAAGACCCTCAACCGCGACCAGTATTACTGCTCGCTTTGCGCCGCCGACTACGAGCCGACGCTCGACCAGCTGGTCGAGGTTACCTTCACGGTGAACTCGCGAATCCGGCGCATCGCCGCGCATGATCCGGATTCCCTTTCCCACGCCGAGTATATGCGCCAGATCTTCTGGAGCTCGGGGGCCGACCTGCCCGACGACATCGAAAGCGCGATCGACAAGATCACGCTCGACCTCATGGAGCTCGCGCCCGGCGAGAAGGCCGCAATGTCGCTCACTCTGCCGAAGGGCTTTGTGATCGCATTCGACCCGGTCACCCACTCTTCGCTCTTTCTCGACATATCGGGCGAGGAGACGAATGAGCGGCGGAGTCTCTCGATCGTCTTCGCAGACGCCCACGCGCACAACGGCACGATGGCGCTGCGGCCGGGTCCCGCGCGCATCACCTTCGAGAACAAGTCCGGCCAGCGGACCCTTCCGGGCCTGTGGGTCCATGGGCCCGAGATGGACAATCTCTCCGGCCCGCGACGGCCGTTCCTCACCGCGACTCGCCTCCTCAGCAACCAGACGTTCCGCGACCTCTACCGCAGCGGCACGTTCGATCCCGAGCAGCGCTTCAAGATCACGAGCCTCACCATCCTGTTCACCGACCTCAGGGGCTCGACCGCGCTCTACGACCGGGTCGGCGACCTCGCCGCCTTCGATCTCGTGCGCAGCCATTTCGGCGAGCTCATCGCGGCGGTCGCGGCCGAGGGCGGCGCGGTGGTGAAGACGATCGGCGACGCGGTCATGGCGACCTTCTCGGCGCCGGACAGGGCGTTGCGTGCGGCCATGCGGATGCGCGAGGCCATGCGCAAGATCAACGAACAGCGCGGCAGCGAGGATCTCGCCCTCAACATCGGCCTGCACGAGGGGCCGTGCCTGGCGGTGATGCTCGACGAGCGGCAGGACTATTTCGGCCAGACCGTCAACATCGCCGCGCGCGTGCAGGACCTCGCCGAACCGAGCGCGATCCTGGCGACGAAGCCGATCGTCGAGAGCGCCGAGGTCGCGCGCCTCGTCGGCGAGGCGGGCTACCGCACGACGACGTCAAGGCATCTGTCGCTTCGCGGGGTCAGCGAGGCGTTCGAGATCTACGAGGTTCGCGAGCGGGCGGAGCGCGCCGCGGCGTAAGAGCGGCCAACTTCAACCGAGACAGTCTTACGTTTTGGTGATCGGCCCGAAAGGGTTGAACACGGCCCAGACCTGAAGGGAGGAGAAGATGACCAGTAAGATTCTCGATGAGGTCATGGCGGCCAACGCGCAATATGTCGCGACCTTTGGCAAGAAAGGTGAGCTTGCGTTGCCGCCAGCGCGCCGTTTTGCGATCCTCACGTGCATGGACGCCCGGCTGGATCCCGCGAAATACGCCGGCCTGTCGGAGGGCGACGCGCATGTGATCCGCAACGCCGGCGGGCGCGCGACCGACGACGCAATCCGCTCGCTTGTCATCTCGCACAAGTTGCTCGGAACGCTGGAATGGTTCGTCGTCCACCACACCAACTGCGGCATGGAGTTGTTCTCCGACTCCGTTATGGCCGACCTGCTGGAGGACAATCTGGCGACAGCGAGCTTTGATGGAAAGAATTGGTCGAATCCACAGCACGGAGGCGGTTACGCCGCTGGCCATTTCATCAAATGGCACACCATCGCCAAGCAGGAAGAAAGCGTGCTGCAGGACGTTCGCCGCATCCGCGAGCACCCGCTCGCTCCACGCAACATCCCGATCTATGGCTACGTCTATGACGTGAAGACCGGCCGACTGAACGAGGTCGCTAAAGCGACTGAGGCGGGTCGGGCGACATGATCGCCTGAGGATAAACGTAGCCCGTCATTCCGGGAGACCGAAGGTCTGACCGAGAATCGAGACGTCATAAAACGTCGGCGGCCGCCCCCTTCTCCCCTAGCGGGAGAAGGTGTCGCCGAAGGCGACGGATGAGGGTTTGCGCCGCAGGGCGCGCTGCATCGCGCCGCTGTCGCACTGACCCCTCACACCAACCCCTCTCCCACAAGGGGAGAGGGGGGAGCGAGCTACGCCTCAGCTGCTCTTCGGCGGCTGCGCGAGCGAGTCCATCGCCTTCTTCGCCGTCTCCTGGCCGAGCGCAGCGAGTTCCTTGGCCTGATCGCCGATCGCGGCGGCGCGTTCGCGCATGTGCGAACTCACCGTCTCGATGAAGTCCGACGGCGACTTGGTCGTCATCAGCTTCTGCGCCAGCTGCATGTTGGCCTCGGCGTTCGTCTGAAAGAAGTGCAGAAGCTTGGTCTGATAGTCCTGCACCGCCTTGATCGACTCCGTGAAGGCGCCGCCGTAGACGTTGGCGGCGTTCGCGAGCTGCGCCGCCATGTTCTCGCCAATCTTGGCCGCAGCGGCGGCCGGTTTTTCGCTTTCAGTAGCCATGGGTCACCTCCACTTGCAACGTCGAAAACGGTTTCGACGTCCGTCAGGCGCGCTCGACGCACATCGCCACGCCCATACCGCCCCCGACGCAGAGCGTCGCGAGCCCCTTCTTGGCGTTGCGCCTCTGCATCTCGTACAGAAGGGTCGTTAGGATGCGGGCGCCCGAGGCGCCGATCGGGTGGCCGAGCGCGATCGCGCCGCCGTTGACGTTCACCTTGCTCACATCCCAGCCGAGGTCCTTGTTGACCGCCAGCGCCTGCGCGGCGAAAGCCTCGTTCGCCTCGATGAGATCGAGATCGCCGATCTTCCACCCTGCGCGCTCGAGCGCCTTGCGCGCGGCCGGGATCGGACCGGTGCCCATGATCGCCGGATCGACGCCCGCGGTGGCGAAGCTCGCGATCCGCGCGAGCGGCTTCACGCCGCGCTTGGCGGCCTCGGCGGCCGACATCACGATGACCGCTGCTGCGCCGTCATTGATGCCCGAGGCGTTGCCCGCGGTCACCGTTCCTTCCTTGTTGAAGGCGGGACGGAGTTTGCGCATTCCCTCGATGGTGGCGTCGTGGCGGATGAATTCGTCGTCGGCCACGACGACGTCGCCTTTACGCGTCTTCACCGTGACCGGAACGATCTCGTCCTTGAACCGGCCGGCCTTCTGCGCCGCGCTCGCTTTCAGCTGCGAACTGAGGGCGAACTCGTCCTGTTGCTCGCGCGTGATCTGGAACTTGGTCGCCACGTTCTCCGCGGTGACGCCCATGTGGTAGCCCTGGAAGGCGTCCATCAGTCCGTCCCTCAGCATGGTGTCGACGAACTCCAACGAGCCCATCTTCACGCCATCGCGCAGATGGGCCGCATGCGGCGCGCAGCTCATGCTCTCCATGCCGCCCGCAGCGACAATGTGGCTTTCGCCGGTGCGGATCTGCTGGGCCGCCAGGGCCACCGAGCGCAGGCCCGAGCCGCACAGCTGGTTGATGCCGAAGGCGGTCTTCTCGTCCGGCATGCCGGCCGCGCGCGCGGCCTGGCGGGCCGGGTTCTGGCCCTCGCCGGTCGCAAGGATCTGGCCGAGGATCAGCTCGTCCACTTCCGTCGCCTTGACGCCGGCGCGCTGGAACGCGCCCTGCACCGCGACGACGGCCAGCGCATGCGCGGGCAGCGAACTCAGCGTTCCATTGAAGCTGCCGACCGAGGTGCGGGCGGCGGATGCGATAACGATGTCGTCCATGATTTCTTTCTCCTTGGCTGCGCCTTCAAGCCATGTTGTGCAGGCCGCCGTCAACGTGAATCGCGTCGCAGGTCATGCCCGACGAGGCGCCCGCGACAAGGAAGGCTACCACGGGACCGACTTCTGCGATATCCACCAAAACGTCGCGCATCCGCGCGCTCGTGCGCCATCTGCAGGGCTTCGTCGTCATGACAGATGACGCTCGCGGGGCGGGTCTTCAAGGGGCCGGCGCGTTCCGCCGACTTTTGGCCACGGATCAATCGGTCGAACGGAGATGGCGATGCTCCCCGACTGAGAATGTGTAAGGCATCTATCGCTGAAGGACAACAGGCGCGTGACTGGCAACCGCGGATCGCGACCGCTGACCCGCGTGCCGAGCCGCGTCGTCACCCTCGCGCCGCTGCTTCCGCGCCCTCCCACGGTCCGCCGGAGGAGGCCGCCTCCTGCTCGTCCGACGGCCCTCATCGTCTCGGGTGAGCGAGCGCGTCGACGGCGCTTCGCGTCGCCTCTTGGCTCAACGCGGCGAGTTCCTTCGCCTGTGCGGTCATGAGCGCGACGCGCTCGCGCATGTGCGAGGTCATCGTCTCGACGAAATCCGCGGGCGAGCGGATCTGCGCCAGCTTCTGGGCGAGTTGGAGGTTCGCCTCCGCGTTCGCCTGGAAGCACTGGACGAGCTTCGCCTGGTAGTCCTGCACGGCCTTGAGCGGCGCCTCGAGGGCGCCGGTGGCGGCCCTGCCCGCACTAAGGAGGGCGCCGCTGGCGGCCTTGCCCGCGTTCTCGGCTTGCGCCGCCGCTTCCTTCGTGACCTTTTCGCCCGCTTTCATCGCGGCTGCGGACTCATCCGCAGGCGTGTCCTGTTCCGGAGCCTGCTGTCCTCTCCTGAAGCACCCGCTGCTCATGAACGCAACTGGACCGTCCGGTTGCGTGGCTCCCTCCCTTATATGGAGAATGCGACGACCGCGCGGCGCCCCTCCAACGCTGAGACTGGAGCCAAAGCTGCTCTCAATCGACGGCCCTCCCCGCTTGCGAAAATCAAGGTCTTGGCCTCATCGTCGGTTGTCCCGGTAGCGGAGCGCTTCGATCAGCAGCGCAAAGGCGGGGGAATGTTGCCGGCGGCTCGGGTAATAGAGGTGGTAGCCTGAAAAGTGGGGACACCAATCCGCGAGCGCCCGGATGAGCCGGCCACCGGCGAGATGGCTCTGCACCCGGTCCTCGGGGAGGTACGCGAGGCCGAATCCGGCCAGGGCCGCGTTCAATCTGAAGGCGATGTTGTTGAACACCAACTGCCCTTCGACCCGGACCTTCACCTCGCGTCCGCCCTTCTCGAACTCCCATGCGTAGAGGCTTCCGGAAGTCGGCAAACGGATGTTGATGCACTCGTGGGCTGTCAGGTCCTGCGGCGTTTTCGGCTCCGTCCGTTTGGCGAAATAGGAAGGCGCGCCGACGACAGCCATGCGGATGTCCGGCCCGATGCGCACGGCGATCATGTCCTTCGCCACCTGCTCACCGAGGCGGACGCCGGCGTCAAAACGCTCCGCGACGATATCGGTCAGGCCATAGTCGACGACGATTTCAACCCTGATGTCGGGGTAGTCCGGCAACAGCTTCGCCAAGGCGGGCCAGAGGATCGTCTCGGCCGGGTGCTCGGCCGCCGTGACGCGAATGGCCCCGGCGGGCTTCTCGCGGAGTTCGCTGAGCGCCAAGAGCTCGGCGTCGATTTCGTCAAGCCGGGAACCGACCGCGCCAAGCAGGCGTTCCCCCGCCGCTGTCGGGGCGACGCTGCGCGTGGTGCGGGCCAAGAGCCGAAGCCCGAGACGCGCCTCGAGCCCTCTTATCGTGTGGCTCAGCGCCGACTGCGACACGCCGAGTTTTCCCGCCGCCCTGGTGAAGCTTCGCTCCCTTGCCACGGCGAGGAACGCGATAACGTCGTTCAGATTCCCAGAAGCATTCATGAGCGCCCCTCATAGGCCCATGCGCGTTCTACCACCTAATCGGGCGCCGTCGCGCGCTCTAAATAGTTTCCTGAGCGCAGCTGGCTGCTGGCGCAGACGGGATTGTCGGCTGGCCGAACAAACGGAGGGAAGAATGGAGATCAAACGAAGCGGTTCTCAGCCGTCGGGCAAGGGACCGGCGGATTGGTTCACCGGCACGGTGCGGATCGACCCCCTGTTCGCGGCGAGCCCGCCCGCGCGGGGGGCCGGTAACGCCGTGACGTTCGAGCCCGGCGCCCGCACCGCCTGGCATACGCATCCGCTCGGCCAAATCCTGATCGTCACATTCGGCCTCGGATGGACGCAGCGCTGGGGCGGTCCCGTCGAAGAGATCCGGTCGGGCGACGTCGTCTGGATTCCGCCTGGCGAGAAGCACTGGCACGGCGCCTCCCCGACCACCGCAATGACCCACATCGCCATTCAGGAGGCGCTCGACGGCAAGGCCGTCGACTGGATGGAGAAGGTCAGCGACGAACAATACCGGCGTTGATCGCCAAGCCACAGAATCTCGAACAAGGAGAATAGCAATGCAAAAGCGCAAACTCGGAAAGAGCAACCTCGAAGTCTCGGCGATTGGCCTCGGCTGCATGGGGATGAGCTTCGCCTACGGCCCGCCGGCCGACCGGAAGGAGATGATCTCGCTTATCCGGACAGCGGTGGAGCGGGGCGTCACCTTCTTCGACACGGCCGAGGTCTATGGCCCGTTCACGAACGAGGAACTCGTCGGAGAGGCGCTGGCGCCCGTTCGCGACCAAGTGGTGATCGCGACCAAATTCGGGTTCAAACCTGCTTTGAACACCGAATCGAGATGGAGTGAGCTGGACAGCCGTCCGGAGCACATCAAACAGGTCGCCGAGGCCTCGCTGAAGAGGCTGAAGACCGATGTCATCGATCTCTTCTATCAGCACCGCGTCGACCCGGACGTGCCGATCGAAGACGTGGCGGGCGCGGTGAAGGACCTGATCGGGCAAGGCATGGTCAAGCACTTCGGTCTCTCCGAGGCGGGTGTGCAAACGATCCGTCGCGCGCACGCCGTCCAGCCGGTCACGGCGCTTCAGAACGAATATTCGCTGTGGTGGCGACGTCCTGAAGCGGAAGTGCTGCCGACGGTTGAGGAGCTCGGCATCGGCTTCGTCCCCTATAGCCCGCTCGGCAAGGGCTTCCTCACCGGGAAGATGAACGAGAACACCAAATTCGACAGTTCCGATTTCCGCAGCATCCTGCCTCGCTTCACCCCCGAGGCGCTGAAGGCGAACCAGGCGTTGGTCGATCTGCTCGGCCGGATCGCCGCGCGGAAGAAGGCGACGCCGGCCCAGATCGCGCTCGCCTGGCTACTTGCCCAGAAGCCGTGGATCGTCCCGATTCCGGGCACCACGAAGCTCGCGCGCCTCGAGGAGAACATCGGCGCTGCCGCAATCGAATTGACGGCGGATGATCTCCGCGAGATCGACGGCGCCGCGTCGAAGATCGAGGTGCAAGGAGCGCGGTACCCCGAAAGGCTCGAGCAACTCACCGGCCGCTGAGACAATCGGGAGTCAAAACTATGAGCGACAATATCGAAGGAAAGGTCGTCGTCATCACGGGCGCGAGCAGCGGGCTCGGCGAAGCCGCCGCCCGGCTTCTCTCCGCCGAAGGCGCAAGCGTCGTGCTCGGGGCAAGGCGCGTCGACCGCATCGAGTCATTGGCGAGCGCGCTGACCGACAAGGGCGGCAAGGCGCTCGCCGTGGCGACAGACGTCACCCACTATAATGAGGTCGAGAGACTTGTCGACGCCGCGGTCGAGACCTACGGGCGCATCGACGTGATGATCAACAACGCCGGGCTGATGCCGCACTCGCCGCTCGAGCGCCTCAAGATCGACGACTGGGACCGGATGATCGACGTGAACCTGAAGGGCATGCTGTACGGCATCGCCGCCGCGCTGCCGCATATGAAAGCGCGGCGCAGCGGCCACATCATCAACGTCTCGTCCGTCGCCGGCCACAAGGTGCGGCCTGGAAGCGCCGTATATTCCGCGACCAAGACGGCCGTGCGCGTCGTGTCGGAGGGACTGCGGCAGGAGGTGAAGCCTTACACCATCCGCACGACGATCATTTCGCCCGGCGCCGTCGCGAGCGAACTGCCGGACAGCATCACCGAACCCGACATCGCGGAGACCATCCGCAAGTTCTACGAGATCGCCATTCCCGCCGATTCCTTCGCCAAGCTGGTGGCCTTCGCCATCAGCCAGCCGGAGGACGTGGACATCAACGAAATCCTGTTCAGACCGACGCGTCAGGAACTCTGAGCCAATCCTCCCCTCTCCCCTTGCGGGCTACCGAATTCACACAAGTCTTATTCGCGACTTTTTTCATGGAGTTGCGCGGCGGGCTGGAAGTAGGATGGCGCCTCGTTGCGAAGGCTGGCCGAGGAGGCGGGAAATTGAATGCCCTCGTCCGGCGCTTTCGTCTGCTCTGACTTCGTGCGCCTTCGTGTCCTTCGTGGCGAAAGCTCTGTCACAACGAAGAACT
>Ga0074044_10005780_pt1 | contig 10011 bp, 2 predicted proteins | sample BogForMeECP23OM1_FD_94443 | JGI IMG/M metagenome (GOLD analysis project Ga0074044, IMG submission 94443) | Bog forest soil microbial communities from Calvert Island, British Columbia, Canada - Bog Forest MetaG ECP23OM1 | ecosystem: Environmental > Terrestrial > Soil > Wetlands ... | reverse complement strand
GGCCTCGGCCGTCTCCACGCTTAGGCCGTGGAGATAGAGATAGCGGGTGTATTCTCCGCCTTCAAACAGGCGCTGCGCTTCCACCGACGCCCTGGGACCAATCGTCACTAGCGACAACCCAAGCACATCCATCTTGCCGGATGAAGGCGCGGCGAAGAAATCGGAGATGCAGAGGCGGCGGCCTTCCTTCTGACGAGGGAAGGTGAAGCGGAGAAGCTCCCTTGCTTGGGTTGCGGCGGACGGGCGGGGACGCCCGTCGCTCCACTGGCTTGGGTCGTACACTACTACATCATTCCCGTCGCCTTGCGCCGGGAAATATCCGTACACTACTTTTGGCTCGAACCAGCCTGCCGTTAGCACATCCTCTTCCAGCTTCTTCTTAATCGGACGATACTTCTCCTCCACCAGGCGCGCGTAATCTTCCTGCGACGCCGTCTTCAATTGCCACTGGTTCTTGAACAGAGCCGTGTCGTTTATGTAATCGAAGAGCTCGCGCAGGTTGTAATCCTTCACGACCCGCACGCCCCAGAACGGAGGCTCGGGAATATTCGGCGCATCGGTCACCACCGGGCTGCGCTCCGCAAACACCGGGCCGATCTCTTCATCCACTGCCGCGGCTTTCGCGTAATCCTTCACCGTCCTGCCATCCTGCAGCCGCGCTTCGCGCGTGCCGTCCTCCGACGCCAGGTCCTCCATCACGTGCAGGCCCGCGAATGCATCTTCTCCGTAGAACACGGCATTCGAATACTCGCGCCGCAGATCGTCCTCCACATACTTGCGCGTCAGGGCCGCGCCCCCGCAGATGACCGGATACGCCAGCTTCTGCCGTTCCAGTTCCTGGATCACGTACTTCATCTCCAGCGTTGACTTCACCAGCAATCCGCTCAATCCGATGGCGTCCGCGGCGTGCTCCTTCGCCGAGTGGATGATGGTGTCGCCGGGCTGCTTGATTCCCAAGTTCACTACCTTGTAACCATTGTTGGATAAGATGATGTCGACCAGGTTCTTTCCGATGTCGTGGACATCGCCCTTCACCGTGGCGAGCACGATGGTGCCTTTGTGCTGCGAGCCGGTTTTCTTCTCCATCTTCGGTTCGAGATAGGCGACGGCAGCCTTCATCACTCCCGCCGAATCGAGCACCGACGGCAGCTGCATCTTGCGCGCTCCGAACAGGTCGCCCACCGTCTTCATGCCGTCGAGCAGCACCGTGTTGATGAGGTCGAGCGGCGTGTACGCGCTTAGAGCTTGTTCCAGCAACTCTTCCAGCGTGCGCTTGGTCGTGCCCTCGCCTACCGATTTCTCGCCGTTGATGATCGCGTACTTCAGCTTGTCTTCGATCGAAAGCGTTTCCACGTGCGCCGTGGTCTGCGCCTGCGCTTTGCCTTTCATGCCCGCGAAATGCTGCATGTAAATTTGCAGCGGATCGCCATTCGACCGGTCTTGATAAATCAGCTTGCGCGCCAGTTCCACTTCTTCCGCCGGAATCTTGTACAGCGGATAAATCTTCGTGTAGTTGACGATGGCAACGTCCAGCCCGTTCTCCACCGCCTCGTGCAGAAAAACAGAATTCAAAACGCGCCGGGGATACGCATCCAGCCCGAAACTGATGTTGCTGACGCCGAGCACCGTCTTTACTTCCGGCAGTTCCTCGCGGATGCGCTTCACCGCCTTCAACGTCTCGATGCCTGCCGACCGGTATTCTTCCTGCCCCGTGGAAATCGGCAGGGTCAGCGCGTCGAAGAGCAAGTCCACCGGACGAATGCCATACTTTTGTGTCGCCAGATCGAAAATGCGATGCGCGATCGCGACTTTCTTGTCCGCGGTCAGCGCCATACCCTCTTCATCGATGGTCAGCGCGATCACGCCCGCGCCATAGCGCTTCGCCATCGGCAACACTTTCGAGGTCCGCTTCTCGCCATCTTCCAAATTGATCGAATTGATGATGGCTTTGCCGGGGATGCGCTTCAGCGCCTCTTCCACGACGTCGGCTTCGGTGCTGTCGATCAGCACCGGCGCGGGCACGCGAGTGGCGATCTTTTCCAGGATGGCGGAGATGTATCCCTTTTCGTCTTCCCCCACGATGGCGCAGCACAGGTCGAGCATGTGCGAACCTTCGTTGGCCAGCTTCTTGGCTAGCGAAAGAATGTCGCCGTACTTTTTCGCCTGGACGAGCTTGCGGAAATGATCGACCCGCGTGGTGGTGTTCATCTCCTCGGCGACGATCAGGGGTTTCGGCTCCAGATCGAGCGGCACCGAGGTGTAGGCGCTGGACGCCGCGCCCACCGGCTTCACATCCCGCTTCGCCGGTTCCACGCCGGAAACCGCATCCACCACGGCTTTCAGATGTTCGGGACCCGTACCGCAGCATCCGCCGACAATGCGCACGCCGTAATCCCGCACAAAATGTTTGTGATACTCCGCCAGGTCCCTCGGCGCGAGCTTGTACACGGCGTGGCCGCCTACGTTCTGCGGCAGTCCCGCATTCGGCAAAACCGAAATCAGCTTGGTGGAGTTCAGCCCCAGATAGCGGACCGCTTCATTCATCTCCGCCGGACCGGTGGCGCAGTTCAGACCGATGATGTCCACGTCGTAAGGTTCAAGCGCAGTCAACGCCGCGCCAATCTCCGTGCCGAGCAGCATGGTCCCGGATTCCTGCAGCGTGACCTGCACCGTCACCGGCAGGCGCTTGCCCGCCTTGCGCAACGCCTCCAGCACGCCGACGGTGGCAATCTTCGCCTGTAACAAATCTTGGCAAGTCTCGATCAGCAGCACATCGACGCCGCCCTCGATCAGGGCCGAGGCCTGCTCTTCGTACGATTCCACCATCGCGTCCCAACCGATGTGTCCGAGGGAGGGCAATTTCGTAGTCGGCCCCAGCGATCCCGCCACGAATCGCGGTTTGTCCTTGGTTGAAAATTGTTGCGCCACTTCTCTCGCGAGTTGCGCCGCCTTCAAGTTGATCTCGCGGACTTTGTCGCGCAGCTCGAATTCACCGAGAACGAGGCCGGTCCCGCCGAATGTATTTGTCTCGACGACGTCGCAGCCCACGCTGAAAAAGTCCGCGTGAATTTCACGAATGATATCGGGACGGCTCAGGACCAGAACCTCGCTGCAGTTCTCCTTGCCCCAGTAGTCGTCCAGAGTAGGGTTCCGCTTTTGAATGTTCGTGCCCATGGCACCGTCGTAGACGACGACGCGTTCTTTTACGGTTTGGAGAAAGGTGGACATTAGTTTTCGGTTCTATACAGCAACGCCGGTCCCGCTGGGACCGGCGTTTGGTGGAAAAACTCGAAACTCGCTAATCCCCGGTCACGCCTGCGTCCGTTTCCGATTGCGCAAACACCTGGTTGGCTCCCATATGCGCCGGAGCCGGCGCCAGCATCTGTTCTTTGCGGTAAATCAAATTGCTGGCGCTGAAACTCGCCAGCTCAAATCCATGCCCATGCGTAATCGCATCGGTCGGGCAAGCCTCCACACAATAACCGCAGAATATACATCGATTGTAGTCGATGTTATAAACCCGGGCGTAGCGTTCGGCGCCAGAAACTCGGGTCTCGGCAGTGTTTTCCGCGGCTTCAATATAGATGCAATTGGAGGGGCAGGCAGCGGCGCAGAGGAAACACGCGACACATTTCTCCAGGCCGTTTTCGTCGCGCTGCAGGACGTGCATGCCGCGAAAACGTTCTTGAAACTTCGCGCCTTTCAGCGGGCCGGGACCGTCGGGATAGTTCTCGACGATGGAGGGCTGAAACATCTCCTTGAGGGTGACGGTCATTCCCTGGGCAACGGCTCCGATGTTCTTGATCACGGACATGCGTTGTAATTATAGCGGATGTTGGGTTGGAGGCAGCTTTCAGTTCTCGGCTCTCGGTTCCCGGTTCCCAGATTCTTGCTGTTTCAGGGCTGGCTACCAAGGACGGGGGGTCTTTCGAGGACGTGGAAATCTTCGTTGAATCGTTGAGACTCTAGAAGTGCGATCGGGTCGCGCCGGCACACACGTAGCGGTTCAATTTTATGGCCAGCCGTGGTTTGCGTTCTTCTCTTCTTGCTTTCTTCGTGATCTTCTTCACTTTCTTTTCAGGCCGCGCCTTTGGTCAGGAGTCGGACAGGAAAGCAAACTACCCGGCGCCTTCGAAACAGAGCAGTGCCGATCGCGGCGGGGATCGTCCGTATCAGCGGGACCGATTGGAGTGGAACTGGAACCAGCGGGGGAGGGGTGTGCCCGCGGGAGAATCGGCGGCGGGGCTGCGGTTTCGCGCCTATCGGCAGAAGATGGCGATGCGGGCCCAGCGCGCGGAGGCAACTGCGTCGTCCTCCACACACCCGCACCAGCGGAGCTTGAGTGCGGCACCCGCACCAATAACAAAGTGGGCCCCTTTGGGACCGGCGCCGCTGGCTTCCGATGCTACGGGAGACGGAGGGCAGGACTACAACTGGGTTTCGGGGCGAGCCACTTCGGTACTGATCGATCCGGCCGACAGCACTGGAAACACGGTGCTGCTTGGCGGCGCGTATGGCGGCCTTTGGAAATCCACGAACGCGGGCAGCCTGAATTCCAATCCTGCGTTGGTCACCTGGCAGGCTTTGATTGACGATCAGCCGACGCTGGCGGTGGGCGCGATTGCTTTGCAGTCGGGCAACAGCAACGTCATGCTGGTCGGGACCGGAGAGACGAACAGTTCCGGAGATTCTTACTACGGCCTGGGAATTCTGCGTTCTACGGATGGAGGTTCCACGTGGACGCAAGTCCAGAGCGCGGCGAGTGGACAGTCTTTTCTAGGCATCGGTTTCAGCAAGATCGCTTTCGGGAGCACGGCGAATCCCGCCATCATCCCTGTGGTGGCGGCGACGGCTGGCGACAACGGCTTGTACGTTGGCCTGGAAGAGGATGGAAATTCAACCGCACGCGGACTTTACGACTCGCAAGACGGCGGCGTGACGTGGAATCGCGTCACTCTGACGGACGGCGCGGTTCCGGCTTCGGCCACGTCGGTGATTTACAACCCCCTCCAGGGGGCAAACGGGACTTTCTATGCATTTATCCGGCGGCACGGGCTGTACTCCTCGACCGATGGCCAGAATTTTGCGCGGCTGACTACACAACCGAGCGCGGGCCTTGCATCGGCGAACTGCCCGCCCAATTCGAACGCCAGCACCTGTCTGATTTATCGCGGCGAGTTTGCGGTGGTGCCGGGGCGCAACGAGATGTATGTGTGGGTGGTCGATGTGCAACCCGACAGCAATGGAAACCCCGTGCCAGCCGATGAGGGTATCTGGAGGTCGACAAACGGCGGAGCCAGTTGGATACAGATTCCGGACAGCGGCATCACGAACTGCGGCGACAGCGCGTTTGGGTCCAACAGCGGCTGCGGCGTAGAGCAGGGATGGTACAACCTGGAGTTGGCGGCGATTCCCAACCCGCCGCCCCCGTCAACGGGAACCGATCTCTACGCCGGTGCGATCAATCTTTACAAGTGCACGCTAACGTCCGGCAGTTCGAGTTGCACGCAAGGCGACTGGATCAATCTGACGCACGTCTATGGATGCAGCCCGCTGGCGGCGCCGGCGCATGTCCATCCCGACCAGCACGGAATCGCGTTCACGATTGCGAGTGGCAAAACGCCCGGCTACTTCGCGCACGACGGCGGAATCAGCCGGACGCTGGATGGCTATGCCGGGCTGAATACTGGTAGTTGCGCGGGGACGAATCAATTCGACAGCCTGAGCGAGACCCTGGGCTCGATGACGGAATTCGTTTCGTTCTCGGTACACCCGACCAGCGCCGACATTCTGTTGGGGGGAACGCAGGACAATGGCTCCCCGAAAACCAGCAGCGCCACCAGCAACAGCACCTGGCAAGACGCGCTGGGCGGGGATGGCGGATTCACTGCCATCAATCCCGCGAACCCCAGCGAGTGGTTTGCGGCGAATCCCTACCTCACGATTCAGAAGTGTGAGCTGGGAACGGCGTGTAATGACGCTGGATTCTTCGAGGTCGTCAGCCCGGCCAATCTGGGGGGAGACCAGGGCGCTTTCTATACTCCCTACATTCTCGACCCGCAGAAGACTAATGAACTGCTGGTGGGAACCTGCCGGGTGTGGCGGATCAGCACCAGCGGAACCGCGGCGCTGCAACTCAGCAATGACTTTGACACGTTGGGAACGGGCGTGTGCACGGGCGACGAGATCAACCTGGTCAACGCGCTGGCGGCAGGCGGTCCCACGGACACGAACAACAATTCGACGGTGGTGTATGCGGTGACCAATGGGTACGGGCCGCTAAGCGGACAGCCGGGCGGCGAGGTGTGGGTTACGACCAACGCCGGCGTCGCGCTGATGGCGAATGTGACACAGAATGCGACCCAGAATGTGAATCCGAACGGCTATGCGATTTCGTCGGTGGCGATGGATACGTCGGATGCGACGGGCAATACGGCGTATGTCGGGATCATGGGATTCAGCACGCCGGGATTCCCCACGGCGCATGTGTGGAAGACGGCCAATGCCGGCGCGAGTTGGACGGACTGGACTGGAGCGGGGTTGCCGGACGCTCCCGTGAACGCGTTGCTGGTGGATTCGCAAGCGGGGACGGTTTACGCCGGAACCGACGTAGGCGTTTTTGTCAGTTCGACGACGACCGCCAGTTGGACTGAAGCCGGTCCCGTGCCAGGGCCGGGCGTCTCAGGATTTCTGCCGGACGCGCCGGTAACGGCGTTGCAGATGTTTAATCCTGACGCAGGCACAAAGACGCTGGTGGCCTCGACGTACGGGCGGGGCATTTGGAACTTCGCGCTGATGACGCCGCCCGACTACACGAACGTGATTTCGAATACGCCGCAGACGGTGTTTCCGACACAGACAGCCACGTTTGACGGCGCGGTGACGGCGAAGGGCGGATACTCGAGCCCAGTGAATTTGAGCTGCACGGGCACAGCGCCGGCGACCTGCACGCTGCAACCCGCGCAGATAACATTTTTGGGAAATCCGGCCGTGACGTACACGGTGACAGCGGGCGGCAGTGCGGGCGATTACAGGTTCGACGCACACGCGGTGGGGACGGACGGAAGCGCGATTACGCACGACGCGCCGGTGACGCTGCACGTCGTGGACTTTGGTCTGACGGCGCCCAGTCCCAATTCAGTGAGCGTGGCGCAGGGCGGAACGTCGGGGGCGAGCACGTTCCAAGTGACGGCGGCGGGAAGTTTTGCCGGGACGGCGACGCTCAGTTGCTCGGCGGGCCTGCCAACGGGAGCGGCTTGTGTGTTCTCGCCATCAAACTCGGTGAATCCGACGTCTTCTTCGCCGGTGACGGTTACGTTGACGGTGACGGCGGCGGCAGGGACTCCGCTGGGTGGTCCGACGACGGTGACGATCTCGGCGATGACGACGGGAGCGCCCTCAGCCAAGACGCAGACGTTCGGGTTGACGGTCACCGGCCCGGCTCCGGACTTTGCGATTGCAGTAACGGCGACTCCGAGTACCACCGTGGCGAATCAGAACGTAACCTGGAATGGAACGCTGACGGCGGTAAACGGATACAGCGGGAGCGTGACGCTGACGTGTACCGCGGGAGCCCCGGGGACATGCATTACGCCGGCGCCGGTGACGCCAACGGCCGTGGGCGCTCCGTTTGCACTGACCTTGGGCAGCGCGACGGCGGGGACATTTAACTTCACCATCCAGGGAACGGACGGGACGTTGACCCATGCCACGCCGACCGAGACGCTGACGGTGGGGACACGGGTGACGGACGTGACATGGACGGATACGGGGAACGCGTCGGCCACGGTGCTTGCAGGACAGAGCGCTAGTTATACGTTTTCGGCGGCTCCATCGGGGGGCGGGACCTTTAGTTCGGCGGTGAGTTTTGCCTGCACGAACCCGCCGCCGTTGACTAGTTGCGGGTTCAGTCCGACGTCGATTGCGGCGGGGGCGGGGACGACGCCGGTGGCGCTGACGATTTCGACAACGGGGCCGAACTTGGGGACCCCGTCGCAGCCGCGGTCCGTGCTGCGCACGGCTTTGACGGTTGGGGACGCCCGTCCCTCCCTAAGCGGACGCCCGCGCACTTTGCCCTTGTTCACACTCGCGTGGGTCGTGCTGGTGGGGATTGTGGGGGTCGGGCGAAAGAGACGCGGCAAGCCGCGTCTCTACGGAGAAATCGCTTGGACTTGCGCCGCGATTGGACTGCTGGTGCTGCTCTCTTGTGGCGGAGTTGCGGGCGGCGGAGGCGGCGGGACGCCGGACTTTGCGATTGCGGTGACGCCGACCCCAAACTCGACAATGGCGAATCAGAACATCACGTGGGGCGGGGTGTTGACGTCATTGAACGGGTACAGCGGGAGCGTGGCGCTAACGTGTACGGCGGGCGCTCCGGGGACGTGCGCGATCACGCCGTCACCGGTAACGCCGGCCGCCGGGGGTACTCCGTTTACGGTTGTGGTGGGCAGCGCAACGACTGGGACATTTAACTTCACGATCCAGGGAACGGATGGGACGCTGACACATGCAACGCCGACGGAGACACTGACAGTGACCAATGCAACGGTTACAGTAAGTCCGGCGTCGGCGAATTTGTTTGCGAATGAAGCGGGTAACGCTTGGCCGGCCGCAGTTACTCAGCAACAATTCACGGCTAACCAGAGCGTGACCTGGGCGGTCACGGGCGGAAGTGCGAATGGCACGATAGACGGATCTGGGCTGTATACGGCTCCGGCTGTGGTGCCGAATCCGGCGACGGTGACGATAACGGCGACGCCGGCGACAGGAGCTGCGGGATCGGCTTTCTTGACAGTGGCGGCACCGACGGCGGTAGGGACATCGCCGGTCACGGTGACGGCTACGGTTGCCGGTGGAGCGGCGCATGGGGATGTAGTGACGCTAGTTGTGCAGTAGGGCAATCTACCGCCGAGACGCAGAGAACACCGCGAACATTTTTGTTGATGTTGTGGGGCGTGGACGTCATGTCCGCGCCTTTTTCTTGCGTCACATCTTCATTGTTCTTGCGTCACGGTGACGGACGTGTTGGTGAGGTAGGATCATCTTCGAGCGGCCGCGCTTTGCACGGCTTGGACGGGCGAGGACGCCCGTCCCTCCACGAGACGCACAAACTTATGACTTATGACATTGCTGTAGTTGGCGGGGGAATCGTTGGGCTTTCGTTTGCCATGCAGGCGACCGAACAGTTCCCTCGCCTTCGAGTGGTGGTACTAGAGAAGGAAGCGGGAGTGGCCCGGCATCAGACGGGACACAATAGCGGGGTGATCCACAGCGGGGTTTATTACAAGGCGGGATCGCTGAAGGCTCGGCTGTGTGTGGCGGGCGCGCGCGAGATGGTGGAGTTCTGCTCGCGACACGGGATTCCACATGAGGTGTGCGGGAAATTGATTGTCGCTACGAACGCGGAGGAAGCGGCGCGGCTGGATGAACTGCTCGCACGCGGCGTAGCCAATGGGCTGGAGGGTTTGCGGTTGTTGGGACGCGAGGCGATGCTTGAGATCGAGCCGCATGTGGGCGGAGTGCGGGCGCTGCAGGTGCCGTCGACGGGGATCACGGATTATTCGGCGGTAACGGCCAAGTATGCGGAGATTGCCGTGGGACACGGGGCGGAGGTGAAGACCAACGCGGGCGTCGTCGGATTCGATCGATCTTCTGATATGAAGTCGGACGCAAAGTCGGATGGGGCGGGCAACGCGGTGGTGGTGCGAACGCGAGCGGGAGATTTTACGGCACGGTATGTGGTGAATTGCGCGGGGCTCTATAGCGATCGGGTGGCGCGACTGGCGGGAGACGATCCGGGGATGATTCTCGTTCCATTTCGCGGAGAGTATTACGATCTGGCGGCAGCGCGGCAGGAGTTGGTGCGCGGGCTGATTTATCCGGTGCCCGATCCGCAGTATCCATTTCTGGGAGTGCACTTCACGCGGCGGATTCAGGGGAATGTGGATGCGGGGCCGAATGCGGTGCTGGCGTTCCGGCGCGAGGGATACCGGTGGCGGGATTTCGATTTGG
>Ga0074044_10005779_pt1 | contig 10012 bp, 6 predicted proteins | sample BogForMeECP23OM1_FD_94443 | JGI IMG/M metagenome (GOLD analysis project Ga0074044, IMG submission 94443) | Bog forest soil microbial communities from Calvert Island, British Columbia, Canada - Bog Forest MetaG ECP23OM1 | ecosystem: Environmental > Terrestrial > Soil > Wetlands ... | reverse complement strand
TACGATACGCGCATTTTGCACGAGGTTCTGATTCCGCCGGGCGATGAGTTGACGCCGGAATTGCGCGAGAAACTCGGCGTCGCAACGGGCAGCGAGCCTCCGTCGATGCGCCGCATGCGTCTGCCGGAACTCGACGGCGCGGTGGTGGACGTTCAGATCGTGCGCTATCCGAAGGCGGGTCTCGCGCCCGCGGGACGCGTCCTCGAGATTCTCGGCCGGCCGGGCGAGATCGGCGTCGACGTCGAAATCATCATTCGCAAGCATCACCTGCCGCATATTTTCCCGGAGGAAGTGTTGGCCGCCGCGCGCGCGAATCCTCAGCAGGTCGGCGAGGCGGATCTGCATGGGCGCCGCGACTTCCGCGATCTGCCGATCGTGACAATCGACGGCGAAACGGCGCGCGATTTTGACGACGCCATTTGCGTCCGGCCTCTGCCTAACGGGCACTACGAGCTTCAGGTGCATATCGCGGACGTCGCGCATTACGTCGCGCGCGGCTCGGTGCTCGATCGCGAGGCGCGCGTGCGCGGCACGTCCGTTTACTTCCCGAACCGCGCGGTGCCGATGCTGCCGGAGGAGCTTTCGAACGGAATCTGCTCGCTCAACCCGCATGTGGACCGCCTGGTGATGAGCGTCATCATGGAGATGGACGACGCCGGGAAAATGGTGCATGCCGATTTCACCTCGGGCGTGATCCGCTCGGCCGAGCGCATGACGTACACCAACGTCAACAAAGTGCTCGAAGGCGATGCCGAAATGAAGCAGCGTTACGCACCGCTCGCGGAAGAATTCCGCCGGATGAAGGAATTGGCGCTCCTGCTCAACAAGCGGCGCTACGCACGCGGCTCGATCGATTTCGATTTGCCGGAGCCGATCATCGAATTCGACGAGTCCGGGCGCATGCTGAGCATCGTGCGCAGCGAGCGCAACATCGCACACCGTCTCATCGAGGAATTCATGCTCGCAGCGAACGAAGCGGTCGCGCAATATCTCGAAAAGCGCGGCGTAGCTTCGCTCCATCGCGTCCACGAAAAACCCGATCCGAAAAAAGTGCTCGAGTTCGAGGAGCTGGCCAAGGCGTTCGGCTACTCGCTCGGCGTCGAGGATCTCAGCGAGCGCCGCGTGACGGTGCGGCACGGCCGCGTCCGCCCCCCCGCGCATGCGGGCGGAGGCCGCGGACGCATGCGGCCGATGAGCGTGACGATGCCTGCGGCAGAGGAAGTCGATATCCGGCCGCAGCATTATCAACGGCTGACGCTGAAGATTGCGGGAAAGCCGGAGGAGCGGATTCTCTCCTATCTGATGCTGCGTTCGCTGAAGCAGGCGCGCTACGCCGCCGAGCTGCTCGGCCATTTCGCGCTCGCCGCGAAGGAGTACACGCATTTCACTTCGCCGATCCGGCGCTATCCGGACCTGATTGTGCATCGCGCGCTGAAATGGGCGCTCGAGAATCCCGATGTGCCGCCCGCGCGAGCAGCGGTTCCGAATCCGCACCCCGGCAAGGAAACGTCCGTCCCCACGCTGGGGCCTTATCGCCGCGTCGAGCTTGTGGAAGTCGCGTCCGAAAGCTCGGAAGCGGAGCGCGGCGCCGATATGGCCGAGCGCGAGCTGATGGAATGGAAGACGGCGCAGTTCATGGAAAGCCATCTCGGCGAGGAGTACGACGCGCTGATTATTTCGGTGCAGAAATTCGGATTTTTCGTCGAGCTGACCGAGATTTTCGTCGAGGGGCTGGTCAGCATCGACCGGCTGGAAGAATCGACAGGCCAACGCTGCATCTATCGCGAACGCGACCATACCATCGTGACCGAGCCGTATCGCGGCGGGCGCGGCGCCGAGAGGAAGACTTTCCGGCTCGGCGATCGCGTGAGCGTCCGCGCCGAGCGGATCGATCCTTTCCGCCATCGAGTCGAGTTTTCTCTCATCTAAATCCAAGTACATCGTTTTCAGGAGGCGTGGATGAAACCCACGATTGGATTCATCGGATTGGGACTGATGGGGAAGCCGATGGCGCAGAACCTGCTGCACGCGGGGTTTCCGCTGGTGGTCTGGAACCGTACGAAGGCGAAGGCGGACGGTCTGGTTCGCGGCGGAGCGAAGCTGGCCGCTGATCCGCGCGAAGCTGCCGCGCAAGCGGACGTGCTGATCACGATCGTGAGCGATCCGGACGCGCTCGAAGAAGTTCTCTTCGGCAAGACCGGAGCGCTCGCGCACTTGCGTTCCGGAAGCACGCTCGTTGATTCGAGCACCGTGTCGCCCGACATGGCGCGGCGCGTGGCAGCGGCGTGCGCGGAGCGCGGCGTGGAATTTCTCGACGCGCCGGTCACCGGCGGGACGTGGGGCGCCGAAAAGGGCGAGCTGGTCTTCATGGTCGGCGGAAAAGCGGAAACGCTCGAACGCGTGAAACCCGTGCTCGAAGCGATGGGCAAACGGTTCATTCTGCTGGGGCCTAACGGCGCGGGGCAAACGGTGAAGCTCGGCATGAATCTGTTGCTTGCGCTTCAGGTAGATGCGTTCGCGGAAGCTCTTGCGCTGGTCACGGCGGCGGGAGTTCCCGCCGACCGCCTGATGGAAGTGCTGCAATCGAGCATGGCTCGCTCAGGCGTGCTCGATGTGAAGGCGCCGATGATGGTGAAAGGCGAATTCCCGGCCAGCTTTCCGCTGCGGCTGATGCACAAGGACGTCCGCCTTGCACTCGAACTCGCGCGCGAACTGGGCGTCGCGCTTCCCTCGGGTGCCGCGGCGTATGCGACGTACAGCGCCGTAAAAGACGCGTCGAAAGACGATCCGGATTTTTCCGCAGTGATGCGCTTCTGGAAAAAGGGCGCGGCTTGAGCGCCGAGGAACTCGAACTAGCTTTTACTTAGCACTCTTTTGTGCGGATTCGTGAACGTCGAGCGCATTTCGTTTCGAGTCGATGGTTTCTTCGAGGACAAGTTCCACCGGGTAGATACCGCGGACGCTGTTGCAGAGGTAGATGCGGTCTGCGTGAAGCAGATCGTCGAGCGTTAGGAGCGCCTCACATGCGTTCGGACGCTCCTGTAGGATCTTGGCGCGACAAGTTCCGGGCAGCAGGCCACAGGAAACAGGCGGCGTTCGCCAGATGCCGCCCTTCACGACAAACACGTTGTGAATTGCGCCTTCCGTGAGATCACCTCGCTCGTTGAAGAAAAGTACGTCGTCATAGTTTGCTTTTCGCGCCGCGCTGGCTTCTTCGTCGTAAAGGCGGCGATTTGTGGTTTTGTGGAAGAGAAAACGGTCGCTGCTCGAGACGACTCGATTCGAAATCCGCACGCGGCCAAACCGCTCATCGACGTACTCCCTGTGCTCTATTTCGAGCGTTCCATCTTGCGCTAGCGTGATTCGGACCCGCTGCGACGCGTTCGGCAGTCGTGCGGCCAGATCCTGAAGCGCCTCGCGAACCCCTGGCTCGTCAAAGCGAAAATCGAAATATTCGGCGGACGCTCTCATACGGTCGATGTGGTCTTCGAAGTGCCGGTACTCGCCGTTCCAATGCATCGTTTCCAGAATCTTGAATTCGGGCTGGCTCTGCGTGAGAAACGCCGCTTTCCACTGGCATTCTTCCCACTCGGTGGCCGCCGATGAACCGTGCGTAATGCCCCCTCCGACTCCCATCGTTCCCTCTTGGCCGCGCAGCGTGGCGGTCCGAATCGCCACGTTGAAACAGGAGCGCCGCGGCGCAAAGAATCCTATGGCTCCCGTGTACGCGCCGCGCGGCGAGGTTTCGAGCTGGGCGATGTGCTCCATCGCGCGGATCTTCGGAGCACCGGTCACCGAGCCCGAGGGGAAGAGAGCGCGCACGATGGAGTCGATGGTGCATTCTTCGACTAGTTCTCCCTCGACGGTTGATGTCATCTGCCATACCGAGGCATAACGCTCCACGTCGAAGAGCTTCGGCGTCTTAACCGACCCCACGCGGCAAATGCGGCCCAAATCGTTTCGCATCAGGTCAACGATCATGACGTTTTCAGCGCGGTTCTTTTCATCGGTGCGCAGTCCCTCGGCGGAGGCGAAGTCTTCCTTGAGCGTCCGCCCGCGCGGCGCCGTTCCTTTCATCGGCCTGACTACGATGTGTCCTTGTTCGATCCGGAAGAAGAGCTCCGGGGAGAGAGAAACGATTTGCTCGGCGCCCGCGTTCAGGAACGCGGCGTAGGGCACGGGGTGCCGGCGGAAGAGCGCGCAAAACAGGTTCCAGGCGCTGCAATTCGTTTGGAATTGGACATTCGTCGTAAAGTTAATTTGATAGACCTCGCCGGCCTCGATGAGCTGGCGGATCTCGGCGATTTTGCCGCAGTATTTCTCGCGCGTGATTGCCAGCCGGGGATGGTCGATATGGACGTTTTCGTCGTCCGCGGGAAACGCGAGGTCAGGAAGGATTGTGCAGTTTGCGTACAGGCCAAACCAAGTGAGAGGGCCGGGAACCTCTGCGAGTAGCGGGCGCAGGCGCGGCTCGAGGGCATAACCCGCCTCGTACCGGAGCAGACCTACCGCTTCTCCGCCGCGCCTCACATGTTCCTCGACTCGGCGGAGCGACTCGGTGAGCGATTCAGCGTCTGTGGCTACCAGGAGTTCCCGAGGGTCGCGATAGAGCCGCCACGTTGATCCGTCGCGCAGCAGAGCAAAGCCTGGCTGCTGAGCGCAGGCTGACATGAGGCCAAAGCTAAAATCGGTCGTCTCTGGTGCGGCGGACATTCCTGGCATTATCCCACAGCAGTCTGTTTATTTGAGTGCCGGCCGCCATCCATCCCGATCACGCCAGCGCTGCGTGGAACGCGTGCGCGAGGGCCGGGTTTCATTGTCGGGCAGCGTGCACACCGATTCTTTGTTTTGAATGAGTTACGCGTGATTCTGTCCGGCAGCCATTGTCGGGTAGAAAGCAGCGATTGGTGTCTATCACGCGCCCCCTTGGCCAGTCCGACCGAGCCGGAGCCGTGCGGGATTCCGATCTTTTTCGAGTGCCAAGTTTTCAAAGAGCATCCGGCTCCCGTCGAGGCAGCGGACAATTTCGATCACCATAACCACGCTGGCACTTTGCGAGGAGCGCGTCAACTGGACTTTGGTGCAGGACGGGCTTCGGCGCAAGATGGCGCTTTCTGACTAGCGTACAGATTTGGGCATCTGTACGAGGCAAATCTCATGCAACACGAGCGCGGGTTACGGTGTACAACGAGGCTGAGGTGTTGCGCGCCATGAGAAAGAGTCTATTCACTTTTCTCGGTGCTGCACTCCTTGCGACGGCGGCCGCGAACGCGAGCACGCCGCAGCAGGGTACTCCACCACCGAAACCGCTGACTGAACAAGCGCCAGTTCGGGCGTCAGAAAAGGAAGTCGAGAATCACAGAATCGGCAAAAGGCCGATCCTCCGCCTGCAGTTGGGTCAGCCCGAGAGCAGCGAGCTAGCCATGGCGGGCACATGGGTGGAAGTGACGGTCGGTCCCGATGGAGCCGTCGCGTCGGCAATTGGGAACGACCAGTTGCGTGAATCTCTCCGAACGCAAGCCGAGGCAGCGGTGCGGAGCCTGAAGTATCGCCCATTCGAGCGCACTAATCATCCAGTCCGGGTGAGCTTCAGGGAATGGGTGGGCGTGTATCCGCCGGAACTGAAGCCGCTATGGCACACTGCGTTTCCAACGGTGCACGACTGGAAATCGGTGGTGATCACACTGGATCGTACGGGGTGCCTTGGAACGTGCCCGTCGTATCGAGTGGAGTTACACGGAGATGGGACGGTGCTCTACGACGGGAGAAGCTTCATCGCGATTGAAGGCCGCCATCGGGGAACCGTACCGGATGAGAACGTGCGGGAACTGGTGAACCAATTTCGCGATGCTGACTATTACTCGCTGCGAAACGAATACGTCCTGGGTGTAACAGACGCCCCCACGTACGAAACCTCAATCACAATTGACGGACGACTGAAGAAGGTGAAGGACTACGAAGGCTTGCAAATGGGAATGCCGATGGCGGTATCAGACCTGGAGATATCCATAGATCATCTGGCGGATACGGAGCGATGGACAAAAGGCAATGCGGAGACAGTCCCGAGCCTGAAGGAAGAAATGTGGAATTTCAAATCATCGGAAGCAGCCGATACGCTGACGCGCTTGGCTTCCTTTGGGGCGACCGAGGCAGTGAAGGATATGGTCGCGGCGGGCGCGCCTTTGAATGGAAGGGACCGAGGGAGCGAAGAGGCGACGCTAGCGCAGGCGGCTTTCCATGGCGATGCCGAGATGGTGCGGGTCCTTCTGAGAGCAGGTGCCGGCTCCCAAAGCCCTCGTGAAAAGGGTGTAGCGTTGGTGAGCGCAGCTCTTGTGGGAAACATCGAAATAGTCCGGCTGCTTTTGCGGTATGGAGCAAGCCCGAACTCGCGCGACAAGGCCGACAGGACCTTCTTGATTGCGGCGTCCGCTTCAGGTGTCCCCGCGGTGGTGAAAGAGGCTCTCAAATTTCACCCCAATGTGAACGCGCAAGACAAAGATGGCGGGACGGCATTGATTGAGGCAATCGGGGTACTTAACCACGATATGGACAGGCCGGAAGTTGACCGGGCCACGGTTGTTCGTCTCTTGCTGGAAGCCGGAAGTGATCCGAACATGCAGGACAAGAATGACGATACGGCACTGATCGATTGTGCATGGAACGCCGACGCCGCTTTGTTGCTCATCAAGGCCGGAGCGAAGGTTAACGTGCGCGACAAATATGAAATCACACCACTAATAAATGCCGTGACAGCGGAAGTCACCAGAGTGCTATTGGAGCACGGAGCCGACCCTTCAGCACGCGACGACGGGCGTACCGCACTCGAGTGGGCTAAAGGAAGCGGCATGAAGGAAAAGGTAGCCGTCCTCGAAGCTGCAAGTGCCGGGATGAGGCCGCCGGACCAAGAACGAAAATGATGAAGAGGTGAGAGAACAACCAGTGAAACGCCCTTCCTGCGTCAGGGTAAACCGGCGCTAGAGGATGTTGGGAGGAAAGAAAGCGAGGGGGAGATCGCGGACGGTGCGGAGGCCGGCGGGGGCGGCGAGGATCGCGGGGATTGTGTTGATGGTAACAGCGGCGGTGGCGATGTCGCCATGGGTGCCGCCTGGAATCGTGAGAGTGAGATTTGGCTCGCCGTGCAGTTCGATGGTATCGGCAGACTCTCTTGCGCCGACGTACATCTGAAGTTCCATGAAGATTTTATCTTCTCCTTCGGTGATGCCGCGGGCGATCTGATGAACGCCGGCAACCTGGCCGGGTGAGACTTCCAGAAACTCGGTCTTCACCGGTGCTTCGGCAATAATTGGCTGAATGATTTCGGAGATTTCGTCGAGCGTGAAGCCGAGGCCTGCGGCAACCATCGCGACCGACTCTGGCAAGCCATGGTGCTTGATGACGCCGGCAGCGACCTGCGCGCGGAATTCGTTGGGCGTCATTCCCGCGCCGATTTTTTTCTGCAGTGGCATGCGGCGCGTTGATGCATCCACGATGCGCACGACCTTGGCGAAATCCACGCGCTGCGAGGCGGCGGAGAGCGTCAGGACCAGCTTATCCATCACGAAGCCGGGGTTGACTCCAGTGCCGACGAGAGCGACGCCTTCGTCCTTCGCTGCGGCGTCGAGCTTCGCGGAAAGCCCCGGATGCTTGGCGAACGGGTAGGCAAGCTCCTCGCAGGTCGAGACGATGCAACAGCCTGCGGAGAGGCAGGCGAGCAGCTCGTCCATCACGTTCGCGAGGTAGGAGGATGTGGTGTGGATGACGACGTCGACAGGCTTATCGAGGACCGCTGCTGGTTCGGCGGAGATGGTGACGCCCCAGGGAGCATCCTTCGCGCCGACAACTTCGCCGAGGTCGCGGCCCACCTTTGCGGGATCCTTGTCGATCGCGCCCACGATTTCGAGCGAGTGTTTCTGGCGCGCCAATCGGACGATCGACGCGCCGATGGGTCCGACGCCGAACTGCACAACGCGAATCTTCTTCCTCACGGGGCGGTTCCTCGCTCTCTGGTGAAACCCCTAAGGTAAGGCCTTCGCTGGAGGAGTTCAACTGCAAATCGAAGAACGGAGATGTAGGTCAGGAGTGCGGCAAGTGAATCACAAGCCGCCCGCCTGAAGGCGGCCGCTACGAAGGCAAAGACGGCTAGAAGCGGGAGCGGGTGGCGCGGATATACTCGCGCAGGGTCGATACGTTGGGACCATAGGAGCCGACGCGGCCAGCGTCCACGGGCAAGCCTAGCATTTCGGCTTGTTCGATGCTGAGGCCCGCGTCGTCGAGTTCAGCCAGGCTGTATCCTTCGGCCGGCACAAGGCGATTGCGGTGAGACCTATCGACCGGGCGCGGAGGGCGGCGCATCGGTGAGCTCTTCCTCACGATGTTGTAGAAATCGTCCCAATCTCGGCGGTTCCACATCTTGGCCTCTTTTCCCTGTACGCCGCGGATCAGGAAATTGGATGCAGCGGCGGCGCTTTGGGTAGCATGAATCTTTGTACTGGGCCTCGCTTCGTTTCACGGCTCGGAACCATCGAAATATAACCCTGCGGATCGGGGAAAGTCGCGCAGGAACGAGGCTTGTGGCTATTGAGTTATCGCATCTTACGCACGCGCGACCTGGGCACGGCCCTCCCATGACGGGCCAAAACCGCACCCGCTACACGGGTTCGCGCCCGGCTGCTATAATCGGGCAAGATCGAAGCCCTCAAGTTAAGGCATTGTGTGAGTTGCGAGAAATCAGCGTGAGCAATCCCGTCATCGTCGTGCACTACCACGAGCTGTGGCTCAAGGGCGGCAACCGCCGATTTTTCCTGGGCAAGCTTTTTACTGCGCTGCGGCAGGCGCTGCAGGGAATCCCCGTGGAGAGGATCGAGCAGCCGGGCGACCGGTTCCTGGTGCGGCTGGGCGCGGGAGCGCCGCTCGAGGAGGCTCTGCGGCGAGTCGAGCGCGTGCTCGGGATCGCGTACTACGCGGTGGCGCGTCCTGTGGAGCGCGATATGGACGCGCTTTGCCGCGCTGCTTGGGAGGAAATCGAGCCGCTGCGTTTTGGGGCGTTCGCCGTGCGCGCGAAGCGCAGCGACAAAACATTTCCGCACGGCACGATGGAGATCGAGTCCACCGTGGGACGCAACCTGCTCGAAAAGCTGCGGGCGCAGGGCCGCGACGTGCGCGTGCAACTGAAAGACCCGGATCTCACCTGCCACATCGAGGTGACTCCGGGGCCGCTGCTGGTGTACGCGCGGAGAATTGCGGGCGCGGGCGGCTTGCCGGCGAATACGGCGGGGCGCATCACGTGTCTGCTTTCGGGCGGCTACGATTCCGCCGTGGCCGCATATCAGATGATGAAGCGCGGCGCGCATCTGAGCTTCGTGCACTTCTACGGGACGGGAGCGCGGCCGGGAGAATCGTCACTGCACGTGGCGAGCGGGCTGGTGCGGGCGCTCGTGCCGTACCAATTCCGCGCGAAGCTTTACCGCGTGCCGTTCGAGGAAATCCAGCGGCAGATCGTGCGCTACGCGCCCGACGGCTTTCGCATTCTGCTCTACCGGCGGATGATGCTGCGGATCGCGGAAGCGATAGCTCGGCGCGAACGCGCGCCGGCGCTCGTCACCGGCGACAGCCTGGGACAGGTGGCTTCGCAGACGCTGCGGAATCTGGTTGCAGTGGACGCGGCGGCGCGGATGCCGGTGTTCCGTCCGCTGATCGGCACGGACAAGATGGAAATTCTCGCGACGGCGCGAAAGATCGGGACGTACGATATTTCGTCCGAGCCGTTCCATGATTGCTGCCCCGTCTTTATGCCGCGCTCGCCGGAGCTTTCGGCGAGGCCGGAGGAACTGGACGAGGCGGAGAAGACTCTGGATGTCGCAGCGCTGATCGCGCAGGGCATTCGAGGGACGACGATCGAGAAGTTCGCGTTTACGGGCGGGCGCGTGGAAGCGACCGAGCCGATGCCGCTCGTGCCGGCCGATCAGCAGCGCGCCGCGATCGCGTAGAATTGCCGCGAATCGCGACGGCGCGT
>Ga0074044_10005778_pt1 | contig 10012 bp, 11 predicted proteins | sample BogForMeECP23OM1_FD_94443 | JGI IMG/M metagenome (GOLD analysis project Ga0074044, IMG submission 94443) | Bog forest soil microbial communities from Calvert Island, British Columbia, Canada - Bog Forest MetaG ECP23OM1 | ecosystem: Environmental > Terrestrial > Soil > Wetlands ... | reverse complement strand
TCAAAAAGACCGCAAAGGTTATTCCGACAAGCAATGCGGCGAATTTCCCCTTGTCGTTCACCAGAAGCTTGAATGCGATCTTCAGGATACCTTTCATCGCTCATCACCTGCTCATGTCTAACGGCCCTTTGCCGCATGTAACGCTAATAAATATATACTACATTTCAGAGCAAAAGACAACTGGGACAAGTCATTCTATCGGCGGCGAAGGCCCCGTGAGGGGCTTTGATTTGGATTCGGTTGCGTGTTGTTGCAACGATATAACCTTTCTGATAGACTTATTGCAAGACTTGGCAAAAGAGGACGGACTGGTAATGAGTGCTCTTCTGGTGCGCGATGCTGAATATTAAGAAAATTCTTCTTCCGGTTGACTTCCCGAATCCTTCACTGAATGTCGTTCATCAGGCTGCGACCCTGGCCCACCATTTCCATTCTGAGATCGTGATGCTGCACGTCGTAACAGCGCTGAGCCATGCCGCCGGTGTGCCTCAGGACAGCACCGGGCTCGCCCGTTGGGATCTGCTGGCGAAAATCATCAGAGCTGCCGGGAAAAACCTGGACCCTTCTCTCGGGCCGGAGCTTGAGGACCTTACCATTAAACGCCTGCTGGTCAAAGGCGGCGCGGCCCAGGCAATTGTGCGGACGGCTGAAGAGGAAAAAGCCGACCTGATCATGATGCCGTCCTTTGGCCGCACGTTCAGCCAGTTTCTTCTGGGCTCTGTGACAGCTAAAGTACTACACGGGACCGAGTGCCCGGTTTGGACCGATGCGCACGTGGAAGAATCGCCAGTGCAGAAGCTCGCTATCCGCAACGTCATGTGTGCGGTCGATTTCAGCCCCTGTAATCACAGAACTGTCTCGTGGGCCGCTCAAATGGCCGAGGACTTTGGCGCCCGACTCACGCTCGCTCACGTCACCGCCGGGATAGAGATCTGGGGGCCGGGTGGCAGCTCCGTCAATCCGGAGTGGAAAGAGGTGCTTGTCGGCTACGCTTCTCAGCATATTGCAGAACTCCAGCAAAACATGGGTATAAAGGCAGACGTATTTATCGGTAGCGGTGACGTGCCCAAGGTGCTGAGCCAGGCCGCGAAGCAGACGAAAGCGGACTTGCTGGTTACCGGGTGCAACCCTTACAGCGGTCACCTTCGGACCCACGGCTACGCAATCATTTGCGCGGTGCCGATTCCAGTTCTAAGCGTGTGAGGGCCCTGACTCGCCGCTTATGTAGCTCTGTAGAAATACCCTGTAATTCAACCACTTAAAGTCTTAGTCCTTGAGAGGGCCAAGCCCGCGGTAATCTCAAGTATAAAAGGCCCCTATTGCTTCATTTAGCCAACAATGCGAATTCCATCAACTGCAAAAAAGACCGGAGACAGAATTTTTGGAAAATTTTTATATTGGTGATACAATAGCACTGTGGGAAAGGATATTCTTCATGAGATAATAGCAGTTGAAACAGATATTCAGCGGAATATCGAACTCGAAAAAGAAAAAACTAATGAGTTGATGGAGAAGGTTAAGAGGGATGCGGAAGATGAGGTTGCCAGGGAGGAAGACAGGTTAAAAGAATCGGGTGATCAGACATTGAAAGAAGCGATGGCAGATGCCGAAAAGAAAGCCTCCGGGATCATTGAGAAGGCTGTTTCAATGTCCGGAATTCTCAAAAGGTTCGACAGTGAATCCCTGAGGGAGATTATCATGGAGCGTATTACCCGGATTTTACCAGGAGGGAAACTTTGATCGCCAGGATATCAAACGTCGAGATTGTCGGTCCAAAGGGCCTGCTCCGGGATGTGCTCACCTGCCTGTGGGACATGGGGCTCTTCCAGATCGAACCCGAACTAATCAGGCATGTCGAAAAGGGAGACGAAGAATACATCCGGCCTTTCCTGCTGGACAAGAAAATGCTTTCTGAACGTCTCTTTCTTGAAGACCTGCTGCTGAAAATCAATACGCTCTTTTCATATCTTCCGAAGGTCTCCGTCAGGATGAGCTATATTGAGCCGCTCTCAATTCTTGATACCATAGCCGGTACCATTGACGGACATGCTTCACGATACCGTGAACTCTACGAGAAGAAAGAGGCCCTGGAGAAAGAGAGGTCTGAACTCAATCGGTATCGTATTTTCCTTGATGCCCTGGCCTCTCTTCTCGGGCAAATTGAGAAGATGCCTGAACTTGATTTTGTCGGGCTCACTATCAAAGAACCTGATATGGTGGGACGCATACGTCAATTGATCTCACAAATAACGGACTGGAAGTTTGAGTTCCTGACAGAGACTGCAGAAGATGGAACACTTGTAGGATTGATAATCATCCAAAAAAGCATATCGGGAAAGGTAAAGCAATGCCTCAGTCAGAATCAGCTGCCAGAACTTACCCTACCGCCGGCCTTTAGTGAACTCAGTTTCCCTGAAAAAAATACGCATGTGAAAATGAGGATATCTTTCATTTCCGGGGAAATCGAAAATATAACCGGAGAAATGACGCGCTTTGCTCAACGATGGGTCCCCATATACCTGAACGTAAAAGAGTGCGTGGAAGAGCGGCTTTCTCTTCTCAGGATAACCGCTGAGGTTTTTGAGACAAGGATGTGTTTCTTTATCAACGGATGGATGCCTTCCGATAAGTTCGAACAAGTAATGAAGAAAATCAGGGATACCTTTCAGGGGAAGGTGACGATCACTGAGAAGGAGATCTTGGAAGAATATCTCGACAGGGTTCCGGTCGTCCTGAAAAATCCACGCTACTTCAAGCCTTTTGAACTACTTGTAAAATACCTGCCATTGCCGAGATACACGTCCTTTGACCCAACACCCTTCATCGGTATCTTCTTTCCGATTCTCTTCGGAATGATCCTCGGCGATGCCGGATATGGGATGGTACTTGTAAGTCTCTCTGTTGTCATGAAAAAGCTGGTCCGTAAAAAGAAAGAGTTAGTCGATGCTTTCAGTATACTGCTCATATCTTCCGTCTACGCGGTTTTCTTTGGCATACTCTTCGGGGAATTTTTTGGTGATCTCGGCCATATGCTTTTCGGTCTCAAGCCGGTCTGTATGGAGAGGCGCGGCGCGGTTGTGCCTATGATACTGTTTTCGCTTTCTATTGGCGCGGCCCATATGATCCTGGGTCTGTCAATGGGATTCATTGCCGCCATACGGAAAGGTAGTAAGAAAGAGGCCTTCTACAAACTTTCGGGCACGGTCATGTTCATATTCATTATTATTCTTATTGCGTCACTATTTGAATTGGTCCCGCGCTTGCTCACAAGGCCGGTTCTCATCGCAATACTTATTCTCACACCGTTTCTCATTTTGACCGGCGGCTTCCTGGCACCCCTGGAACTGCTGAAGAGTATAGGGAATATGATCTCATACGTCAGAATCATGGCCATCGGCCTCACATCTGTTCTGCTTGCCTTTACGGCAAACCGTATCGCCGGCATGACAGGAGATATTTTGACAGGCGTTCTCGTTGCGGGCTTGCTCCATCTTCTGAACCTCGTTCTCGGGGTTTTTTCGCCGGCTATCCACTCCCTGAGGCTGCATTATGTAGAGTTTTTCAGCAAGTTTCTGGAATATGGCGGTAGGAAATTCGAACCCTTAAGGAAATAAGGAAGAGGTGTAAATCTTTAAGAGAAAATAAAAATAAAGAGGAGGATGTATGGAAAAGGTACTGGTATCGTTTGCTGCAGCACTTGCAATAGGACTTACTGCACTTGCAACTGCGTGGGCCCAGTCCAGGATCGGCGCTGCCGGTGCAGGGACCCTCGCTGAGAAACCTGAACTGAGCGGTGCGATTGTTATCCTTATAGCCATTCCGGAAACTATGGTGATACTCGGTTTTGTCATAGCAACAATGATTCTGCTTATGCTCAAATAGCATGGGCAACGGGGAATTCCTTGAAGCCCTCCGAAAGGAGGGAGAAGAAAAGATCCGGACCATCTGTCAGGAAGCAGAGGCCGAGGCCGAGAGGATCAGGGGAGATGCGGCCGCGAGGATCAAAAGAATAGGAGAAAACCTCGGAAGAACGCATTTTATCGCGCTCACAGAAAAAGCCGGAGCGATTGTTTCGGAAGCTGACAGGGAGGCCAGGATGGTACTGCTCTCCGCCGAAAAAGAGTTGGCGGACCGTCTCTATGAAGTTGCAGTAAACACCCTCGCTTGCTTAAGAGATAACCGATACCCGGAAGTTTTTGAGGCGCTTGCACACGAACTTCCTCTCTATAACTGGCAAGTTGTCAGGGTTAACCCTCAGGATGAAGAGAGAGCAAGGGAATGCTTCCCCGGCTCCGAGATTGTATCAGACGAAGGTATAACCGGGGGGTTGGATGTCATGGACATGGAAGGAAAGGTCCGTGTTGTCAACACTTTTGAAAAAAGGCTGGAGAACGCATGGACAGATATACTGACGGAGCTGAAAAAAGATGTCTATGGGAAAATCCTGGAATGCGGAGTTCCTGAGAAAAACTGATGACAGGGGGTATCCGACCGAGTATCTCCTTTCAAGGATCAGGGGAAGGCGGGCACACTTGATTGCAGACTGGAGACCTCTCGTCTTAAGTGATTCACCTGTCGACAGTCTTGCTTTAACCCGATACGGGAGTATTATGACTGATGATTATCCGGAAGCTATCCGGCAATATCTTTTGAAAGAGTTTGGTTGGGTTTATTCCCAGATGAACAGAACGCTGAGGAAAATTTTCAGGCCCTTCTTTCTGTATACCGAGCTCAGTACCATATTTATTTGCCTCAGAAATGCCATAGGTAAAGAGAGCGGGAAGATCGATAGCATCCTCTCCTCGAGCCTCCTTTCGGAAAAGATCAAAAAAATTCTCAGAGGCGATCTTCTTTCCGCGCTCGGAGGACTCGAGGATTACTTCACGGGCCTTTCAGCCAGATTCAGCGGACTCAGAAATACCCTCGAAAATACCGGATTGCGGGGAATAGAGCTGACATTATCAACAGGGTATCTTGAGCATACGGTACATTCAAAGCTCCATCCTGTCATGAAGGATTTCTTTGTCTCTGTCATTGACTCAAGGAATATTCTTTCTCTTTACAAGTATATCCGGCTGAACGGAAAAAGCGTACCTCCCTTTATCACAGGCGGCAGGATCAGTGAAAATATGTTCATGAAAATAGCGGCTAAGAAGGACCTTCTTGAGGTCGGTTCTATGGCACACAAATTGACAAAAATAGCGTCTGAAACTGCCCCTATAGAGACATCTCTCAACAGAATGGTGACACGGCTTTTGAGGAAAGCCGGCAGGGAACCCCTGGGTGTAGGGCTGATACTGGATTACCTCTGGCGAACTTCACTTGAAGCGACTAATCTTAGCATCCTCCTTTACGGCAGTGAGACTGACAGGCGGATTATCACGGAGGAGATGGTACAGTGAAAAAGGTGGTATTTATAACCACACCTGATGCGAAGCATGGATTTGGTCTTGCCGGCGTAACACAGCTTACGGTCCTTTTCGAGGGTGCTGAAGCTCTTTTGAAGGAGGTAATAACTAAGCCCGAGACCGGCCTTGTTATCCTTGATGAGCGCCTGATAAAAAGTATCGGGGAAGACAAGCTGCAGGAGATTGAAGAGGGATGGCAAGGGATTCTCCTGACCCTGCCTGCACCGGAGAGTCGGGGCGTCACAAGGGAAGATTATACGGCGCAGCTAATGCAGAGAGTAATTGGATATCACCTGAGGTTATAGGAATGACAGGGAAGATACGGGGAATATCCGGACCAACAGTACAGGTTGACCTTAAGGGGCTGAAACTCTATGAAAGGGTTTATGTCGGTCATGCCATGCTGACGGGCGAGGTTGTGAGGCTTGAAGAAAACAGGGCCATTGTCCAGGTATATGAAAATACACACGGTCTTGGTATCGGGGAACCGGTCAAAGGTGCAGGGACGCCCCTTACGGTGAGGTTGGGGGCGGGGATTATATCAGGTATGTTTGACGGCCTGCAGAGACCCCTGGAGCGATTAAAAGATGAGATGGGCCCCTTTATAAGCAAAGGGACAGAGATGAGTGCTCTCGACGATACCAGGAAGTGGCGCTTTTTCCCTTTACGGGAAAAGGGCGCTGAGATAGCTCCGGGTGAGAATATCGGGTTTATAGAAGAAGGGGCTTTCAAACATTTTATCACCGGACGCAATGCTTCAAATAAAAAACTCTCCAGCATCGTTGATGGAGACATCAGCCTTGACCAACCGTTCGGGGAATTTGACGACGGCGAAGAAATAATGGGATGCCATGAGTGGCCGATAAGGGTCCCACGGCCTTACCGCAGGAAGATTTCATCCTCTCAGGCTCTTGTGACAGGTCAGAGGAGTATCGATTTCCTTTTCCCCTTTGCAAGGGGAGGGACGGCGATTCTGCCCGGCGGATTCGGGACAGGGAAAACGGTCCTGGAGCAATCTATCGCCAAGTTTGCCGATGTGGATATAGTTGTGTACGTCGGCTGCGGCGAGAGGGGAAATGAAATGGCGGAGATGATCAGCGAATTCCAGACACTGAAAGACCCGCGGACCGGCAGGCAGTTGATGGAACGCACGATACTTGTTGTCAATACCTCCAATATGCCTGTTGCTGCAAGGGAGGCCTCCATCTATACAGCAGTCAGCATGGCCGAGTATTACAGGGATATGGGCTATCATGTGCTCTTCCTGGCAGACAGTATCTCGAGGTGGGCTGAGGCTTTGCGGGAGATCTCCTCTTCACTTGAAGAGATGCCGGCTGAAGAGGGATATCCGACTTACCTCGCATCAAGACTGTCCGGATTTATCGAGAGGGCCGGAGTTGTTGAGACAATGAACGGCGCGATAGGCTCACTCAGCATGATCCTTTCCGTTTCACCCCCCGGTGGCGATTTTACAGAACCTGTAACCCAGGCCTGTCTCCGGACAAGCGGTGTGTTCCTCATGCTCGATACATCTCTGGCACACAGAAGACACTTCCCGGCTATAAACTGGTTTCAGAGTTACTCGCTCTACGCGAAAGACGCGATAGGATATTATCGGGTTCAGGTCTCAGCTGAATGGGAGAAGTTGCATTATAGCTGCAAGGAAATTCTGCAGAAAGAAGAATCACTCAGAGAGATTGCAGAGATAGTAGGGATTGAAGGGCTCCAGGACTCAGACAGGCTTCTCATGAGAACGGCGGAGATGATCCGGTCAGATTTTCTTTCCCAGAACTCTTACACCGGGGATGCCTTTTCAACTCCTGAAAAAACTTGCGCAATCATTAAGGGAATAATTGGTTTCCATGACTATGCAGTTGGGAAGCTGAAGGACGGGCTTACCCTCGAAAAAGTATTGAGGCTGGAGGACCCTTTAAAGGAACAGATCGTGAAATGAGACTTTCTGAACACAGATACCGCACCATATCATCATTGGCCGGCTCGCTCCTCTTCGTGCAGCGGGTGTTTAGCGCGAGAATCGGGGAGGTGATCAGGGTCCTTTCTCCTGACGGACGGACAATGGTTGGAGAAGTTCTCAGGATAGAAGCTGAGACTATCCTTGTGGAAGTATACGGAGAGACCACGGGGCTGGATATTGAACATACAACAGTTGTTTTCACCGATTCTGTAAGAAAAGCTCCGCTGTCCCCGGAAATAATCGGGAGGGTTTTTAACGGCTCCTTTGAACCAATAGACGGTGCACCTATGTTTATTCCTGAAAAACAGTCGCCTGTAACCGGCTTCCCCATCAATCCTTCTGCAAGGGCGCGGCCTGAGGAATTTATCGAGACAGGATTTTCTGTGATCGACGGGCTGATTACTCTGGTGAAGGGACAGAAATTACCGATATTCTCCTGTTCAGGTCTTCCGTCAAAGGAAATTGTCGCGGGGATACTCACGAACGCGAGGCTTACTGAAAAAGAGAAAGGGTTCATTGTTGTCTTTGCTGCACTCGGGCTGACCTTCCATGAGTATTCGTTCTACATGAAAGCGCTAGAAGAAATGAAGACAGGATTCGTTGCCTTTGCGAACATGGCGGATAAACCTGTTATGGAAAGGCTTCTCACACCGAGGTTTGCTTTGACAGCCGCTGAATACCTCGCGTTTGAAAAAGGCATGGATACACTGGTGATCATCACAGACATGACGAATTACTGCGATGCCCTGCGCGAAATATCCACCTCACGTGAGGAATTGCCCGGCAGGAGAGGTTATCCCGGGTATATGTACTCGGACCTCGCTTCACTATTTGAACGGGCCGGAAGGATCGGGGGGATGGAAGGCTCGGTTACCATGCTTCCGGTAGTGACCATGCCGGAAGATGATATTACGCACCCCATTCCGGACCTTACCGGTTACATCACAGAGGGGCAGGTCGTCCTGAGCAGAGAACTTCACCAGAAAAATATATTTCCGCCTGTTGATGTCCTTCCGAGCCTCTCTCGTCTCATGCAAAAAGGTATTGGGGCCGGTCGCACGAGGGAAGACCACAGGGAGATAGCGAATCACCTGTACAAATACTATGCAAGGGGAAGGGATCTCAGGAGGCTTGAGGCCATCGTGGGCCGCGATGGGATGACTAAAGGCGACATCCTGATGCTCGACTTTGCCGATACCTTTGAAAGTGAATTTATTAATCAGGGGACCCTCAGAAGATCAATTGATGAAACCCTCAATACAGGTCTTGATCTGATGAAGAGATTCTCACTTGGGCAGCTATGATACACCCTACACGGACCAACCTCCTCCTGCTGAAAGAGAAGACGCATTCCGTCTCTAACAGTATCGGAATCCTTAAAGCGAGAAAACAGGCCTTGATAAAGGAGTTTCTCGATACCGCGCGGCCTCTTCTCCGATCGAGGGAAGATATCAGGAGCACTTATGGGAAGGCCCTCCAGGAGCTGGCACTCAGCCTTGGACATGAAGGGAAGGATACTATAGAGTCGCTAACGGTGACCTCAGCGAGGGATTTCGGAGTCGATATAATCGAAAAAAGCATCTGGGGGCTTAAATACAAGGATATTGTTACACGTGACCGTCCTGTAAGGGAGCCCGAGGAAAGAGGGTATGATTACCTCTCTACAACTCCGCATCTCGAAGAATGCGCCTATCATTTCGAAAAACTTCTTGAAGCGATGATTAAAAATGCAGAGTTCGAGAACAAATTTAAGAGAATCGGCGCCGAGATACTGAAGACCACCAGAAAGATCCGCGTGCTGGAGGAACTTGTCTTCCCCGAGATTACCAGGCAGGTTAAGACGATCACCCAATTTATTGCCGAGAGGGAAAGAGAATCTTATTTCCGCCTCAAGCGCTTTAAAAAAATGAGACCCGGGGAAAACAGAGAACCGGTGAATTGACGGCTGCTATGATCCTTGAGCCTGATAAGCGCCTCATCAAAGCCGACAAATCCGGAGTCTCTTTCGAAATGTGTCCCTGCAGTTCCGAAGATTTTTCAGCTCTTCTGGAAATGTACAGCATTTTTTCGCCCAAACCGGCCTCTCAGGGCCTCCCCCCCCAAAATCCCGAAGTTTGTTACAACTGGGTGAAACAGCTTCTCAATATAGGTATTAATTTCCTTGCCTGGAGAAATGACAGAGTGATCGGCCATGCAGCGCTCGTTCCGGATCTGAACGGGAAGTCGGGAGAGTTCATAATCTTCGTTGACCAAAACTGCAGAAATCTCGGCGTCGGGACAGAGTTGACGAGATTAACTCTCGAAAAGGCCCTGCAACTCGCCTTTGATTCGATCTGGCTGACAGTAGAGAACTCCAACTTAATCGCAATAAAACTTTATCGCAATTTCGGCTTTCAGTTCAGAGATGAGGATATGTCTGAAAGGATCATGAAACTCAAATTATGATAAATTCCTCACTGAAAGCTATAATAATATGAGTTTTCAGGCAGACACTAACAACACAGGGAGGCCTCTGCATGTCAGAAACAGTAATAAAGATCGAGGGCATGAGTTGTCAGCATTGCGTGATGAGAGTAAAAAAGGCGCTGGACGGTATTGCCGGCATTACTGAAGCAAATGTTACGATCGG
>Ga0074044_10005777_pt1 | contig 10013 bp, 9 predicted proteins | sample BogForMeECP23OM1_FD_94443 | JGI IMG/M metagenome (GOLD analysis project Ga0074044, IMG submission 94443) | Bog forest soil microbial communities from Calvert Island, British Columbia, Canada - Bog Forest MetaG ECP23OM1 | ecosystem: Environmental > Terrestrial > Soil > Wetlands ... | reverse complement strand
GTCGCTGGAATTCCGAGCGAAACTGAGCGGCCACCGCGTTTGCGCGGTCCTGGTCCGCCTGCTCGAACGAGCGCCGGATGGTGCTGTACACCGACGCCGAAATAACCGCGACGCAGAGCAACACGGTTGCCGCAAACAACAGAAGGAGCTTTTTGCGGAAGCTCATCGCGAGCTCGCCTCGGGCCGCGGACCGTAGAATCGCGAATCAGCCGGGCACTGATCCGTTGATCGCTGACCCGCCAACCGCTGATCCACCAGTCGCTGATCCAACCAAAGATCAGCCAGGGAAGACCCGGCTTCGCTCCACGCCCCCAGTCGAGCCGGCTCCCAGTCGCGCACGCGGGCACCGGCCGTAATGGCCACCGGCAAATGGAAGAGCGGGATGACAGCGTATCCGTCGAGCAAGCTGCGCTCGGCTCGATACAGATCGTCTAAATCGAGATCGAAATCCGAAGACTTGGCGCGAGATGTCGCGATGACGGGCGGCTGCATCCCCAGTTGGCGAGCCGCTTCGCTGAGCGAGGTGGCTGGATCCGGGCTCGGCAGCACTACGCGCATCAGGCGGACGTCCTCTGCTCCTGACAACGATACTTGCACCGTGATGCCAACCTCGCGCGCGTTGAGCGCGATACGTTCGGCGATCAGTTGGGCTTGCGGATCCCTCGCATCGTAGCTCAGATTGAGCGCGGGCTGCCGCGAGCCGGCGAGCACGGTCCGCGCGCGTTGCGGATTCGCCTGCGTTGAAAAGACTGCGCTGTAGCCCGTCATCCAGTTGGGAAGAATGGTCGCGGCGGGTTCTCCCGCACCTCTCAACAGCACAGACTGGATGGGCTTGCGATCAATGGCGAGCGCCAGCGCTTCCCGAAGGCGAGCGTCCTGCGCCTTTGAGTTCGGGGAGAAAACCAACGCCATCAACTCTACCGGCAACGACACTGATATTGATGACGATGACGACGATGCGCCGTACCGTAGTGATCCGCCGGTTGCCTGCGGCGCCGCCTCGATCACGTCCGTCTTTTCGAGCTCAAGCGCGATGGCCTGGTCGCGCAGCGATTTGCCGAATTCGATTTCGACGGTGTCCACAAAAGGACGCCCGGCCCAACTATCCTCATACGCGGCGAGCTTGAGCAGCTTTCCCGGCTGCCAATCGGCCACCAGAAACGCGCCGGTACCGATGGGAGCGCCGTTCGCATTGCGCTTGAGCAGGAGATTGCGCGGCAGCGCGAGTTCGGCAAGCAGCGAAGGCATGGGCGTCTCCGTCTCGATCGACACCGACTCCGCCGATGCTTGCACATTCCAGCCGGGATGGAGCGCGCCCAGAATCTGCGCGATGGCCGCAGGCGACGCCGCACTGCCGTCGTGGAACTTCACTCCGCGGCGCAGCGTGAGTTGCCAGTGCCGAGTGGTCGAGTCATTCTGCCACGCCACGGCCAGCGCGGGTTGGGAGCGGCCTTGCGCGTCCAGTTTTACGAGAGTGTCGCCGATCAGAGAGAGCGTGCGCGCCATGTCCCAGTAGCTGGCGGGCGCAGCGGCGGCGGGAAGGTCGAGCGTGTCCGGAGCCGATTGCAGCATGACGCGCAGCGTTCCGCCGTAGTGCGGACGGGTCGCCGCTGTTGCTGCGCCGGCAGCCGCGACCAGCAAACTAATTGCCGCAAGAAATCGATATGCGATATGCCTCATACCATCCCGTGTCTTTTCGTTTTACGATTGCTGCTACGCTATTGCCGCTGCTGTCCGGCCACAGCGCCGTGATTCGCCCATCGAACTCCGCTGCGGAACTGGCCGCGACCGGATCGCGATCGGTAATCTCGAACGCGCGCAGACCGTCGCGCTCCGTATCGCCGCCTTCGGAGACAAGCAACTGTGTGCCCGTGCCGCAACTGGAGTGAACCGCGGCCAAATCGCTGCCCCATTTTGCGCCGCGGATTACCTGGTCCGTAATCCCATCCACCAGATGCAGGGATCCATCCACCGCGGCCAGCGCCCACAACGTATAACTCGATCGCGGAATCGCCGCCGCCGAATAGAACGAAGGAACGGTAGAAACTTTCCCGATGCCAGGGGAGAGTCCTCCGGTGAAGAAATTGCGCGAGGCCGCAAAGAAGGCGCGCACGCTGTTGTCGTCCGCCGTCAGGGGCCAGGGGTCGTCAGTGTCGCTGCAGTTGAGCGTTAGCGGCGCTGTCGCGCTCGATCGGCAGAACGTTCCCGGCAGGTAAACATCGAACAAGTGATCGCGGCGCAGCAGCAGGCGTCCGCGCAAATCGCGGGGGAAAGCATGCGAGTGCGCGACGGGCAACGATGCTTCCAGATCCCACGCTCGTGCCGGATATGGTCCCGTCAGATCCGATCCCTGATGACGATAGATCGCGACCATGCCGTCATCGAGCACGAGCAGGCGAGGTCCTCCGGGCATCTCGACGAGGGCGAGGTCGAGCATCGGACGTTCTTGCGCGAACAGAAGCGTCGTTCTTAGAACGATGGGCATCGCAGCGGTGAATGGCGTCGCTGTTGGCGATCGCGGCAGCGAGACGATGGCGACCTTCTTCTCGTCGGATCCGATCAATATTTCGGCCGTCCAAACATATTCGCGCAGGCTCTCGGAGAGAACGACCTCGATGGCCCCCATCGCCTGCTCGGCTTTAGCGGTGCGCACGCCTTTGACCAGCAACTCGGCTTCGAGCGCGCTGCGGACGTCGCGCACGGATTTATCGTCGAGCGACGAGCGGTTGGTGACCTCCAGTGCGAAGGCGCCGGGCCCGGCGTCGGCAGCGATCTTGTGCGCCAGTTGGCGGGCGGTGTCTCCCAGGCTCGAAGCCCATAAAGACGATGGAAGGAGAATGGTTGCGAGCAAGAACGAAGTCAGCCAACCAATCCGCAGACCGCTGGAGGTTCGCGCTCCCATGTGTGGAATGGGCTGATTATAGCGCGTGGCTGATAGCGGCCTGCTCATAAGAAAGTTCTCGGTTCCCAGTTCTCAGTTCCCAGTAAAATCTCTGACTGTGCGGGTTACTGAGAACTGAGAACCGAGAACTGCCTGCGGCTATTGCTGAGACTTACCCTCGGAGGTTTCTACGTCTTCCGCCTGGCTTACGTGGCTCGGAGAACTCATTCCGTGCATGATGTCGTTGAAGAAAAACTTGCCGTCCGCCGGGACCATCATGACCTGCAATTTGTCAGAGAGGCGCTCGGCGACGATTTTATTGATGAGCAGGGGATTCTGCTTCAGGATCGCGGCCTCGCTTGCCATGCGCTCGGCGTCGGCGGAGGCGGTCAAGCGGATGCGCTCAGCCTCGGCTTGCGCCAGAAGCTTGCGGCGTTCCCCCTCCGCTTTACTGTCGATGAGTTTGGCTTCGCCGGCGGCCTCGGCATTCTTGACCGTCGCCTCCTTGCGCGCTTCGGCTTCGAGCTTCGATTGCTCAATCTGCTTCTGCTTCAACGGGAGCGTGTACTGCATGGCGTCGGACTCACCTTTAGCTTGCAGCACGCGGACGGCAGCCTGTCCCTCAGCCTGTTTCACTTCTTGCACCTTGGTCGCTTCGGCGTCGGCTTCGGCGATCTTCACTTGCTTCTGGTGGATCTCGGTTTCGACGCCCATGCGGTCGTTTTCTTGTTCCTTCAGCAGCAGAGACTCGAGGCCCTTGGCATACTCCTGCGGAAGTTCGATGTCGCGCAGCATGACTTCTTTCACCACGATGCCGTCGGCGGCCAGCCGTCTACGAATGATTTCGGCCGAGCGCTGGCGAACTTCTTCGCGTTTGGCGGAGAAAACTTCGCGCACCGTATAACTCGGCACCAGTTCGCGCCACGCGGTGGCCACCACGGGCGGCACGATTTCCTTCTCCAGAGGCTGCGGCAGATTGGCTTCGATGTAGTCGAGACGCTTGGGATCGATCTGATAGCGGACGGTGATAGCCAACCCCAAAGTCAGTCCTTCTTTGGCTTGGACATGCAGCGGTTCGCCTTTCGCCACACCTTTGGCCAGCGAATCCTCGGCGAGGCCGGTGGTAAATAACTGGTCTCGCGTGTTAAAAAGTTCGACTCGCTCGACCAGCGGCATCACGAAGTGCACGCCCGGATACAGCGTTCCGGCCAGCGTGCCTTTAGTCTGGCTCACGCGCACGCCGGCCATTCCGCTGGGGACGATCACGATGCCGGCCGAGATCAGCAGCGGAGCCCAGGCCAGCATCACCAGCGCAACCGACGTGCGCCAGCGGACACGTGGAGCAAGTCCGGGCGCAGGCGTGCCTGCCTCAGGACGGAAGTTCAAACGTCTGCGCTGCCAGGCAATCAGCAGATAAGCGTCGTAGGAGAGAACTCCAGCGGCGAGCACAAACATCGCGATCCCCGCGCTCAACAGCAAATACTTCAGCAACAGCATGGTGGTACTCCTTTCAATGCTTCGGATCAATATTTCGGCGCGTTTTCAGAAAAGTGCTTAGGAATTTCCGGGCGGCGCGCGAACGCAACGCGGACGATTTGTCCGAAGATGAGTTCCTCGATCAGCAGAGACGCGGCCAGTGAAAAGGTGAGACCGCCGATAATTACCAGACCTTGCAGAATCGTTTCCATGATTGGCTCCATGCCTTCGAAGAAAGAAAAAGCAAGCGGAGAGCCAGAGCCAGGCAATTGAAAATAAGGCAGTTAACGCCGCGGATGGAATGGGGGTGTGTCTTCAGCAACGCGGCCGTGTCCCGGGGAACACGGGGTTGCGCCGGCTTTGGCCGGTCTCAAGCTGCGCGCGGTGGAGGCCGCACAGTCATCGGTGCCACACATCACCGCGCGATTATCCCTCGCCGGGTAAACTACCGTCGCCAGGTTGACCAACTGACCGCCAGCCTGCTTCCCCCCGCGTTTGCGCCAGTCGAGAGGCATCGCATGAAGCCTTTTTCGGTTGGATGTTGCCCCCAAATTCTATTCTTGATGTGGATCAGCATCGGCGCTGTTCCGCTGAGCTTGCCCCAGCCTTCCGCCTCTTCGCCCCCACCTGATACGGCCGCTCCCGTGCCCGTTCGTGAACGACAACCGCGAGCGCTCCCGGGGGCCGAATTGTGCTGCGGGAACGAGATCGAATATCTCGGGAGTTACTTCTCGGACGGAAAATTTAGAACGACGACCCGAATCGACTATGACAACGTCCGCAGTCGAGGTTCGCGTTCTCGGGTCTGGTCGCGTCCTAACGAGGTTCCCGATTTCATCGACCTTCAGCCCAAGGAGCGTGTCGAAGAGAACTATGAACCGCCTGCCCATGCTGTGAAACCTCTAAAAGGGAAGTCGTTGCTGGCCTTGCTTCGGGATGACATTGTCACCTTTGCCTACGGACACGAACGAATTCTTCTGGCGCCCCATCAGGTTGCGGTTGACTCCCGCGGGCGCGTCCTTGTTGTTGACCGCGACATCCGCGCCGTGCACGTTTTCGGCGCCCCCGATTCCTTCCGCATCGCCGGGGGCCCGCATCGCCGCCTCCTGCTGCCCGACGGGATTGCGGTGGACGCCGACGACAACATTTACATCGCCGACTCCGAACGCGGACTCGTCCTGGTGTACGATCGCGACGGGAAGTTTCTTCGTTACATCGGTAAACGCGGAAACGAGGGTTTGTTTCACTCTCCAACGGCGATTGCCATTGACCGCAACACTGGCAGGCTGTTTCTGCTCGATACCCCTCGTCACCTTTTGTTTGTGCTCGATCTCGAAGGCAACATCCTCAAACGCATCGGCCGGCCTCGCCCCCATGCGATCGGAAGAGCCGTGAACGAGATCATTCCGATGGACTTTGACTTTCCCACGGAGATCGCGATCGGGAAGAACGAGGTTGTAGTAGTGGACTCCGCCAATTCGCGGATCCACGTCATGGATCTGCAGGGCAACCCCGTGGCGCAATTCATGATTCGTGCCACGCCAGGCCCGCCCCTCATCGACGAGGTGGGAGTCGCCGTGGACCCGACGGGAAATATCTATGTGAGCAACACCACGGATTCGCACATCAGAATCTACAGCCGCGATGGCATCCTGCTCGGCTCCTTTGGCGGAAACGGCATGGAGGTTGGAGAGTTTAATTCTCCCGCCGGTCTGTGTGTTGATGGGAGAAACCGTCTCTACGTTGGTGACACCAACAATAGCCGGGTCCAAGTGTTCCAACTCAGTGAGAACCCTGAGGCCGAGGGAAGTGCGGGCCTCAGGTCCCGACAATAGACGTCTAGCGAACTCCCAGCCAAGCTGGTTCCGCAATGAGATGCGGAGCGGAAGGAGGTTGCCGGTTTTCCAGCAACCAGAACTCGCGGGAACGGAAAAAAGCCGCCATCAGATTTGCGCTGATGGCGGCGACCAAAGGAGGACGAGGAACTTGACTTGCGAAAACGTGGACAAAACCCGAATTAGCCGCGCAGCTTGCGCCGCACCAGGCCTGCAATCCCGATCAGACCGGTCGAGAGCAGCAACAGACTGGTCGGTTCCGGTGTGGACAGAGACGCTTTCCGATAGCCGATAAATTCCTGCGGACCGTTGCCCGGGCTTCCGCCGACAGGCGTGTAAAGCGCCAGCCCCCTAAACTCGCTCGCCGGAGCGTGCTGTGCCAACAGCAGAGCATTGCTATCGAGGGCCAGCACCGCACTGTTTGTCGTGATGCCCTTGCTGAACAGGTTCCACACCGCCCAGTTGCCGGTTTGAGCGCTGTACGTTCCATTCATTACGCCCATAAAGATGATGCCCGCCGCCTTGTAATCCACGAAGTCCTTGCCAAACAGGCCCCTGCCGGAAAGCGGTCCGCTGACGTTGGCGTTCCAGCTTTCACCGGCGGAGATGTGATTGTTGAACGAGTCACACATCATGGCTGTGGCCTTCCCACCGTTGATCGAGAAATAGTAAGGATAGGTGTAGTAACCGCCGGAAACGTTTGTGCCCGGATAAAGGAAGGTCATTTTGACCGTGGCGGAATCAGCCGAGGCCAGCGTGGAGAAGAGCAGGGCTACAACCAGCGACAATAGAAAGCGGCGACGCAACACGATGGATCCTCCAACAAATTCGAATTCGATTACTTTTGTTATCGTCAAACTTTTCTGGCGGGGAGGATGCAACATATAAGTGCACCCGCGATGCCAATAGGCGCACAAGTTTGTGCCCGCTGCTGCAAGCACTTGCCGGTTGCGGAAACAAGAAAGTGAAAAAGTTTGCAGACATCCTCGTCGCTGGGTGGAAGTGGCGTGGAAGTAAATCAGCGCCGGGTAATCGGAAGGAAGTAACCATGACCGCTAGAACGGCCCATCCAGCGCGGGTTCTATGGAGGTAGGCTTCCAGCGGCATGAAACTCTACCTGCACCGTGTCGCCGACTTTGAGGAAAAGCACGCTGGGGTTTTTCATCCCCCACTGCACGTATGGAACCTGAAACGAGGCCTGCGCGGTCCAAGCGCTTCCGGCGAGAGTTACTTCGACGGGGAAAGTAACTTCGTGGTCAGTGCCATGCATCGTAAACACGCCGTGAACCTGGAGCGTGGATGCGCCCTCCGCGGCGAGTGTGCCATCGGCGCGGCCGGGGTGGAAGACAATCTCCGGATAGCGCCGGCTTTCAAGAACATCCTTGTGCATTTTGTTGTCACGGGAGCCGTTGCCGGTCTTGCCGCTGGTGGCGTCGAAAATGATTTCTCCGTCGGCTTTGCCGGTTGCGGGATCGAACTGAATGGCGCCACGTTTCAGCAGGAACGTGCCCTTGACTGTGTGCAGGTTGCCGGCCAGAGTAATGTCGGCCTCACTTCGAGCAGCATCGAGCTGTAGCAGGAGTTCATGGGCGAGCGGCCCCGACGACGTCTGGGCGGCCAGCGCAGCGGCCACGACGAGCAGGCCGATCTGACCAAGAACTATCGAACGAAAAGTTCTTGTCATCGTTTCAGGCCTTCAGCAGTTCCCACCCCAAGGCAATTCCGTTTGAGATGTAATCCTGCGTGGAGCCTTCGCCCACGTGCATGGCTAACATTCCAGCAAAAGAGCGGGGACTCGACTGGAATACCTGCAAGGTGCGTCGCCGCAAATGGCGGTGTCGGGCCATGAACAGCATCAAGCGGGCCATGAAGGCGGGGCGCCGGATCAGCAGGCGATGGCCCTGTTGATAGCGGGCAAGGTCTCCGCTCGCCAGGCAATCGCCCAGCAAAGCGGCTTCCCGAAAGCCGAGGCAAATACCTTCTCCGGTGATGGCGTCCACTCCGCCCGAAGCGTCGCCTACCAATACCGTTCGCCCGCGATACACGCGCCGGAATCTGCGGGTGACGGTGATCGCGCCGCGCTCGCTGGAAGTGTGTTCCGCATTTTCGAGGCGAGCCGAAAGTTCCGGAAATTCCCCAAGCGCCTGTTCAAGTCGCAACTTAGGATTGGACGAGATCAGTGCAACGCCAATTTCTTCGCGGCTCACGGGCGTGACGTAAACCTGGCAGCTTCGGCCCCAGTGCAGTTCCATGAAGTCGGTCCAGGGGGCGATGCGGTAGTGGCGCCGGAATCCGAAGCGCTGGCTTCTTCTTAGAGGTGCATCCATTCCCGGTGGATCGAGCTTTGCCCAGCCGCGGACATGGGAACTGGCTCCGTCGGCGCCCACCACCCAACGCGCGCGCACCAATTCTCCCACCACCAGCGCGCCCTCAGGATGAAGCCCGGTAACCGCCGTCTTCCACAACATGTGAACGCCCGAAGCCGCCGCATGATCCACCAGGACACTATGCAGACGCGTGCGCCGGATTCCAAGCGCTGCTCCGCGAGGAAACGTTGCCTCGGCTTTTCTGCCGTCGCTCACGAAACGAACGCCGCAAAACGGATACGCTTCACCCTCGGGAATGATGATGCCGAGCTGGCGCAGAACCTCAACTCCATCCGGCATGAGTCCCTCGCCGCACGACTTGTCGATCGGCGGAACTGCGCCATCCGCCACCACCACACTCAAACCGCGACGGCGCGCCGCGATGGCCGTAGCCAGACCGACAGGTCCGCCGCCGACCACGAATACATCCACTGGATTTGGAAAACGGATCACAAGTTGCTTTCCCTGAAACCTTGAAACTTTGAAACTTTGAAACCTGGTTCTTCCTACCATTCAAGCAAGACGAATTCCGAGCAGAACCCCGGGCCCATCGCCGCCAGCAAGCCAAGCGTCCCGGGAGCGGGCCGGCGATTTTTCATGACTTCTTCGAGCACCACCAGCACCGAAGCCGACGACAAATTGCCCGTCCGGCGCAGGCATTGCCAGGAGACGTCGAGCTCGCCATTGGTCAAGCCGAGCGCCTCGGCGGTCGCTTCCAGAATCTTCGGTCCGCCGGTATGCAGCGCCCAGTTGCCGATGTCAGCCCGAGTCAGCCCACGTTCGGCAAGAAAGTCGTCGAGATCGTGCGCCAGGTTTTTCCGCACCAGATTCGGAATTTCGCGAGAGAGAACAATGCGAAAGCCTTTTTCCGATACGTCCCAGCCCATCATCTCTTCCGTGTCGGGATAGAACACGGAGCGGGTGGCGAGGATGCTGGGGCCGGAAAGTCCGCAATCCGCTCCGGCCACGATCACCGCGGCCGCGCCGTCACCGAACAGCGAGGACGAGATCAGGTTGGCCATCGAAACGTCTTCGCGCTGAATGGTGAGCGAGCAGAGTTCCACCGACAGCACCACCGCGGCCTGATCGGGATAAGCGCGCACATAATCGGCGGCGCGCGAAATGGCCGCTGCGCCCGCCACACAGCCCAGCCCGAAAATCGGAACGCGGCGGATGTTCCTGCACAATCCCATCTTGTTGATCAGCAGCGCGTCAATCGATGGACTGCTGATGCCGGTCACCGAAACAAAAAAGAACGCGCCCAGATTTCGGCCATGCAGACCCGCATGTGCCAGCGCGCCGGCAACCGCTTTCTCACCCAGATCCTTGGCGGTGCGAATCCAATGATGGTTGGCTTCTCCCCAGGTCTTCATCTTGAGATATTCTTCTTTGGGAAGAGACAGGAAGCGTCCGTCAACGCTGACGTGACGATGCAAACGCCGCAGCACGTGCGGG
>Ga0074044_10005776_pt1 | contig 10013 bp, 7 predicted proteins | sample BogForMeECP23OM1_FD_94443 | JGI IMG/M metagenome (GOLD analysis project Ga0074044, IMG submission 94443) | Bog forest soil microbial communities from Calvert Island, British Columbia, Canada - Bog Forest MetaG ECP23OM1 | ecosystem: Environmental > Terrestrial > Soil > Wetlands ... | reverse complement strand
TCGCTGGTCCGCGCGAGTCCTGCGGCTCCCGCACCGCATCCGAGCCCGAAGATGGGGGTGCGCTTGAGGTCGCGTCGCATCCCGAGCCGATTCGACAAGGCCACATCGATGGTAGGGGTGGCGATGCCGGTGACGGTTACGAAAAAGATGTGATCGATATCGCGCGGCTCGAGGCCGGCGCGTTCCAGCGCCTTGCGCGATGCCTGCTCGGCCATCTCAGGTGCGATCCGCAGCCACGCATCGTTACCCTTGGCGAACGAGTCGAGCGCGTAGTACTCGGCCATCGGCAGCGCGAGGTAGCGGCCCTGGATTCCCAGCGCGCCCTGCAAGCGATCGAAGCGCGAGACGTCGCCGTAACGTTGCATCCACAACTGGCGCAGCGCGCCAGTAAGTTCCTCTTGCGAGACGTAATTTTCGGGCAGGGCCGTCCCGACCCCGCCGATGTGCGGTGCGTGTTGCATCTGACAATACTTACCTTTGCGACCCTCCGAGCTCCGACGCTGTGAACAAGCGACGCCGCGCTCTTTACCTGGTGACCATGCCTTCCGCTAAGATTTCATGATTATGAACTCTTCGGAACGCACTGAACTACTTAATCTGCTCGCGCGCGAATCCTATTTCGAACGCGAGTTGACCCTCGCCTCGGGTCGCTCCTCTAACTACTATATCGATTGCAAGCGCACTCTCTATATCCCCCTAGGCGCATATCTCGCCGGCGAGGCGGTGCTCGAACTGGCACAGGCCGCCGGCGTCGCACAGCTCGGCGGCATGGCGGCGGGTGCGCTGCCCGTCACCGACGCGGCAATCGCGGCCGCTTATCGCCACGGCGTCGACCTGCGCGGATTCTTCGTGCGCAAGGAAACCAAGGCGCACGGCCTCCAGCAACTGGTCGAAGGCGCGTTCCGCAAGGGCGTCAAGACCGCGATGATCGACGATACCATAACTACCGGTGGCTCGACTTTACAGGCCCTCGCGTCGGTGCGCGAGGCGGGCGGCGATGTTACCCACGTGATCACCATCGTGGAGCGTGGCGAAGGCGCTGCCGATGCGTTCGCGAAAGCCGGCCTCCAGTATCGATGGGTTTTCACCGCCGAGGAGGTTCGCGCGGCTGCCAAAAGCCTGAAATAGATGACCTCGAAAAAAATTTTGGCCGGCGGTGCCATCAAAGTTCCCGGCCCGCGGATCTCAATTGGCGGCCGCACCGGCATCACCGCGGTCTTCGGCGATCCGGTCGAGCATTCGATGTCGCCGGCGATGCACAACGCCGCTTATGCCGCGCTTTGGATGGATGGCGTCTACCTGGCGTTTCACGTGACCCCGGCAAATCTTCCGGCGGCGGTGCGCGCGCTTCCTGCGCTGGGAATCCGGGGGGTAAACCTTACCGTCCCGCATAAGGAAGCGGCCGCGCGGATGCTCAAGCACCTGAGCGCCGAGGCCAAGCTGTTGCGCACGGTAAATTGCGTCATTAACGATCGCGGCAAGTTGCGCGGCGACAACACCGATGCCCGTGGCCTCGAGCACGATCTGCGCGCGCTCGGGGTCGATCTCCGGTCGCAACTCGTAGTGGCCATTGGCGCTGGAGGCGCGGCCGCGTCTGCGATTGTGGCTTGCTCGCGGATGGGCGCCGCGCGCATCGTGATCGCCAATCGCACGCGCTCGCGCGCGGTCAATCTGGCGCGGCGCTTTCATTCTCCGAATTCGACTCGGCGTATCGAGCTTGCGCCACATGGCCTCGATGCGCTGACTGACGCCTCGATTCTTGCCGATGCCGCGCTGGTGTTGAACGCGACCTCGATGGGCCTGACGACCGGCGCCTTCGCGCCGCTCGACTATGCCGCGACGCCGCAGAATTGCTTTTTCTACGACGCTATCTACCGCGCGGAGCCAACGCCGTTTTTGCGCGAAGCTATCGCGCTCGGCCGCCCTCATGCTGACGGCGCGGGCATGCTGATAAATCAGGGCGAGCTCGCCTTCGAGCTGTTCAATCGCGTCGCACCCCCACCCGGCGTGATGCGCGGCGCGCTGCTGGAGCGCCTCGGCCGCGCATGATCGCGCGCTAGCTCCAAGCCCGCCAAAGCATTAGATTCTGCATCCGTTCACCAAAGGTGGAACCTGATGCGGAGTTCGCAAATGAAGGCCTCATCCGCAATCGGCGTCGACGACGTCCTCGACTACCTGGGCAGACTCGGAGTGTTGCTCGAAACCGACTACGCCTTTCCGAGCCTCACCGGAATCATGGTGCGCGAGCCCATCAAAGGATCGTGGTGGTCGCATCCGATGGCGAACGAGATCTACCTGCTGAGCCGCCGCCTCATCGATCATCCCGACGCGATCTGCCTGAAGCTGCTCTCGAACAAGGCTACCTACGTGCATCGGCGGCTGTGGCCGGAGTTGATCGCGATCGCCACCGCGCAGGAGCCATGGCAACTCGACGCGTTGCCCGCGTCGACGAAATCGATGCTGAAAAAAGTCGAAGAGCGCGGCAGCCTCCGGATGGACGAGTTGAAAGGCGCGCGCACCGCCAAGGAACAAGGCGCCGACGCGAGGGCGCTGGAAACGCGGCTGTTGGTATTCGGCGAGGACATTCACACCGCTCCGGGCGCGCACGTGAAAAAGATCGAGACCTGGGAACATTGGGCCTGGCGCAGCGGGTATCACATCCAGGTATTGCCGACTCCGGAACGAGCGAAGGATGAGTTCGCGACCACCGTGGGGGTCCTCAACGAGGAGTTCGGCGCCGCGATAACACTGCCATGGCAGCAGAAAAAAACCGCGAAGCGGCATCGAACGAAGGCGTGAGTGAGTCGAGCGATGCCTCGGAATGACCAGCGCGCATCCGCGCTCCGCTAAACTAAAAGTAGAAAAATACTACCTAAAGGTTAGCCGAACATTTCCTTCAGCTTATCGACGAAGCCTTTCGAGAGCGGATGGTTCACGTCCTCGCCCGAGGCTTTCGCGAACTCCTCAAGCAGTTCGCGCTGGCGTGAGGTCAGCCGCTTCGGCGTCTCGACCACAATCTTTACCAGCTGATCGCCGCGGCCATAGCCGTGCAGATCGACGATGCCTTTGCCCTTGAGCCGCAGCACTTTGCTCGATTGTGTGCCGGCCGGGATGCGCAGCTTGACCTTGCCTTCCAGCGTCGGCACGTCAACCTCGGCGCCGAGCGCCGCCTGCGGGAAACTGATCGGCACCTCGATGATGACGTCGTTTTCCTGGCGCACGAACAGCGCATGCTCTTTGACGTGGATGACGACATACAAGTCGCCCGCCGGTCCGCCCGCGAAGCCGGCCTCGCCCTCGCTGCGCAGCTTCAGACGCGAGCCGTTGTCGACGCCCGCGGGAATTCGCACCGAAAGAGTTTCCTGCTTGCGGATGCGGCCCTGCCCCTGACATTTCACGCAGGGGTCGGTGATGATCGAGCCCTCGCCGCGGCAGTTGCCGCAAGTAGTGGCAATCGAGAAAAAGCCCTGCTGAGTGCGTACCTGGCCGGTGCCGCGACAGTTGGGGCAGGTGCGAACGCTGGCAGCGCCGCCCTTGGAGCGGCTCCCGTGGCATTCGTCGCATTGGGTCAGACGTTGAAACTTGACCGATTTTTCAGTGCCCTTGGCGGCTTCTTCGAAATCAATCTCGAGGTCGTAGCGGAGGTCGTCGCCGCGGCGGGTGCGCGAGCGGGTGCGGCCGCGGCCAGTCCCGAAGAAGTCACCGAAAATATCCGAGAAGACTTCCTCGAAGCCCTGGCTGAAATCAAAACCGCCGAAGCCGCCCGGTCCGCCCGCCGCGCCCTGGAACGCCGCGTGACCGAAGCGGTCGTACTGCGCGCGCTTCTCGGGATCGGAGAGGACCTGGTAGGCCTCGTTGATCAGCTTGAAGTTGTCTTCAGCTTCTTTGTTGCCGGGATTGCGATCGGGATGGTACTGAATCGCGAGCTTGCGGTAGGCCTTCTTAAGCTCTTCGTCGGTCGCCCCCCGAGTGACGGCCAACAATTCGTAGTAGTCACGTTTTTTTTCAGCCGGCATTCAGGCAGCCATCATAAACCAAGGCGACGCGTGATGCCATTGAGTGATCATGTACACCGCGCGCCGCCCTTTATGTCCTTTTAAATTACCCTAGACTCCGCTTCGCGCCTCGGTCTCAATCGTCACCGAGGCTCAGCCGTTTCGGCGCCTACTACTTCACTTCTTTGAAGTCCGCATCGACCACATCGTCCTTGGGACCGCCGCCGCTCTGCTCGCCGCCGCCGTTGGCTTCGGCTTGCGGACCGCTGGCGCCCTCAGCGCCGGGCTGCGCACCAGCACCCTGCTGTGCCTCGCGAGTCTTGCTGTACATCGCTTCGGCCAGCTTATAGGACGCCTTCGATAGCGTTTCCGCGGCCGCATCCATTTCGGCCGGATCCTTGGACTCCAGCTTCGCTTTGGCCGCGGTCAACGCGTCCTCGATCGCCTTGCGCCCGGCCTCATCGAGTTGCGCGCTGTTGTCCTTGAGGGTCTTTTCGGTCGTGTAAATCAGGTTGTCGAGCTTGTTGCGCGATTCCGCCAGCGCGCGACGCTTCTTGTCCTCATCAGCATGCGCCTCGGCCTCGCGCACCATGCGCTTGATCTCCTCTTCGTTAAGACCCGACGAAGCGGTGATCTTGATCGATTGCTCCTTATTGGTGCCAAGGTCCTTTGCATGGACGTTCACGATACCGTTGGCGTCGATATCGAAGGTGACCTCGACCTGGGGCAAACCGCGCGGCGCCGGTGGAATACCGATTAGATCGAACTGCCCCAGCAGTTTGTTGTCCGCCGCCATTTCGCGCTCGCCCTGGAAGACCCGAATCGTAACTGCCGTCTGGCCATCCTGCGCGGTCGAGAAAACCTGGCTCTTCTTGGTCGGGATGGTGGTGTTCTTGTCGATGAGCTTGGTGAACACGCCACCCAGGGTCTCGATGCCGAGGGACAGCGGAGTCACGTCGAGAAGCAGAACATCCTTGACTTCGCCCTTGAGCACCGCAGCTTGAATCGCGGCGCCGATGGCGACCACCTCATCAGGATTGACGCCCTTATGCCCTTCCTTGCCGAACAGGCGCTTCACGCGCTCCTGCACCGCGGGCATACGAGTCATTCCGCCGACCAGCACTACCTCGTTGATGTCCGAAGCCTTCATGCCCGCATCTTTCAAAGCGGTGATGCATGGAGGATCGAGCCGGTCGAGCAGATCGGAGCATAGCGACTCGAGCTTCGCCCGGGTCAGCTTAATGTTCAGATGCTTGGGGCCGGACGCATCGGCAGTTATAAACGGGAGGTTGATGTCGGTCTCGGTGACCGTGGAAAGCTCCATCTTGGCTTTTTCCGCGGCTTCCTTGAGACGCTGCAACGCCATTCGATCTTTGCGCAGATCGATGCCCTGATCCTTGCGGAACTCGTCGGCCAGATAATCGATGACCTTCTGATCGAAATCCTCACCACCGAGGAAGGTATCGCCGTTAGTCGATTTGACTTCGAAGACGCCGTCGCCGATTTCGAGGATGGAAACGTCGAAGGTACCGCCGCCAAGATCGAAGACGGCGATCTTCTCGTCCTTCTTCTTATCGAGGCCATACGCCAGCGATGCCGCCGTGGGCTCGTTGATGATGCGCAGGACGTTCAACCCGGCGATGCGGCCAGCATCCTTGGTGGCCTGACGCTGGCTGTCGTTGAAATACGCCGGCACGGTGACCACCGCCTCAGTGACTTTCTCGCCGAGATAATCCTCTGCCGTCTGCTTCATCTTCTGCAGGATGAAGGCGGAGATTTCCGGCGGGCTGTACTTTTTGCCGCGAACCTCAACCCATGCCGCGCCGTCATCGTTCTTGACGATCTTATAAGGATAGACTTTCATCGCCTTCTGGACTTCGCCCTCGTCATAGCGGCGGCCCATCAGGCGTTTGATCGCAAATATCGTGTTCTCGGGATTGGTGATCGCTTGCCGGCGCGCAATTTGGCCGGTCAGGCGCTCGCCCGATTCCGTGAATGCCACCACCGAGGGGGTGGTGCGACTACCTTCGGAGTTGGCGATTACGACCGGGTCGCCGCCCTCCATAACAGCTACGCAGCTGTTGGTAGTTCCTAGATCGATTCCAATTACTTTTGCCATTAACCCGGACCTCTGTGTTTAAGAAATAAGCACGCTTTACAAATTTTCAATGGGAAATGCCGCAAATTCCGTGCGTTCACGCACCCTTGCCGTTGCGGTCGCCCTTGGATACGACCACCCGCGCCGGACGCAGAACCTTGTCATTGATCAGGTAGCCGCGATGAAACTCGTCGACCACGGTATTAGGCGGATGAGTAGGGTGCGCCACCTGGTCGGCCGCCTCGTGGCGGTTGGGGTCGAACTGTTCCCCGACCGAGGCCATCGGGCGGACGCCGTTGGTCTTCAGGAAGTCCATTAGCGACGCCAGTACCATCCGGACCCCGTCGACAATCGACTTGCCGTCGGCGCTACCCTTGGCGGCATCGACCGCGCGTTCGAGATTATCGACAATCGGCAGCAGGTCGCGCAGGAGGTTTTCCTTCTGCAGGCGTACGGAATCTTCGCTCTGCTGGCGGATGCGGCGACGAGCGTTTTCATTCTCGGCCAAGGTACGAAGGTATTTGTCCTTCAGCTCGGCGAGTTCTTTATCTTTGGCGTCAGTATCGCTCGCGGCTGAGATCGTCGGATCGCCGTTGCCGATAGCATCAGCACCGTCCTGGGCCTTAAGCCTCGCGATTTCCCGATCTTTTGCCTCCAGCTCTTTGGTCAGTTCCTGAACCTGGGCATTGAGCTTGTCGAGTTCGCCGAGCACTTCGACCGTCTCCTCGACGGAAAGCGGAGCAGGACCGGCTAAATCGCTTCGCCCCTGATGCCGTGGATCATGGGGACTCGAGTGAACCGCCGAATCCGGCGTCAGGATAATCGGGTCGGAATCGTCCTTGAATCTTTTACTCATGTCTCAACGAAGGCGTACCTGAATTCTTCTTGGAGAACTTAAGCATTGATTACGGATTGGCTAGGCGAGCGGAGGATTTTCGAAGCGAGATTCCGGATAGGGAACGACGTTTTAGAGCGGCGGTCGCCGTAACGTCGGCGAGTTGCCTTTAATGTTCGAGGATTTTCGAGAGCGCGCGCGCCGTATACTCGACCAACGGGATAACGCGTTCATAGTCCATCCGCACCGGGCCTACGATGGCGAGACTGCCGAGGGGTTTCGAGCCCCCGACATAGGATGCGGCGACGACAGCGAAGCCTGACAAGCGCGGATTCTCCGACCCGATCGACACCATCACACCCTGTTCCCGGATGCTTCGCTCGAGGAGTTCCAGCAGTGCGGTCTTGTCATCGAGCGCGCGCAGGAGGTCGCGAACTTTCCCAAGGTCCGAGAACTCGGGCTGCTCGAGCGCCTGAACGCTACCGTCGACGTAGACTTCGATCGCATCGGGATGTCCCGCGATAGCCTCGCCGAGCACCAGCGCGTCGCGCATGAAACGATCATAGCGCGCGCGCTCCAGCTTCAACTGCGCGGCGATCCATTCGCGCGCCTGGTCGAGCGTGCGTCCGCCGAGGGATTCGTTGAGATAGCCGGCCATCCGCTCCAGCTCGCCCTCAGTATGATCGCGGTCGGTGATGACCAGGCGATTCTGGACCGCACCGTTGGTGGAAACGAATACCGCGAGGACTTCGCGCTCGCGGATGCGAATGAAGTTGACGCGCTCCAGTTCCACCGACTCGATGCGCGGCGCCATCACCATCGCCGCCTGTCCGGTGAGAATCGATAGCAGCTTCGGAGTGTCACGCATCAGCAATGCGAGGTCGCGCCCGCGTCCCGAGTAGTGCAGTTCGATTTGCGAGCGATCCTCGAACCCGATGTGCCCGCCTGCGAGATGGTCTACGTAGTAGCGAAAGGCCTTGTCGGTCGGTACACGGCCCGCGGAAGTATGCGGTTGCGAGAGGAAGCCCGCGTCTTCCAATTCCGACATCATGTTGCGCACCATCGCGGACTTAATGCCGAGATGATGACGGGAGACTATTTGATTTGAGCCTACCGGCTCCGCCGTCGCGATAAATTCCGATACCGCCGCCAGCAGCAGCGCATGGCGTCGACCGCCGAGCGTATTTTCTCCGTCGTTAGTCATCCGACCGGAATAATCTTCTCTCGTTACGAGGAGCTTATTCAAGCGGCTGGACGAATTCGTTTCCACATTGAATTCACAATGACCTGGCGATGGCAGGGTCTCCGTGGCGGTGCGATCTCATTACAAAAGCGATACGTGATTGGCAATCACTTTTGATCATCGGAGCGAGAGTGCCCGCTTCCGATCAACCAACGGTCGAGGATTGCCGCCAGCTCTTCCAACTGGACCGGCTTGCCGAGGTAATCATCCATGCCCGCCGCAAGGCATTTCTCGCGGTCACCTTCCATCGCCTTGGCCGTCATTGCGACGATGACCGTATGCTTATCGGTGCCGGCTTCGCGCCGGCGCAACTCCGCCGTTGCCTCAAAACCGTCGATCTCCGGCATCATGCAGTCCATCAGGACCAGGGGATATTCAGCGCTGGCGAGCGCCTGCAGCGCCTCCAGGCCGTTGGCGACGATGTTGGCCTCATAACCGAGCTTGTGCAATTGATGCGCAATGACGCTCTGATTGACGATATTGTCCTCCGCGACCAGAACCCGGAAGGGTTGCCGTTTATCGCCCAAGCCGCCTGCCGATGGGGTCGCCTGCCCCGGGTTATCGACCACAGCCAGATCGCTCGCGATCAGTTCGGCCAAGGAATCGTAAAGCTGCGATTGCTTGACCGGCTTGGTCAGCCACGCCTCGATGGGAGCGCTGGTGCCGCCAGCCTCGCCGCGGCCGCCAATCGACGACATCAGCAAGAGGCGCGTATCGACCAGCATGGGGTCGGTTTTGATCAGTTGCGCCAGCATCATGCCGTCCATGCCCGGCATCGCGAGGTCGAGAATGGCGACGTTGAAGCGAGCATCAGGATCACGCTCGCGCAGCGCGGCCAGCGCTTCCGGGCCGCTCGATGCCGACGCGCTGTTTATTCCCCAATTCGCGATCTGACGCTGGATAACCTGCCGATTGGTATCGTTGTCATCGACCACCAGTACGCGCAGCCCGGACAGCAGTTTTTCTTTGGCGAACTTGTCCAGGTTAACCGCCGAGCGGAGAAAGGTCGCGTTGAAAAAAAAGCTCGAACCGGCCCCGGGCGCGCTGGTCACCCCGATGGTACCATCCATCCGCTCGACCAGTTGCGCCGAAATCGCGAGCCCGAGGCCGGTCCCCCCGTATTTGCGCGTGGTCGAGCCGTCCGCCTGATGGAACGGCTGGAAGAGCCCGCGCAGAGCCTGGGAGTCGATGCCGATTCCGGTATCGGTGATTTTGAACTCCAGCACGATCTCGTTGCGGCATGCGCGGATCGGGCTGACCGACATAACCACTTCGCCACGTTCGGTGAACTTGACCGCATTGCCGAGCAGGTTGGTGAGCACCTGGCGCAAGCGATTCGGATCGCCTCGCACCGAGCCCGGAGTTTCGCGATCGATTGCAACGACTAGCTCGATCCCCTTTTGGGCGGCGCGCTCACCGAGCAGATTGACCGCCGCTTCAACCGTAGCGATCAGATCGAAATCAATCTCCTCGAATACCAGCTTTCCTGCCGTGAGCTTTGAGAAATCCAGGATGTCATTGATGATGGTGAGCAGGGAGTCGGCGCTATTGCCGATGAGGTCGGCGCACTCGGCCTGGCCGCTGGTCAACTCGCTGTCGCGCAGCAGCTCGCACATTCCGACAATCCCGTTGAGGGGAGTGCGGATTTCATGGCTCATGGTGGCGAGGAATTCGCTTTTTAGCCGCGCGGTCTCCAAGGCGACATCGCGCGCCTGCGCCAGTTCCTGCTGCACCCGCTTGCGATCGGTGATGTCCACCATCACCCCTTCGAAGCGGGCGACCGCGGTGCGTTGCCGGTCGTACTCGGCGCGAGCGTTTTCCGCGCACCAGAAGACGCTTCCG
>Ga0074044_10005775_pt1 | contig 10013 bp, 16 predicted proteins | sample BogForMeECP23OM1_FD_94443 | JGI IMG/M metagenome (GOLD analysis project Ga0074044, IMG submission 94443) | Bog forest soil microbial communities from Calvert Island, British Columbia, Canada - Bog Forest MetaG ECP23OM1 | ecosystem: Environmental > Terrestrial > Soil > Wetlands ... | reverse complement strand
ATGGCGTTGGAAGATGAAATTGCGGCAGTATTCGATTTGACTGACTGCATACAGGCGATGGAGTCCGTGGCAGGCCAGACGTTCCTGGGCGGAAAACTTCGGCCCCACAATCAGAGCCCAATAGTCGATACGCTGCTGGAGGATTTTGGGGTCCAGCCCGTCGGCGGCCTTGGCCACCGAGACAAAGCGGTTGTCGTCTTTGACAAAGGCGATCTTCTGGCGGAGCAGTTGCCGCTCGATGAAGTTATGGCCGTTGAGATAGGCGGTGACCAGGAAGGGCAGGAAGGAGCCCACGCGCAAGACCAAGGGGCCGGCCACTTCATCGTGGATGTAAAAATAATAATGGGTGAAACGGCTGCGATGCTTGCGCACAAACTGCAGGTTCGGATCCTCGGCAGCGTACTTGGGCGGCAGGACCCGGAACGTCCAGCCCTGCTCCATGCTTTGGAGGATGTAGTAAACGCCGAAACGATTTTGGCGGGCCATACGCTGCTGGCGCGGACGGACCAAGTCCTCCTTGCGCTCGCCTTTCTGGGCCCACTCCAAGGGCAAGCCGTGATTGCGGGCATAAGCCGCCACCCAAGCCTGATAAACGCGGGTTCGCTCCGTCAGAACCTCCTTGGTGACTTTGGGTTTGTGGCAGACCTGGCGGAAAAACCAGGCCACGTTGATTTCGCGGGTGAAGTAGGAGAGATAACCGTTGATGACGATGCGGTCGAAGCAGTGATAAAACCATTGCAGATGCGAGGCAAAGAGCTTAAGAAAGAGTTGCATGGACGGTCCTTTCTTTGAATTTGTTTATTGTCACTCAAACTCTAGGAGAGACCTCCATGCAACTCAAGCGCTCGAACCGGCGCGGCCATTTTATGAGCCAAAGATGTTTGAAATTTTCGGAGAGAGGCGACCGCCAGCCAATCCAACCAGAGGATCGGAATGGGCGCACCTTGCCTATTCAGAAAATTTCAAATATCTTTGGCTAGTCTTTAGCGATGTCGTCGGGCAACTCGTTGCCCTTGCCCGCTTCTGGCGGGAAGTGCTTGGCCAGCAGTTCCCCCGCGTGGTCAATTCCTTCCACGATCCCTTGGGTGTAGTTGCCGGCGCGAAACTCGGCTTGCATGTGGTCGCGTGTCTTTTCCCAAAAGGCGTTCTGGCAGATGTCATGCACGCCTTTGTCGCCCACGATCGCAAAGGTGCGGCTTTTCGGGGCGATGAAGATGAGCACACCGTTGCGGTGTTTGGTTTGGGTCATCCCCAATTCTTCGAACTTTCGTTGGGCGTCAGCCATCACGTCCGTGGTGGTTTTGCGGCTGATGCAAATCCGGATTTCGCCCGAACTTTTCTGTTCGGCTTGGTGGATGTGCTTCAACACGAGTTTCTCGTCCAGTTGGACTGCAAAATGTCTGTGGTGCATAGAATTGTGGTTTTCCCGGTTGTTTACCAGCTGCCGCTGGCCCCTCCCCCGCCGAAGGATCCGCCGCCGCTGGAAAAGGAGCTTCCTCCCCCACCGCTGCTGCGGCTGGAGCCGCCGCTGGACGAGGAGGAGTTGCAGAGCGCGTAGATCAGGATGTCGCCATGGTTGGTGGCAATGAGCACGATCACAACGATGACGACGATGAGGAGGAGGAGCATCATGCCCAAGCTCATGCCGGCCTTGCCTCCCTCAGCCGCCGTTGCCCCGGTGCCTTTGTATTCGCCTCTGGTGGCCAGAATGGCGGCATGCACGGTCTTGGTCATGCCCGCCGTGTAGTCGCCCTTGCGGAAGTCCGGCGTCATTTCGTTGTCCAGGATGCGTTTGGCGGTGATGTCCGGCACTTTGCCTTCCAGCCCGTAGCCCACCTGGATGTTTGATCTGTGTTCCTTGATGAAGGCGAAGATGACCAGCCCGTTGTTTTCCTTCTGGCCCACGCCCCACTTTTGCGCGATGCGCTGGCAATAGTCGGCCACGTCCGATTCGCTGTCCATCGTGGGGTAGATCGCCACCAGAATTTGGCAGGCGTTGCTGCGCTCAAACTGCGCCATCTCCTCGTTGAGCTGCTGGGCGGTCCCTCGGTTGACGACGTTGGCGTAGTCGTTGAAGTATTTGTCCGGTTTGGACGGGATGGTCTCGCCCCAGCTCACTGCGGTCAGGAGCATCCATAGGAGAAGGCCCGTTGCGGCTCGTATTGTTTTCATGGGCGGTTTATTTTGCTTCGTTGTTTATGCCGGGGTCGCGATCGGGACTTTGATCTCTTGCAGCTTTCCACCACCGCTTCGAGCAACTCGCCCAGATTGGCCCCTATGGCCATCGCGGCTTGGGGCGAGTTGTAGCGTGGTATGCGCTTGGTCAAATAGCGTTCTCTGAATTTGTGCGCGAAGATCCGGCCCATCACGCCGATGCACCGGTCTGTTGCTGTGGGGGCGGTGGGTTGCATGGTTAGAATTTCACCGTTGGCGCCTTGTCGCTGCCCTCGGTGGCTTGAAAGTAGGGTTTGGGTTCAAACCCCCCAATGCGCGCCGCTATGAGCGGGCAGATGACCTGCTTGATGTAGCTATTGAGCTCCTGCGTCTTGTCGTTGAAGTTCTTGCGTTCGACGGCGATGCGGTTTTCTGTTCCTTCCAGCTGCGTTTGCAGGTCCCGGAAGTTTTCGGTAGCCCGCAGCTGCGGATAGTTTTCCGAGACAACAAGCAGGCGCGACAGCGCCGAGCCCAGCCCATCCTGGGCGTGTTGGAAGGCCTGCATTTGCTCGGCGGTCGGCACCTTGGTGGGGTCGATCTGAACTTTGCCCACCGAGGCCCGCGCTTCGGTCACCGCCACGATCGTCGATTTCTCGAAATTGGCCGCGCCCGACACGGTGGCCACGAGGTTGGGCACCAGATCGGCCCGCCGTTGATAGACGTTCTGGACTTGCGCCCAGGAGGAGGAGACCGCTTGGTCTTTCTTGACGATGCTGTTGTAGCACCCGGCCACTCTGAGGCAGACGAGGCCGAGGATGAGGACGAGGACGCCGGCGATAATGCCGCCGATGATGAGTGCTTTTTTCATATTATTAGTTTTGTGGGCTTTTGGGTTTGGTTCAATTACAAACTCGGGCTTGCTTTGGACTCCGCTTTTGGTCCGCCTTTTTGGAGCATGCCGAAGGCAATGCTTTTTTTCTTCCTTTGGCCTGCCTGCGCTCTACTCCGTAAAGGTGGTAGAGCTGGCGCGCTCGTTCTTTTTTGATGCCGTTCTGTCCTGAAATTCGGGGCGAATTCGGGGTGAATGATCTTGTTTCCCAGCCCTTGATGGTTTTGTTCGAGTTCTCCAGTAGCAAGTTGCGGCGGGATTTCAGTGCGGCCACGACCAGACGGATTAGGACGATCAGCCAACGGATCATGCGGCAGAGGATTCCGGGAAATGCCTTGGAAGCCCAGCGTTTTCAGACGGGATGGATTTTTTGCCAACGACAGGACATGGCCTTCGAGATTTCCAGATCCGTCTTGGTCGTCTGCGGATTCTTGGAATCGAGATGCTGGAACACGTAGGCCACATCCATGCCATGCGGTGGGTTTGGGCGCGGTTGCAGGCGCAGACCGGAAAATCCAAAGTCTTCTATTATTACTTGGATCAGCACCCGGAGTATCCAGAGGGCTCGCCTCGGGCAGGTTACGGTTCTCCGTCAATTTGCCGTCTTGTCTGAAAACAACCGCACCAGGGCTTCCTGAACGAAGGTTTCCGAGGTGGTCGCCTTCAGCCACGGTTCGCCAGCCCGATCGAGCCTGAAAACCGCTTCGCCCGATTGCTTGGTTGGACTTACTTTCATGATTGTTCTGAGTTGAGGTTTTACATCGATTTAATCAGAGGCGCGTGCCCGCTTGGGCCCGCGTTGAGCGGGTCCGCCGCTGGCCTCCGCCAGGCCAGCCAGGCGGTTTTCTCACCTCTGGCGACCTTGGCGAAGTGGGCGGGAAATTCGTGTTGGAGGAAGACCGTGATTTCGGGGCGTAGATTAAGCCCGCGAACTTGAAGCAGTTCATCAAAGCTGCGTGTAATCGGTTGCGGGCGGCCGGCCTCCAGCGGACCCAGCAGAATTGTGTTATAAACGGCATCCCACGCGGGATCGGCTCCATCGGTTGTCTGCCCACAGCAACAGGCAAGGCGACGAAGGTCCTCTTCGACGACATTGATAGAAGGGCCTTGCCGAACAACCTGCGAGAAGAGGCGGTCAAGTTCGACAGGATCCTTCGTCGCCCGGCGCAAAGCCTTGGGGAGTTCCCTCAAGAGTTGCTCAATGAAATCCAACCCATTCCGGTATTCCTTGGGGTCGTGCTGTTGCAGATTCCGCAAAGCCTGTTGCCAGGCAGAAGAGAAGTGCGGGCGTTTGCGGAAGCTGCGGATTGATTTGGCTAGAGCCGAAACAAGGGCGCGCCGCAGGCGGGCGCCGGTTCTTTCGCGTAACAATCCGGATTGGCCGGTGATTCCGCGCGCGGAACAGTCGTCGCGGGTTGGAGGATCAGTGGTTTCCATAAACATTCTCGGTAACTTCATTTTTTTCATTCCCTCACTTTGCCCCTTTGTCCGAAAACAACCGCACCAAGGCTTCCTGAACAGCGGGGATATGCAGGTTTCCAAGGTGCCCGCCGACAGGATAAACGGTGAGATTGGCGCCGAAGGTGGAGCGGAACCAGGAAACGTCGGCGGGCGTAAGCAGGAAATCATCCTCGCAGATTTGGACGCGGATTTTTGGATTACGGCGCAGCAACTCCGCGCTTTGCCCTAAGTCGGTGGCGGCGATAAGGTCTTGGCGATTAGCAACTCGACCGCTCTTGGTCAGGTACGGAAGCACAAAGCGATCAGTGTATTCGGCGTAGTTGATCCGCCGTATCTCGCGGATGGAATCCTCGCGGACAAATCGGCCCGGCTTCACCTTTAGGACGCCCAAATTGTCGCGTCGCTGGCTGTCCTGAATGACGTCCATCAGCACGAAACGGAACGCCGCGCCAACAACAAAGTCCGACTCCGCGCGGGTCAGCGGAATATTGCCCGAAACATCCAGGCCGTTGTCAGCAAAATAGAGGGCCTTGAAAATGGCGTCTTCCATCCGCTTCCACCGTTCTGTAGCCGGCCACGCCAGGGGAGCATTGTACATTTCGTCCAAACGCTGCGCGGCCCGGGCCAGTTGTGTGGGCGGATTGACCGCGACGTATCGGTCAAAAGTCAAGCCGTCGAGCTTTCCCTCGGCCTCACGCCCGGCAATCATCAAAGTGAAGTAGCCGCCGTGGGATACGCCAGTCAGGGAGGTCTCCGTAATCTTGTCACCTTTCCATTTCCGCACATCAGTCAGGATTAATTTAAGCACATTGACTACATCGTCGCAGTCCGCCGGGGCATAACCCGGAACCGGCATGGTGGAAGCAGATTCCATGAACTCCTTCTGGAATGGATTGGAGAAGGCCACCACGGAGTAGCCGTGGCGGAACATCATGTCCGCATAAGCCACCGTGGAACGGTCCAAACGATAAGCCCCCAGGCCAGGGATATAACAGACCAGGGGAGCCGGTTTCTTCTGCATCCAGCAGGAGTAGGCCAGTTTTTTGCCCGTGGCCGGCACCCGGACTTTGCGGGTGACGGCCCTGTTCGCAAAATCGGGGAGGACTGGCTTGAACAGCACTGCGTTAAGGGTGGGATTGGCTTTGGAATTACTGTCGGAGGTTGGCCGGTAGTCATTGATCAGCCGCTGGCGGTTCAACGAATACAAGGTGCGGGACGCCTGGTATGGGTCCACCAGCGAATCAAGTTGGCGCTTGTAACCCCTTGCCTCGCCGCTGAGGTCATTGACGGTGATGCCGGGCCGGATCATCATGGCCCAGACTTTGTCCGGATACGCTAAAGCCAGGTCGGAACTTATGTCCATCGGCCAGTCAACAATCTTGCCCGCGGCGTCGCGGCCATTGCACGGTCCGAGGATGGGAATAACGAGGTAGAATCCGGGACCGCAACCATAATACCCCAGGGTTTGGCCGAAGTCCTCATCGGAGCGCCCGATTTTCCAATGAGTGGCTGGATCAAAAAAACCACCCAGCCCGACAGTCGAGTTGGCTGCAAAACGCTTGGTTTCCTCCCACGCGCCACCCCACTTCCCTTGGAAACAACTGTTGAAGAACCTAACCGGGTAACTCAGGTTATGCCCCACATTGCTGATTTTGGCACGAACCGGTTTTGGCGCCACAAAATTATAGCCAAAACTTGCGGGATAAATCACTCCTCGGAACAAGCAATCGTTAAACACCCAGGAGCATCGGTTGAACCCTTCGATAGGGTCGGGCACGATGTCGAAATACGGCATCTGCCCGGGTTGCAAATTGTCCGCCTGGTCATTGGGCGTGGTTTCCTGAGCCTTGAGAATGGCGGAATGCATGGCGACGAATGCCACCAACGTGAGAGCAGGCAGGCTCAACAGAGAACATTTTAGATTGGGCCCGGCCGGGTAATAGTTGTTGTTAGTCATGTGGTTCCTTTATATAAAAATAGCCTTGCTTTAGAAAAACCAGGTGAGTCCGACCATTCCTTTGACCGTGTTCACTCCCAGATTTGGATCGTGCAGGCCGGCGCAGGACATGTGCAAGTATCCAACCTCGAAGGTGAGAGCGAGGTTATCCCGCACGAACCAATGGGTACCGACATTCGCCTGGAGGTTAAACTCGAAAGTACCGCTTTGGTCTGGCGCCTCTATGCCGGAAGCCGTCACACCGGCGCCTAAATCGGCGAACGGAACCCAGCGCGTGCCGGTGGCAAAGTTGTAGCGCAAATGGGGCGTTAGTCCGACGAAAGGATCGCTCTGTGGAGAGAACTGCCCGCCGGCGAAAAGTTCCAGGCGGCCTTCCCAATTGCCCCGGTACCAATTATCACCACCCACCACATTTCCCAACATGTGGCCGTACGAAAGACTGAGCAAAGCCAAGTCGTGAACTTGTCGTCCGCCGAAGGCTTGCACGCCGAGGGCCACCCCTGTCTCAATGCTAAATGTTCGCACATCCGAGCGAAAACCTTCTCCAACATCCCCTTGCCAGATGCTCAACGGTTGGGGGGCAAATGCGTTCGCGTCCCCCGCGAGGACAAGCCACGAACCGCCCTCCTGCGTGCTCCCAGTTGGCTTGGGCCCGATCGCGTCAGGTTGCCCGGTTGCAGGATCGGTTGGCGCCAGAGTCAGTGCGGGTTCCGCAGCCTCTGATGACGTGGCAAGAGCAGCCCCGCTGGCGACAAGCATACATAAGGCAGTTTTACGTATTCGCTTCTTTAGATTTTCATTTATCACATTGGGCACAATAGTATTCATAGTATTTGCATCCTTTTGTATTGTTACGGTTGCGGATTTCCTCGGCGGATCTGTCGATACCGAGGCCAAAAGCAAAAACGATTAACAGGAACATCGCGAAGAGAGCGTTGATCGGATCGTGCATACAACCGCTGGTAACGAGAGCAACTGCCAGAATCAAAATTGTGGATCTCATCGTCATGGCCTTTCTCCATCCACCAAAAAATGTACGCTTCGCTCGCAGGCTGCGCGGTCCAACTCATCGCCATTGGTCGTCGGATGCAGGCTGTCGAAATAACGAAGCGCGCATCTGGGGCTGCACAACGTGACTGTGGGCTCCTCCTTACGAAGAATCTTGCAAAACGGGCGATCCTCCACGATCTCGCTGTCACAGACCAAGCATTTCTGCGGCGCGCTATCCGCGCCCGGCCGGGCGTTAGCTTGGAGGTTGGTAGTAGTCATAATAATCGATTAAGCACTTCCGCAACGGAGAGCCGGATTTTGCGTGGCCACGTGGCACGGGCGAGCGGGATGCTGTCGGAATAACACAAGCAGTCCACCCCAGCCCTCGAAGCGAGGTGTCTTAAGCAGATTTCTGCGCGAGACAAAAGGGGCACAATCATTCCGCCCGTCTCCAGCAAGGCCAGCAACGCGACCCGTTGGGTTGTCTTGTGAAACAACCGTTCTTCGATCCATTCAGTCAGCGTTTGGGGCAGTTCCCCTCCAGGACGCAGTGCAAAAAGTATGATGTCCGCCTTGGAGATGGAATCCGCAGCCACTTGGCGCATTTTGGGATGCCAAAAGGACTTAAAACGCCACCAGGAGACTGAAAAATTGAAGGACTGACCCAATCGTCGCGTGAGTTCTTCCTGCATGAGTTGCGCTCGCTTCCGGTTGAGGTCGTGCTCGTAAACAGCAAAAATCCTTATGACGGGCTTTTGTATTCGAAAAGCACGGCAAGGGTGAAATCGGAACGGGCGAGTTGCTGTGATAGGCGTTTCGGAGCACAAATCCGTTCTTCGTATGCGATCCCTGGCAATTTTTATTGGATATCGTTGAAGAGACATAACTTTGGTTAAAAATTCCCGTGCCGTCTGATCATCCGGCGTTTAATGCGTGAATTCAGAACGCACGGATAGATGGGAACGGCGCTGTGAAGTTTTGGTTGGAATGGCGGGTCCGCCACCCAACTGACGATGATCCGCCGAATGAGTTTGACGGCCTTCGGCGCCCGCTGCATGAAAGTTCGTCTTGCTTGAGAGGGTTCAGTGGAATCGCACGAATACAAATTGCCGTTGTCAAAGAGGAACGGCCGGGATTTTAAAAGTCCCACATTGAAATCCGGCTCATTTGTTTTGAGGATTTGTTTCATGTTAGTCAGTAATGGCCGCGCGGATATTCCACCCAGGTCGGTCATATCGTTTCGTTCTTTGTTTTGTTTTTCGTACTTTTTTCCATTTCAGCACTGTTTAATCAGGATTTGTGCCAAGACGATGGATTCGACGTAAGATGCTCATTTGCAATAAGATGATGCTTTTCGTCGGGATTTTTGGGCGTGTCGGGATTTTGAAAGTTCGAATTTCCGTGGTATCAATGATTGAAAATCCGTCACACTTACTGAGGAGAGTCCGGGATAGAAGACAGTTTGTTGCGTTGCTCCTGGCTTCTGGCGAGGCACGACCAGGGAACAACTCCTGCCAGTGCAGCTGTGACCGAGGAGCAACGACGCCAGAAGCCAGGAGCAACGCAACCCTCTGGGCCGCCGCCATTTTATCCGAGGGCTTCGTTGTTCGCTCCTCACCGATCCATGCGGATATACTCGTTGCTCTCGCCTCGCCCTGGAACAAACTGCCTGGCGGCATACTGTATTCTATCCCGGAGTCTCCTCAGTTTGACCAGGTATGTGTTTAAGGCATGTCAACTGGAAATCCTCCGCGGTTCTCGCCCCGCGCAAGCTCAATGACGAAGGCGAACACAAACGCAGTCCCTGTCGCAACGACCAGGGCATGGTCCGGATCACGCATCACCCTGGCTGACAAGCGTCCCAAGTTCTCCCCACCGTCGCGTGCAACGGATGTAAACGGCTAGACGCAAAACACAGTTGCCGGATTGTTTACTGTCGCCAGGGCCGTGGCCAAGCGTTGCTGGACCTCCTCACGTACCATGGTTTTGCTTTCCTTGCTGCTGTGGATTTCTGGATTTATGAGACATGACATATCTGTTATGGCGAGCGAGGTTTTCATAGGCGTTTATTATTTATTTGTTCGTCGTGAGCGCGGTGGCGGATTTGTTCCAAAGTGAACGACGAAGATCCGAGGCGACGTCAGCGAAAATTCCGCCAAACGCTTGATTCCAGCCTTCCATCAACGCGGCGGCGCTTGGCGCGGTGACTGGTATGCTGCGCGAATACTCCTGTTGAAGTATCGGTTTTGTCGGCACGCCATTGCGGGCTTCAAAGAACACCAGGCGCATTGTCACGACGGCGTACGGGTGCTCCGACCGTCGAAAGTCTCCATAGAACTGGGTCACGCTGATTTCAACGACGGTATTGGGCTTGAGGGCGCTGGTGGCGTCCACAACCTCTCTGAAGCCGCCGGCTCTACTCAACCATCCGCGCACCGGGGCCATCATCTCTTCCTCTGGCGGGTCCAGGAATTCCGCATACGGATCCCGCACGTACGCAAACTCGCCTGTGCGATAGACCAGCGAGCGCCCATCGAATGGCGGGGCGATCCGCAGGCGCCT
>Ga0074044_10005774_pt1 | contig 10013 bp, 8 predicted proteins | sample BogForMeECP23OM1_FD_94443 | JGI IMG/M metagenome (GOLD analysis project Ga0074044, IMG submission 94443) | Bog forest soil microbial communities from Calvert Island, British Columbia, Canada - Bog Forest MetaG ECP23OM1 | ecosystem: Environmental > Terrestrial > Soil > Wetlands ... | reverse complement strand
CGGCATGAACGGCGCGCCGAAGCAGGTCGAGAAGGTCGCCTGCGGCTCGTTGCCCAGGCCCTTCTCGGTGCCGGCGACCCGCGCGGTATAGCCCGACAGGAAATGATACATCGCCTGCTCGGGCGTGAGCCGGCTGATCGGCGGCAGCACCCCGAAGGCATCCGCGGTCAGCATGATGACGTTCTCCGGATGCACCATGGTGCCGTCGCGGCTCGCATTGGGGATGAAGTCGATGGGATAGCAGGCGCGCGTATTCTCGGTCAGGCTCGCATCGCCGAGGTCGAGCACGCGGGTCTCGGGATCGATCACCACGTTCTCGAGCACCGTGCCGAAGCGGCGCGTGGTCTCGTAGATCTCGGGCTCCGCCTCAAGCGAGAGGTGGATCACCTTGGCGTAGCAGCCGCCCTCGAAATTGAACACGCCCTCGTCCGACCAGCCGTGCTCGTCGTCGCCGATGAGCGTGCGCGTCGCATCCGCCGAGAGCGTCGTCTTGCCCGTGCCCGAGAGGCCGAAGAAGATCGCCGCGTCGCCCTTCGGGCCGACGTTGGTGGAGCAGTGCATGGGCAGCACGCGGCGCGCCGGCAGGAGGTAGTTCAAGAGGCCGAAGACGGATTTCTTGATCTCGCCGGCATAGGAGGTGCCGCCGATGACGACGAGGTGCCGCTTTAAGTTGACGAGGATGAACGTCTCGCTCCGCGTCCCGTGCCTTTGGGGATCGGCCTGGCAGGTGGGCGCCTGAAGGATGGTGAAGTCGGGCGTGAAGTGCTCGCGCTCCTCGGCTGCGGGGCGGATGAGGATGTTGCGGGCGAAAAGACTGGTCCAGGCTGCCTCGGTGATGACGCGCACCTTCAGGCGGTAGGCGGGATCGGCTCCCGCGTAGCAATCCTGCACGAAGACGTCGCGGCCCTCGAGATGGCCGAGCACGTGCTCGAGGAGAACGTCGAAGCGCTCCTCGCTGATCGGACGATTGACGCTGCCCCACCAGATGTCGTGCTTGCTCGTCTCCTCCTCGACGATGAACTTGTCGTTGGGGGAGCGGCCGGTGTGGTGGCCGGTCTCGACCACGAAGGCGCCGCCCTGGCCCACCAGGCCCTCCTCCCTGCGCACCGCCTCTTCGTAAAGTGCGGGCGGCGAGAGGTTCCAGTAGGCAGTGCGAATCCGGCGCAGGCCGTGATGGCTCAGCCCATGGCGAGCGATGACCGGACCCACCTGCTGCACGCCGCCCTCCCCACCGCGTTCTACGCTGAGACGCCCCTCGCGCGCACTGCCGTCGCCACGAGCGCCGCAGGCCGCGAAGATACAAGCGGCTCCCGGCCCGCGCAACCCGCACGAGGAGCCGCATGAGGCCTAGTACCTGCTTGCAGGTACAACACTTTGAGTTTGTGCCGATTTCGCGGCTCGTGAGTCGCCGGAAGGCGACTCACGAACTCGCGAAAGTCGGTACTTGGCTATGTCTTGTCCCGGGCCTCGCGGCTGAGCCGCACGAGGGCGGCCCGCGCTTGGGCGGCGTCATGGACCGGCTCGGCAAAGGCGAGCCGGGCGGCCCGCCCGCCCGCGCGCAGCTCGATGCCCTCGGGGTCGATGCCGGTCATCGCCCAGCCCGCGCCGTCGAGCCCCAGGAGGTGCCGGGCGATCAGCGCCAAGGCCTCCTTATGGTCCTGGTTCATGTGGGCGAGGATGTCCCGCTCGGCGGCGGCAAGTGCTGCCGCGGCAGCGCTTGGGTACAGCACCTCGCCCCCTTGCAGCCAATGGATGCGGCCGAAGCCGGCCACCAGATGGGCCGCCTCGACGGCCACGCGATAGAGGCGGAAGTCCTTGAATTGGGCGTAGGATTCGGCACTCGGATGGCGCCGCAGATAGCGCGCGAGCTGAGCCTCGTCGCGCGTCTCGGAAGCCCGGCCGAGCAAACTCACGCGCGGCCCGGTGAGCGGCTCGGCGAGCCCGGCCGTGCCGTCGAAGAGGAGCGAGACGCGCGCGTCCTGGGCGATGTTCTTGCTGTGGTCGGCGAGGTCCGAGAGCAGCAGGAGGGGTACGGCATCGGGGGTGGTGGCCACCAGCACGAGGGAGGCGTAAGGCCAGCCCTCCAGCCCCTCGCGCCGGAGGCTGGTGGCAAGCGTCGCCCGCTCGGAGGCGCGGACGAGGGCTCTCGCCTGCGTCCCCGGCGGCGGCTGAGCGCTCTCAGGGGCCATGGCAGTCACCTTCCCCCTCTTGGCACCTTCCGTCAATGCGCTGGACATGGCGCGGGACCGACCCAATATTTGAGCACGATAAGGGCAAGAGGGGCGGTATAGAGCAGTGCGCGAAAATCCCGATACCTCCCGGTCGCGCGAGAGGGGAGCGATGCCGCTCAAGCGGACCATCGCGCTCGTCGATGACGACCGCAATATTCTCGCCTCCGTCTCGATGGCGCTCGAGGCGGAGGGCTTCGCCGTGCGCGCGTACAGCGACGGCGACGAGGCCTTGCGCGGCATCGCGGCGCATCCCGTCGACCTCGCCATTCTCGACATCAAGATGCCCCGCATGGACGGCATGGAGTTGCTCGCGCGCCTGCGCAAGACGACGGCGATGCCGATCATCTTCCTGACCTCGAAGGACGACGAGGTGGACGAGGTTCTGGGCCTTCGCATGGGGGCCGACGACTACATCACCAAGCCCTTTTCCCAGCGCCTCCTGATCGAGCGCATCCGCACGCTCCTTCGCCGCAGCGAGCTCGTGCAAGGCTCGGCCGAGGGCGGCAACGGCGAGGGCACGATCGTGCGCGGCGATCTCGTGCTCGATCCCGGCCGGCACCTGTGCAGCTGGAAGGGCCATGCCGTCAGTCTCACGGTCACCGAGTTCCTCATTCTCAAGGCGCTGGCGCAGCGGCCCGGCCTGGTCAAGAGCCGCGATCAGCTGATGGATGCCGCGTACGGCGAGCACATCTACGTCGACGACCGCACGATCGACAGCCACATCAAGCGCGTGCGCAAGAAGCTCAAGGCCGCCGACGACAGCTTCAACCAGATCGAGACGCTCTATGGCATTGGCTACCGCTACAAGGAGAGCTGACGGCGGCTCAGCCCGGCAGGCCATGGCGGTCGATACAAGGCCCGAGGAGCAGGCAACCGCACTCGCGGAAAGCGAGGCGGAGCGGCGCGCCGTGCAGGGGCGCAGCCGCCGCACCGCGCCGGCGCTCGTGCGCCTGTGGCGCCGGCGCACGCGGCGGCTCGGGCTCCTCTCTCCGCTCACGCAACGCATCCTGCTGCTCAATGTCGCGGCCCTCATCATTCTCGTGATCGGGCTCGCCTATCTCGGGGCCTATCAACGCAGCCTGATCAGCTCCCAACTCGAGTCCCTCACCACCCAGGCCCGCATCTTCGCGGCGGCACTCGGCGAGAGTGCGGTCGTGGGCAACGGCGAAGACGCGCTCGAGCTCATGCCCGAGCAGAGCCGTATCCTCTTGCGCCGCCTCATCGAGCCGACCAAGGCGCGCGCGCGGCTCTTCCTGTCCTCGGGCGAGCTCATTGGCGACAGCCGCTACCTGACGCTTCAGGGCGGGCCCGTCCAGGTCGAGGAGCTGCCTCCGCCTGCGGCCGAGACCCCCCTCGGCCGATTTCTCGACAGCACCTATCACTGGCTGCTAAACGCCGTTCCGGGCCTCGGCGCGCTGCCTCCTTACCGTGAGCTCCCGGTCGAGCACGCAGGCGATTATGAGGAGGTGACCGAGGCGCTCACGGGTGCCGACGCGCACGCGGTCTATGACAACGGCGAGGGCGGCATGCTGCTCGCGGTCGCGGTGCCCGTGCAACGCTACAAGCGCGTGGTCGGCGCCCTCATGGTCTCGCAAGGCAGCGTCGAGATCGACGCCGCCATGCGCGCGGTGCGCCTCGACATCCTCAAGGCCTTTGCCATAGCCCTCCTCTTGACGACCTTGTTCTCCGTCTACCTCGGCAGCACCATCGTGCGCCCGATCCGGCGCCTGGCGCAGGCGGCCGAGCGCATCGGCCCCGGCGAGGGAGACGCGGGCGAGCTTCCCGATTTGGCGGCGCGCGGCGACGAGATCGGCGACCTCTCGCAGGCGCTCAGGCGCATGACCGAGCTTCTCTCCCAGCGCATGGACGCGACCGCGCGCTTCGCCGCCGATGTGGCGCACGAGATCAAGAACCCGCTCTCCTCGCTGCGCAGCGCCGTCGAGACCGCGGCGCGCGTGAAGGAGCCCGAGCAGCAGCGCCGGCTCATGGCCATCATCGTCGAGGACGTGCGGCGGCTCGATCGCCTGATCTCCGACATCTCGGACGCCTCGCGCCTCGATGCGGAGCTTTCCCACGCCAGGGCGGAGCCGGTCGACCTCGGCGGGCTGCTCGCCACCCTCGTCGAGGTCTACTACGCGGCCCCTGCGCCGGGCGGCGCGCGCGTGCGCCTCGCTCCCCTTGCGGGTGAGCGCCTTGCCGTGCTTGGAGTCGAAGGCAGGCTGGCGCAGGTGTTCCGCAATCTGATCGAGAATGCCCTCTCGTTCAGCCCGCCGGGCGGCGTCGTCGGCTTAGTACTCCGCGCCACGGGCGACATGGTCGAGGCCGTCGTCGAGGACGAGGGGCCGGGCTTGCCGGAGGGCAAGCTCGAGGCCATTTTCGAGCGCTTCTATTCGGAACGGCCGCCGGGAGAGACCTTCGGCACGCATTCCGGCCTCGGGCTCTCGATTTCAAAGCAGATCGTCGAGGCCCACGGCGGCACCATCCGCGCCGAGAACCGGCACGACCGCTCAGGCCGCGTCAACGGCGCCCGCTTCATCGTGACGCTGCCGCGCGAGCGCAAGCGAGGGTCGGCACCACGGCATTGACAGCGCGCGCGGCCGACGCCACCCTCCCGGCCCGGGCCGGGTACCGATTTGGCGGCTCGTGAGCCACCTTTGGGGAGTCTCACGAGCCGGGAAATCGGCACAAAATCAAAGTGTTGGGCCTCTTCGCAGGCCTCGCGAGAGGTCTTGCGAAACGCTGCAAGCAGCTACCAGAGCGGCCGACCGCCGGCCGTTGTCCGGACCGCGCGCGGGAATGGGGGTTCATGATCCAAGTCCACGGCTCCTGCGTCGAGATTGATGGACGAGGGGTGCTGCTGCGCGGCGCTTCCGGGCGGGGCAAGTCCGACCTGGCGTTGCGGCTCATCGACAGGGGCGCACGACTGGTGGCGGACGACCGGGTGGACCTCAACGAGCAGGCGGGTGTGCTCACCGCATCGGCGCCCGAGCCCATCGCCGGGCGCCTCGAGGTCCGCGGCGTCGGCATCATCTCGGTCGCGGCCGTCGCCGCCGCCCCGCTCGAGCTCGTCGTCGAGCTCGTCGAGCTGGAAGATGTCGAGCGCCTCCCCGAGCCCCGCTTCTCGAGCTTTCTCGGCATCAACATCCCGCTCATTCGGCTGGTCGCGAGCGAGGCGTCGGCAGCCGCCAAAGTGCGCTTGGCCGTGCGCAGCCTGGGCCGGGGCGAAACGGCCGCTCCATGAGCAAAGCGGCATCTCCGCTGGCGGCGAGACATTCCCGCCGTGCCCAAGGCTCGGCGCTCGGGCGGCGGGCCGAGACGAGGGTCGTGCTGGTGACCGGGCTCTCGGGTGCCGGGCGCTCGACGGCGCTCAAGGTGCTCGAGGACCTGGGTTACGAGGCGGTCGACAACCTGCCGCTTTCGCTGCTTGCCAGCCTGGTGCGTCCGGGCGACCGTCCCGCCCGCCCGCTTGCCATCGGCGTCGACATCCGGACGCGCGACTTCGCCGTCGACCCGCTTCTGCGCGAGGTCGACAGGCTCACGGCCTTGAGCGGCGTCGCGGCGAGCGTTCTCTTCGTCGACTGCGACGACGAGGTGCTGCAGCGCCGCTTCACCGAGACGCGCCGGCGCCATCCGCTCGCCGACGACCGCCCGGTCTCCGACGGCATCAGGCGCGAGCGCGAGATGGTCGCGCGCTTGAGGGAGCGCGCGGACGTGGTGTTGGACACCACCGTCATGAAGCTCGGCGATCTCAAGCAGGCACTCAGCGGCTATTTCGCGCTCGAGCGCGGCGCCGGGCTCGCCGTCACGGTCGTCTCCTTCGCCTATCGCAGCGGCTTGCCGCGCGAGGCGGACCTCGTCATCGACACGCGTTTCCTCGACAATCCCCATTACGTGCCCGAGCTCAAGCCGCTCACCGGCTTGGCGTCGCGCGTGGCCGACTACGTCGCAAGCGACCCGGCCTTCGCCTCCTTCCTCGCAGGCCTCGAGGCATGGCTCGCGCCGCTCTTGCCGCGCTATGAGCGCGAGGGCAAGAGCTATCTCACCATCGCGGTCGGCTGCACCGGCGGCCGGCATCGCTCGGTCGTGGTCGCCGAGCGGCTCGCCGCGTGGCTCGCCGGGCTCGGCCGGCGTGCCACGCTCATCCATCGGGACATCGACCGGCCGCAGGACGCCTAATGATGAGCGTTGGGATGCCGGGAGCGGCAAGGGCAAATCCGGCATCCGCGTCGCGGCACGGGGCGAAGCTGGGGGGCAAAGAGAAGGATTCGAAATGATCGGCATGGTGCTTGTGACCCACTGCAACCTTGCGCAGGAGTTCATCTCCGCGCTCGAGCACGTGGTCGGCCCGCAAAAACGCATCGCAGCGGTGTGCATCGGGGCCGACGACGACATGGAAAAAAGACGCGAGGACATCCTGCGCGCGGTCGCCCAGGTCGAGGACGGGAGCGGGGTCGTGCTGCTCACCGACATGTTCGGCGGAACCCCCTCCAACCTGGCGATCTCGATCATGGACAATGCCAAGGTCGAGGTCATCGCCGGGGTAAACCTCCCCATGCTCATCAAGCTCGCGAGCGTGCGCACGACCGAGAAGCTGCCTCAGGCGGTGGCGGCCGCCCAGGAGGCCGGCCGCAAGTACATCAACGTCGCCTCAGCCCTCCTCGCCGAGGAGAAGGACAAGCGATGAACGAAAGGAGTGCCGGTCATGACGCGGTCGCCAAGACGGAGGCGAGCGAGAGCCGCACGCTCCTGATCAAGAATCAACGCGGGCTCCACGCGCGCGCGGCGGCGCGCTTCGTCAAGTGCGCCGAAGGCTTCGATGCGGAAATCACGGTCGTGAAAAAGGACATGGCGGTGTCCGGCCTCAGCATCATGGGGCTCATGATGCTGGCGGCGGGACCGGGAACGGCAATCGAGGTGAGGGCGGTGGGACCCGAGGCGCGGGCGGCACTCGATGCACTCGAAGCCCTCGTGGAGGGAAGGTTCGGCGAAGAATGACGGCCAAGAGCGGCAAAGCGGCCGGGCGCAAGGGCGAGGGACGCGGGCGGGCTGCCGCCCCCCCACCGCCCCCGCTCGCGGCCGAGCGGGTATTCCAGGGCCTTGGCGTGTCTCCAGGTGTCGCGATCGGCCCGGCCCATGTGCGCGAGGCGGGTGCGCTCGAGGTACCTGAGTACCACCTCAAGGAGGGCGGCATCGAGGCCGAGCGCCAGCGCCTCAAGGAGGCGACGGAGCGCTCCCGCAAGCAGCTCCACAAGCTCAAGGTGAAGGCGGCGGGCCTGAGCGGTGCGGCCGGCGAGGAGCTCGGCATCCTGCTCGACGCGCATCTGCGCATGCTGACGGGCTCGCGTCTCCTGCGCGGCGCCGAGCGGCGCATCAGCGCGGAGCGCATCAACGCCGAGGCCGCGGTGCAGGCGGAAACCCTCGAGATCACCAAGGGCTTCGCCCAGATGGGCGACGATTACCTGGCAAGCCGCGCCGACGACGTCCGCGAGGTGGGGACGCGGCTCGTTCGCAACCTCCTTCTGCGGCCGTATCACGCCTTCTCCTCCCTGCCTCACGGCAGCGTGGTGATCGCGGAGGAGCTGACGCCGGCCGACACGGCTCTTCTCGATCCCGACCGCATCGGCGGCTTCGCGACCGTGCTCGGCGGGGCCGAGGGCCACACGGCGATCATGGCGCGCTCGCTCGGGCTCCCCGCCGTGCTCGGGGTGGGCGGCCTCTTGAGCGGCACGGCACAGGGAACGGTGGTGGTCATCGACGGCACGCGCGGGCGCGTCGTCGTCAATCCCTCGCCGACCACGCTCGCCGAGTACGAGGAGCGGCGGCGCGCCTTCCAGCGCGAGGAGCGCCACCTTGCGCGCCTCGCCAAGGTGGCGGCGGTGACGCGCGACGGGGTCGAGATCACGCTCCAGGCGAACGTCGAGCTGCCGCGCGAGCTCGAGCACGCGCGCGCGGTGGGGGCCGAGGGCATCGGGCTCCTGCGCACCGAGTTCCTCTTCATGAATCGCGACGACCTGCCCGGCGAGGAGGAGCAATATCTGGCGCTGCGCACCTTCGTCGAGGGCATGGCGGGACGTCCGGTCACCATCCGCACCCTCGACGTGGGCGGCGACAAGCTCGCCTATTCCCTCGGCGGCCACATCGGCCCCGCGGTCAATCCCGCCCTCGGCCTGCGGGCGATCCGCCTCTCGCTCAAGCGCCAGGAACTGCTCGAGGCCCAGCTCTCGGCCATGCTGCGCGCGAGCGCGCATGGCGAGGTGCGCATCCTGCTCCCCATGATCGCCTCGGTGGGCGAGGTGAGGCAGGTCAAGGAGCTCTTGAAGAAGCTCTACGCGCGGCTCAGGCGCCAGAGTGTCAAGATGGCGCCCCAGCTGCCCAAGCTCGGGGTCATGATCGAGGTGCCGGGGGCGGCCCTTGCCGCCGACGCGCTCGCCATGGAATCGGACTTCTTCTCGATCGGCACCAACGACCTCACCATGTACACCCTCGCCATCGACCGCAGCGACGAGCAGGTGGCTTATCTCTACAATCCGCTCCACCCCGCCGTGCTGCGCCTCATCCAGTTCGCCACGGGGGCGGCCTTGCGCGCGCGCATTCCCTTGTGCCTCTGCGGCGAGATGGCGGGCGATCCGCGCTATACCCCGCTCTTGCTCGGGCTTGGCATCCGCGAGCTCTCGATGCCGACCGCGGCCTTGCCGCGCATCAAGCAGCGCATCCGCAACCTCGACCAGCGCGAGGCGACGCGGCGCGCCGAGCTCATCATGACGCAGTGGGATGTGGGGCGGATCGCGGCTCTGCTCGACGATTTCGCAGCACTCGGGTGAGAGGCACGCGCGGGCGTAGAGGCGAGCGCGCGAAATTGCCCGCCTTGAAGCGTTTGGCCAGGCGAACCCATTGAGCAAGTGCTGACGCATATGCTCACAAGATTCTGGACATGGCTCCGTCATCGCCGGATGCAGTTGGGACTGGCATTCAGGGTGACGGTCGCCGCCGTCTTGTCCCTTGCCCTCGCGCAATTCTTGAACCTTCCCTTGCCGCTATGGGCGGTATTGACGGCCATCATCGTGACGCAGCTGAGCGTCGGCGGGTCGCTCAAGGTAACCATCGATTATCTTGCCGGCACGCTTGGAGGGGCCGTTTACGGCGCCGTGGTCGCCGTGCTGGTTCCACCTGCGAATGAAAGCGCGCTGCTTCTGGTGCTCGCCATCGCGGTGGCCCCGCTTGCCCTGATCGCGGCCATAAACCCCAGCCTCAGAGTGGCACCCATCACCGCCGTGATCGTGATTTTGCTTCCCGCAATTACGCATGCGAGCCCGGTCGTTTCAGCAGTTGATCGGGTGCTTGAGGTTGCGCTCGGCGGCATCGTCGGTTTCGTGGTCTCGTTTCTCATCCTGCCCTCCAACGCCCACCGCTTGGCAATCGCGGCGGCGGCCCGGACGCTCGATCAGATGGCGGGCGCTTTTGGCGAGCTGCTTGCGGGCCTGAGCCAAGGTCTGGACATGGCCTCGCTCCACCGTATCCAGGATCACATCGGTCAAGCCCTGGCACAATTGAACACAATCGGCGCCGAGGCCGAACGCGAGCGCGCGGCACGTCTCGCGGCGGAGCCTGCCACCGGACCGCTGTTGCGCACGCTGCTCAGGTTGCGCCACGACCTCGTGATGATTGGACGCGTAACCCTCGTGCCGCTGCCCGAGGCCTTTCTCAAGCGACTTCGATCACCACTGGCGCAAGTTGAAACGGCGGCAACTGATTACTTGCGTGCGAGCGGTGCGGCACTTCTGG
>Ga0074044_10005773_pt1 | contig 10013 bp, 8 predicted proteins | sample BogForMeECP23OM1_FD_94443 | JGI IMG/M metagenome (GOLD analysis project Ga0074044, IMG submission 94443) | Bog forest soil microbial communities from Calvert Island, British Columbia, Canada - Bog Forest MetaG ECP23OM1 | ecosystem: Environmental > Terrestrial > Soil > Wetlands ... | reverse complement strand
TGGCCTCCGTGCGAGTAAGTGACTCCGTGCGGGAGTGCTCACTGTAACGAAGGCGCTTACGGGGGGTCATTTTTAGGCGCTCAAAATGCCCCTGAGGGGGTCAATTCTTGGCGCTCAGTTCCACTCCTTGCAAATTAGCGAGATCGGCCAGAATGATCCCCAGGCCAACGGGCCAAAGATGTCACCCAACACGCAGCCCTTTTGAACCATGCCCCGCTTTTTCCCTGGACCTCAGCAGAGAGTGATGGTTCAATGATAGTTCAGGCGAACCCTACGAGGGCAAGGATTATGAGATCGTCGCTCATCTGGAAATCTCAGCCAGGTCTCAACCGACGAAGCTTGGAGGTGATGGATGTACTTTGCCGCTCTTGATCATCGACACGGGCGAGAGCGGGCAAGCTTCTTGGGGATAATCACCGCTCCAGTGTGCGGCACCGTGGTAGCGGCCCTTGCCCTCCTCACGCTAAGCCGGACCGCTACCCCGGCAGAGAGGGAAGCGACCTCGACGATCGTCGTCGAGGTTGTACCGTCCACGGTAGAATTCCCCCCAGGTGGTGACACGGCGCGGGCGTTAGTAATCGTGCGGAACCGGAGTTCGGAGCCCCTCAGCGACGTCCGGCTCACTGCGTGGACCGAAGCCGGTGTGAAGGTCGTGATCGAGGAAAGCACCTCCCGTAATCTCGTCCCGAACGGGGATTCGGCGTGGAACCTCCAGCTCTCCCGGACCAAGGAAGGCCCGCCCCCAGGTACGGCCCACTTGCGGGTCGATTACAACCAGAAGGCCCAAACCGGAAGTTCGGTCACGCCCCGCGTCGTGCTCTCCTCCCTGGAGGTCAAGAGCCCCCAGATCGAAACCCTCGATCAGATCGCCGACGTCCAAGTTCAATCGTCTCTCGAGGCACTCACCGAGCAGACGCCTGGCCGTATCTATCTGGTGATCACTAATAAGACCAATGTCCCGCTCAACGCATCGATCACCCCGCGCATGCCAGAATTCCTTGTGGTGGACCGTCGGCAAGACCTCCCCCTGACGACCGGACTCGAGCCGCACCAAGCCGGTGTCATCGAGGTCCCCATCCTGGCGGAACGCCGGGTCCGGCCGGGCAAGCACATGCTCGTCTTTGACGTTGAGTTCACCTGGGGAAAGGGAGATCAACGTTTCCATCGGCATGTGATCTTAAATCGCGAGGTTACGGTCGGCGTTCTCGGAGAATCCACGCTCTTGACCTTGATCGGCGCGCCGACTCTCCTCTTCCTGCCGGGGTTCCTGATCGTCCGGACTTACAAGTTTCTCTGGACACAGGGGTTCCTCAAATCGAAGTACGACACAGGCGAGTTCTTTCTCAAGGAGACCGCTGACCAGGTACTGGTTGAAGTCACCATCTCCCTCGTCGTGCTCGTCATCAGCGCGGGGTTCCGGTGGGATTACATCGGACTTTATGGCCTTTCTGATCTCGTCAATCTCTACCTCTTGTCGGTCGGGGGACTGGGAGCCATCGCTTACGTCATATGGATGTGGGCACGCGGGTTGTGGCTGAGCTGGTCGTTCCCCGACACCAAAGATAGCCCCTTGACCGTGCTCGAGAAGCTCGCTTGGCAGGGCCAGGAGGTATATCTCGATCGATTCGACTTGGGCACCGGACAGTCGCATCAGGATGTCTTCGTACTGGAGCCCATAGGTTCGGCGCGTGCGACCTGGTGGGTCGGTCCCGCGATCCGAGTAGGGTTCAAGCCAACCGGATCGAGTCTCACGCCGACGGATCTCAATAAGCTCGATCGGGATATCAACGCCCTGCTCGAACCAGGAAGAACGATGAAAGACCTGTGCAACGTCCTTAAGCGAAATAGTCGCAAGCGCATTCCTCTCATCCGAAGGTCCGACCGGGAGGCCCTGGACATTCGGTGGAAGCCTAGCGGGCTGATCGATGGGCCCATGGAAAAAAGTCGCTCGGACCTGAAGGCCCCCCGGCCCACAGCCCCCATCATCGATTTCCGGACCCCCTCCTCGGAGGACGATCCCGTCACGATTTTGAGAAAGCTCGCGCGACAGGGCTTGGGCGTCTATCTCGACCGCTTCGACTTGGGGACCTCGGAATCACCTAAGTATGTGTTCTCGCTGGAGCCCTGGGATCTAAGGCGAGAGACATTGTGGGTTGGCCCTAGGATCCAGGTCACGCTGAATCGGCCCGCACTGAACCTCGATCAAAAAACCGTGGATCAGATCCGCAAACAGATCGAAGTCCAGCTCACCGTCGAGGGGAGGGCTGATCTCCTGGCAGATGTTTTAGAAACCGCGCTGGGGAAAAAGGCGGTGCAATTGAAATGGAAAGCAAGCGGGAACATCAGGTCGGAGCCCGAGGAGCTGAAGACAAGCGATCTGCCGACGTCCGAGGATAAGAAACAGAAGGAATGGATCTGTGAATTCACAGAATGAGCCAATACGACGACCGCCTTCCGGAGGAGGATCGTCAGGCACCAAGAATACAGCTACAGCCTTCCTTGAAGACTGTTTGGCAGATAGCTCCTTTTGGAAGCTATCTCCGGTGGGCTAGCCATGAAGTCTCGACAGAGACCCCCAGCCCGCTAGCTGGACCCAGCACTCCGACTGGGTCGATATCAATCCGGCTGGAGACAGCCCTTAGGTCTAACTTAGATCTTATCACCGAAGGGAGGATAGTCAAGTGGCCGCTTCGAAATCGGTACTCACCCAAGTCTTCGACCTACGGCTGTCATTCATCTGGTTTGAAACTAACCCCGCCTTCCCGGACGGCACTCCGCCCTCGGGGGCAGAACTGCCTTTCTTGGGACAAGAGAGCACGTACGTGGCAGAGTTCAACAAGGTCCTCGACGGGACCACCAACCCCAAAACGCTCGGCCTCCCCTGGGTCAGTACCGAGCTGATGACATTCTGGCAGTATTATATCAAAAATCTCTCCACAATCGACGGTGCGAAGGCGTGGAAGCGGTGGGTGCCGTTGCGTCGGAGGCTCACCGCGAAGATCGAGGCCGATTGGTTCAGGAAGGGAGGTTTGATGCGGTTCTTCCTGGAGGGTTTTTATTACCCCCAGGGGCAGGCTCTGGTGGCCACCGCCGTCCTTGAGCCGAAGAACCGCGCTCAGACGACCCTCAAGGAAGCCCGTGAGTTGGCGTTCAAGCTCTGCTGGGATAAACTACGATACTCGGCGGATGGCCATTCGTGGGAGTCGCTCACGCTGAAAGGGATCGCCGAGCTTGGTCTGGCTGAGTTACGGGACGCGGTCGTGGGCCCGGACGGACGTCGGCGCGATCCGCTCAAGGCGCCGTTCAGTGTGGTCACGATCGTTCAGGGTGCCGGCGCAGACGCCTATGCCAAGGTCCAGGACGAAACCGACTTTCAGATGAAGATGTGGGAGTTGGCGACATGGACCCACTACGTCAGGAGGCGCTCCGACGAGTCACAGAAATCCGACGAGTTACAGAAATCCGATTTCGATAAGATGAACCTGCAACCGGTCAACAAAAAATCGCCGCCCGGCCATATGCTTTACGGGAACAAGCGAGGTCGTGTGATCTGGTCTCCCCAATACTTCATGGACTCCTCCGAGGAGCCGCGCTGCCACAAACTTGGTCACTACCATCGCAATCTCGTCTTCTGCAGCCTCCAGGTCGAAAGCCTGGGCGTCCTCGTCTCTTCAATCTTCGAGAGGATGAACGACAATCGCGACGCGGTCACCAATAAGACGCGTGTGATCGCGCGTAATGCCGCCAACCTCCTGTCCCAGTTCTACGGGCATCTAAAGGACACCTACCAATCATGTAGTGCCCGAGTTCAGATCGAGCAAAACGACTTCAAGGACGCCATCGACTTTTGGCGTCATGAAGACGAGAAGCCGCCTCTGAGGTAATTTCTCCGTTCGCGACCAAGACTCGACGTGTTTCAGAACGGCCTGATGGTCGAGTGCGTCTTCTTACGCATAGAACGCGCCTGAAAGCTCCTGTCTCACCAGAGCTTGCGTCTTGGGACGGAAGGGGCAATCACTATTCACGACGCGGCGTAGAAGCCACCTGCAAGTTCCGCGGCGGCGGCGGCGACGATCTTGAGAAACGTCGCGCCAGCACGGTGCCGGTGCAAGGTCCCGAGAGGCCCGAACCCGTGCTCGGCCGGCACGTGAAGAGCGCCCCCGTCGTCTTCCCAAGGGTACTCGCAATTGTCCGGCCGCCGCCCGTCATCATCCACCGCGGGGGCCAGCAGGTCAACCTTCCGAGCGAGTTGTCGGACCATCGCCTCGAGGCCACGAGGCGCGACCTCCAGATCGGCCGCGAAGGCGGACCGCCGCAACAATTCTCTGGCGATCTGCGGCAGAACCTTCGCTGCGAAGCCATGGCTGTGCCTGAGCGTTTCGGGGTTGGCTCCGCCCAGGCAACGGTGGGCTTTGGAGATCTGCTCGCAAGCCATCTGCAGAAAGTGCAGGTGCTGACAGGCGGGGACCGTAGCTCCCAGGAGCACCTCCCGCGCGTCGAGGTCGGCTTGGGCCTGCCGCGCGTAGCCCCGCGACCAAGCATGCGAGGACTGCTTCATGGATCGCCCCCGGCGTGGTCGGCACCCGCCGGCCGCTCGTACGCGTCCCGGACCTCCCAGCCGGCCGGCAGGTCCAGTTCCTTGCGCTGGATGGCTTCGTATTCTTGTGGCGTGACCTCGATAACGACGGACGGATAGTGGAGGCCGCTGGCCGGGTGGGGCGGAAAGCCGACAGGCATGATGCCCGTGGGCACCGTCTGCTCGTTGACCTCCAGCAGCTTGATCCGAAGGTAGTTCGGATCGGGGCCCTCAAGGCGGTAGATGGCCCGGAGGCCCGGCTCGACCTCGTAATGAGCCCGAGCCAGAGCGGCGGCCTCCTCCATCACCTGCTGGTGGGTCTCCAACTGCCCCTGCTCGAAGACTTCTTCACGATCAGGTTGGTCCGGCCGATTCTGAGCGCGTCCTCCCTCGGTCTCGATCCGATCGGGCATGACTCTCTCCTCTCAGCGGGGCGGCGGCGGCCGGAATCCCAGCCGCGCGGCCTTCTCAGCCAAGGCGTGATCGATCAGCACCGAGGCCGGCATCCGCGCCTGCTCAGCGAGCTCGTTGATCCAGTCGCGATACTCCGGTCGCCCCTTGAGCATGATCACGGCGACCCGGTCGTCCGACCGTGCTGTGGTCCTCGTCTCCCGGCTGGCCGCACTGCCGGCCTTCGTGTGTGCCATGTGGTCCCCTTTGTTCAGGCCCATCATACTCCTCGGCTCACCTTAATGGTAGTCCTTGGGTAGTCGGAGTCAAGACGCTGGGGGTTCAAACCAGGCTGGCATCTGTTCTCTCCTCTTCTCCCCTTCCCGTTGCGTCTTCCCACGCAGTAGGCGCAGTCGGCTGACGTGGGCCAATACGTTGCAAAACATCAAATCGGGGTTCGCGCCCGGGCGGGTGGGCCACTATGCTTGGGCCTTTCCGACGACACCCTGACGGATGGAGCCAAGGACGATGCGCGTCTTGATGGTCACCTCGTTTCCGATCCCCGGCGAGTACGACGGCACGGCAATGCTGCCGATCAAGATCTTGCGGGCCCTCAAGCCGCGGGGAGTGGACGTTGTGGTCGCCTATCTCCGGCTCAGGCCCCCGACGGGGCTCCGGGCCCGGTCTGAGGATTTTGAAGGAACGCCCGTGTTCAACATTCCCCCGGCCGGCTGGATTGGCGGTTCGGGATTGCGGCGAATTGCCAGGGAGTTCCCGTTCGACGTCGTCCACGCCCAGCATTATGGCGGGGCGACGCGGGCGTACGCCGCCTGCCGCCGCAATGGCTGGCCATTGGTTTACGAGATCCACTCGCTCCTGGGCGATGAAGTGGAACGCAAGCAACTGGGCCGGGGGCTGGCCTTCCGCTCGTATCTGGCGGTCGAGCGCGGCGTTTTCCAGCATGCTGCGCAAGTCATCGCACTAGGCGAGCCAGTCAAACAGGTTGTCGTCGCGGAGAAGAGGGTTCCGGCCGACCGGGTGAGCGTCATCTATCCGGGCATCGACTTGGCCGAGTACGAGCGTCCCGGCAGACCGGCGTCGATCCCCGGCGTGCACCCCGAAAACAAGGTCATCATGTACGTCGGCAGCATCGTCCACCCCAACCAGGGTGTGCCGATCCTGATCGAGGCATTGCCGCGGATCTTCGAGTCCCGGCCCGATGCCCGTTGCGTCCTGGTCGGCGGTCCCGCCGAGGCGGGCGAGCGTTACCGTGCCCGGCTCGGCCGGCACGGCGAGCGATTGATCGTCCTGACCGGCCGGACGCCCGATCAGGTTGTCGCGCTGTCGCGCCGCGCCGATGTCCTGGTCCATCCCCGACTCGCCTGTCGTGAGAACTACTCCGTCCAGAGCAAGATCGCGGTCTATCTCGCCGCCGGCCGCCCGATCGTGGCGACCGACTTCGGCGATTACCAACACCTCCTGGGCCTCTCCGGCGCAGGCCTCTTGACCCGGGTCGCCGCCGGCCCGCTGGCCGAGGGAATCTTGAAGGTTCTCGCTGATCCTGACCTGGCCGCTTCCCTCGCGGCCGCATGCGGCCCCGTGGCCCGCGAGCATTTCGCCATGGACCGCAATATCGACCGTTACCTTGACGTCTACCAGCGTGCCATCGCCCTGGGACCAAGGTAAACGTCTCCGGTCTCCATGGATGGCCACACGTTCCACCCTGGTTGTCAATCTTGACACTCTTCGCGCCCCGCCGATATGTTAGAAATTTGCTGCGATGCCGCCGCCGTAGCTCAAGCAGCAGCGTACCGCTTTCGCCAGGCGGAGCTCCCGTTTTCTTGAGGAAGGCGGCCGGAACAAGGCAAATCGACACTAGCCACCTTAGCTCAGTTGGTAGAGCGCAGCTTTCGTAAAGCTGAAGTCCAGGGTTCGAGTCCCTGAGGTGGCTCTTGCGAGAGCAGTAGAGACAAGAACAGGAGCGACCCCGCAAGCGGGGTCGCTCCTGTTCTCGCGAAGCGTGCACGAGTGCGCGGCGAAAAATCTTATTAAGTCGTGACCCGGTCTCGACGAAGGATAAAGTAAACCAAAAAGACTTGCCATGCTGTGAGGATTGATGTATTGTAAGAGATGTTGGGTGGGTGCACCAGTCGATGTAGACCAGCGAGCGGCGAGGTTGCCGGGTGGCCACTCAACAGCAGGGTTGAAGAGAGCGGCCGGGCAACCTCGATCGAGGCCTCGGCCGTTCTCATGCGCGTTGGGGATTCTGGATCGCTTCCAGGAAGTTTGTGACCCCGTTGTTCCTGGCCCGTCGGCGCTCACCAGCTTGCGTGGATTCAGCGCACCCTGGAGCATCACTGCGAATTCGCTGTCTCCAGAGGCGGCCTTGCCATCCGCAAGGGCGACGAGCCAGACTGCAAGGTTGAGAGCTTCGCCCCTGGTAAGTCTGGTCGGGGTGGGGTTCGACAGGGCGATGGCAGGCGCTCGCCACATGGTGCGCGCGTCTGGGTAAGGAGCGTGGCCTGGGTAAGCCCGTCTGGGCCGGTTACCCAGGATCGGACCGCTCGGAGGCTCCGAGCGGTCGTGGACGCTGAGGACTGCGGCACCATCTGGCGAGCGCCAGGGATTTCTTGCAGGCTGACGGGGGAGAGGCGCCGGGGATTGGCCGGGTCTTCGATCGTCGTCCTGGCCGATGCGCTCAGCCTGGGGTCGTCGGCGAGGAACCAGAGAAGGGCGTGGGTGTCGAGCAGAAGCTTCACTCCATGTACTCCCGGAATTCTTCGAGCGGTTCGTCAAAGTCGTCCGACATCCAGATCTTGCCCTTGAGACTTCCCGCCTTGGGGTAGCCGGGCCACGCCGCGGCGCCGCTGTCGTGCTTGGGCTTGGCCTTGCAGGGCAAGGTATTCGACCCGGAGTTTGCCGGTCAGGAGGTGATGGAGCAGGATCGCAACGATCGCTTCGATTGCACGAACTCGAGACTCCTCCGCCCTCAACAATTTACGGCCCACGGAACGCAGGAACCTGGCGACTAGCCGCTGATGTCCAATCGGACTTCGCCGTCCCCGACTGCTGCTTCCGCGTCATGGCGGTTCTCTCGCGCGCCAACAATGGACCAATCTTCACACTACATGGACTCATCGATCAATTTAACGAACTTCTTTCTGCTGTGCAAAAACTCGTGTGAGTCATAGGAAGAGGTGCCCCGCGAGCGAATCGAAGCTCTCGGTGCCTTGCTCGAGAAATTCTCAAGGGCCTCGAGCAAAAAGCCGATAACTGATCTGGTACTCCTTGTCCACTCCTAGTAAAAGGGGCTCACCGCGGTGAACGCGATCCCCTCGGAATCCCGTACACCCCGAACACGACGTTCGGGGGGGGTGAGTTTCAGGGATGTCGCAAGCACCACGGGACCGCTGGTCCTTCGCGTCCGGGTTCGAGACTTCGGTCTCGAGCGAGGCGAGCCGGTCAGGCTCGAGGACGACTGGCTCGGCGGGATGCGGCGCGCCAAGAAGGCGGGTCGTGTGGGCCCTGTCGCGAGGCTGAACGCCCAAGGAAGGGTCGGGCTTCATTCCCGGCATATCGCACTCCATCTCGCCATACATCGGCTTCTTTCGGCTCCGGCGTCCGCTTATCAGAAGGCGGACCGTCTGCTCCTGGTTTCGCCAGCCCGATCCGGGCGCGGGAACCTGGAGACGACCCGGCCACGCACCTCGCGAACCGAGGCCCAGCCGCTTTTGTGTCCCACGCCTCGGATCGAGGTGCATGACGCCAAGCTGGTCCCGAACGGGTTCGATGCCACCGCGTCAACCCGCGGTTTATCCCGAGGGAAAGGAGTCCTTGCGGCATGAGTATCGCCTCCCTTTTGATCGCCCTGATCACCGCAATACCATCGAGCGCCGCAACCTCCGAGCCTATCCTCCTCGACTTCCACGCCGAGTGGTGCGGACCCTGCCGCCAGATGCGCCCGGCCGTGGCGCAACTGTCGCGGAAGGGCTACCCGATCAAATCCATCGATATCGATCAGGCTCCCGACTTGAAAGAGAAATACGGCGTTGACGCGGTTCCCACCTTCATCGTGGTCGACCCGCATGGCCGCGAGCTCGGTCGAACCTCGGGAAGCCAGCCCGCCGCGCAGCTTGCCCGGTTCTATCTCGATGCCAAGGCCAAGGCGCAACCCCCCGCCAACTCTCGCGCCCACGCCGACGGCGATGCGGGCGATGACCGGGACGGCGATGCGGACGAAGCAGATTCCGACCGCGACGCCGCCACAGCGGCGCGAAGCCGGGCGGGCCAGAATGCAGGGCCGGAACGCGACGACGAGAAGCAGGCCGAGCCGGAATTCCAGAATCCCAAGCCGTGGGAAACCGTGGTCCGCATCCGGGTCCTGGCCCAGGGTTCCGTCGGCTTCGGTTCCGGCACGGTGGTTCATAGCTCGGAAAAAGAGACCCTGATTCTGACCTGTGCCCATATCTTCAAGCTCGACGGCCCGCGGCAAGCGGCGCCCGAACGCTTTCCCCGCAAGATCATGGTCGATCTCTTCGACGGCAAGCTGCACGGCGAGCGGCCGGCCCAGGTGCACTTCGTCGAATCGGTCGAGGGGCAGGCGATGGACTACGACTTCACCGTGGACGTCGGGTTGATCCGGATCAGACCAGGCCGCCGGCTGCCGGCCGCGCGGGTCGTCCCGGCGCACTGGGAGCCCCGATCGCGGATGAAGATGCTCACCGTCGGCTGCTCCGAGGGCCAGGACGCCACAGCCTGGGCCACGGTCATCATCAACCCCCAGATGCACGGGCTTGCGGGTAACCCCACTTACCAGGCCATCGAGTGTGTGACCGCCCCCAAGCAGGGACGGTCCGGAGGCGGGCTGTTCACCACCGACGGCTACATTGCCGGAGTGTGCAACTTCGCCGAGCCTCACGGTAATCATGGTCTGTACGCGACTCCCCGTTCGATCTACAGCCTGCTCGACCGCAACAGCCTGATGGCTTTATATGCGCCGGTCCGAAGCGGATCGGGCGCCTTGCTCGCCAGCCGCGATCGTTCGCGG
>Ga0074044_10005772_pt1 | contig 10015 bp, 8 predicted proteins | sample BogForMeECP23OM1_FD_94443 | JGI IMG/M metagenome (GOLD analysis project Ga0074044, IMG submission 94443) | Bog forest soil microbial communities from Calvert Island, British Columbia, Canada - Bog Forest MetaG ECP23OM1 | ecosystem: Environmental > Terrestrial > Soil > Wetlands ... | reverse complement strand
CGCCAAGCAACGGGGCAGCCGGCTTCCCCGCGCACACCGCAAGTTCGGGTGCGGATGTGCTCTTAAACGTGGATGCAAACTTCCTGAAGCAGCAAGACACCAGCAACTTAATCGAGGGACAGGTGCAGCTCTCCCCAAAAGCCGGAGCCTATTTTGGCTACCGCTATGACCACCGCGTGATTGCCGATAATTTCTACAACGTGCAGAGTGCCGTCTATTATCCGAACAATGCCGAGCGCGGCAACTGCGCTCCGGTTGCCGGAGTCTTGCCGGACGGCTGCACTCTGAATCCGGACGGATCGGTTTCCTACGCCACGCCGAGCCCTTCCTACGGCCCTCCGGGCATAACCGACATCAACATGAATACCGCGGTCCTCGGACTGTGGGCGAAACCGTTGAAGAATTTGATTCTCAACATCGATGCGGAAATTGGCTCTGCGGACAACGCCTTTACAAGGCTGAGCCCTCAGGATTACCAACAGGTGCGCGCCCGGGCGCAATACAAGGCCACCACCTGGCTGAACCTGAGCGCGTATTTTCTCACCACGAACGGGCAGAACAACATCCTGGCGGTGAACGGCACGCAGCACAATCGTTCCACCGGAGCCGCGGTCTCCTTCACGCCTTTCGATAAGTTCTCCGCGCAACTCGGCTACGACTACAACAACATTTATTCAAACCTTTTTGTCTGCTTCACCAGCAGCCAGGCGCTTCCGGGGTTGCCCGCATGCCCGGGTGTCACCGGGCTGGTACAGGAAACCTCCACATACACCAGCATCGTGAATACGGGATTTCTGGATCTGTTGTGGATGCCGACAAAGCGCATCACCGTCGAAGTGGGCGCAAATATGTCCGGGGTCTCCGGTTCGCAGCTCAACCTGAACCCGGAGAGCCCGATTCCCACTTCGCTCGGACCGCTGAACTCCACGTGGTATCAGCCGTATGGCAGCGTGGGCTACCGGTTTGCAAAACACTGGACAGGACGCGCTCGTTGGGACTATTACAGCTATCACGAAGACTCGGACGGATCGTATCAGGATATCTACGCGCCAAGAAATTTCCACGCGAACCTGATTACTCTGTCTGTCCGTTACGGTTTCTAGAAGATGGAGGGAAAGCGGAAGCGTTCCTGTCCAAAATTCACTGAGGAGATAGATATGGAAAAAAAGAGGAAAGACCTGGGAGCGATGACACTGGTTGGGGCGCTGCTGGCTGCTGGTTGCCTCGTGAGCGCGCCTGCCAAGGCCGACGTTGCGTCTGCCGAGGCAACCTTCAAAGCCAAGTGCGCCGGATGCCATGGAGCCGACGGGAAGGGCAAAGATGCGATGAAGACGAAGGACCTGGCTTCGGCAGATGTGCAGAAGATGAGCGACGCAGATTTGAGCGGCATCATCTCTAACGGCAAGGGCACAATGCCTGCGTACAAGACCATGACGCCGGACCAGGTGAAGGATATGGTGGCCTATATCCGCTCGCTGAAGAAGTAGCTGCAGGTCCGGATAAGAGCAGAAGATCACTTACGCAACGGTACTCGGCCTGAGGAACGGCTGACATTCCGTCTTGGCGCGGGTGAAGGAAGCTCACCGGTGGGCCTGCACAAACAGACTCACAACTGTGCTGTGCCTTGCGGGCCCTGGCGTATCCTCGCCGGGGCTCGCGGAATCCGGACAAGCGCAGGAACGGCGAACGCAACGGCGAGGTAGAGCAGCAATGGGTGCGCAGACGACCATAAAAGACTGGGCCAGGCTGATCTATTACCTGAGCCAGAACACACTGAGTTTCATCGGCGTGGTGTTGACCACCAGCAGCGCCGTCACCCTGATTGGGTTTTGGATTTACGACTTCGTTCTGCCCGGCCCTCCGCACCCGTATGTGGGGATTCTTCTCTTTTTGCTTCTTCCCAGCCTTTTTATTCTTGGTTTGCTTCTCATTCCGATCGGAATCCTGCTTCGCCGGCAGAAATTGCGGGCTGCAGGAGAGCTTCCTTCGATTTATCCGGCCATCGATGTGAAGACGCCCATGGTGCGCAACGGCCTGCTGTTTGTCGGAATGGCCACGTTCCTGAATATTCTGATTTTCGGTTTTGCCTCCTACCGCGGAGTGTCCTATATGGACACCACCACGTTTTGCGGCCAGACCTGCCACACCGTGATGCAGCCGGAGTTCACCGCCTACCAAGGCTCGCCCCATTCGCGGGTGGATTGTGTGGAGTGCCACATCGGCCCCGGAGCGGGCTGGTTCGTGCGGTCCAAACTTTCGGGACTGCGACAGGTTTATGCCGTCACCTTCAAGACGTACTCCCGGCCGATCCCTTCTCCCGTAAAGTACCTGCGGCCCGCCAGAGAAACCTGCGAGCAATGCCACTGGCCGGCAAGATTCACCGGGGACAAATTCCTGGTGAAAACGAACTACAAGGAAGACGAAAAGAACACACCCTTGACCACGGTCCTTCTTGTAAAGGTAGGCGGCAGGACATGGCAAGGCTCAATGGGCATCCACGGGCGCCATCTGGATGCCGGATCACGAATCCGTTACATCGCCACGGATGAGCGTCGCCAGGTAATCCCGGTGGTGTACTACACCGACGACAAAGGGAAGACGGTCGAATACGTGTCCACGGACACCAAAGTCACGAAAGAGCAGTTGGAGAAGGGCGAAAGCCGGATGATGGATTGCATCGATTGCCACAATCGACCGACGCATGTCTTCGAATTGCCGGAGAACGCCGTGGAATTGCGCATGTCCCAGGGATTGATCAACCCGGAATTGCCGTACGTGCGAAAGAAAGCGGTGGAACTGCTCAAGGTGGACTATCCGGACCGGGATACGGCTAAGGCGAAAATCGCTGAAGGAATCACGAGCTATTACCGCACCAGCTATCCGGATGTTTACAACACGAAACGGGCGCTGGTCGAACAGGCTGCAGAGACAACTGCAAATATTTATTTGCGCAATATCTTCCCGGAAATGAAAGTCACCTGGGGCGTGCATCCCAACAATTTGGGCCACAACGATTTTCCCGGTTGCTTCCGCTGCCACGATGGCTCGCACACCAGCGCGGATGGTCAGACGATTACCAATGATTGTACCGCCTGCCACAGTCTTCTCGCGGTACAGGACGAAAAACCCAAAATCCTCACGGATCTGGGCTTGCAGTAATGCGACGCGGTGATGAGGTCCAAACCAGCCCCGAGGCAAATCCGGACTTGGAGTTCGGAAGTTATTCTCGCGGCAATGGTTTGGATGCTAGCCTCCCCTGGCCTCACCGGGAACCCCAGTCGGGACCATCCAGCGCATCAAGATGAAGCCTGCCTTGCCTGTCATGGCACGCCGGGGATGACATCCGCACAGGGCCAGAACATTTCCATCCGTCCTGCGAAACATGCCGCAAGTGCGCATGGAATGCTCGCTTGCCGGGACTGTCACACCTCGATCAAGGATTTTCCGCACCCGGCCAAGGTCAGAAAGGCGCAGTGCATTACCTGCCACGAACAGGAAGCAAAGGGTTTCGCAACCAGCGCCCATTCCGTCCTTGGGCAATCGGCCTGCGGGTCTTGCCACGGAAATGTGCACGAGCTCACCCGTCCGGAAACCCTTGCGCCCGCGAAATGCGCGGAATGTCACGAAGACGCTGCGAATCAATTTGCCGCCAACATTCATGGGCAGGCCGCGGCTAAGGGGGATCAGGATGCCCCTAAATGCGTTTCCTGCCACGGGGCCATCCACGCGGTAAAACCGGCAGGAGAACAAGACTCACCCGTTGCGCGCAGGAACCTGGCGGACACTTGCGCCAACTGTCATAGCGACCCCGGATTTCTTGCCCGTCACCCCATTCCCTTTGCGCATCCCGTGGAGTCCTACAGGCAAAGCGTGCACGGGCGGGCGGTGGCGGCGGGAAGCGAAAAAGCTGCCGATTGCAGCAGTTGCCATGGAGCCCACGACATCTTCCCTGCAAGATACGCACGTTCTCGCGTGAATCACTGGAAAGTGTCGGCAACCTGCGCGGAGTGCCACGGGGAGATTGCCAAAATCTATGAGGAGAGCGTGCATGGCGTGGCCGCGAAGGCAGGTGGGAAAGATGCGCCGGTTTGTGTGGATTGCCACGGCGAGCACTTGATCCTTAGTTCGAAAAACCCCGCATCGCCGGTGAATGCCGCTAACATTTCCTCGCAAACGTGCGGGCTGTGTCATGCGAGCACCCGCATTGCCCGACTCTACGATCTTCCAGCAGACCGCGTGCCCTCTTATGCCGACAGCTATCACGGCCTAGCCCTGAAGGCGGGAAAGCTGACGGCGGCAAACTGCGCTTCCTGCCATGGAGTGCACAACATTTTCAGATCCAGTGATGCGCGCTCGACGGTAAATCCCGCCAATCTGGCGAAGACCTGCGGGCAGTGCCACGCTGGCGCCAATCAGGCGCGCTACGCGATCGGTACGGTCCATGTGCAGATGGCCGAAGGCCCGAACCATCCTGTGGTGCGGTGGATTCGCTGGGCTTATTTGATCCTGATACCCGTCACCCTGGGTTTCATGCTGCTGCACAATCTACTGGATTTCCTGAGGAAGCTGATCCTCAGGAAGCGCCTCCTGAAACAGGGCGAGGTAGTTGTGCGAATGAACCCGTGGTTTGGCGTGGTGCATTGGGGAGTCATGGCGAGTTTTCCCACGCTCGTGGTGACAGGCTTTGCGCTGCAATTTCCAGACAGTTGGTGGGCCAGGCCGTTGCTTCTTTGGGAGGCGAGCGTGGGCGTGCGGGCAGGCTTGCACCGCGCCGCAGCCGTTTTGCTCGTTGCGGTCACGCTTTTTCACTTTGTTCATTTGGCAGTCAGGAAGCGAGACCGCTCTTTCCTGCGTTCCATGATTCCCACTTCGAAGGATGTAACGGACATGCTCGGCGTGTTCCGCTACAACCTGGGCTTGACGAATGAGGAACCCAAATTCGGCATGTTCAATTACGCCGAGAAACTGGAGTATTGGGCGTTCCTATGGGGCGTAGTTCTCATGGCCCTGTCTGGCTTGATTTTATGGTTCGACAATTTCGTTCTCCGCCATTTTCCCAAGTGGGTTACCGACGCGGCGACGGTCGTGCACTGGTACGAAGCTTTGCTGGCTACTTTTTCGATTTTGATTTGGCACTTCTACATGGTGATCTTCGATCCCGCCGTGTATCCGATGGATACTTCCTGGTTGGATGGTGAAGTTCCTGTAGACCGCTACCGCCATTCGCGGCCGGCGTATTACCAAGAACTCGTTGGACTGCACATGGTCGAAACGCCAGAGCCCACAAAGGAAACCGTAGGCAGGCCCGAATCGGCCGGCGACTCCAAATAACGGCACAGGCAACGGCCAAAGCGCGGCTTCCAGCTATGGTAGTGTTTGCAGGGGGTCCGCCGAGCCATGCCGATTCGCACCATTATTGAGCCTTTTCGTATCAAGAGCGTTGAACCGATTCACGGCACCAGCCGCGCGGAACGGCAAAAACGGATTGAAGACGCGGGCTACAATCTTTTCCTGGTTCCCTCGGAAGCGATTTTGATCGATCTGTTGACGGATTCGGGCACCTCCGCGATGTCCACCGAGCAGTGGGCCGCGATGATGCGTGGGGATGAGTCCTATGCCGGTTCGCCGAGTTTCACGCGCTTCCGCGACTCGGTGCAATCTATCTTCGGATTTCGCCATGTGATTCCCACGCACCAGGGACGCGCGGCCGAACGCATCCTGTTCAATGTAATGTGTAAAAAGGGAGACATTGTTCCAAACAACACGCATTTCGACACCACGCGAGCCAATTGTGAATTTGTCGGCGCCCAGGCATTGGACCTTCCCATTCCCGAAGCGAAAGAGCCGGCCCTGCAACATCCCTTCAAGGGAAATATGGACACGGTGCGTTTGAGGGAACTCATCGACCGAGAAGGAGCGAAGAAAATTCCGCTGGTGATGTTGACGGTGACGAATAACTCTGGCGGGGGACAGCCCGTTTCGCTTGCAAATATTCGCGAGGTTAAACAGATCTGCAAAAAGCACGGCATCCCGCTGTACATCGACGCGTGCCGCTTCGCGGAAAACGCCTACTTCATCAAGTTGCGTGAACCCGGCTATGCCGATAAAACTCCGCGGGAGATTGCAAAGGAGATGTTTTCGTATGCGGATGGGTGCACGATGTCCGCAAAGAAAGACGGCCTTGCAAATATCGGCGGTTTTCTCTGCACCAATGATGACATCCTGGCGCAAGAGGAAAAGGACCTGCTGATTCTCACGGAGGGATTCCCAACATATGGAGGCCTGGCGGGCCGCGATCTCGATGCGATCGCGGTAGGTTTGAACGAAGCGCTTGAGGAAGAGTATCTGCATTACCGCATTGCCTCCACGGCGTTTCTCGGAAATCATATTTCAGAAGAAGGCGTCCCCATCGTGCTGCCCCCGGGAGGCCACGCGATTTATATCGATGCGCGCGCATTCCTGCCACACGTTCCGGTTTCGCAATTTCCTGGCGTGGCGTTGGGTGTGGAGCTGTATCTGGAAGGCGGGATTCGCTCCGTGGAAATCGGCACGCTGATGTTCGGCGACAACGCCACTATGGATCTGGTGCGCCTGGCCATTCCGCGGCGCGTCTACACGCAGAGCCACATCGAGTATGTCGTGGAAGTGATCCTCGACGTTTGGCGGCGCCGGCAGAATATTCGCGGCTATGAGTTGCTGCACCAGGCACAGTTTCTCCGCCACTTCACCGCGCGATTAAAACCACTATCGAAATAGTCCGCGTGTGGTGGGTCAAAAGCTTTGGAATGCCTCCCTGGCCGCTCGCGTGCGAATCCTCATTCACTCGGGTATTCTTAGGCGCATGGCGAAGCTGTCGATTGATCCCGTCCTGAAGCAAAAGTGCCCGCGCACATCACTGGGGTTCCTCACGGCGCGGGTGGTGACGCGAGACACTCCTTCGGCTCTGCTGGAAGAAATGAAGGTGCGGGAAACTGAAATTTTGCATTTACCAGAACCTCGGGCATTACTGGAGTCCCCAAAAATTCTGTCCACAAGAGCGGGCTATAAAGCACTGGGAAAAGACCCATCGCGCTATCGCGGTTCCGCGGAAGCCTTGCTACGCCGGATTTTGAGTGGAAAAGGTTTTCCGCAAATCAATTCGGTCGTCGATATCATCAACCTCGCCTCCGTAGAAAGCAGATTGCCGATCGGCCTGTACGATCTGGCCCGGGTGAAGGGGGATATCGTGTTTCGCCCTGGGCGCGCCGGAGAAACCTACAAGGGCATCGGCAAGTACGACCTGAATCTCGAAGATTTGCCGGTTTTTTCCGACGAGGCCGGCCCGCACGGCAGTGCCACCAGTGATTCCGAGCGCACTATGGTTACCCCCACAACGCGAAATATTGCGGCAATTCTGGTTTCGTTTGGCGGCGCGGAAGGACTGGAATCCTCCGGCCAGCGGATGAACTGGTTACTGCAAAAATATGCGGAGGGGCAGGAAATTCAGTTCCGCGTATGTTGGTGAACCACAGGTACGGCGCAAAGGTTCGGCGATAAACGGACGACAGGTGCTTCGACATGCAGTTCCGCGTAAGCTGAATTTCGCGCCATGCCGAGCATCTACGGCGTGAAACCCAAATTTCAAAACCTTCTCCGTGTGTTGACCAATGCCCTTGCTCGCGCGGGTGTCTATCGCAAACCAGGTCACGCTCCTGGCCATGGCGTTGTCGGCTTCGAAATTGGCGCCTTGGGATTGCTTCTCGGGCTGAACTTGCCTATCGTTCCCGTAGTCCACTACGTTCTCTGGTTCGTGCTCGCGTTGCTGCTGCTTACCATCGTCAATCGCGCGCGGAAAGCACTCGCCGAGCTTCGAGGATCCGCAGCACGATGAGCTATGAGATTCATCCCGTCGCCAGTCTGCTTGCTGCCGTTGCGCGCGGCATCAGCGGGGTGCAGGTGCAATGGGCGGGTTGCGAACCAGACGAGCGCCAGCGCATTTATTTCGCCAATCACAGCAGTCATCTCGATTTTGTGGTTCTCTGGTCGGCGTTGCCCTCTGAAATTCGCGCCCGAACGCGCCCCATCGCCGCCAAGGACTATTGGGAGGCCACTCCACTGCGTCGTTTTCTGGCAAACAACGTGTTTCACGCCGTTTTTCTCGATCGCGGTAGTACGGGAAAGGCAAAGAACGGGTCGGAACATCATTTTGCAGGGCGTCATCTTATCGAGGAAATGGCGGAAGCAATCGGCACCGGGAATTCGTTGATTCTTTTTCCGGAAGGTACCCGCGGCACCGGAGAAAAAATCGGCCCGTTTCGCTCCGGGCTGTATCATCTGGCAATGCACCGTCCGGACGTCGAACTGGTGCCAGCCTATCTGGAGAACCTGAATCGCATTTTGCCGAAAGGGGAATTTTTTCCCGTGCCTATGCTGAGTCTGCTCACTTTCGGCAAGCCGTTGCGCGTCGAGGAGGGTGAAGATAAGGATGCGTTTCTCGAGCGCGCACGCGAAGCTGTCTCGAGCCTGCGCCGGATCGGAAACGCCTGATGTTTGAAGCCATTCACGACGCGAAGTTCGTCTGGCTGTACGGTGGTGTTCTGGTCCTGCTGCTGATCTCCACCCTGATCGGCAAAATCCTGAAGAGCCGCCACCGAAGCGACGCCAGCCGCACCACCATCGACAATTTGAACGCGCGTATCCGCGCCTGGTGGAAGATGTCCGCCATTTTCGCCGCCGCGGTAGTGAGCGGGCGCATCGGTTCACTCATTCTGTTCGGCATCATTTCGTTTCTCGCCATGCGCGAATACATGACTTTGGTGCCCACGCGGCGCGGCGATCATCGCACGCTGTTCTGGAGTTTTTTTGTCATCATGCCGCTGCAGTATTATCTCGTCGGCATTCAGTGGTATGTCCTGTTCGCCATCATGATTCCGGTGCTGGCTTGTATTTTCATTCCGCCCAGCATTGCGCTCGCCGGGGATACCGAACATTTTCTGGAGCGTGCTTCCAAGATTCAATTCGGCATCATGGTGTGCGTGTATTCGTTGAGCCATGCTCCGGCCTTGCTTCTGTTGAAGATTCCCGGGTTCGAAGGCCACGACGCGCGACTGCTTTTGTACCTGGTCATCGTCGATCAGATGAGCGACGTGCTGCAGTACGTGTGGGGCAAGCTGATCGGCAAAAACAAAATTGCGTGGCGCGTCAGCCCCAATAAAACATGGGAAGGTTTTGTCGGCGGCGTGATCAGTGCCACGGTGCTCGGCACGGCCCTTTGGTGGGCAACGCCGTTCACGCCCATTCAATCCGCGGGAATGTCCTTGATGATTTGCATATTGGGCTTCAATGGCGGCTTGGTAATGAGCGCCATCAAACGCGACATTGGTATTAAGGACTTTGGCGTCGTAATCGAAGGACACGGCGGCATACTCGATCGCATTGACTCGCTCTGCTTTGCCGCGCCGATCTTCTTCCATCTGGTCCGTTATTATTTCGTACCTTAAGGCGATCGGTTTTACCGCGTGACCTGCTCCACTTCGGAAGCTTCCGCCTGGCGTGATTTCAGGTATCCCCGCGAAGCCAACAGTTCCGCGTTCAGCAGTGCCGCACCCGCCGCTCCGCGCACCAGATTGTGTGAAAGCAGAGTCAGCTTGACGTCCAGCAGCGGACATTCGCGCACTCGGCCAACGACTGCGGCCATACCGTGCCCGATGTTCGCGTCTTTCCTTGGCTGAGGCCGGTCTTCGCCGTCGTGAACCACCACCGGATGCTTCACGGCCGTCGGCAAGGACGCGAGTTCTTCAGAAACTTCGAACTCACGCAAAGCCTCTCGCACTTCTGCGATGGTGGCCGTCTTTTTCAAGCGCACAGAGATGCATTCCAGGTGGCCATCGACTACCGGCACGCGGTTGCAGTGCGCGCTCACCTTGGCATGCAGCGGTTCAATATGGTCACCACGTAGTGTGCCCAGAATTTTCTGCGTCTCCTGCTGCATTTTTTCTTCTTCGCCGCCGATGAAGGGAATCACGTTGGCGTTGAT